>Ga0105044_10007928_pt1 | contig 14635 bp, 7 predicted proteins | sample MAT01_FD_78092 | JGI IMG/M metagenome (GOLD analysis project Ga0105044, IMG submission 78092) | Freshwater microbial communities from Lake Fryxell liftoff mats and glacier meltwater in Antarctica - MAT-01 | ecosystem: Environmental > Aquatic > Freshwater > Ice > Liftoff microbial mat | place...
AATCGAGCCACCATTCTCAAGCAAACGTTGCAAAACAGTGTCGCCCTACCCTTTGAGCAAGTCTTGCCAGAAGTGGTGCTTCAAAAGCTCCTCGAAGAGCAAGGAGTCCAGTACTGTCAAACGCTCTACACCCCGATTGTCTCTACAGTGCTCTGTTAGAGAGCGTTCGCGCTCAAGTAGTACCGCTTCGACCGAACCGTAAAGAGCCAAGAGTGGTGAAACGAAGACCCAAGCCTTTTTCAATAATGCAGCAGCCTCGCTCTGTACTCAAAGCTAAACTGGCTGATTGATTCAGCTTATTTCAGTGCCATTCGACTATAGCTATATTTCGGTGACCGACTAGCATAATGGCTAGCAAATTTCTGCCAGGATGTACTAGGCTGAGCGCCAACGGGATGAGCAGGATGTTTGATGATTTGGTGCAGGGGCGGCGGGTTTTAGTTGCGGTGGGCGGTGGGATTGCGGCCTATAAGGTTTGTGAGGTCGTGTCTGCTTTGGCGAAGGCCGGTGCAGAAGTTCGGGTTGTGCTGACGGAGAGTGCGCAGCGGTTTATTACACCACTGACCCTTGCAACATTAGCGAGACATCCGGCTTATACCGATGCTGATTTTTGGCAAGCTCGGCATTCGCGTCCCCTCCACATTGACCTAGGAGAATGGGCAGAGGTCTTGCTGATTGCACCACTGACGGCCAATACATTGGGCAAGTTGGCCTATGGCTTGGCTGATAATTTGCTGACCAATACGGTGCTTGCCTCTACTGGCCCCGTGCTGCTCGCTCCGGCGATGAATACGGATATGTGGCAGCAGATGGCCGTTCAGCGGAATTGGGATCAGGTGTTGGGCGATCGCCGCTTCCATGCCCTACCGCCCGATGCCGGAATCTTGGCCTGTGATCGGGTGGGCACGGGGCGCATGGCCGAGCCATCAGAAATCCTTGCGGCCTTAGCCTCGGTGCTGCACACCAACGGGCAACGAGACCTGTGTGGCAAACAAGTACTGATTAATACGGGCAGTACCCGCGAGTTTCTCGACCCCGTGCGCTTTATTGGCAATCCTTCGACCGGGAAGATGGGGGTTGCCCTCGCCCAAGCGGCTCTGCATCGGGGAGCCACTGTCACCCTCGTCCATGGAGCGATGGATGCGGCACTGCTACACCAAGCCAGGGGCGCACGGCAAATCTTGACCCCCACGGCAGCGGCCATGCACCAAGCAATGTTGGAGCATCAACCCACCGCCGATTGGATTTTGCTGGCCGCTGCCGTGGCCGATGTGCAACCCGCCACCTATTCGGCTAGCAAATTGCCCAAATCAGCCTTGCCCCAGATGTTGCCCCTCAAGGCTGTGCCCGATATTGCCGCAGACTTGGGGGCACACCGGTTACCCCAGCAACGCCTCATTGGCTTTGCCGCCCAAACGGGGGATATCGTGCCCCCCGCCCTAGAAAAGTTGCGCCGCAAACACTTAGATGCGATCGCCGCTAACCCGATTGATCAGCCAGAGGGCGGATTTGGGAGCGATCGCAACCAAGCCATTCTCATAGACCACACCGGACGCCAACAGCCCATCCCCCTGGGCAGTAAACTCCACCTCGCCCACGCCCTCTACAACTTCATCCAGCAGATTCCACCGTTTGCTGAACGCTAAACTCGATCCACTCGATCCACTCGATCCAACCGTGGGCTTGACTGCCATGATGCTTTCCGTGATGCCTCTTCGGCAGTCCGTACCCTTCGCACCTGCCGAAGCTCCAAATTCTCGCTTACACTAAAAGTGTAACGATTCGTAACGAGGTGGGTGTTGTGCAGACCATTACCCTGGCCAATGGCTCTACCGTTCCGGCTCTAGGGATAGGAACTTGGGCCTGGGGCGACAAGCTCTTTTGGAGCTACGGCAAAGACTATGATACCGCCACCCTTCAGGCCGCTTTTACCGCTGCCCTCGACGCCGGGATCAACTTTTTTGATACCGCCGAAATTTATGGATTGGGCGAGTCAGAGCGGTTGCTAGGGCAATTTATGCAGCAGACCCAAGCCCCGGTTTTGATTGCGACCAAGTATTTCCCGTTGCCTTGGCGGTGGGATGGTGGAGCGGTGGCCGATGCGCTGACGGCTAGCCTCAAGCGGTTGCAGGTGCCCAGTGTGACCTTGTATCAGGTGCATTGGCCGTTTGATTTTTTGCTGGGGCAACCAGCGTTGATGGAGGCTTTGGCCGAAGAAGTGCAGCAAGGCCGCATCCAGGCGGTGGGCGTCAGCAATTATTCGGCAGAACAAATGCAGCAGGCTCACGACTTGCTCGCCAAACGTGGCGTGCCACTGGCCGTAAACCAAGTGCAATATTCGCTGTTGGCACGCAGTATTGAGCAAAATGGGGTGATGCAGGTAGCGCGCGATCGCCAAATTACCTTGCTGGCCTACAGCCCCCTCGCCCAAGGCTTGCTAACGGGCAAGTATACGCCAGAAAACTACACCCCACCCCTGGGTGCCCGCCGCCTTGATCCGCGCTTTAGCCCCGCCGGTTTGCAAAAATTGGCACCGTTGTTTTCAGAGCTGCAAAGAGTCGCCACCTTGCGCCAGAAAACCCCGGCTCAAGTTGCCCTGAACTGGTTAATTATGCAAGGATCAGTGATTCCTATTCCGGGGGCAAAAAATGCTGCCCAAGCCCAGCAAAATGCCGGTGCCTTGGGTTGGGAACTGACCCCCGATGAGCGCGATCGCCTCAGCCAAACTGCCGCCTAAGGCCGAGGGGATTGTAGGATCAGGGGTGGGTGCCAGGTGCTCCCTAGCCTTGGCGGTATGGTTGGCGATCGCCAATCCCTGCCAATCCCTGCCAATCCCTAGCGCTCCAAACCGACACCCCAACGGTTTTCTCCCTTGACACCCAGGATTTTGCCTTACCCTGATCTCTGATAGAACTCTAGGTTCTAAACTTGTCGTTATTCTCGCGGTTGAAATGGGTTTTTGTTCTAGCTTGCCTTGTCTATGATTCCGCAGAACCCTTTAGATTTTTCTCGTTGGCTACTGGCTATTTTAGGAACCGAAGTTGCCATTCACCACCCTACCCGGCTGCCTCAGACCCCCCATGTGTTGGTGGTGAGCAATCACCGCAGCATTTTAGATGCTCCGCTGTTGATGATGGCCACCCAGCGATCGATTCGCTTTGCCTGCCACCATTACATGAGCCAGGTGCCAGGGCTGCGAGAATTAGTGACCAGTTTGGGGTGCATTCCCATCGACGGAATGCAGCAGCGAGAGAAAACCTTTTTTCCCCGCGCCATTCAGTTGTTGCAAGATAAAGAAATGGTAGGCCTTTTTCCTGAAGGCGCACGCCCGATGATCGAAGTGCCACAGATGGGTCAGTTCAACCGGTTTCATCGAGGCTTTGCTCACCTAGCGCTGCGGGCTCCGGTGCAAGAATTGGCCGTTTTACCAGTGGCGATCGCCCCCCTGGCCGAAACTCAAACCCCCGTTGCTCCGCTGCAATTATTCCAATGGTTTGACCCGTCTGAGCCACTGTTTCAAGGGGATGGCTGGCATCCGGTGGTCGTTTACCAACGGGTGGCAGTCAAGTTTGGCCAGCCGATTTGGATCACCGCCGAACACCGTCAGCACTACCAAGGCAAACAAGCCGGGCTGCTCACAAAAGCCCTCACCCAAGCTTGCACCCAAGAAATAGCCAATCTTCTCCCTAACGCAAACGGTAGCGCCCCCCCCAAAACTGAGCCACCCCCAGACGCCGATTCAAACCCCTTCCACGGTCTGTTTTCACCCTAGGCATTTTGATCGGAGGTTCTCCGCTCTCCCTGTCCGGGGATGTTTCACCCATCGTAGGTTCCATCGTTGCCATGCCGTTTTCCTCCAACTCCTCTGTCGATTCCATTCAAGGATCTGGCGCAAGCGTTAATCCCTTGCAATTTCTCCGGCGATCGCGCATCCCAGATCCGCAAGGCTCAGATCACGCCCCCCTCTTCATCTTTTTGCCCGGCATGGATGGCACCGGATACCTGTTTGAGGTGCAACAACATAACCTCCAGACTCAGTTTGATATTTGCTGCCTGTCCATTCCGCTCAACGACACCACTTCTTGGGAGTCATTGGCACACCATACGGCGGCGCTCATCCAAGCCGAAAGAGCGGCCAACCCTCAGCGTCCCGTTTATCTCTGTGGCGAATCCTTTGGGGGATGTTTGGCGCTCATGGTGGCGAACATTGCCCCAGATGCCTTTGATTACTTGATTTTGGTCAATCCTGCGTCGTCATTTGGCGATCGCGCATGGCGGCGTTGGATCGCCGAAATGGTTCACCTACTGCCACCTCACCTATATCCGTTATCGGCGATCGCCCTGCTCCCCTTCCTGATTGACTCTAGCCGCGTTGCCGACGAGCATCGCCAGTTCTTGCTGCAAATTATGCAATCGGTCACCCAACAGAGTGCCGCTTGGCGCTTGGCGTTAGTGGGCAACTTTGACCTCAACAGCCTCCCCCTACAGCAGATTCAGCAACCCACCCTAGTGCTGGCCTCAGCGCGCGATCGCCTCCTGCCCTCCGTCCAAGAAGCCAATCGCCTCATCCAACGCCTCCCCGATGCCCGTAAAGTGATCCTCCCTAGCAGTGGCCATGCTTGTCTGCTCGAAACAGACATCAACCTTGCCCAGATTTTGCACAACCACAACTTCCTCAGCCCTAGTGCACCCTGGCAGAAAGTGGCTAGCTATTAGGCAACCCCGATAAGGAGCTTAAGCTCCGCAAGTACAGTGTCTTTGAGGCTAGTGAACTATAGCGGTAGCTATGATCCACAAGACACTTCCTCGTCATTCCCGCGCAGGCGGGAATCCATCTTGAGAGTCTTGCGCCCCATGGACTCCGTGAAAATGGCAATGACGCTGGTATGTCCTAAAATTCGTGACTATGGCTATACATGAGTAGCCGTGACATGGATAGTCGTGAAACAATTGCGCCCAATGGCCAAGATACACCCCACTAAGCCAGAAAACGCTGTAAGTAGGAAGACATAATTATTTGTAAGACGCATTTCGACTGTGCTCAATGCTCAACCCTTGACGCGAAGAGGGCTGAGCGGAGTCGAAACCTGGTCGCTAAGCTTAATTTAATTCAGCCCACCTACTTATATGAATGCCCTCAATAGCAGATCAACTTTCTCGATTGTGATACTGACGACTACCCATTCCAGGGTGTCAGACCTCTTTGAAATTGCGTTTTGAGTGGCCTAACTTTCTCTTGGCTCTTTTAATTTTCTTAATATTTTCTTAATAGTAATTATTTTGTGGCCATAATCTCTAAATTTGAGATTTTAATAATTGCCAAGAATGCTTGCCTTTAAAGGATTCTGGCTTTTAGGCTGAAAAAGCAACCCGTGAAAGAACTTTTTAAAAAGTTAAGATTGAGTTATGATTCCTCTTTTCTGTAGAGGTAATAGGTTTTTATAACGTCATGGCTGAATATTCAAAGAAGAAGGCGATCGCATCCCCAAAAGCTAAAAAAGCGGAGGGCGATCGCGCATCCAAAAAGCTGAACCACAGGAGCCATGTCGATCAGGCTGAGCGGGTCGCCGTACCAGACACCGACCCTACCCCCTCAAAAACCCTAGCGCTGACCCTAGGAGAGTTTGCCTACCGCACCCTCCAAGAGCAATATCAGCACCTTGTCAGCCATGAAAAAGCAGTTTTAGCAGACAAAGATCCTGAAGATCTCCACCAAATGCGGGTCGGCAGTCGGCGGCTTTACACCGCATTACAAGTGTTTCAATCGGTCATTACGTTGCCGAAGGCTGCCCATATCAAACGCATTCACCGCCTCACTCAAGTGCTCGGCACGCTCCGAGACTTAGATGTGCAACTACAGGCCTTGCGCAAAACCTATCTCTCCAACCTCGAAGCCTCTGAGCAAGAACAGCTCAGCCGAGTGATTAAGCACCTCGAACAACAACGACGCAAAGCCCTTGCAGGAACCCGCGATATTCTTTCTCAGAGTCGTTATCAAGACCTCAAAACTGCCTACGAAACCTGGATTGTGTCGCCCCAGCTTTTGTCTCAAGCTAGCGTTCCTTTGGCGCTCATCTTGCCCGATTTACTGAGTCCGCTGTTAGCCCGCACCTTGAACCATCCAGGCTGGTTTATTGAGGCTGAGACGCTATCTCCAATGATGTTGAGCCAGTTATTTGCATCCTCTTCAAATTCATCCTCTTCAAATTCATCCTCAAAACAGTTAGGGGAGAACGCGACCACAACACTCCATGATTTGCGAAAAGCGTGCAAACATGCGCGATATCAATCTGAGTTTTTTGCCTCGTTTTATGGCGAAGAATTCAAAGCTTGGATTAAAAATATAAAAGCCTTGCAAGATACTCTGGGTGGGTTACAAGACCTCGAAATTTTACATCAACAATTGCACCGGAGCCATGTGGCGATCGCCACAATGCCCCAGCTTCAGCGCATCTTACAAACCCACCAAGCCACCCTTCTCGCCACCTGGGAAACCCAACGACAGCCCTATCTCACCCGCGAGTTTCGCTATGGGCTGTATCGGATGTTGCTAGACCCAACCCCTTAGTCAAAGCCAGGTCACACGATCTCTCAAGTTGCACTTAGGCCGTGTCTCATACATGAATTCTAGTCTGGGGGGGTAGTCACCGGGTTTCGACTCCGCTCAACCCTCTTCTCGTCAGAGGTTGAGCATTCAATTATGTCTTCCTACTTATGCCAATCGCTCAATGCATGAAGATTATGTTGAGTCAGAACCCTCTAACAAGCTTTCCATTAGAAAGAATATTCTAACGGTCGGCTCATTGGCCATCATGGTTGGGCACGCTGATTTCTACTCTTTAGCACCCTTGACAATGGAGGTTTTGGTGTCGCTGTTATCAGATTTGAGGGCATTCAGCGACCGTTGCCGCCCTTCAATGGCCGAGGTAAAGTCGGGTTTGAGTTGCACGGCTTTGTCATAGGAGGCCAAGGCCGATTCATTTTTGTGCAGATGTTCTAGCACGCGCCCCCGATCATGCCAAGCCCAGTAATTTTCGGGTTGGATTTTGATGACGCGGTTGTAGCAGGCGATCGCCTCTACTTTTTTATGCAACCTTTCTAACACCGAACCCAGCTTGAACCAGGCTAAATGGTCGTCTGATTGAAGCTTCACCACTTGGCTGTAAGAGGCGATCGCCGCTTGATACTGCTCTAAGTTTTCTAAGGCCATGCCGCGCATTAGCCAAGCTAAGGGGTCTTGGGGGTTGGCCTTAATCGCCACATCACAAGAGGCGATCGCCTCTTCATAGTGTTGCAACCCATAGAGTTGATCAACCTGTTTGAGTTGGCTGAGTAACCGCTTACGGCTTTGCACCGCCAGCTTAAAATCAGGCTTGAGATGCACGGCGCTGGCATAGGAGATGGCGGCTTCTTCGTAGCGCTGCGCGGCCTCCATGACCTTCCCCCGATCATGCCAAGCCCAATAGTTATCGGGCTGAAGTTCAATCACCTTATCGTAGGATGCGATCGCTTCATCAGAGTGCCCTAGGCTTTCCATCGCCCGCCCGCGCTTAAACCAGGCCAGATAATCATCGGCTTGCAACGCCAACACGCGATCATAAGACTCAACCGCCGCACTATAGCGCTTGAGATTGTCTAAGGAAATTCCTCGTTTGAACCAAGCCAAATACTCATCTGGCTTGAGTTGCACCACCTTGTCGTAGCACTCTACCGCTGCCAAGTAGCGTTGCTGTTGAAATAGATCATCGCCCCGTTCCATCCAGGCAAAGTGACCCTCTAGCCCGTCACTGCGGGTCGAAGGCAAAATGACGACCGCGTGGCTGGGGGCAGGGGAGAGATTGTGCAGTGCTGCCCAGGCTTCTGTGGCCGTTTGATAGCGTTGGCGGAAGTCATAGCGCACCATAATATCTAGCACATCCGCTAGTTCGGGGCTAACATCCACGCGATCGCGCCAGAGCAACTCTCCTGTGCGCGGGTCATCTAATAAATGGCTGGGAGAAGACCCCGTCAGGGCTTGGATACCCACGATCCCTACCGCATAGACATCGCTACTAAACCGAGGTCTCCCAGCAATTTGCTCGTTGGGCATATAGCCGTTAGACCCAATGGCAATGGTAAAGCTCGTTTCATGCTCATAGGTTTCGGTGATTTGGCCAATCCCAATCTGTTTGACAGCCCCAAAATCGATCAGCACGATGCGTTGATCACTATTCCGGCGAATCAGATTGGAAGGCTTAATATCCCGGTGAATCACTTGCTGGTGATGCACAAATTCTAAGGTCTTCAGAATATCTTGCAGAAGCGAAATAATATAGGCTTCGTCTTGTACCTTGTTTGACTTGAGTTCTTTACTCAGCAGCGTCCCTTCAATAAACTCTTGCACCAAGTAAAACTCTTGGCTTTCGTCGAAGTGGGCATAGAGCCGAGGGATCTGATCGTGGTCGCCCAAGTTGTAGAGCACCTGCGCCTCGCGGTCAAACAAGCGCTGCGCTGCCTGAAGGGAGTCTGGATCTGACACCTTTGGCTTGAGTAACTTCACAACACAGTGAGGTTTTCCGGGCAGATGTTGGTCGGCGGCCAAATAAGTCTGGCTAAAGCCGCCCCCTCCTAAATGACGGATGATTTGGTACCGCCCCCCGATGGTTATTCCCAGCATATTGATGCGAGATTCTCGACGTTGCGAATCTGAATGGCTCGAAGGTTTGAATGCAAGATCGTCTCCCCCCTTGTTGGGAGATATGGAGGCTGATTCCAGGGTAGATGCTTTTAGTATTCCCACAATTCCTCGATTTAATCGGGTTTGGATGATGAAATGCTAGTGCGGTGCTGGCCTAGTTCAACGGTAGGAGGACACTCGCCAATACAGAATAGGAACACTTACCACCTTTGTACTCTAGTATTCCTCATGTCGTGCGTAGGAAGGCTGAAGAAAGCTTCAAGATTGAGTTAAGTTTGGGCTTAGAAAATATGAATCACAACCGTGTAAACCGATCTGAATAGAAGTTATACGGAGAGTAGTCGTAAACATTATAAAAAACTTTCAAAGTTGGGCAATTCTACTGATTTCACAATGAGCGATCGCCCACACTGGCCTAAAATCCAATGAACAAACCCGAAATGACCCAGCAACCTGCGGCAAGATGTCTAGAGGCGGGGTTGACTCCACAAACGATGGCGACCAGTACTAAACTCCTAAAATACCCCACCGTGACTTGGATGATATCACTACTTATTTTGGGGAATGCGATCAATCGGCATACCCATTTTTATACAGGTTTAAATGATTTTTTGGTCAAGGAGTTAAACCCTTCATCCTTCAGTCTTTCGCTATCAAAATAAAAGGTTCACTATCAAGATAAAGGATAAAGATGAAGACTTCTTCTCATCCTGAGAGCTTAATAACGTTTCAACGATAATTTCACTTAATCTTCATACAAAAAATCTCTCTGGCTGCATAGTTTTTAGCCTGTGCTCCATATAATTCTTGAAACACTTTATCTAAAATTTATGGAGGCGGAATGAGAGTGGATAATGCCGAATTTTTGGCTGACTGAACCTAGAGACAGGCTTAAAAAATAGGCTGGCCTTGGGTGACTGCCGATCGCTACGGCTTCGGGGAGCCATGCCCCAAAAAAAGGCGCGATCGACTGCCTCGGCTGCCACCTCTCATCTGTCGCTTAATGACCTGCATAAATATAAAGGATGCAAATTGAGGATATAAATCTAAGGATATAAAGTAGTTTGCGAGGGGGAATGCGAGGGGCTGGACTGTGGGCGATCGCCCCCTGGGTTAACCCCATCACTGTACAAAACCATTTCCATTACAGATCCATACAGATCCATACAGATCCATTTTTATTCTCCACATAGATCCATATTAAACAGACAGATTTATTTCTACATAGATCCCATTTCGATCAAAACCGGATGATGCACCAACTGCAGGACTTAGTTCCAAGACTATTGGATAATTCAGAGTCAGTAGGTCTATTTAAGGGATTCAGGTTAAGGGATTCAGGTTAAAGGATTCAGGTTTCGCGGAGAGACGTGGACATTGAGAGTGCCATCATTTTGCCAGGAACCCTGAGGGCGTGAACGGAGTCTACACCCCCTATCGCGACGATGACAAGGGTTGATAAACTGCTCTGGCCTAGGGGCTTGCGATAGGTTGACGGCTATGGGATGGTTAGGACGGCATGGCTTAGGCTGGTGACAGCCGGAGTCCGGTGTGAGTAGCGACTTTATCAACCAACATTAGGTAAATGACCAATTCACCGCATGAAGGACAAGATCCGACGCCTCCCCCTCGGCGGCGATCGCCCCGCCTTTGGCGTTGGGCGGGGTGGGGGCTTGGAGCCGGAGCCGTTGTAGGGGGCGCGGCGGGGGGCTTGTGGTTGTGGGGGTTTGTGCAGCGAGACTTGGCTCCGCTGATCGAAACCCAGGTGACTAAACAGCTCAATCGTCCTGTAGAAATTGGCGAGTTGCAGTCTATTTCCCTGACCCAGATGGTGTTTGGGCCATCGGCATTGCCTGCCACGGAGAGCGATCGCGATCGCGCCGAGTTAGACGAGATTAAGGCTACCTTTAATCCTCTCCAAGTGCTGATCCAGCGGCGCTTAGATCTGGATGTTACCCTGGTGCGGCCCCGGGTCTTTTTAGATCAAGAAGACAATGGGCGTTGGGTCGTGCTCGACTTAGGCAATGACGACGACGACGACGATGGAGAATCTATCGTTAAAGTTGCCCTGGCAAATCTGCGGTTGCAAGATGGGGAAGTGGTCTTAGCGCCCTCTCGTCAACTGATGGCGGAGATTGAGAAGCCAGGGTTGGGCAGCAGCGCCGGGGCGCGTTCCTTGGTCACTTTTGCCGCGATTAATGGGGTCTTGTCTTTATTTGACGATAACCAAGCCCTGACCTTTGATGTGGAGACCACCCCGCAGTCAGGCGGGACGGTAGACGTGAAGGGGGAAGCCCAGCTAGACGAGCAGCGCTATCGGTTTACGGTGCAAGCGCAAGATTTTAACGCCACGGATATCAGCTCGGTGCTGGCGATGCCCGTCACCCTAGATGCGGGTCAACTGTTCATGAATACGACCGTGGACATCCAAGGCAATGCCCTGAAAGGGTTGCAGGGCACCGCACGGGTGGCAGATGGAGCCGCCTCTGTGGAGGATGTGCCACAACCGATCACAGGGGTCCAAAGCCGCGTGCGGTTTAGCGGCCAAGAAATTCGATTTGATCAAAGCCAGCTCAACTATGGCAGCATTCCCCTGACCATTGCTGGGGTGATTGACTTGGGCGAAGGCTATGACCTGACGGCACGGGCAGAGGGCGTAACCCTTGAGCAGGTGCGAGAATCGGCAGACTTTGACTTGCCCATCCCCATTGTGGGATCTGTGAATTTAACGGCGGCGCTGACGGGGGATATTAACCAACCCGACATCAGCGGCACGTTGACTACCCAGGGCTTGCTGCGGGTGGATAAGGTTGATGTAGACTCGGCGCGCACAGATTTTCGGATTAGTGTGGCGGATCGGCAGTTGGTCTTATCTGATTTTCAAGGCAATTTGAGGGCGGGGGGCACGGTGCGGGGTGGGGGTGTGATTCCCCTTGGCGGCGAGGCACCCCTAGCGCTGAGCTTCCAGGTGCGCGATGTGGCTGGAGATGCGATCGCCCAAGGCTATGGCGATCTTCCCGACCAAATCCGCCTCGGCCTGGTGGCGGCGGATGTCCGGGTGGCCGGGCCTATCAGCCGTGTTGAGACCCTTTTGCAATGGCAGGCGTTGCAGGGCACCTACCCAGCCCGGGGTGAGATCGCGATCGCCGGGGGTATTACGGCCTTCCGCGATACGGTGGTGCAGGTGGCCGGGGGCGTGGTGAATGCCGATGGGGCGATCGCCAATGGGCTGTGGCAAGCCGAGGTGGTCGCGAGTGCCGTTTCCCTCGCCTCATTTTCGCCGCAGTTGCGCGGGTTGTTAGATAGCCGAGTGCGGTTGGGAGGGAGCCTGCAAAACCCCAGCCTTCAGAATATCCGGGCGGAGGGGACTGCCCGCCTCTCGGACGGGGTATCGCTGCTCGAACGCCCCGTATCGGCGTCGTTTCGGTGGTTGGGCGATCGCCTCTCCCTAGACCAACTGAGTGCCCCTGGGCTGAGTGCCAACGGCCTCATCTTCGCCGATCTGCGCGGCACCCCCCAAATTTCCCGCTTTGACCTAGGGGTTAACCTACAAGACTTTGACCTCACACCGCTACGCGCCTATCTGCCAGCGTCGGTCAATAATGCATTGACGGTGGTGGGGCAGGCCAGTTTTGATGGCCGGGTCAGCGGCACCCCGCGCATCCCCATCGTGGCGGGCAACTTGCGCTTGGCCAATTTAACGGTGAATCAGTTAGCCTTTGAGCCGGTGTTATCTGGCCCCATCAATGTCGCTGTGGGTCAGCGGGTGGCGGTTGACTTGGAAGGCCAGCGCGATCGCCTTTCCGCTCAGCTCGATGGGCGCTACTACCCCATTCAATTTTTGGTGCGTCGGGGCGAAAGTGTGGCATCAGGGCAGACAGAGGGCGATCGCCTGCGCGCCACCCTCGCCAACTTTCCGCTCCAACCGCTCAACCTCAGCCCTGCCCAAACCGTTGGCCTTGGCCCCATTCGTGGCAATCTCAACGGCACCCTCGACCTCAACCTCAACACCTTTGCCACCGCTGGCACCTTTAACATCGACGCCCCAGGGATTGGCCACATCACTGCAAACCAGCTCAGCGGGGGCTTCCGCTATGCCGATGGCAGCGGTCGCCTCACCAACGGCGAGTTACGCATTGCCGAAAGCCGCTTCTTGATCGAAGGCAGTGCTACCTTCGGCAGTAACCCCGAATTTAGCGGCCAACTGGTGGCCAATACCGGGCGTGTGCAAGACTTACTCCGGGCGTTGCAATGGTTTGAGCTAGGCGACATTGGCCGGGGCATTCGTCCTCCCCGCTACGACCAAGCTGTTGATATCGCCACGCTTGGGGTGGGCGACCCCAATGACTCGCTGCTCAACCAGTTGCGCCGCCTAGCCGAAATTCAGGCGCTGCAAGACCTCCAAGCCGAAGAACAAGCCCAGGGGGTGCAACTGCCGCCCCTGAGCGAATTTGAGGGCGAGTTTACGGGTTCGATTGTGGTCGCCGGATCGGCACGGGATGGCGTAGACGCTCAATTTGGCTTAAATGGCTCTAATTGGCGCTGGGGCGACTACGACATTAACCAAGTCATTGCCCAAGGAGATTTGACCGATGGTGTGGTGTCGCTGCTGCCCCTGCGGGTGGAGATCAATGACAATGCATTTATAAACATTGCAGGACAATTTGGCGGCGCAGAGCAAACTGGGCAATTGCAAGCTCAAAATATCCCCGTCGAGCCGCTGTTGGCGATTCTCAACCTCCCGCTGGAGGTGACAGGGAATCTCAACGCCAATGCCGTGGTAGAAGGCAGCCTCGACAACCCCCTAGCGCGGGGAGAAATCACCCTGACCGAAGGTAGTTTGAATCGCAACCCCTTAGAGTCAGCCCAGACGGTGTTTAGCTACACCGATGCGCGGCTCAACTTTATTGGGGAGGCGGGCATTCCTGAGGCGACGCCGCTGCGGGTGCGGGGTAGTATTCCCTACCAACTGCCGTTTATGGCGGTGTTTCCAGATAGCGATGAAATTAGCCTGGTGGCCACCGTTGAAGACGATGGCCTGACGTTACTGCGGCTCTTTACCAATCAGGTTGCCTGGGAAGGTGGCAGTGGCCAAGTTGATTTACAGGTATCGGGCACCCTAGACGCGCCCCAAATCGTGGGAACGGCGGCATTTAATGAGGCCAGCATTTCAGCCTTGGCGCTGCCAGAGCCGTTGACCAATGTGACTGGGCAGGTCAACTTTAACCGGCGGTTGGTGGAGGTCAGCAATTTGAGCGGTCAGTTCCGCCAAGGGCAAGTGACCGCACGGGGAGTTTTGCCCATCTTTGACTCCAATGATTTATCGGCAGAGCGTGAGATCACCTCAACGGAGCCGCTGACGATCAACCTCGATCAACTGGTGCTCAACTTTAAGGGGCTATATCGAGGGGGGGTGAATGGCAATGTGGTGGTTGGGGGCAGTGCGTTGGCTCCGCTGATCATGGGCGATATTGTGTTGAGCAATGGCCAGGTGGAACTCTCCACGGGCAGGGGAGCCGCTCCCACCGCAGCACCAGAGCCGTTTAATCCCAATGCTATCAACAGCCCGCCCCGCCTCGACAACCTGCGGATTACTTTGGGCGATCGCCTGCGCGTGACCCTCAACCCCGTGCTGAACTTTGTTGCGCGGGGCGAGATGACCGTCAACGGAGTATTGGGCGACCTAGAACCTGAAGGCACCATTCGCCTCCGCAGTGGCCAAGTGAACTTGTTTACGACCCAGTTTGGCCTAGTGGGAGGCTATGAAAATGTGGCGATCTTTGAGCCAGATCAGGGGCTAGACCCGTTCTTAGATGTCCGGTTGGTGACGTCGGTGCCGGAAGTGCGGCGCGTGCCTACGGCTCCGAGTTCTCCCTTTGCTGCCGCTGAGATTTCAGAAACCCTCGTGACCGATATCGGGGCGGTGGGCACTGTGCGGGTGGAGGCGCGGGTTCAAGG
>Ga0105044_10007933_pt1 | contig 14629 bp, 13 predicted proteins | sample MAT01_FD_78092 | JGI IMG/M metagenome (GOLD analysis project Ga0105044, IMG submission 78092) | Freshwater microbial communities from Lake Fryxell liftoff mats and glacier meltwater in Antarctica - MAT-01 | ecosystem: Environmental > Aquatic > Freshwater > Ice > Liftoff microbial mat | place...
GGGCTCAGCGGGCTGATACGGATCGGCTCAATGAACGTGAAGGTCCAGGTGTAGTCGATGTCAGTCACCACCACGACGTCTCCCGGCTGAACCTGCCCACTGATCCGGAACGAAGGCTGCTGTGGTTCGGGTGGAGGGGTTGGCGCCGGGGCCGGAGGCGTAGTGGGTTCGATGTACGGATCTGGGGCCGAAATCGGTGGATGGTCCATTGCTGCTCCTTGGTACAACTAGTGGTGCGCACTAGTAACGCGTTCCTAAGAATGGAATTACTTTATCATAAAACTTGCCATATGGCAATACTTGGTGGGCCCGGTTGGACTTGAACCAACGACCAATCGGTTATGAGCCGACTGCTCTGACCAACTGAGCTACGGGCCCCCATAGGTACCTCCAGAGTATACCAAGAGATCAGCTCTAGCGGAAGCCGTCTAGTGCCTAACCCCGTGCCCATGAGGGTGACCAAGATGCTTGGCTTCTACCAGGTAAAGCCCCGCAAAGACTCCCGCCGTGCCAAACAGCAGCGATGGCGTAAACCCTTCATTAAGTAAGATGGTCGCTGCAATAATACCCACAATTGGCTGCAAATAGCTAACAACGCTGTAGTCGCCGCCCTTGGTAAGGTGCAGGGCGTAGTAACCCAGGGTGTAGGCTACGCAGCCAACCATAATCGAGCCATAGAGTACTGCGTTGCGCACCAAAGGATCAGCCATGAGCTGGATCTCGGCGATATTAGGGAGTGCCAATATGCCGTAGAAGACTGTTGCAATTGTTAGCCCCATAATTACCACCGTAAGGGGGTCAACACGCCGCAAGGCCTGCTTAAGGATGAGCGTTCCAATAACATCAACAAATATTGTTCCAAATATTAAGAGCGCTCCTATCCCGGGCGAACCGACCGACCCAAGGTTCCCCATGAGTGGCCATCCGACTGCGGTGACTGCACCCAAGAACGCAATGCCAATGCCGGCAAAAACACGCTTAGTAAATCGCTCTTTAAGGACCTCGACGTTGGCCAAAAAGAAAACGATTGGCCATAATAGAAAAATAATCGAAGCATTAATGCTGGTAGTTTGCTTGATGCCAATAAAGAATCCCAGATTAGCTACGCCGTATACGATGAATGTTCCGAGTGCAGCCAGGTGCAGGTCGCGACGCGCAAGTTTCTTGCGCTTTTTAAGCCAACCATATTTTTTAACAAGTAGATAGAATGGAAGTAATACGGCAAGTGATATGGATGAGCGCAAAAAGCCAAAAACAAAGGGCGACATTTGCGTTACCGCTTGCTTAATAAGAGGAGTGTTGATGCCAGATAAGATTTGAACCAGCACAAGGGCCAGAAGCCCAAGATGTTTCTTCATACTGTAAGTATAACAAACTTCTTATGGTTTCTGGCTCCTGGGGCCAAAGTTCGGTACACTAGTAAGGTGAACAATTTTAGCTCAAAATCTAAGACAACGGTTACGAACATCCTGCTTGGCCTTTTTGGCGCTTATCTGGCTTTTTCGCTGGTCGGCACCATTCGTCGTAACTTTCAGTTACAACAAGATATAACCAAAATAGAAGAGAGCAATAGAGTCTTAGAGCAAAGTAATTTAGAGCTGCAGTACCAGATTGCCTACTTCCAAACCGAGCTCTATAAAGACAAAGCTGCACGCGCCAAGTTGGGCCTCCAGGCTCCCGGCGAGAGCGTCATTATTTTGCCTAAAAAAGAAGAAACCAAGCAGGTGAGTACCAGTACAAAACAAAAGCGCTCTAACTTTGCGCAGTGGGTAGACTTTTTACGGGGGATTTCTGAGTGATTATTGCAATTGATGGACCTGCCGGATCAGGCAAGTCGTCGGCCGCTAGGTTGCTTGCCGAGCGGCTCGATTTACCGTACCTGAATAGCGGGTTGTTGTTCCGAGCCCTAGCCTGGGTATGTCTGGAGTGTAATGTCGACATTAATGATTCTTTAGCTTGCGCCGAGGTAACACGCCAACTAATCCTAGAGATCCCTGATCACGAACGAGTTGTAGTGAGCTATGGATCAATCAAGAGTCAACATCTGGCTAACGAATTGCGTAGTCAGGCGGTGGATGAGGCCGTCCACGTCATTGCGAGTCTGCCAGACGTGCGCCGCGAGATTCGTATATTGCAACGCACAATTGCCAAAGCCCAAGGTGGGGTAGTTGAGGGCCGGACCATTGGCATCCATGTATTCCCCGACGCTGATGTAAAGTTTTGGCTAATGGCCGATGCCGATGTTCGCTTAGCTCGAGTGGCGTCACAGCGTGGCGCCGAGACCGCCAGCATCATGATGGCCCGCGACGAACATGATGCCACCCGTAAGCACGAACCCATGCTACCAGCCAATGATGCTATTCATGTTGATAGTAGTACAATTAATCTAGAAGAAGTGGTTGAGCATATGATTAAACACATCAAGAAAGAGATCGTATGAAGTGGTTAAAGCGCGTAGTATTGGCAGTGGTCGTCACGGCAGCTATGAGTGTACCGGCCCATGCCGCAGAGCAGATATCGAATTTTGACAGCAAGGTCACCGTCCAGCAAAGTGGTCGCGTTGATGTTGTAGAAACCATTACCTACGACTTTGGGTACGCATCACGTCACGGCATTTACCGCTACATCCCAGTTGTGTATCGCGACGACAAAGGCAATCTATTTAAGCCAGGGTTTAGTTTTGACGAGGTATCAGTCGACGGCCAGGCAGTAGACTATACTACCAAAAATGAGGGCGATAATAAGGTTATAAAAATCGGTGATCCGAACCGAACGATTACCGGCTCGCACGTTTATACGATTACGTATCATTTTGACTCACTATTAGTTGATAAAGACGGTGACCTGCTGCGTCTTAATGTAACCGGAAGAGGTTGGACGGTACCAATTACTAAGGCGAGCGTCACGATAAATGGACCATCAACCCCCAAGCTCTTTTGTTACGCCGGGCTGGTGGGAACTAAGAACAATGATTGTACAATAAACTCAGCAACCAGTGCGGTAACTACCACAGGCGTTGGCATTGGTAATGACTTTACGGTTGAGGCGCTCTGGCCAGCAGGCACAGTTGCTAACCTGCTTTTACCCTACAAAACTCCTTGGTGGGTAGGTGTCCTATTCTTGCTGGCTGTAGTATATATATTGACCGGAGTCGGTTTGATAATTGCTGCTTTGGTTCGCTGGGTTGGCATACGCGGTGCAGAAAAGCGCGCACAAAACGATCAAACGATCATTGCTCAGTATGGCCCGCCAAAAGATTTAAACCCGGGCGAGCTAGGCGTGCTAAGTGACAACAAGGCGACATTGGTGGAGGTCACCGCCACGCTCATCCAGGCCGCAGTTTTGGGCTACATTAAGATCGAGCAAACAGTAGAAAAGTCACTACTTAAAAAAGCCGAATACACCCTGACTAAGCTCAAAGACTTTACCGGTCTTTCTGATAACGAGCAGTACTTACTAACGGCGGTGTTTGGTGGCGCATCAACCATTGCGTTAAAAGACATCGATAAAACAACCGTCCCGGCAGCAATTAAAAAGTATCAGAGTACCTTAAATGAGACACTTAAGACCAAAGGCTTCTATACTAAAACGAGTAAGTTCTCTACGCCGGCCGCCATCGGTGGACTATTCATCTTGATCTTTCTGGTGTTTACACCATTTGTATTCTTGGTTGGTTTTGCGGCATTGCCCATTGGACTCTACGCCTACAAACGAGCTGGCCAAACACCGCGACGCACAGCAGAAGGGCTGACATCGTGGGCCTATGTAGAAGGCTTTAAACTGTTTTTGAGCGTGACCGAAAAAGATCGCCTGGCCTTTACCGATGCACCAGCCCGAACACCCAAGCAGTTTAGTACGTTCTTGCCGTATGCCATAGCACTGGGAGTCGAAAAAGAGTGGGCTAAGCAGTTCGAGGGCATAGATGTCGCCAAGAGCATGGGGTGGTACGGAGGCAACGCCCAGGCGTTTACGGCTGGGTATCTTGTCGGCACCTTGAGCGGTTCATTTGCCTCCAACGTGGCCAGTAGTGTAGCTCCAGAGACATCGTCTGGTGGTTTTGGCGGAGGCTCTTCGGGTGGCGGCTTTAGCGGTGGCGGTGGCGGTAGTTGGTAGGTCTTGAAAAAGGCTCTGTGATCTGCTAAACTTTATCTTTGTAGTAACGCGGGGTGGAGCAGTCTGGTAGCTCGTCGGGCTCATAACCCGAAGGTCGTTGGTTCAAATCCAACCCCCGCTACCAAAAGTGTCCGACCACCTGGTCGGATGTTTTTGTTTTAAAGCTCCATGCGATAAAATAGGTACATGGCTGCGTAGCTCAGTGGTAGAGCAGAAGACTCATAAGCTTTTGGTCGCAAGTTCGACTCTTGCCGCAGCCACCATTATGACAACAAAATAAAACTAGACAAGCTTTTTGATGCGCTCTTCAACCTGGGCTGGTGTCAGCTCAGCCTTAATAATACGGTCATCTACTTTAAACCCGGCAATTTTAGCAGTAGTTTCAGTATCGCCCATATTGCTGAGGACTACTATCTTGGCACGAGTTAGCTCTGGCTCGTCTTTGAGCTTCTGTAGGACTTCTAGGCCATTCATAACGGGCATCATTAGGTCTAGCAGGACGATGTCGGGGTGAAATTCAGAGATCAGCTTAAGGCCAACTTCGCCATTCTCGCCAACTTGTACGTCGTAGCCAGAGGCGGTTAACTTGGCGCTGTACATTCCAGAAATAGCAGAGTCATCTTCGATGATTGCGATTTTAACTTTAGTACTCATAACTGTAAGTATATGCGGTATGGATCAAGACTTCAAGAACTAATAAGAACTTTTTGAATCGTAGTTACCGTAAACGTTCCGTCTGACGCTACAGTGCCAGTTGCAATTACGCTCATATTCTTTTTAAGATCCGTAAGGGTGAGCTTGGTTTTGCCGTCGTAGTAGTTAGTGGTCTCTTTAGTAGTAAGCACGATACGTGAGCTGTTAGTGAGCTTGAGTGTAATAGAATTTTTATTGGTTGCCGTTACGGTGCCGCTAAGTCGATAAAAGCCCGAACTTGTTTTAAGTGTACTGGCCGGAGCGGTTGGTTTACTTTGGGCAGCTCTTTTGGCAGCCTCTTTAATACCGTCGCTGTTAAACAATTGAACTGCGCTCTTTGGGCTGGCCTTAGGAGCAGAAGTTGCCTGTTGTTGGCCGACACGATACGAAAGTCCAGCTGTTACAGTTAGGGCAACGATTGCCAGGACGGTAAAGATAAGGTGCTTTTTAAGGGCACTAATAAAGTTCGTAATTTTTTTCATTAAGCAGCTTTTCCTTTATTTGCTTGCTATAAGCATAACAAACATGGTCTATGCCTTCCAGACTACGCTTTGAATCACAAGCATTTTAAGGTTGAAAAACTACAGTATTAGTAGTATAATATGCGCGATCCTGCACTACATAGTGTATGGACGCCACTTCACATAAGGATGAGAAGATGACCGACTCAACAACTCCGTCGCCTCTCGTCTCCGTACGAGTTGCGACCGATGATGATCGCAAACCAATTGGACGTCTCCGGTATGATGTATACGTTGGCGAAGGCTTTATTGCCGCAGCCGATTTTCCTGAAGGACTCGAGTTTGATTGCTTCGACGACTATAGCCACCCTGTGGTTGCAACCGTCGGTGCTGGCTCTCGGGTAGTCGGCACAAGCCGGCTGATCCTGGGGTCTGGCGGCCCGCTGCCCATTCAGGACCCAGAACATCACGGTCTGGACACTTCTAATTACAAAAACATAGGTGAAATTTCACGCTTGTGTGTCCGCCCGGACTTTCAAGACGGCCGAATCAGCCTTGGTCTGTATCGATGCCTGTTCCACCTCTTGGACGTATACAGCCTGGATGCGGTTTGCGCGGTAGTTGGAGAAGAGTTTTTTGAGACTCTGTGCCGGATAGGCTTTCCCTTCAAGAAGGTTGGTCCCGTTCGGGACCACATGGGGCCTACCGTGCCTTGTGTCTGCATCACAGAAGAAGTAATCCCAGCCCTGCAGAACAACCAACACTCCAACGACCTCGGTATTACCGCACTGTTCGAACAGCCCTTTACCGGGCAACTACTGATATGAAAGGGGGTCGGCTATGAGCTGGCTCATCGATAATTGGCAGGCGCTAATCCCTTGGGCCTTGTTTGCTGTTCTGTATGTCTTAACGTTCAAGCCGGCCTACCGGATGCTTCGAAGCTTTATCGTTACGAACTCCGTGGGCGACAACGGCTCGAAGGGGAGGGGATTCTGGAAGGTGTTCCTCCTTTACTGCCTTGTGTTGCTTGCCCCGCATGCCTCTTTCTGGGTGTTTCGGGCGCACGTTCCGGTGGTTCTTGAGCGAATCGTCCTTTCTGTTATTGTGATGATGACCTTCTTTGGCCTTCTGCGGTTCACCGGCAAGGAACGGGTGATAGCCACTCTATGGTGGATCTACGGCTGGGTATATGACGGCCTGTTGAACTTCTGGCCTTACCAGAACCTGATCAACATCGTCGCAGATCGCATGCAACTCGAAGACGACATGGATGTCCTGGAGGTTGGTTGCGGCACCGGCAATGTCATGGTCGCAGCCCGCAGAAGGGCCAACGTACGTGTTGTTGGTGTTGATAACTCTGGCTCCATGCTTCGTCAGGCGCGCCACAAGTTACGCAAGGCGATCAAGGAGGGCGACGCGAAGCTGCATAAGCAAGATGCCCTGGACTACCTTAAGGGTCTTCCAGATGACAGCTTTGATCGGATCAGTCTGGTCAACTTTTTGTATGCGGTTCCAGACCGCCAGGAGGTCTGGGCGCAGTGCATGCGCATTCTGCGTCCTAGCGGACTGATCGTCGCCAGTACCTCGATTGAATCGGGATCAAGCTCGATCATCCAGGAGAACTTTGCAAACTCCTCAAAACTCACGGTCCTTTACCAGATCATCACGCTTCGCTTGGTGCTGGTCATGATCATCGACTACTTCATCAGTAGATTTGCCGAAGCCGAAGCCGGAGCCTTTGAGTTCCCCGAACAAGAGGTCTTGATTGGGGAGGTCGATGCCGTAGGTGGTCACGCTCAGCACATCGAGCGTTGCTACGGCGGACCCGATGAAGGGGTCAACATCGTGTTCAGCGTCACGCGTTAGCTGCGTCATGCTGAACTGTCTGTCTGCGGGCGATGCGCGGGGGAGCAAAACCTCCCCTGCGCATCGTTTGTTTGCTATAGTAGAATTATGCTTTTGCTAATAAGTGTCGTATTTGTATTTATCTCTAATATCGTTCTTGGGATTTTTACCTACATCAATAATCCAAAGAATCGTTCAAACCAAGCTTTTGCTATTATGTGTTTTACGCTTTCTCTCTGGGCGCTTTTTAACTATTTAGCAGACGCCGACCTTCCGAACGCCCTTATTTGGAATAGGCTAACATTCTTTGTGATCTCGTACTCGCTTTGTTTTTTGATTATATTTATGAACAGTTTTCCAACACGAATTATTAAAAGCAAGTTGTTTAACCCGGGCTTAATCGCCCAAGGAACTGTTATTGCGCTCATCACACTACAGCCAGCATTCATACCTGGTGTAACAGTTGTCAATGGTGTATCAAACGTTGAGATAGGAGCTTTATACCCAATATTCCCCATATACCTCTTGTTATTTCTGGTGGCCATGTTCACGCTGCTTACAATAGCCTGGCGTAACAGTTCTGGCTACAACCGCATACAAATACGCTTCTTGATCTTTGGGATCAGTACTATGGCCTTGTTGGCCTCAGTTACTAATTTATTCCTTCCGCTTATGACAGGTACAAATGAGTACGCTAAGTACGGTGCTCTCTTTACGCTCATATTCGTTGCTTCAACTAGCTATGCTATTGTTCGCCACAAATTATTTGATATTCGATTAATCGTGGCTCGCTCTGTGACCTACCTACTCTCTATTGTCAGCATTGGTGTTGTCTATGGATTAGTGGCCTTCTGGCTCGTCGACGAGTTCATTTTTAGGGCGAGTACCCAAGGCTCTACAGCTCAAAATACTGTTAATACACTGCTGGCCGTAATTTTGGCTTTCACCTTTCAGCCTATTCGAAGGTTCTATGAAAAAGTTACTGATAGAATATTCTATCGTGATAAGTATGATGCCCAGCTTCTTATAAACTCCGTTGGGCGGATTCTTTCCACAGAGATCGAACTTGAGGCGCTAACTACAAAAGTTGTACACGAGATTAAAAAGCAAATGCGCATCGAATACGCCGATATTGTTGTTCTTGAAGAAGGCCAAGAAAGCATCTTTTATGACGCAGGGCATATGCAGAATCGAGTAACGTTGCGCAGACGAGATCTTGTTAAGCTAGGCGGTTCTGTGGTAGTTGCCTCAGACTTGGCTAACGGAGAGCGTAAGCAAATAATGAGCACCTACGAGATGTCAATTGCTTCAGCGCTCAAATCAAATAAAGAGCTCATCGGGTATTTATTTCTTGGCCCAAAATCGAGTGGTGACTTGTACTCTAGTGGCGACATCGAAGTCATTAAGATCATTGTGAACGAGCTGGCGGTGGCTGTACAGAACGCCAAAGCCTATACCGAGATACAGCGCTTTAACGAGACGCTTCAAGACAAAGTTACCGAGGCGACTCACAAGCTGCGCAAGGCTAATGAGGATCTTAAGAGCCTCGACCAAGCTAAGGACGAGTTTATCTCTATGGCCTCGCATCAACTCCGCACGCCGTTAACTACTGCCAAAGGTTACGTATCGATGGTCCTAGATGGTGACTTTGGCAAGTTGCCGGCCAAGATGAGCCAGCCCCTGGGTCAAGCCCTAGACAGCAGTAATCGCATGTCGGGGCTGATTAATGACCTACTTAACGTAAGCCGCATGGATGCTGGCAAGTTCTTTATTGATGCGGTAGACGTTGATCTAAATCTTGAGGTGCAGGGCGAGGTTAACCAGCTAGTCAAACTGTCACAGACTAAAGCCGTAACGTTGACTTACTATCCACCTAAAAAGAAGATACCGCTTATTAAGCTCGACCTCGACAAAACTCGCCAGGTGATTATGAATATTGCCGACAACGCCATTCACTACAGCGCACCACCCAGCGGCGGCGGCAAGGCCGACGTTTACCTTGAGCTGGAGGGTGACGAAGTTGTCTTTAAAGTAATCGACAACGGTATTGGTGTGCCCGACGACATTAAGCCCAAGTTGTTCGTTAAGTTTTTTCGTGCTGGCAATGCTCAGAATGCTCGCCCCGACGGTACTGGTCTTGGCCTGTACCTTGTTAAGCGTGTTGTCGAAGACCAGGGCGGCAGCATCATTTTCGAAAGCCAAGTCGGCAAAGGCTCGACCTTTGGCTTTCGCATACCAATTCATAATAAGTTAAAAATCGACGAAGCGGCCGCCAAACGGATGAAGTCCAACCAATCTACTAGTTAGTATATACTTGGTACATGAAGGTAATCTGGCCAGAAACTGGTAAGTACATCGTTGCTGTTAGCGGCGGTGTTGATTCAGTCTGTTTACTCGATCTACTGGTAGCTCACGGCGGGTATGAGCTGGTTGTTGCGCATGTCGACCACGCAGTCCGTGATGATTCCAGGCAAGACCTGGAGCTTACGCAGCAAATCGCCCACAGCAATTCGTTATACATTGTATATACAACGTATAACTTCACCAAACAGGCCTCAGAGAATGAGTTACGTCAGTTCCGGTATAGTTTTTTGTTTGAGCAAATGAATAAATTAGGAGCCCGGGCGATTCTTACGGGCCACCATGCTGATGACCTATTAGAGACCAGTGTTATGAATGTCCGCAGAGGTACCGACAGATACGGTGCGGCCGGGGGAATGAGTCGCGAGGGGGTTACGCGGCCACTGCTTAATGTGCATAAGAACGAGCTCATCGATTACGCTCAAGAACACAACCTAGCATGGCGTGAGGACAGTACCAACACTGATCTAAGGTACACTCGTAACCAAGTCCGACACGATGTAATCCCTAATATTGATAGCGATGATTATCGAAGGCATCTTGCAGAGCTACAGGGGCTTAATAAAAAAATTGATAGTAAACTAAAGAGTTTAGTGTCTGATTCTGGGGGGGGTATCACGATCCGCCGTAGCGACTTGAACGAGCTTGGGCTGCGCGAGGTTGAGGTACTCATCGCCTATGGTTTGCGCCTGGAACGCCCGCAAATTGAAATCAGTCAGCCACGCATCGCCCAGGCCGCCCGGCAAATTATGATAGGCGCTCGTAAAATCTCATTCTCAATATCTGCTACAGAATGTATAATTATAGATATACCGTAACCAGGAGACCGCATGCAAGCAAAGAATCCGAATATGAATAAGAACACACGTAACGTCCTCGTCCTAGTGGTTGTGCTGTTGCTGGCCGCAGTCTTTATGGTTAACGGCAATCAAAAGGAAAAGACCGATAACGTATCGATCTCTAAGGTAAGCGAGCAAGTAACCGCTGGTGAAGTCGAAAAGATTCAGGTTGAGGGCGACAAAGTAACTGTTACGCTCAAAGATGATAAAGCTCCTAAGCAGATCGCTTACAAAGAGACCTCGGCCAATTTAAAAGATTACGGCATCGACTCTGCCAAAGTAACCATCGAGCCTAAGCCGGTAGATCAAAGTGGCACACAGTGGCTAGACATTGCTCTGACGGTGATCCCACTGGTGTTAATAGTGGGCTTGTTCTTCTTCATGACTCGCCAGGCACAGGGCGGTAATAATCAGGCTATGAGTTTTGGCAAGAGCCGTGCTCGACTGTTTGGCGCCGATAAAAAATCTGTTATGTTCAAAGATATTGCTGGTAGCGAAGAGGCTAAGCAAGAGTTAACCGAAGTCGTGGAGTTCTTAAAGTTCCCTAAAAAGTTTGAGGCGCTTGGTGCCAAGATCCCTAAGGGCGTATTGATGATTGGTAGCCCAGGCACCGGTAAAACCATGATGGCTCGCGCCGTCGCAGGTGAAGCCGATGTGCCATTCTTTAGCATCTCGGGTTCAGAGTTTGTAGAAATGTTTGTAGGTGTGGGCGCTAGCCGCGTGCGCGACCTGTTTAGTAAGGCTAAAAAGAATGCCCCGTGTATTATTTTTATAGACGAAATTGACGCTGTTGGTCGCCGTCGCGGTAGCGGTACCGGTGGCGGACATGATGAGCGCGAACAGACTCTGAATCAGATCCTGGTAGAGATGGATGGCTTCGAGCAAGGGACTAACGTTATTGTTATGGCTGCCACCAATCGACCCGATGTACTTGACCCGGCCCTCCGTCGACCAGGTCGTTTTGACCGCCAGGTTACCATGGGCCTGCCAGAGCGTAGAGATCGACTAGCGATCCTAGAGGTTCACCTTAAGGCTAAGCCAACCGCTAAGGATCTCAAACTAGAATCATTGGCTAAAAAGACTGCTGGTATGAGTGGTGCTGATCTAGCTAATGTCGCTAACGAGGCCGCGATTTTAGCTGCCCGTGCCGACCGCAAGCAAATCATCAACAAAGACCTTGATGATGCCTTTGAAAAAGTTGCCATTGGGCCAGAACGCAAGAGTAGCGTCATGACTGATTACGAGAAGAAGCTGACCGCTTACCACGAAGGCGGTCATGCCTTGGTTGGCCACGTACTAGAACACGCTGACCCCATCCACAAAGTTACCATCGTCTCGCGCGGCAATACGGGCGGTGTAACCTGGAGCCTTCCAACTGAAGACCGCAGCTACCAAAGCCTGGCCGAGTTTCATGACCGCTTAGCCCAGGCCTTGGGTGGTCGCTTAGCAGAAGAAATTGTGTACGGTCCAGAGCATGTAACCACCGGCGCCAGCAGTGATATCCGCACGGCTACATCTATCGCTCGCGACATGGTCGTAAAATACGGCTTTAGCGAGAGCCTACCAAACCAATTCTTGGCCGGTGATGACAACTCCATCCTGCTTGATCGCGATTTTGCCAGCACTAAGAGTTACAGCGAAGAAACCGCTAAAACGATTGATCACGAAGTTGGCAAAATCCTTAAAACCGCTACTGAGCGATCACGTGCCGTGTTGGTTAAAAACCGCAAATATTTGGACGCCCTAGCAGAAGCTCTCCTCAAAGAAGAAACCCTGGATGAAACTCGAGTAAATGAAGTTCTTAAGGGCGCAACTATGCCCAAGACTACCTAGAAGGTATCTAGCCTTTTTAACTATCCTGCGCTACAATATAGGTCATGAAGCATAAGCATTTTACCCCCAGCCAGCGCGGAGAAGTAAATTTGTTGGTAGTTGCTGTTGCCGTTCTTGGCGTGTTCGTTCTTATTTTTGCCGGGCTTTTTATTAACAGTTACATAACAGCACAGAATGCTACAAAAGATCTTAATGCAAAAAAAGCTGTATCCTTTAGGGCTGGCCAAGAAGCTGGAGCGGAGGCTCAAAAAATAGCTGATGCTATTGCCGCCAAAGTCGCCGAGCAGAATCCCTACCGATCCTATGTAGCTCCCGCCGCTTTTGGTGAGTTTACAATAAAATTCCCTAAATCTTGGAGCTCATCGGTGGCCGAGAACTTAAATAGCACCAACCAAGTAGATCTTATTGCTACTCCAGACTTCATTAAGATTCTCCCAAACAATACCGTAAACTACGCGCTGCGCACCGGCCTGGTAAATGGTACCTACGCCACAACTCGCCTGAGCTACGACCAACGCGTTAAGAGTAAGAAGCTTAAAACCAGCGCCGTAAAAGTATCTGGTATAGACGGCACTCGCTACGAGGGCGAGTACAAAGAGGGCAAAAAGGGGATTGCCGTGTTGATCCCTGTGCGCGATAAGACGATTGTCTTTACTACCGAGAACACCAAGTATCAGCCCGAGTTTGAGGCTATGCTCACCCAATCGACCATCAAGCCCTAGCTTGCTATAATAGCCTAAGTGAATAAGCTATTCAAAAAAGCTAATGTCCAAACTACCGTTGGCCTTGCGGCGGCTATTATTTCTGCATCCTATATGGTTAGTAGGCTGCTTGGCTTATTTCGCGATCGCTTGCTCATCTCAAACTTTGGCAAGGGCATGGCGCTCGACGCATATAACGCAGCATTTACGCTACCAGACTTATTATTTACGTTGTTGGTGTCTGGTGCTTTTGCAGTGGCCTTCATACCTGTTTTTAGCGAATATCTAAATAAGGACGATAAAAAGGAAGCATGGGATGTGGCCGCTAGTCTTTTGAACATCCTAGTTATAGGGACAATAGGCGTGGCGGTGGTTGCTATGATTTTTGCTGGCCCCATTACTCGATTTTTGTTCCACGGCTTTGACGCGCAGACTACAGAGTTAACCATTAATCTAACTCGCATTATGCTGATTACACCGACACTCTTTGCAATCAGTAGCGTATGGGGGAGTATACAGCAGGCTAATCATCGATTTGTTCTTTACTCTGTCGCCTCAATTTTTTACAACGTCGGCATTATTGCTGGCATTATTTTCTTTTCTGCCCAGTATGGTATTTATGGAGTTGCTTGGGGCGTGGTGCTGGGTACTGCTTTGCAGGCAGTCATGCAACTGCTAGGCTTGAGCGGCCTAGGCTACAAATGGCGACCGATCATCAGCTTTAAGCTTAAAGGTGTGACCAAGACACTACGCCTTATAGTGCCCCGAGCCATTGACCAAGGCATGAATCAGATCAACTATGCCGTGGAAAAATCTATTGGCTCAGCCCTGGCGGCTGGATCTATTACCAGCTTTACCTACGCTAACAATTTACGCAATGTACCCTTAACGCTGATTGGTGCAGCCATTACCACGGCTGTCTTTCCAAGGTTGGCCGAGCAGTCTGCTCAAAAGTCACGAACTAAGTTAATTGAGAGCTTTGTATATACCGCACGGCTGATTCTGTTTTTATCCATTCCCGCAGCCATCATGTCGGTTGTTGCCCGCGGCTATATTGTTCGTTTGCTCTACGGCTTTGGGGATGCTGACACCGCCAATGCCTTGGGCTGGTTTGCTGCCTCGATTGTATTTACGAGCTTGTACTTTCTTATTAGTAGGGTCTTTTACTCGATGCAGGACACTAAAACCCCATTGTTCGTGTCGTTTGCTAGCGTCGCCCTTAATATTGGGTTAAGTTACTATTTATCGCGTACTATGGGCATCTCGGGCTTGGCCTTGGCAGCCTCGATTGTAGCCGGTTTGCAAACCCTTGCATTGGCAATAATTTTACGCCATCGCCTTGGTAACATTGGTGAGCGTAACATCCTAGCTAGCTTTATTCGCATGAGCATTGCTGGCGTGGTCATGGCACTCTCTGTTCGCTATATGGTTAGCTCAGTCTTGCCACTGTACTCTGGTGACCTTGGATTTGCCACTATAGCTCCAAAATTCATAATCATTATGCTTGTGGCGGCTGCTAGTTATCTGGTAACATGCTATCTGCTACGCCTACGCGAAGCCAAAACTATGGTGCATCGCATCGCCGATATTATTTTACGACCACTGGATCTAACCTAGACCATGAATCAATCTACAATTCGAAATTTTTGCATCATCGCGCATATTGACCATGGTAAGAGTACTTTGGCCGATCGTATGCTCGAGCTTACTGGTACGGTTACTAAACGCGATATGCAAGAGCAGCTGTTGGATAGTATGGATTTAGAGCGCGAAAAAGGAATTA
>Ga0105044_10007934_pt1 | contig 14625 bp, 10 predicted proteins | sample MAT01_FD_78092 | JGI IMG/M metagenome (GOLD analysis project Ga0105044, IMG submission 78092) | Freshwater microbial communities from Lake Fryxell liftoff mats and glacier meltwater in Antarctica - MAT-01 | ecosystem: Environmental > Aquatic > Freshwater > Ice > Liftoff microbial mat | place...
AGTGGCGGGGCTCGCTCATCGGGCCGGTGGTGGCGCACGGGCTGCACAACGCCACGATCCTGGCGCTGGTGGTCGGGCTGTTCTCGCTCTTGTAGTAGGGCGCGCGGCGCGGGTGGTCGGGGGCGGGGGCGGAGTCGCGCTCGTTGGAAGCGGCGTGGCGGACGCGGCGGTGAGCGGCGGCGGGGCGGAGGCGGCGGGGCTCGGCGGGGTGGCGTTCGGAGGCGTGCGGCGGCGGGGGCGTGGAGGAGGCCTCGGACGCGACGGGGTCAGGGGTGGCGATGGCCTTGGCGCGGCGGCCCTGGCGTTCGAAGGCCCAGGCGACGACGACGACGCCGGGGAGGACGAGGAGGGCGAGGCCGGCCAACGCCCAGTTCGAGGTGAGTGGGGTCGTGAGGAGGGGGCGGACCTCGGGGCGGAGGGCGGACCACGTGAGGGCCCCGCCAGCGACGGCGGACGCCGCGCCGACCAGGACGACCGCCATCCGCTTGCCGATCCGCATGAGCGTCTCCGAGGCCCGGGGGCGGGCGTAGCGACCGACAGACCTGTCCATCCGTGGACCTTTCGTGACCGCCGCGGCGGCGTGGGGACGCATCCTTGCGTGGCCGGTCCTTCGTGGGGTGAACGTCTCCCCCGGACCGGGCAGCGACTGTACGGGGTCTCGGGGGCCGGTGCCAGCGGTGGCGGGCCGTGTGCGTTGGGTGTGTGGGGGGTGTGGAGCCTTTCGCGGGGGAAACGGCGGCGGCGTTTGTGAATGCCGGCTGAGGGCGGTATCGTCCCGTCCCTGTGACTGGCCGACCCGACAGCCCCCGCGGCGCCCGCCGGCCGAACCGAATGCCGACGATCCGAGGGCTGCTCCTGGCGGCCGCGTGGTGCGCGGCGGGTCCGGGCGCGTTCGGGCAGCCGCTGGGCGAACTTCCGGCGACGCCGGGGGTGATTCCGGCACCCCCGCCGGAGCCGGCGGAGCGGACCGTGCCGCCGGAACTGGAGCCCTTCGAGGGGCGGCCGGTCAGGGTGATCACGCTGCGGGCCGTGGCGCCGCCACCGACGGCGGAGGGGGCCGAGGCGAGCACCGAGGCGCCGGCCCAGGCGCCGGGGACGGCGCTGGACGCGACGGCGGAGCGGCTGACGCGGAATCAGTTGCGGCTGAAGGAGGGGGCGCCGTTCTCGAGCGCGCTGGTCTCGGAGGACATCTCGCGGTTGAACCGGCTGGGGCGGTTCAGGAGCGTCGAGAGCCGGGTGCGGCTGCTGGCGGACGGGGGCGTGGAGCTGACGTACGAGGTGTCGCTGCAGCCGCTGGTGGCGGACGTGCAGTCGTCGGGGAACACGATCCTGTCGGACGAGGAGTTGCTGGCGGCGACGGAGATGCTGGTGGGGACGCCGGTGGACCCGACGCAACTGGAGCGGGCGAGCCGCCAGATCGAGGAGCGGTATCGCGACAAGGGGTACTACAACGCCCGGGTGACGATCGAACAGCGGTCGCTGGAGCAGTCTGGGATCGTGATCTTCGTGGTGCGGGAGGGGGAGAAGACGAAGGTCTCGCGGGTCAGGTACGAGGGGAATCTCTCGTACACGGGGCGGGAGCTGGGGACGGCGGTCAAGACCAAGGAGGCGTGGCTGCTGGAGCGGGGTCCGCTGGACAACGACCAGCTGAGCACCGACGTGGCGTCGCTGATCGAGTACTACCGCAACCGCGGGCACCTGGACGTGCGGGTGGACCGGATCGTGACGCCCAGCCCCAACGGGCGCGAGGCGATCGTGACGTTCGTGATCGACGAGGGGCCGCTGTACACGCTGCGGAGCGTGAAGCTGAGCATGGCCCCGTCGGACGAAGGGGTGTTCACGGCGGAGCAGTTGATCGGCCTGATGCTGGTCAAGCCGGGTGACGTGTACGGCGAGGGGGCGCTGCGGAAGAGCCTGGACGCGATCAAGAACGCGTACGGGAAGATGGGGTACGCCGACGTCGCGGTGCGGCGGCGGGAGCAGCGGGACCTGGACGAGCCGGTGGTGGACATCATCCTGATCGTGACCGAGGGGCGGCGGTTCCGGACGGGGACGGTGGAGATCCAGGGGAACTCGATCACGCGGGACGACGTGGTGCGGCGGCAGGTGACGGTGCAGCCGGGGCGGCCGCTGGACACGACGGCGGCGACGGAGACGGAGCGGCGGCTGAAGGCGAGCGGGCTGTTCCTGAGCACCGACGTCAAGGTCACGCTGCAGCCCGAGGTTCCCGAGGAGCCGGGGGTGCGGGACGTCCTGGTGCAGGTGGGGGAGACCAACACGGGGCGGTTCTCGATCGGTGCGGGGGTGAGCTCGGACTCGGGCGTGCTGGGCACGATCTCGGTCACGCAGCGGAACTTCGACATCACGGACGGGCCCGACACCATCGGCGAACTCTTCCGGGGGGACGCCTTTCGCGGCGGGGGTCAGATCTTCACCGCCCAGGCGCTGCCGGGGGACCGGGTGCGGGCCTTCTCGGTGGGGCTGACCGATCCGTACCTGGCGGAGACGGACTATTCGGGGTCGGGGCTGCTCTTCTACCGCGAGCGGGAGTACGACGCGTACGACGAGCGGCGAGTGGGCGGGCAGGTGAGCGTGGGGCGTCGGTTCGGCTCGCGCTGGAACGCCCAGGTGCCCTTCAAGCTCGAGTCGGTGCAGCTTTCGGACATCGCGCCCGACGCGCCCACGGCGTACTTCGAGGAGCAGGACGACGCCCTGGGGAGCGTTGGGTTCAGCCTGTCGAGGACCACGCTCGACGACGCGTACCTGCCCGGCAAGGGGACGAAGATCCAGTTCGAGCTCGAGCAGTTCGGCTTCGCGGGGGAGGATCCCTTCACGAAGCTGCAGGCCGAGTACTCGACGTTCCTGACGGTGGACGAGGACGTGCTGGGGCGCAAGACGACGGTGCAGTTCACGGGGCGGGCGGGGTACATCCCCGGGGACGCGGACGAGGCACCCTTCTTCGAGCGGCTGTACCTGGGCGGGCAGAGTTTCCGCGGGTTTGACTATCGCGCGGTCGCGCCCATCGGGATCAGGAACGACAACGGGGAGGTCTCGAACGACACGGTGGGCGGCAACTTCCTGTTCTTCGCCGGGGTCGAGCTCAAGAAGCCGCTCTACAGCGACATCCTGTCGGGCGTGGTGTTCATGGACACGGGCACGGTCGACGACGAGGTGGGGTTCGGGGCGTATCGCGTGTCGGTGGGCGTGGGGTTCCGCATCTACGTCGCGCAGTTGAGCCCGGCGCCGCTGGCCTTCGACTTCGGCATCCCGCTGCTGAAGGAGGACACCGACGAGAAGCGGCTGTTCACGTTCAGCATCGACGTGCCGTTCAACTGAAGACGGAAGTCAGGCATTCGGGAACCGGGACCGGCGTCTTGGCGGCGCGGGTCAGCCCGTGACGCCCGGGACGGGGGCGGCCGCGGGGGTCGGGGCCTGCGGCGCGGCGTCGAGGTCGACGGTGCCTTCGGCACCCAGCGGCGTGGTGGGGCGGATCACGTCGATATCGAAGAGGGCCTCGGCGAGGGCGCCGGGGGCGATGTACGTGATCTTGCCCACGAGGCGATAGGGGGCGGTGCCGGTGAGGGGGGCGCCGGAGGCCGCGGGGACGACGGCGGGAAGGGTGAAGCGCTGGACGCCGAAGCGGCGGACGGTGGCCTCGGCGGAGCGGGTGCCCGCGAAGACGCGTTTGCCGTCGAGGAAGAGCTCGTACTCGACATCCTGGAGGGGGAGGGGGTCGTCGTTGGGGTTGTCGGCCAGGAGGCCGAAGTTGAGGACCACGCCCTCGTCGGTGCGCCCGGCGACGCCGGCGGATTCAAGGGTGATGGTGGGGGCCTGGGTGCCCGAGCAGGCGGCCAGGGAGAGGGCCAGGAGCGCGGCGAGGGGGAGGGCGGGGTGCATCGGGGGAGTGTACGGACGTGCCACCGACTCGCCGACTCGCCGGCTCGGGCGGTGCTCCGTGGCATCGCCGCGCCGGTGAATGGCGCGGGGAGTCTTACTCCATGCTGACCCAACCGGGGTCCTGGGCCATGGCGAAACCGCCGTAATCTTGCGTCATGCTGGCGACGGCGCCGGTGAAGCCGAGCCAGTGGACGCTCAGGGCGGTCATGGCGAGGAAGCAGAGCCACGCCGCGACTTCGGCGGGGCGGGTGCGGCGGGCGTACCAAAGGACGCCCAGGCCGAAGAGCATGGTGGAGAGCTTCCAAGCGATCAGGAAGTGAGGGTGCCCCAGGTCCATGACGAGGCGGGCGATGGGGTTGCGCTCGACCATGCCGACGCTGGTGACGTAGGTGAGGGTCATGGCCAGGTCGGCCAGGCCCATGAGGGCGGTGGCGACCAGGAGCAGGAGGACCCGCTGGGCGCGGACTTCGGGGGTGAAGACGTCGCGGAGGGGGGTGAGCTTGGCCCAGCCGGGCCCTCGGGGTTGAGGACTCGGTCGTAATTCCAGCCCGGTCCAGGCGCCCTGCATCGGGATTTCTTCGGCCCTTGACGGGGGCGGATGGAGGGGGTGTCCCGATTCGGGGGCGGAGTCGCGCTGAAACGGGGAAGATGAAGGGCCGATGACGGCTGGGGCGGGGGATGGCGTCGTGCAGGGGGAGGGATGGGGGATCGGGGGCCGCGGGGCCCAAGGCGGGAGGTCGCCGGTGCGTCCGATAGCGAACAGAGTGTGGCGTGACATGCGGTTCGCGGCGATGGTCGTGGTGACGGTGCTGGCGGCGTCGCCGGCATGGGCCCAGCGGGCGCGGAACGTCTTTCCCGACGAGGGCGTGGGGACGCGGGACGCGATGATCCGCGTGCGTGAGTTGAGCGAAGCCGGGAGCGGGGCCGAGGCGCTGCGGGTGCTGCAGAAGACGGTGGAGGCGGAGGGGGACCAGTTCCTGGCCGGCGAGGCGGACCCGGACCTGTACGTGCCGGTGCGGACGTTCGTGAACGAGATGCTGCTGGGCGATCCGGAGTTGTTGCGGCGATATCGCGAGACCGAGGGGCCGCGGGCGGCCGAGTTGCTGGCGGCGGGGCGGCTGGCGGAGGTGGAGCGGACGCGGCTGTTGACGCCGGCGGGGTTCGAGGCGGCGTTGCGGCTGGCCCAGTTGGAGCTGGAGTCGGCGCGGTTCGAGTCGGCGCGGTTGATGCTCGAGGGGCTGGAGCGTCACCCGGACCGGGCGCCCGGCGGGCGCGGGGCGGTCGACGCGGCGGTGCTGGCGGGGCAGAGCGCGGCGTACCTGGGGCGGGCGGAGGCGACGGCGTGGGCGGCGCGCTGGGCGGCGGAGGCGGGGCTGGGGCCCGAAGCGGTGCCCGCGCCGGTGACCGAGGTGCCGCTGGCGGCGCGGGAGCGGGGGCGGACGCCGCTCGATCCGCAGCCGGCGCTGACGGACGCGAGCGCCGGGCCGGCGCCGCTGCGGTCGATCGTGCTCGACGCGCGGCGGGTGGCCGAGGAGGAGATGGAGGCGGCGCAGGACGAGCCCCCCGCGCAGGTGCCCCAGCGGGCGGGGGCATGGGTGTTCCCGACGGTGGCGGGGGGGCGGGTCCTGGTGAACGACGGGGAGGGGCTGTCGGCGTGGGACGCGGCGACGCTCGCGCCGCTGTGGCGGGCAACGCCGTCGGAGGCCCCGCCGACATCGCGGTCCGAGGCGGACCTGGCCGCGCTGTACGGCAGCGGGCGGGTGGGGGCGGAGGACGTGGGGAGCGTCGCGGTCGCGAACGGCCTGGCGGTGGCGGCGCTGGGCAAACCCGAGAACGGGATCCGGCGGGGCGACCGGCGGCTGCACGCCGTGGAACTGGCGACGGGGCGGGTGCTGTGGTCGGCCGATCCGGCGTGGCTCGACGGGGCGCGGCTGGAGGGGGTGTCGGTGCGGGGGCCGGCGATGATCGAGGGGGACGTGGTGGTGGTGGCGGCGCGTCGGCCGGGGCTGATGCGCCGCGTCAGCTCGCTCTATCTGCTGGGGATCGACCTGTACACGGGGGCGCTCAGGTGGTCGCGGCTCGTGGGGAGCGTGGGGACCCAGCCGTGGGAGCAGCGCGTGCCGCGGCCGGAGGGGGGGCTGCTGCACGAGGGGATCGTGTATCGCGGTGACGACATGGGGCTGCTGGGGGCGTACGAGGCGGCGACGGGACGGCCGCGATGGCTGCGGCTCACCCCGCCGCTCGCGCGGCCGCTGGACCTGCGGATGCGGCGGGACGTCGGGTATCCGGCGTACGAACTGACGGCGCCGGTGGTGGCGGAGGGCTCGCTGTTCTTCATCGAGCCCGCGGACGGGGCGGTGCTGCGGATCGAGGCGCGGACGGGGCGGCTGCTGGCCTCGCGCGGGGGCGACGAGATGGGGCGGCCGCGGTACCTCGCGGTGGCGGGAGACCGGCTCGCGGCGGTGGGGCCGAGCCGGGTGGTGTTCGTCGGGATCGATGGGTTCGAGCACACCGAGCCGGCGCCGACGGACGCGTTCGTCGCGCCCGGGACGACGGGGGGCGCGGGAGCGCTCGGGGGCTCGGGCATCACGGGGCGGGTGGTCGTGTCGGGAGATCGGCTGCTCGTGCCGCTGGGGACCGAGGTGGCCGCGATCGACCCCGCGCGGCCGCAGGACGAGACGCGGACGGCGCTGGCGGAGGCGGGAAACCTGGTCGTCGCCGATGGGGGCGCGGGGGCGCACCTGCTGAGCGCGGATGCCGTCCGCCTGCGGAGCTACGTGTCGTGGCAGGAGGCGGAGGCGCTGTCGGTGCGACGGGTCGAGGCGGCCCCGGCGGACCCAACGCCGCTGCTGGAGTATCTGGAACTCGCGCGCGGGACCGGGCGGTACGCGCTCGTGCCGGCGCTGGCGGACCGGGTGTTGGGGGTTCTGGGAGCGGATGAGGCGGGCGTGGCGGGCGCGGCGGTCCGGACGCGCCTGGCGGAGGGGTTGCTGACGCTCAGCCAGGAGACCCGTGCGGCGCTGGAGTCGACGCGACCGGCGCGCCCGGACCCGGCCGCCGCGACGCCGCTGCGCGATCTGGGGGTGCTGGAGGCGGTGCTGGACCGGCTGGCGGTGGCAGCGGAGGAGCCGGCGGAGCGGGCCGGGGCGCTGCTCGAGATGGGCTGGCTCCGCGAGACGCAGGGGCGCGAGGGGGACGCGGTCGAGGCGTACCAGGAGGTGCTCCTGGACGCGGACCTGGCGGCGGTCGTGCCCGCCGAGGCGGCGTTGCTGGCGAGCGAGCGGCCGGGGGAGCGGACCTTCGACCCGCGGGCCGGGCGCGAGGCGACGGCGCGGCTGACGGCGCTCCTGCGCCGCGTCGGACCCGGGCCGTACGCGGCGTTCGACGAGCAGGCGCGAACCGAGCTTGATGGACTCCCGCCGGGGGCGGGCGGCGCGGGGGCCGAGGCGCTGGCCCGCCGATTCCCGGTCGCGGCGACCACGCCCGAGGCGTGGCACCGGGCGGGCGAGTCCCACGGCGCGGCGGGGCGGACGGCCGAAGCCCGCAGGGCCTACGGCGCTGGGCTCGCCGCGGCGGAGCTTGGCGCGTCGATCGGGCGCGAGGGGCAGGACGAGACCATCGGGCGGCTGGCGGGGGCGCTCGCGTCGACGCTGACCGGGCCCGATGGCGCGGAGCCGCTCTTGCGCCTGTTGACGCGGCTGGGCCGCGCGTACCCCGGGCTTCGGCTCGAGGCCGATGGGGTCGACGCGACGCTGGACACGCTGATCGCGGACGCCCGGGCGCGGCTGCAGGCGCGGACGGGCCTCGCGCGCGTGGGCGCCGCGATCGGCGCCGACGTGCAGGTGCTCGAGGGGTGGGAGCCGTTGGACACGCTCGTCCGGGGACGTCCGGGCCTCTCGGGGGACACGATCGTCATGGCGTCGGAGGCCGATCGGAGGGTCGCCCTCTGGGGCGTCGCGGCGGAGGACGGGCGGATGCGTCGGCTGTGGTTCCGCGACTACGCCGTCCGGCCCATGCCGGTGATGATCACGCCCGCGCGGACGCTCCTCTTCTGGCCGACCGCCGCGGGCGGCTCGGTCGAGGCGATCGACCCCGCCGACGGGCGGACGCTGTGGCGGACCGACGAGCTCGACGCGGTCCTGGGAAGGCTGGGCGTGGACGCGGCGCCCCTCGCGACAGGGGAGCGGCTCGCGACCCCCCTGGATGGGCAGGTTCGTCCCGATGACCTGCTGGTGAGCGCCGACGACACGACGCTGGTGCTGGTGCAGCGGCGCGGCCGCACGGCGGCGTTCGACATCGCCACCGGGCGTCCGCTGTGGGGGGCGGCGCTCGAGACCGTCCGCGTCTTCGAGATCGAGCGGGTGGGCCCGCACCTGGTGGTGGGGGGCCAGGGCGTGCCAACGGGCGAGCGCCGCGACGTCTCCAATCCGCTCGTGCTGTCGCTCGATGCGCGGACCGGGGCCGTCCGCTCGACGCTCGGGGCCGCGGCCCTGGGGGATCACTCGCGGTGGATCCGCGCGATCGCCGGCGGGGACGCGGTGGCGTCGACCGCCGCGGGGCTGGTGAGGTTCGATCCCGCGACGGGCGCGCTGCGCTGGCGCGTCACGGGCGACCCCGGCGCCGCGTCTGGCGCGGGATGGGTCGTGGGCGGTGCGCTCTTCGTGCTCGACGCCGAGGCGTCGCTCTGGCGGGTCGATCTCGCCGACGGCGCGGTGGGTCCCGAAGCGCTCGAGACCCGGGGGCGGATGTCGTTCCCGGTGACGGCGACCGTGCAGGGGGCGCGGGAGGGCGGCGGCGGGGCCACCCTCGCGATCGCCTCGGGCTCGGGCCTGATCGTCTTCGACGAGGCGGGGGCGACGGTGGGACTCGATGCCTTGGAGGGGAGCAGCCGCCTCGAGCCGCCCGTGCCCGCGGAGGGCGTGCACGTGGCGATCGAGCCCAACGGCCAGGAGGACCCCGCGGAGGAGGAGACGTACGACGCCCGCCTCTTCTTTCTGGAGCACCCGACGGGCCGACTCGTGGCGTCGCCGCGGGTGAAGCTGTACGAGACGCCTCGTCGGCTGCGGGTGCTGGACGGGAAGATACTGCTCGCGCAGGGGCCGGTCACGCTGGTGCTCGACGCGCCCCGCTAGGGGCGGGAACCGGCGCGGACGCGGGGCGTCGGAAGATGCTCTGGTCCGCGTATGATCGCGGACCCGCCCGGCATCCCGGATCGCGCCCCGCGACCGAGCATCCGCAGCCCACCCAGGAACCCGCCCCGATGCAGCCACGCCCCAGCAGCCGCCCGTCCGTCACCCTCGCCCTCGCGTGCGCCGTGGGCATCGCGGCCATCGCCGGGAGCGCGGCGGTGTCGGGAGCCTTCGGGCGCGGGGCGCTGCCGCGCCAGGCCGCGCCGGCCCCCGTGAACATCGCCCTGGTGGACCTCGCCCGGCTGATGGACGGGCTGCAGGAGCTCAAGGACCGCAACGAGACGGTGAAGGTGCGGGCCGAGGAGCTGGGTGCGGCCCTGGGCGAGCTCGATCGCAAGATCAAGCAGATCGACGCGGACCTCAAGAACGCGGACATCGTGCCCGAGAGCGACCGCAAGCGCCGGGGGGCGATGTTCAAGGAGCGCTTCGAGAGCCAGACGCTGCTCGAGGCCCGCAACAGGGCGTCCAAGGAGCTGCTCGAGTTCGAGAAGGGGGACATCATCCGCGAGGTCTACCTGAAGGTCGTGGCGGGGGTCGACGCCTTCGCCAAGCAGGAGGGGTTCGACATCGTGATGCTCGACGACCGGGCCATGCAGCTCCCCTCGCAGGCGTCCATGCGCGACTTCAACCAGATCATCGTGAACAAGCGGGTGCTCTTCGCCCGCGAGGGGCTCGACGTCACGGACCGGCTCGTCACCGTGATGAACAACGACTACGCCGCGTCCGTCAAGGGCAAGGCCGGCAACTGAGCATGTCCGTCCCCCCCGACTCCACGGCCGCCGCGGCCCGCCCGCCCGCCCCCGGCGTCGCCGAGGCCACGGCGGGCGAGCTGGCGACGCTGCTCGAGGCCGAGCTCCTGGGTCCGGCGGACGCCGTGCTGACGCACCTTGACGCGATCGACCGGGCGGGCCCCGGGGCGCTGACCTTCGTCCGCAGCGGGAAGTACGCCCGAGGGTGGCCAGCGAGCGCCGCCGCGGCGGCGATCGTCGGGCGCGAGGTCCCGCTCGCGGCGATGCGTCCGGGAGAGCACGACGGGCGGCCGCTGCTGATCGTGGGCGACGCGGACCTCGCGCTCATCCGCGCCCTCGAACGCTTCGCGCCGCCCTCCACCCGCGCCGCGCCGGGGATCCACCCCACCGCCGTCGTCGATCGCTCGGCCCGGGTCGCGGCTTCGGCCCACGTTGGGCCGCACTGCGTCGTGATGGGCAACGCGTGGATCGGCGAGGACGCGACGCTCGTCGCGGGCGTCTTCGTGGGCGAGGGCGCGTCGGTGGGCGACGGGAGCGTGCTGCACGCGGGCGTGCGGGTGCTCGATCGGTGCGTGCTGGGGCGGCGGTGCGAGCTGCACCCGGGCGTCGTGATCGGCGCCGACGGCTTCGGTTATCGCCCCGGCCCGGACGGCCGCTCCGTCGTCAAGATCCCGCACATCGGCGACGTGATCGTCGGCGATCACGTGGACATCGGCGCGAACTCGTGCGTCGACCGGGCCAAGTTCGGCTCCACCACGGTGGGCCACGGCACCAAGATCGACAACATGGTCCAGATCGCGCACGGGTGCCGCGTGGGACAGTGCTGCCTTATCTGCGCCTTCAGCGCTCTCGCGGGCTCGGTCACGCTGGGGGACGGCGTCGTGCTGGGCGGTAAGGTGGCGGTGGCCGACAACGTCGAGATCGGCGCGGGCACACGGCTCGCTGCCTGCTCGGCCGTGGCCAACAACGTGCCTCCGGGCGTGGTGTGGATGGGTGCCCCCGCCGGCCCCGCGGGCGAGTGGCGGCGGATCTACGCCGCGCTGCGGCGCATGGGCAAGCGCTCCGGACGCACCCCGATCGAAGAGTGAGACCATGCCGACGTCCGCCGGGATCGCCAGCCTCGTCGGCCCGTTCCAGGGCCGGGGGCTCTTCGGCGCGCAACCGGCCCGCCTCGCCCTCCGGCGCGGCCCCGTCGGCGGCGGGCTCGTCTTCGCCCTCGGCCGCGCCCGCCTGCCCGCGTCCGTGAACCGCGTGACCACGGACACCTCCTGGGCCGGCCTCCCCCGGGGCGTTCCGGTCCGCAACACGACGCTCGCCTCCTCCGACGGCGTCCACGTGGTCGCCACGGTCGAGCACGTCCTCTCCGCCTTGGCGGGGGCCGGCATCTGGGACGCCGTCATCGAGATCGACGGCCCCGAGACGCCCATCCTCGACGGCTCGGCCGCCGACTTCGCGCGGGCCCTCGGCGCGGCCGGTTGGTGCGGGACAGCCGACGCCACGCCCCTCCGCCTCGCCGGGCCGATCGAGGTCCGGGACGCGTCTGGCGCGACGATCACCGCGACGCCCCGTGAGCGGGGCGGCTCCTTCACCTACCACCTCAACTATGGCCCGGCCTCGCCGCTGCGTCCCCAAACCGCGTCGTGGAGGCAGGGAGACGTCGCGGAGTATCTCGCCCGGGTGGCGCCGGCCCGCACGTTCTCCCTCGAGGCCGAGGCCGCCGCGGCTCGCGCCGCAGGCCTCTTCGCCCACCTCACCCCGCGCGAAATGCTCGTGATCGGCCCCGACGGCCTGCCGGTCGACAACGCCTTCCGCTTCCCCGACGAGCCCGCCCGGCACAAACTCCTCGACCTGATCGGCGACCTCGCCCTGTTGGGCCGCCCGTTGGCGGCCGACGTTATCGCCACCCGGTCCGGCCACGCCCTCGCCCACGCCTTCTGCCGTGCCGCGTTGGCGGCGGCCGTCAAGGACTGAAGCGCCCGCCGCCGCGGGAAAACCCGGGCGGATTCCCCTGAAACGGCGACTCTTCGGCCGCGTATAACCCTTCCGGACGCCGATACCTACGGCGAGAGGGGGCGTGCCGACCGCGTCCCGTGGAGCATCCGTGACGCGCACGACCCGCCAGCCCGCCCATCGCGGCTTCACGCTCATCGAGCTGTTGGTGGTCATCAGCGTGATCGCCCTGCTGGTGGGCCTGCTCCTTCCCGCCTTGGGCCGCGCCCGCGAGACTGGCCGGCGGGTGAAGTGCCTGGCCAACCTCAAGGGGATCGGGACGAGCGTTCAGCTCTACATGGACGCCGAGAGCAAGGGCGTCCTGCTGCCCCGCGTCCGCCCCCTCAACAGCGGGGCCAACACCAACGACCCCTCGCTGCTGGACGTCATGGCCAAGTACACCGACGCCGCGATCCCCTACGAGCGGTCCGAGGGGGACTGGTCCGTCGCCGATCCGTGGCGGTGCCCCTCCGACATCGCCTCGGCCGATCCCGAGACGGGCTTCCGCCCGCTCTGGAGCTCGAGCGGCACGAGCTACGAGTACACCCCGGGCGCCCTCATGGTCGCGGCGGAGCTGGTCAACCTCAAGAACGTCCAGTTCGCCGTCAGCAAGGCGTTCGAGGCGACCCCCAAGATCCCCGTGCTGATCGACGCCGACGACTGGCACAACCCCCGCTTCGACGCCAACAGCCGCTCCGACGTCCCCGACGAGCAGCGCTGGACCCGCAACGGCGTGATGTTCGGCGACTGGGCCGCCGACAGCATCCCCTTCCGCACCCAGCAGCAGACCGAGGCGCTGGGCACGCTCATCCTGCAATTCTCTGGAGGGTTCCAGTGACCACCCCGGCGACTTCGCCCGGCACCCGCCCCGGCCTGCTCGACGACCTCGTGCCGGCCGCGCCCCCCGCGCGGGCTGGCTGGCTGCGAATCCGCCCTGCGATCCCCGCGGGCTGGCGCGCCGCGTGGGCGGCGCGCATGGCCGACCCGCTCCGTCGCCGGAAGACCGTCGCGCTCCTCCGCGCCGCCGGCGTGGCGGCGGTCCTGGGCCTGGGCGTCGGCGCGTACCTCGTCTTCCGTCCCGTCCCGCAGCCCGACTACCTGGCCGACGACATCGACTCGGTCTTCGACTACACCCTCCTCACCGACGAGTTCAACAAGCTCCCCGTGGAGGAGCGGCTCGCCCTCATGGGGCAGTTGGTCCAGCGGATGAAGAGCATGTCGGCCGGGGACTCGGTGCTGCTCTCGGCCTTCGCCGCGGGCATCGCGGGGTCGGCGCGGCGTCAGATCGAGGAGAACGTCTCGCGCCTCGCGGTGGACGTGTGGGACAAGTACGCCAAGGACTACGGCGCCGTGCCCGACGCCGAACGCGCGGCGTACCTCGAGAAAACGTTCGTCGAGTTCACCAAGATGATGGAGGCCGTCGGCGGCTCCCCGCGCGACGTGCCCGACGAGGAGCGCCTGGCCGAGGCCAAGCGCCAGAGCGACCGCGACCGCCAGAACCTCAGGAGCGGCGAGGCCGGGATGAACGGCGAGGCCTTCGGCACGGCGTTCACCTTCATGAACACCACCGTGGGCGGGCACGCGTCGCCCCAGCAGCGCGTGCGGGGCGGGCAGATGATGCGCGACATGGCCCGGCAGTTCAGGGGCCAGGACCTCGCCACCGGCAAGCCGCTGCCGCCGCCGAAGTAGTCCGTACCATCCCCCCATGCCCATCGACCCCGCCGCCATGCCCGAGAGCGTCCGCGAGGCCCGCGCGGCGTACGCCAGCCTGCGGGCCGAGATCCGCAAGGTCATCGTCGGCCAGGACGAGGTCGTCGACCAGATGCTCACCGCCGTCTTCTGCCGCGGTCACGCGGTGGTCGTCGGCGTGCCGGGCCTGGCCAAGACCCTGCTCATCTCCACCATCGCCCGCACGCTCTCCCTGGGCTTCAGCCGCATCCAGTTCACGCCCGACCTGATGCCCGCCGACATCACCGGCACCGAGGTCATCCAGGAGGACAAGGCCACCGGCCACCGCGAGCTCAAGTTCGTGCGGGGGCCGGTCTTCGCCAACGTCATCCTCGCCGACGAGATCAACCGCACGCCCCCCAAGACCCAGGCCGCCCTCCTCGAGGCCATGCAGGAGCGGCAGGTCACCGTCGGCGGCCGGCGGCACGAGCTGCCGGTGCCGTTCTTCGTCCTCGCCACCCAGAACCCCATCGAGCAGGAGGGGACGTATCCCCTGCCCGAGGCCCAGCTCGACCGCTTCATGTTCCAGATCCAGATCCGCTACCCCACCGTTGACGAGGAGATGGAGATCGTCCGCCGCCACGGCGGCAAGACCCCCGAGCCCGTCGCCGCCGTCCTCGACGCCGCGGGTATCGGCCGCGTGCAGGAGACCGTCCGCCAGATGCCGGTGGCCGAGCACGTGATGGCCTACGCCCTCCGCCTCGTCCGCGCGACCCGCATCAAGGAGCCGATGGACCTGGGGCTGACCCGCCCGAAGAAGGTGGGGGCCTACCTCGCCTGGGGCGCCGGCCCCCGCGCGAGCGAGTTCCTTCTGCTGGGCGCCAAGGCCGCGGCCCTGCTCTCGGGGAGCACGCACGTCACTCCCGAACACGTCCGCGCCGTGGCGAAGCCCGTCCTGCGCCACCGCCTGCTGCCGAACTTCAACGCCGAGGCCGACGGCGTGACGCCCGACGACATCGTGCAGGACCTCCTCGACGGCATCCCCGTCGAGGGCCTCACCCCGGGCGAGCGGCGCAAGATGGACGAGGTATTGCGGTAGCAGGCATCGGACGTCGGGGACCGACCCTCTTCCG
>Ga0105044_10007941_pt1 | contig 14621 bp, 14 predicted proteins | sample MAT01_FD_78092 | JGI IMG/M metagenome (GOLD analysis project Ga0105044, IMG submission 78092) | Freshwater microbial communities from Lake Fryxell liftoff mats and glacier meltwater in Antarctica - MAT-01 | ecosystem: Environmental > Aquatic > Freshwater > Ice > Liftoff microbial mat | place...
ATAATTAAGCTGGAGTCATGAACATGAATACAAGCGGACTTACGACAAAAAAAATCAACCATCGGCTACCAAGACTAAAGCTTATTAGGCTAGAAAGAGAAAAGGTCAAACAAGTTCGGATGAAATCAAAGGCAGATAATGTCTATGTTTTTACGCCTGAAACTGATCTAGAAGTGGCGGCGATCGCCCTCGCTACAGAAGGAGAAATTGGTTGGAAGGGTTCTTTGTATAGCTTAGAATATTTTGATTGTCATCTAGAACATACCTGTTTTATTTTTGCGACCGAACCGAAAGAAACCAGTATTCAACAATGGCTATTAGTTAACTTTGATACTAGGGCTGATGCTAAGTATTGGATTGTGTTGGGGAATAAGCTCTTGTCGGAGGTTTACTACGCTTGGGCGAAAATAGTGAAGGCTCCTCATCCTTATTTTGATCTACAGAAAATGAAGATTATTCAATATCAAGATCGGAGTAGCAGTTGTGACTTATTTTAACTAACTAATAGAAATTACTTATTAATTGAATCAGTTAAACTAACGTAGGATTACCGCCCTAGACTCTCCTTGATAAAGCCTTGAGTCGAAGGGGGGTTTTTTTTTGTTGGTTTGGGCAGGAATATAACAAAAATAATTAAGAAATAGCTAAGTTGGGGCGTTAAAGGTAGATATCAACCACTTTAATGTTAAGTTTTGCAGTTACAGGGTTAATTTAGTCAGAAAAGTTAAATAAATATCTCAAATTTTAGGCTTGTTTTGTATAATTAAAGATCAACTTATGTTTAGATAGGGTATAAACTAAGTTATGTCCGAAAAATATCAAGAAAATATACAAAAAATAATTTTATTAATAATTTTTAATTTATCGATATACAGGAGGCTTTCCCATGGCTAAGAGATCGCTACAGGCATCGGCTTCGGGGACTAAACAGGCTAAACAAAGGTTTGCGGCGACAGGCTGGACTCAGGAATATTTGGCGAATGAAGTGGGGATTAAAACCAGACAACCAATTTGGCGATTTTTTGCGGGACAGCCGATCGAGCGATTTACCTTTTTTGAGATTTGCACTAAGTTAAACATAGATTGGCGAGAAATTGCCCTAAATCCGCCCCAGGAAATGTGGGATGGGCTGCAAACTGTGGGGGAAAGTGGGAAAGATTGGGGAGCTTTGGGGTTGGATGAGTTGGTGGAGAGAGTTCGATCGCTGCGCCGAGAAAAAATCAATAATCAATGCGGCATCCTCCAACTTCTTGAGATCAACCGTCCAGTTAGCCTTGACAACATATATATAGATGTCAATATCCTTGAAGAAATCTCTAGCCAGCAGATCCTAGATATCTCCGATCTCAATGCTCTAAAACCAGAGGATGTCGATCGCTTTGGTGTTGGCAAAATTACTGATAGTCAAATCCCGGGGATGAAAGCCGTAGAGAAATATAGCAAACTCCGAGTCTTGGGCAAACCCGGCTCTGGGAAATCTACCTTTCTGCGACACTTGGCAATTCAATGCAATCGGCAGACTCTTGCCGCTAGTCAAGTCCCCATTTTTATAACTCTCCGGGAATTTGCCAACAGCTATCAAAACGACTCCCACACTGGCTTAATAGACTACATTCACCAAGAATTTATCTCCACCGATATTTCTCAAATCGGCATCCTCAAAAAACTCCTCCAAGAGGGCAGAGTCCTGTTATTGATCGATGGTATGGATGAAGTTTCCCATGCAGAAGAGCCTGTGATCTTAAATGAAATTCGCCGCTTTATAGAAAAATATCACCAAAATCAATTTGTTGCCTCCTGTCGCACTGCTACCCAAAGACTATCCCTAAAAGGCTTTACGGATGTAGAAATGGCTCCCTTTACGGAAGCCCAAATTATTACCTTTTCCCAGAAATGGTTTGTAGAATTTAGCAAAATTAATGTTGCTGCTGGACTAGCTGATGCGGCGCAATTTATGGCAAAGTTGGATTTACCAGAAAACTGGCGATTTCGGCGTTTGATTACTACCCCACTATTTCTGCATCTGGCGTGTTCCATTTTTCACCGTCAAAACAGTTTCCCTCTGAAGCAAGCAGAATTTTATAAGCAAGGGATGGATCTACTCTTGGGAAAATGGGATGAATCGAAGGGCATTGAGCGGGATGATGTCTATCGGGGATTTTTGTTACCCCAAAAGCTGAAATTGTTGAGTCAGGTAGCTTCTATGACCTTTGAAAACAAACAATACTTTTTTGCGGAGGAGGTAATTGAGGAGCATATCGGTGACTATATGCAGGGTCTGCCAGATGCTAGTAAGGATCCAGAGGAAATTTCTCAAGTTAGTGAGGCGGTACTCCGGGCGATCGAGTCTCAACACGGAGTTTTGGCAGAGCGGGCTAGGGGCGTATTTTCCTTTTCCTATTTGGCTCTGCAAGAATATTTTACAGCCCGGGAGATCGTCGCTAGTCACAACCTCCAAGCCTTGGGAGAATCCTTGGAAGGTCTGGTCAGCCATCTTACCGACCCCTACTGGCGAGAAATCTTTTTGCTGACTTCTAATATGCTGCGGAGTGCGGATGGGTTGATGCAGCTCATGAAACAGGAAACCGATAGTCTGGTTGCCCAAGACCCCTACCTCCAAGAGTTCCTCACCTGGGCAAGCGAAAAAAATCGTACCAATTCTGCTGAGAATAAACCCGCCATGGGCAGAGCCTTCTATCAAGCGCTGATCAAAACTCCCCACCTCTCCTCTCACTTTGCCCTAGCTTGCACTCTGGATCAGGGTATGTTTTTGGATGCTGCCCTTGATGATTTGGTGCAGGAATGTCTGCTAAAGGACAGTAAGGATTTTAACTACGTCCATCGCTGTGGAGAAGATCTGAGCAATATTATCGGGATGGTGATTGATATTAGCTTTCATAAATCCTTGCAAAAACTAAGTGACCAACTCCCCGATAGTAATCACACCAAGGCTAGCTTTAATAAATGGTGCAAAAAGAACTATGAGGCTTGGACTGAAGAGTTGCAGAAAGCGATCGCCGACCACAGAAACATCGGCAGTCAGTGGCAATTTAGCCTAGATCAACAGCAAGTATTGCAAAGCTATTATGGTGCGAACCAATTATTGTTAGATTGTTTACATGGAAATTCTGAAGTGACTCCTATTATTAGAGAAGAAATCGAAGCTACGTTATTGATGTCTCAAAAGGAGTTAGAAAGGCGAGAATGGGCGTAAATTCCTTTTCCAAGGTAGGCAAACACTACCAATACGAGTAGGTATAACCCACTCAGTCAAAAATCCTATCCTTGCTATTGTTTATAACAGGACTTGTACAAATATATCTAGTGGTGTAAATTTACAACTTTCCCCTAGGGGTGCATAGTATAATTTGTATAATCTGCGTAAGTGTAGCGTTTGGACAAATTATCTAATTTGCGCAAGTCCAATACGGTAATTAGGTTCCGATGATTCCTAATCACCCGTAATCCACCGAAATTCTAAAGGGGGTTCTATATATGGCTAAGCGATCGCTACGACTATCAACAGAAGGTATCAGAAAAGCTAAACAACAATTTGCCGCTAAGGGTTGGACACAGGAATATTTGGCAATTGAAGTAGGGATCAAAACTCGCCAACCGATCTGGAGATTTTTTGGTGGTGATCCGATCGAGCGGTTTACATTTTTTGAGCTTTGTAAAATCTTAGACCTAGATTGGCGAGAAATTGCCGTAGATCCTCCCGCTGAGTGTGTTGATCTGACTGCTGATACTTCTGAGGTAGACACAGAGCTAAAAGCCCTAAGCATAGATGATCTGGTACAAAGGGTGCGATCGCAACGCCAAGATAAAGTCAATTATCAGTGTGGTACTCTCCAACTATTAAATATTGGTCGCCCGATCGCCCTTGAGCAGATCTACACTGAGATCAATATTCTCGAATCAATTCCTAGTCAGCAAAGATTAGATATCGCCACCATTGAGAATTTCACCCCCGAACAGGTCGATCGAGCCAACCTCAGCAAAATTACAAAAACCAAAGTTTCCGGCATGGAAGCCGTGGAAAAATACCTCAAAATCCGAGTATTGGGCAAGCTCGGCTCTGGAAAAACAACCTTTCTAAAATACATCGCCCTGCAATGCAATCAAGCCCAGTTTGCAGCCGACCAAATCCCAGTTTTTATTAGCCTGCGAGATTTTGCTGCCAGCTACCATCAAGGTCAACCCGATTTATTAGCCTTTATCCATCAAGAGTTTATTACCTCTGATATTTCTCAGCTAGCAATTATCAAAAAGCTCCTCCGATGCGGCAAAATGTTGATCTGCATTGATGGCATGGATGAACTTAACCCAGAAGAGGGAACCATTGTTCTCAACGAAATCAACCGATTTTCTGAAAAATATTATTTAAATCAGTTTGTGATCTCCCGGCGGACTGCTTTCCAAAAACTAGCCCTAAAAGGCTTCACCGATGTCGAAATTGCTCCTTTGACCCAAGCCAAAATCAATACTTTTGCTCAGAAATGGTTTGGAGAGCTTAGTTCTACCCATAACGGAAATAATATAGAAAGTGCATCTAAGTTTATGGAATATGTGAAGTCACCAGAAAATCGGCGATTGCGGCGACTAGCTAGTACCCCACTATTTTTGCACCTGACCTGTTCCCTGTTTCACCACCAAGACCAATTTCCGATTAAGCACACAGAAATTTATAAAAAAATCACCGAGTTACTCCTCGGCAAATGGGATGAAGCCAAGGGGCTGGAACGGACTCCAGTATATCCGGGATTTGAGATGCCCCAAAAGCTAAAATCCTTGAGTGAGTTTGCCCTCCAAACCTTTGAGCAGGGGCAGCACCTATTTGAGCAAGTAGTAGTTGACCAATACATGACAGACTTTCTGCAAGACCTCCTTGATGATGATACTGAGCCAGAGGAGATTTATCATGCTACGGAAATAATGCTACAAATGACCAAATCTCAACGTCATGGGCTTGTAGTCGAGCGGGCGCAGGGTGTTTTATCCTTTTCCTATCTTGCCATCCAAGAATATTTGATTGCTCGCAAAATTGCGATTAGCTACGATCTCGAAGGCTCCGAAGAGTATCTCCAGAAATTAGTCACCCATATTACTGATCCTAATTGGCGAGAAATCTTTTTGCTGACGGCGAGTATGCTGCGGGGGGCCGATCGACTAGTCCAGTTAATGCAACAACAAATTCATAATCTGGTAGCTGCGGATCCTTATTTACAAGACTTTCTCGCCTGTACTCACAAAAAACTCAAAGATCATCAGGTAAACAGTACTTCCAGTAGCTCAGACCCATCTAGCCCCATCCCTAGCCTCGGTCTTTATGAAGTGCTACAACGACTCAATGAGCAATTGCCCTACGATCATCGAGTCCCAATTCCGCAGCTAAAGGATGCGATCGTCACCTGCCAAAAGGAGATTCTTGATCAATGGGAATTTAGCCCCAGCCAAGAACAGGTATTAGAAACCTACTACGCTGCCAATCAATTGTTGCTTGATTGTGTCCATAGTGATTGTGTCGTCACAACTAGCATCCGCAAGGAAATAGAATCTACTTTGTTGCTCCCACCCACAGAACAAGAAGATCGAGTCATAGCATAGCTTAAAAATTCATCGCCGGGGCTGAAAAATTCATCGTAGGGGCGTAAGGCTTTGCGCCCTCACTTTGCGCCCTCACCCAAGCCTTTTCAAACATCATATAAGTTTCATATCTAAATCAATCAATTCAGTCATCTCATGTATGAACTTAATCATGGGTCTGAAAAGATAGCTATAGTCGGTATTTATAGTTGCTATGCATCTACAGCCGCCAGAAACTTTTTTAGACTATCAAACAATATTTAAGGAGAAAGTTGATGACTATTCCTACCGAAGAAACTAATACGTCTGCAACATCTATAAATACGCAGGTTAAGACACCTACGGAAAAAATTAACGAGGCTCATGGGCAAACGATCGATAGTGAAGGTTTAGCCAATCATTATGCGATCGAGCCAGTGATGTATGAACAAGATGGCAGTGCGGTGACAACCAATCCTAGCGATCGAGTAACTGTCGTTGATATTTTTGATTCTAAGCTAGAAGCCAAAAATGCTGTCTCAGAGATCGAAAAAAAGGGTATGCAAGCACCGAAGATTTCGATCATCGCTAAAGACTATCAATCACAAAAAAGTTACCTAAGCTGGAAAGATATTGATGAGAAAGGCGGCTTGGCTGCTCTTTTAACTAAGTTGGGGATTAGTAAAAGTCTCATTGAGGGCTTTGTGACTGCCATTGAGGATGGGAAGTTTCTGGTGATAGTTGTGGGGAGCGATCGAGAAGCTAGCCAAACCCAGCACGTCTTAGAAAGTATCGGTCACTCTTTGATCTAGCCATACCAAAAAATCTTAAAAATTTCATCATATCTAGCAGCTTGATTATGGGGAATGTGGGCAATACCCACCCTACTTTTGATTAGTTACTAATTTATTACAGATCGGGTAGACGTTGTTTGCCCTATTGTTTTTTGCGATGTTTTTAAGTGTTTAATTTATTGTTTAATTTAATTTTTCTTTTTGATCAATCAAATCACTCAGTAAATGAAACATGGGGTTGTCATAGTGATAGTAAGAAGTAAATTTTTAGCTCATGTCTAACTAGTTTATAACTAAGTTTATATTTAATAGGAGGAATAAATGAGTAGTTTAATTGCCGTAGGTTTTAAGGATGAGTTTGTTGCTGATGAAGTTATTTTAGAGCTCCGCAAGTTGCAACGAGAACATTTAGTTGATCTAGAAGATGCAGCGATCGTCATCAGAAATAAAGAAGGAAAAGTCCGCATCAAGCAAACTCAAGAACTAATCACTTCTGGAGCTTTAAATGGTGGATTTTGGGGATTATTACTAGGCTTTATCTTCTTTAATCCTCTCTTGGGCTGGGCGGTTGGAGCTTTAGCTGGCGGAGTTTCTGGATCATTGATTGATATTGGCATTGATGACAACTTTATTCGGGAGGTCGGGAGTACGATCGAACCCGAAACCTCAGCAATATTTGTCTTAGTGAGAAGAGCTACTGCTGATAAAGTCCTCGAAGACCTCAGTAGATTTGAAGGAAAAGTCCTCAAAACTTCCCTCTCAAATGAAGATGAAGCCAAGCTCCAAGCCGTTCTGACCAAAGCATAATCTCTTAATTCCAAGCTGGTTCTCGATCAAAATTTACGTGGTTGTAAATGTCTAGCAACCAAATTAACAAAATCAACCAAATTAACCAAATTAACCAAATTAACCAAATTAACAAAAGGAATCAAAACTCATGATGAATCAAAACCAAAAAAGAGCAGTCGGTACTTTTTCCCATCACGCTGATGCAGAAACAGCTCTCCATGAACTAAGAGATAGTGGCTTTTCTATGGCCCAAGTCTCTGTGGTCGGACAGGATATGAATGGCAATTCTAATATTGCTGGAGCGAATACGGGCGATCGCCTCTCTAACCTCGATAAAAACAACAGAGCTGATGATGGTGCGAAAACCGGGGCAGCGACAGGAGGCACTGTAGGTGGTCTGACAGGCTTATTAGTCGGTTTAGGCATGGTCGCAATTCCCGGAGTTGGCCCAATCATGCTTGCCGGAGCCGGAGCTACAGCCCTCGCAACTACCCTAGCCGGGGGAGCGATCGGAGCAGCAACTGGTGGGATTGTCGGCGGTCTGATCGGTTTGGGTATTCCTGAAGACCGGGCCAGAAACTACAGCGATCGAGTTGATCACGGTGATTATCTCGTCATGGTCGAAGGCTCTGATGAAGATATCCAACGGGCAGAAGCCATCCTCAGCCATCGGGGTATTAGTCATTGGGGTGTTTATGACACCAACGACTCCAACGTTATTAACGAAAATTCTCCTATTCATCGATCGACAACATCTAACCCTACTCTCCGTTAGATCAGTCTTTTAGAGCATCTGCTCATGTTGCCTGAATTCAAATTACAACTTGGTGAATAAAATGAACACGAAAATAGTTACACCCCTATTAATTGGCTTCTTGGCTCTCACAGTCATGGGTTGCAACGATGCTAGAACTACTAGCGATGCGCCAGACTCCGTTGATCAAAATGCTCAATCTCCTACTGCTCAAGGTACACAATCCGCAATGGACGATGCTCAAAGCGACACCCGTGCCAAACAGTTAGATGCTGATATTCGAGCCAATGAACAACGTAATGATGCCATGGGCGGCGATACCAAGCGCAGTGACGGTGATCTGGCTAGTGAAGTGCGAAGCAAGCTAGAAGCGAATATTCCGGGGGGAAATCTCACCGTAGAGGCGAAAGAAGGTGTGGTCACCGTAGCAGGCACAGTTCCTACTCAAGATCAAATTGCCAAAATTCAACCTTTAGCAATGGAAATCAAGGGAGTCAAAAGTGTGATGGTGAAGGCAGCAGTCAGACCACCAGCGAGCTAAATCCTCTCCTAATTTCTAGACATTCTGAATCCTAATTAAAACGTAAAGTGTTGCATTTGCTAGGGAAATAGTTGATGTAACACTTTATTTATTAATATGCCAGATCAATCAAATCACGCCAGAGATCAAACATACCATTGTCATTATAGAAATATAGAGACTTTCTAAATCTCTTTATGCAATCATAAATTGCGAGGAAATATATGCCTAGACTTGTAGGAAAAAAAAGTAATTCTGCTTTGTATGTTGGTTTGATTTTAGTTGTAACTGCGACGGGATTAGTAGCTATGGAATATTTTGGTGTAGTTGACTATATTCCTAACTTTGGAAAACCATCAGAGCTAAATAGTAATTCTATCAGCCAGCCGACTCAAGTTAATCCAACTATTCAACAATAAAAATATTCAATAACTAATACAATACCTTCACACAACAGGAGAATAATCGCAATGCTTAATGGTAAAGGAATGATGGGAAAGCCGATAGTTGCCTACGACTCTGGGGAACAATTTAAGAATATTGTAGACTTGATTTTTGATCAAGAAAGTAATTTGTTATTAGGATTCTTGGTTGATGAAGGGGGTTGGTTTAGTAATGCTTTGATATTGCCTCTAGCTAGTGTACAGGCGATCGGCGTTGATGCGGTTATTGTGGCCTCTAAGAGTGCGATCGTCCCCGCCAGTGAATTTCCTCAAATCCAACGTATTTTAGAAAGAGATAATATTCTCAAAGGCACAAGAATTATGACCCTCGATGGTCGTGATCTAGGCACAATGGAAGATCTCTATTTTGATGAAATGAATGGTCTCATCGAAGGGTATGAAGTGTCGGGAGGAATCTTTGCTGATGCCTATTCTGGACGGTCTTTTGTGCCTGCCCCTGACACCCTCAAAATTGGTGAAGACATCGCTTTTGTGCCTTCAGAAACTGCTGACCTGATGGAAGAGCAAATCGGTGGCATCAAGGCAGCAATGCAAACTGCTGGGGAAAAAGTTCAAGAGATGGCTCAGACTTCTGGGGAGAAAGCTCAGGAAGCAGCCCAACTTACAGGTTCTAAACTCCAAGAAGCAGCCCAACTCACAGGCTCTAAACTCCAAGAAGTCAGTCAATTGGCAAGTGCGAATTTTACTAAATCGGTGGTGACTCCTGAAGAACAAGAAGAATTTATCTTGGGTAAAATTGCTCAACGGACTATAAATATTTCTACTGGTAAATATCTAATCCAGGAAGGACAGGTTGTCCAGCAAACTCATTTACTTGTAGCCCGAAATCAAGGTTTGCTTGATGAACTTTATCATGCTACTGGCGGCAGTGCCAGAAATACCCTAGGGGAAAGATTAAGTGACAGGGTAGCTAATATCAGCGCAAATATTGGAGTTGAACAAGCCCAGGGGCGACGAGTTAAACAGATGGTTTTCACTCCCGAAGGCTCTGTTGTGGCAGTGGAAGGACAAATTGTTACCTCCCAAGTAATTGCCAGGGCGAAGGCTCACCATCAAGAACAAGCATTGTTGGCAGCCGTTGGTCTAACTACGGGAGATTCCCTCAAAACTTCCTTGAGAGAGACTAGCTCGGATGTGGGGCAACAGATGAAAGCTGGAGCTGAGGGTTTGTGGGAGCAGGTGAAGGAAACTGCTAGCAATTTGCAGGAGCAAGGCACGCAAGCGATCGAAGACCGTCGGATTAAGGGGGCTTTGGGTCGTCCTGTAGCTCGGGTGATTCTGGATCAAAATGATGAAGTAATTCTTAATATCGGGGAATTAATTACCCATCAAGCGATTAATATTGCTCGGCAATCTGATGTTTTGGATGTTTTACTAGATTCAGTTCATATAGCAACTCCTAATCTGTCTCTTGATGAATTACGAGCGCCAGAACCGGGTCGGGCTTCTCTAACTCAAGGGTAAGTAACAATGATTAAGTCATGGATGGCGATCGCCGCAGTTATACTTTTGGTTTCCTTGGGAGCCAATCTGGTTTCATCTAGCGATCGACAATGGTTCAATCAACTCCGTCGCCCCTCTTGGCTAACTTTTGAGATCCTGATTCCGGTGATTTGGACAGTGATTTTGATCTGTGGCGGTATCTCTGCTTATCTGGTCTGGGAAAGAGAAATGGGAAGTCTCCGGGGCTGGTCGATGATGGTCTTTTACCTAGCCCTAGAGATAGTGATCATCGCCTACGTCCCAGTTACACTACGATCTCGGAATCTGCGCTGGGGAACTTGGGTGGGTTTAGTCGGCTTTGGTCTAGGGTTAGCTCTAACTCTGAGTGTCTGGCAAATTTCCGGCAACGCAGCCCTATTACTTTTACCTTACCTAATTTGGAGTCCCATCGGTTCCTATACTACGTGGGCGATCGATCGCCTCAATCCTTAACATCCCAAAAAAATTTCTACTTACTACCCATTATTTAGTAGGGAATAGAGAACAGAGAAAGTATTACCTATTACCTATCCCATCCATACCTATGTCACCTATTCTTTCCCATCTCCTAAAAACCAAAACCCAAGCTAAACCTAGACTAGAGACTTCTCTCCCAGAATCTCCAGAATCTCCCAACTTGCCTAAAACCCCAGAAATGCCGGATTTACCTACCACGCCAGAACTGCCCGAATTGCCTACCACTCCAGAAATCCCCAATATTCCCGATATTCCCGACACGCCTCGATCGCCGGAGCCACCAGATATGCCTCGATCGCCCGAATTACCAGAAATACCCGGCTTGCCTCAACCTCCCGATATGCCCAACCCAACAGAATTGCCGAATTATAATTAATTAAGATTTGTAAAGTAGTCAGACAAAATATACATTTCTATGTTATATGCAACACGATCTTCATCACGAGCCGATCATACTGTAAGTAGCATAGTCTGAGGACTAAGTAAATTTTTAAACTTTGGAGTAATTATCATGCAAACTAACAAAACTCAAGCAAAAATGATGGAAACAACTACTCGAAATGCTTGGATTTGGGGATCCACACCCCAAGCAGAACTTTGGAATGGTCGTTTAGCAATGATTGGCTTCCTCTCAGCCATCTTGATAGAATTATTTACCAATCAAGGGCTTCTCCATTTCTGGGGACTACTGGCTTCAGGGGAAATACCAAACCCCTAGATTAATTTTCTAGTAACCAAGATGCTCAAAAAAGGGGAACCTGTATATCCCCTTCAATTCAAACACAGAGTTAATTTGAAATTAATTTTAAGTTAATTTGAGATTAGTCAGTAGAGCCCTTCATTTATATCCTTCATCAAGGAAAATTACCTATGACTTTATCGCCAGAAAAATCTGATCCTTTAGTTCTTAAAGAATTAGATATTTCAGAATTAGATATTTCAGAAATTGGGATTTGGGGAGTAGCGATCGCTAGTTTTATTATTGGTCTGTGGGCAGGAAGTTTAATATTTCTCTTTGGGACTAAAATCCACAATCCTTTGCTAACAATCATCGGGATTATCTGTCAGACTTTTTTATATACAGGGTTATTCATCACAGCCCATGATGCTATCCATCAATTAGTTGCACCAAAATACCCTAAACTCAATCGTTTTTTTGGCTCCCTTGCCCTCTTTCTCTATAGCTTTTTCTCCTACGATCGACTCCTGAAAGCTCACTGGCAACACCATCATCACCCCGCTAGCGAGGCCGATCCAGATTTCCATGATGGAGAGCATAAAAGTGCTGGGGCTTGGTATTTTTATTTTATGCAACGGTACTGGAGTTGGTGGCGCTTAGTTGGTTTAATTGTCACCTACGGAATACTCCATACTTTCCTACATATTCCCCATGCCAATCTCATGATCTTTTGGGCCATTCCCTTACTCCTAAGCTCAATGCAGCTTTTCTACTTTGGAACTTTTCTGCCCCATCGAGAACCCCCCGGCGGCTACCAAAATTCCCTCCGTACCCAAAGTGTCTATCTTCCTTTTCTCTGGTCATTCCTGAGTTGTTACCATTTTGGCTACCACCAAGAACATCATCAGAACCCAAATATTCCGTGGTGGCAACTGCCAGCGATCGCCAAAATATCCATGCAATCATCGATGTGATTAACTTCTTGTACTTATCCTACAAAAAAATATATTTCATTGCTTAATTAATCAAATCAAACAACAAATAAAACATTGGATAGTTATCTTGATGATAGGAAGTGAATTATAGGAAATAAATTTCTAGTTGACTTCCAATTCTTAATTAAATAAAGAGGAAAGATTTTATGAAGATTACTCAATTTTTAACCCGCTTAGTTTTGATAATTTTTGTTTGTGGATTAGTAGTATTTGGGAATATTTCTCCAGCCAATGCAGCTTGGGGCAGAGCAAGTAGCCCAACCAAAGGTGTAGTACCCCTGCCTAATATCACAGATAAAGCTGAAGAAACTGCCAACTCTGGTCCCTCTGGAATCAGTTCTAAGGTTAATAAAGGACTAAATGAAGTCCAAGGAACTGCTGATTTTAACAGAATGGAGCGTGATAACTATGGAGATAAACTCCCTGTTGTTCGTGAAGCCGAAAGGGCAGCAGATAAAGTTGACAACAAAATTAAATCTGTGAAGGAAGATGCAGAAAACAGTGCTAATTCTGTTCTTGATCAGGCTAGTGATGTAGTTAGCGATGTCAAAGATAAAGCTGGAGATGCTTTTAACTCCATAACTGGAAAAGCGGCAGATACTGCTAAAGCTGTTAAGCAAAAAGTCAAATCCTAGATCCTAAGTTTAGATTAAGTTCAGGCTAGATTCTAGAGAAATTTATGTCCTGATCCTAATTTAGGATATTTTCAGGATACCTGCGATCGACCGATAATTTCTAGCTTTTTTATAGCTTTTATCAATTTCTTAAATACAGACAACAGATTAATTTAGTCGGAGTGAATTTATCAGTTTTTAGGCAGGTTAGAAACCCTTTGCTCCGTTCTAAGCATCCACACTATTAAATTTCAAAAGTGAATAAATAGTATGACAAATCTATCTGGAAAACATATTTCTTTTTGGGTCGACTCGACTCTTTCTACTACCTATCCATCCCTTGAAAATGATATTGCTGTAGATGTAATTATCATCGGGGGTGGGATTGTCGGACTGACCGCAGCGACATTGTTAAAACGGGCTGGCAAGACAGTAGCAGTGATTGAATCTAGGCAGATTGTCACTGGTGTAACTGGTCATACAACAGCCAAAGTCACCTCCTTACATCAGTTAATTTATGCTGATTTAATCAAAGATATCGGTGAGCAAAAAGCTCGACTCTACGCCGAATCAAATCAAGCGGGAGTGGAACAAGTTGCAGCTTTTGTAAAAGAGGAGCAAATTGATTGTGATTTTAGCCGTCAAAGTGCCTACACTTTTGCTGAGTCAGAGGATGGGCTAGAGAAAATTCAAGACGAAGTAGCTGCCGCCCTCAAGCTCGGACTTCCTGCTAGTTTTGTCAAAGAAACATCTCTACCCTTTGCGATCGCTGGAGCCATCAAACTCGACAACCAAGCTCAATTTCATGTCCGCAAATATCTACTTCATCTTGCCCATAATCTTCCGGGTAATGGCAGTTATATATTTGAAAACACACGAGTTGAGCAGGTTGAAGAAGGTACTCCCTGTCAAGTTGTGACCGATCGAGGCGTGGTAACTTCTCAGGATGTAATTGTGGCAACTAATCTGCCGATTCTTGACCAAGGACTCTTCTTCGCCAAAACCCATCCCCAAAGGTCTTATATTGTCGGTGCAGAAATTGACCCAGCAAAAGCACCCCAAGGTATGTACATCGGCAGTGGTAAAAAAGCCCATTCCATTCGGACAACTCCTTTTCAGGGGGGGCTACTCCTGCTAGTCGGCGGAGAGGGGCATAAGGTTGGCACGGTGACTAATACAGAAGAAAAGTATCAAAGTCTAGAGAACTATGCCCGCGATCGCTTTGGGATTGATTCCTTTGCTTACCGTTGGTCAAACCAAGACATGGTTTCCTTTGATAGGCTGCCCTACATTGGCAAACTAACTCCCTTTCATCACCACACCTACGTGGCTACAGGATTTAGTCTCTGGGGGATGTCCAAGGGAACGATGGCAGCAATGCTCCTCTCTGACCTGATCCTCCGCAAAGAAAATCCCTACGCCCAGCTGTACGATGCATCTCGGGCAACTCCATTCTTGGAACCAGACGTCATCAAAAGTGGGATTGAA
>Ga0105044_10007946_pt1 | contig 14617 bp, 9 predicted proteins | sample MAT01_FD_78092 | JGI IMG/M metagenome (GOLD analysis project Ga0105044, IMG submission 78092) | Freshwater microbial communities from Lake Fryxell liftoff mats and glacier meltwater in Antarctica - MAT-01 | ecosystem: Environmental > Aquatic > Freshwater > Ice > Liftoff microbial mat | place...
CTAATGCTGAGCGATGCTTTTCCCGCCCGAACAAATGCTGCTATGTTGCTGATGCCGATTGCTCCAACGTCAAGCCACACTTGCACAAAACCCATTGTTGGCTGCTGCTTTGGATTAAGAAATAGTCAAAAATTATAGTTTCCATTTCGGGTTAATTATCTATAATCCTCTGGCTTAAATACCATTCTAAATAAAAAATTTCCCAATGTATCGCTGAAATTATATTCGAGTGTCGTGTGTAACGCTCTGAAGTATTTTCCGTCAGGGTTTGTCTTTGCCATATTTAGAGTCGTGATTTTCAAAGATTTTTCAAATGCATGGATGTCATATTTAACTGTATCGTATTTTATTGTATAGTTAAATCTAAAAGTAGAAACAGGTAGAGCAAGTGTACTTTCCAACCGAATTACACTATCAACTTGAATGGGGCATTTTTCATTTACATATGTAGACATACCTTTTAAAAATTCGTAGGGAGATTTCTTTTTTTCTTCGCAACTCGCAAGAAAAATTATAAAAAATATTAGAAAATACTTTGTTGATTTCTTTAAAAATGTTTTCATGTAGTACTAAATAGAGTTATTTGGAGTGTCTCAAATAATATTCATTTGTTTTAAACCAAGTGTTATTAATAGGTTTCAGATTATTTCATTTGAGTTATCTTTCATAAGTTTTGGTCGGAAGTGTTTGGAGGCTTTCATTTATTGATAGAGATTCAAAATATTCTAAAACTTGTGTATGATTAAAATTTGCGGAAAAGTTGCAGCCACACGAGTAGGTTAACGTTATAAGGCGTTTTTAAGGTTTTTGTAAAGGGTTGAAAATCAAGTGGATGGTTGTATGCATTTTGTATTATTAAAGTACGTTAATGAGCGTCAAGGAATATTGTTATTTGTAGTCTTAGGTCAAGCCTTTTCATGGCTTTGCCCCCCTCAGTCACATCTTTTTTTTGAGACAAGGTCGAATTAATGATGTTAAAATAGTACTTTTTAGGATACAATATTCACAGTGTCTGATATTTATTTAAAAATGGTTGGTTTCTTACCAATCTATGTTTTCCTTTTTCCATAAATCGTCGAAGGGACTCACAATATTTACCAATTGTTGCTTACTCACATGCAAATAACGCTCCGTCGTTTTTATGTTAAAATGACCTAACAAATCTTTGATGTAACGGATATCTGTTCCCTTATCTAATAAATGGGTGGCAAAACTATGCCGCAAACTGTGTACGCCCACATCCTTTTTAATACCAGCCCGGTTCTTGGCATTGTAAAAAATCTGTTGCACCGTTCTAATCGGATAGGCTTTGCCCGTATGCTCCGATTCAAATAAATATACCCTCGGAGCAGGATCGTACAACTTCACGTATTGACGCAAAATATCTAACAACACCGGACTCAAATTCACATACCTGTCTTTTTTGCCCTTCCCGCTCTCCACAAATATTTGCATCCGTTGGCTATCGATATGCGCCAACTTTAAATCTACCACTTCACTTACCCTCAAACCCGCACTGTATGTGGTAAACAACATCGCCTTGTGCTTCTTATTGGTTAATGCGTTGAACAACCGCTTTATCTCTAACTCATTTAACAATTTGGGCAACTGCAGGCGCTTCTTTGGTCTGGGTATTTCTAAAAAAAACTTTTCTTTTCGCAATACCTGCTCAAAATAAAACTTCAACGCATTTAACCTGCTGTGAGCCGTATTCTCCGATATCTTTTGATGCTTGATGGCAAAAAGAATATACTGCTTCATCTCCTCAGCCGACATTTCTAATACTGACTTAGTTTTGAGCATCTGTAAAAGTTGAATAAACTCCGAACGATAAGTTTTGATTGTACTGGGACTGTAAGATTTTAATACCAAATGATCCGTAAACTTTTTAAATTCTGCCGAATTCTCAAGACTAATGTTCTTTAAAATATTTACCTGGGTTTGCTTCAAAGGTTTCGATGATTCATCCTCCCTCTCAGGCTTATGTGTAACTTTAATCAACACATTCCTTTTGACCAAATAGTCCTTCAATTCGGCATTGTCAATGGTAGCATGTCCCTTCAACGTGTCTAACAACCGGTCATAACTTGTTTTGCTTAATGGCAAGTACCAGCAACTATGCGTTTTGCTGAATTTTATATGCTTGATCGTCTTCACAATATTATTCAGCGCAGCATCTTGCTTAAAAAATAAACCAATGCACTCATGGCCTCTGTGAAACAATGATTGTAGGATAATCGTATTCATGCTGAAAAATAACAAAGAGCTTCGTCTGATAACAGGTGATTATCTACCCTTAAAAATGTGATTTTTCACAGCATTTTCTAAGGTGGGTATCTGGTTCAAATCAAACAATCGGTCTTTTAGAGACCATTCTACCTTACTCGTACGATCGTTTGTGCTGTTTGCTTTCCGAAGATCAATAGTATAAATAGAATCCTGCCCTTTTTAATTTTAAAAGTCCGATGAAGGATTAGAGAAGTGGGCGTCAATTAAAAATTTCACGATGCTATTCTATATACACTTCTAACTTGAATTAATGTAGCAACATGTTCTACCCGAGCCATTAAATCTTCTCTTTGTAAATCAGGATAGTCGTTTATTAGGTACTCTGTAGTCATCCCTGAAGCCATTCATTCAAGCATCGAATCAAACAGATCACGATGTTCACGAATAAACGGTTTCCCATAAAATATTTATTTACAGGTAGTATTATTTATACAGATTTTAGCCATGCGAAATTAATGAAAACGTAAATGTCATCACATGACAGTGATGGAGAAGTTTTTATCAGCCTGCTTGTAACGTGTAAGGCTCGGCCCTTGCAGGTATTTGAAAAACGGTCAGCACCGCAACTTAATCCAAAGAATTATCATGAATAAATATTATCCTCCGTGAATTGATTCATTTTACTCATTTGATGACTTACTTTTCTAAGGTTGCTTTTACTTTATGGTTCCGGAATTAATTAAAATTGTAACCAATTCCACCTAAATCCTCCTTTGCTATACTCCAGCGATGGAGCAGGAAACTTAATGATATTCAATATCTGCAAAGCTACTTTGATCCCTTTTTTCTTTGTTTTTATTTTGGTCAAATCCACATCCGGCGCCAGATACCATTGCCTTCTTCGTTTGATGTCTGTTCTATCAAAAACTACTTCACCATTTTCATCCCTGCCAATGTTTTCATAACCTCCAAATAAACCCTCCACACCGGTTCCTACCGAAATTTGTAGCCAGTTAGGTAAGCGGCTTTTTGGGAAAAATGGTTTTAAGCTGGTGCTGAGCCAATAGGTTTGTCCGTTGTAATCTTTTAAAATTCTTTCTGCTAAACCAGTTCCAAACAATTCATCGCTTCGTTCATTTAATATCGGGTCATCATAACGTTTACGATTAAACGACCATTTCATTTGTATGCGTTGTTCATCCCAGGCTAATTCCTGCGCTACCAACAAGCCACTACCTGCTATATTGGCGGCAAAATCGCCCCAGCTCCAGCCCCATTCTTCACTGAAGCCATCCAATACTTCTATCACAGTTTGATAAACAGCACCACTCATGCCGCCCAACCATATTCTTTTTTTTCTGCTGATACCCGTCCAACGCCACAGTTCCATACTGGCTTTACTTTCGGCATAAGCACTGTACACATGGCCAATTTTATCCATGCCCTTCCACTCATTGATATCGTTGTAAAATTGAAAGGAGCTTTGCGGATAATTCTTATACCATGCATGGTATAAGCCTACCATGGCAGCACTATAACCAATGATGTTGGCTCCTGCTATTATGCGAACCCTTTTTTGAATGATTTTTTGGCTGAGCGCCGGAATCGTATCAAATGCCTGGCTGGTGAAATTTGACGCAAAAATTCGGGTATTTGAAAATACTAAAGCCCTTTTTTGGTCTTGAAAACTGATTTCGTCAACATAACGAAGGCTGTTTTGATTGATTGTATTCGCTAAAGTATGGATAGAATCAGCTGATGGTTGGTTTGAAGAAAATAGCTGCACCCTTAAGGCCACCCCAATTTTTGAGGCGTTCACAAAAAGCGTATCCTGTGTCTGGCCAGGGAAACACCCCAACGTTAAACAACATAGGAGCAATGACCCCAGATAATTTTGTTGAAAGTTAATACAGGAATGATGAAAAAATGATGAGCCCACAGCCATAATAACAAAATTAATCCTAAGTTGTGTTATTCAGGTACGAATATTATATTTTTGAAGATGTTAAATCATTAATTTTTATGGACGCTGCAATTCAACAAAAAATAGACAAATGGCTCAATGGCAATTACGACAACGCTGCTAAAGCCTCCATCCAACAAATGCAATTAAACAATACCGATGAATTGGCAGATGCATTTTACCGCAACCTGGAGTTTGGTACCGGAGGCCTTCGAGGCATCATGGGCATCGGCACCAATAGGATCAACAAATATACCATCGGTATGGCTACGCAAGGTTTTGCCAACTATCTTAAGAAAGTATTTGGAAACGATGTTAGCGTTGCCATCGCTCACGATAGCCGCAACAATAGTCGCAGTTTTGCAGAAATTACCGCCAACGTATTTGCTGCCAACGGCATTAAAGTATATTTATTCGAAGCCCTCCGTCCAACACCGGAATTGAGTTTCGCCATTCGCCATTTCGGTTGCAAGGGTGGGGTGGTTTGCACCGCCAGTCACAACCCAAAAGAATACAACGGTTACAAAGCTTACTGGGACGATGGTGCTCAACTGGTGCCACCGCACGATAAAAACGTGATCACCGAGGTAGAAAAAATTGCATCTGTAGATGATGTGAAATGGAGCGGCGGAGAACAACATATTCAAATCATCGGTAAAGAAGTAGATGCACTTTACATCAACATGGTGAAAGGATTATCAGTCTATCCGGATGTATGCATTGCCCAACACGACCTTAAAATCGTTTATACCCCCATTCACGGAACCGGCATCCTATTGGTGCCCCAAGCCCTTGCCAGTATTGGATTTACCAATGTTCATATCGTAGCAGAACAAAGCGTTCCTGATGGCAATTTCCCTACCGTAGCCTATCCCAACCCGGAAGAAAGAGAAACCATGAGCATCGGTTTGGCGCAAGCAAAAGAACTAAACGCTGATATTTTGTTGGGTACCGATCCTGATGCAGATCGTGTAGGCGCGGGTGTTAAAAACAACAAAGGCGAATGGATTTTGCTCAACGGCAACCAAACAGCCTTGCTGGCTTTTAATTATATGATCGAAGCTCGCAAAGCAAAAGGAATTGCACAACCCAATGATATGGTGATCAAAACTATTGTGACCACCGACATGATTGACGTGATTGCCAAAGCTAGCGGGGTGGCTTGTTACAACGTACTCACAGGCTTTAAATGGATAGCGTCTTTGATTAAAGAAAAAGAAGGAAAAGAAAAATACATCATTGGTGGTGAGGAGAGTTTTGGTTTAATGATCGGGGATGAAATTCGCGATAAAGACGCCGTGAGCGCCGTAACGATGATCTGCGAAATGGCAGCCTACGAAAAAAACAAAGGCCGCAGCCTGTTCGAAAAACTGGTTGACCTTTATGTTCAATATGGGTTTTACAAAGAAAGCCTGATCAGCATTACCAAAAAGGGAATGAATGGCGCTGCAGAAATTGCCGCTATGATGGAATCGTTTAGGAACAACCCACCCAAAACATTGGATGGTATGGCAGTGGCGCAATTGCTCGATTATGAATGGCAGGTGGGTACCCATCTTTCTGATGGTTCTACTTTTCCCATCGATCTGCCCAAAAGCAATGTGCTACAGTTTGTTTTGGCCGACGGAAGTAAAATCTCTGCCCGCCCAAGTGGTACCGAACCCAAAATAAAATTTTATTTCAGCGTGAATACTACGCTTCAGAACGCAGCCGATTTTGACGCTACCGAAAAATTGCTGGATGAAAGAATTCTTAGACTAGAAAAAGAACTTAACTTGTAACAATTTAATGATACGAGAGTCAGTATAAAAGCTGACTCTTTTTTTTACAACAACCCATTCTGCCAATAGATGAAAATATTTTTAATCCTATTGTTGATTATTTTTTCGAACGCTGTATCAGCGCAGGTAAACCTGCAACAAAAAGCGAGGATACTGGTCCGATTTCTTGATAAAAACCATTACCAACCCTTGCAATGGAATGATAGCAATGCAAATACGCTCTATCAGCACTGGCTGGAAATATTGGATGAAGAAAAACTATTTTTTACTCAAAAAGATATCGCTTCCTTTCAAATGCTTCAAGCAACCTTGGATGACGAAATGAACGGCGTGGGCTGGAAGTTTTATACGGCATCTGTTGCAATGTATCAAAAAGCATTACAAAGGGCAGATAGTATCACTACAAATTTATTATCTAAGCCATTCGATTTCTCTATGCCAGATCAAATCAATTGGCCCGCAGCAGATTTTGCTGTCAACGAACAAGATCTGGTACAACGCTGGATGCGTTTTTTTAAGTGGCAACTACTTCGACCACTGGCAGATAAATTTATAGGAAAAGGAACAACTTTTGATAAAATTTCTACAGAAGATTTTAACGCAGCCGAAAAATCTATCCGCAAAAAATTACTCGACAAAGAAATAAAATATATCCAACGACTGCTGGGCAAAAGTGCTTCCTTTGATATTAAAATGGAAGATGCTTTTTTAAGTGCCATCGCCTATTGCTACGACCCACATACCAGTTACATGAACCTGTCGGCAAAAAATGAATTTGAGACGGAAATGAGTGCCGCCGCCTATAGTGTGGGTTTGGATATTAATATGGATGAAAAAGGGGATAAAACGATTGCTTTTCTTCAACCCGGCGGCAGCGCCTGGCGAAGCGCACAATTGCACGTAGGGGATGTATTGGTAAAAATAAAAACAGCAGACAATGAAATGTTGGTTGCGGATATTTCTTTAGATGAAGTGAAAGCTTCTTTATCAGGAAACAGCGAGTTGGAACTAGAATTGACGATACAAACGGCAGCCGGAGAAATCAAAACATTGAAACTCGCTAAAGAAAAAATAACCAACGAAGAGAGTGTAGTTAAAAGCTTTGTACTAATTGGTAAAAAAAATATTGGATATATTAATCTGCCAGGTTTTTATAGCCGAAACAATGACAACTTATCATCTGACGACCAACTTTCGATGGATGGATGCGCAAACGATGTGAGTAAAGAAATTGTGAAAATGAAAAACGACAGCATCGCAGGCTTGATTCTTGACCTACGTTACAATGGCGGAGGTAATATGTGGGAGGCAATGCAACTAGCCGGGATATTTATAGATATCGGACCGGTGGGCTCCGTTAAAGACAAAGACGGCAAATCCTTTTTTTTAAAAGATCCTAACAGAGGAACTATTTACGATGGCCCCTTGTTGTTATTGGTGAATGGTTTTAGCGCCAGTGCCAGTGAGTTTTTGAGCGCCGTTCTACAGGATTACAACCGAGCCATTATTGCAGGCAGCAATACCTACGGTAAAGGTACCGCACAAAACCTTCAACCAATGGATACCCTCGAGCCAAATGAAGGAACGGTGTACAAAGACTTCGTAAAAGTGACCATGAATAAATTTTACAGAGTCAATGGTAGCACCATTCAGTGGAAGGGTGTTACCCCAGATATCTTCTTCCCAGATATTTACAGCAGTAATTTGTTCAAAGAAAAGGCTAAAAAAACGGCACTGCTGCCCGATTTAAACAAACAAGGTCTGTTCAAGCCATTGATCCCAATTCCCTTTGTTACTTTGAAAGCGAATAGCGGGAGCCGCGTAAATTCGCACCCATACTTCAAAACGGTACTTGAATTTTCGACAGTTATCGAAAAAATGAAAATTGGCACCATTATTCCACTTCAGTGGGAAATGTATCAACAACATTACCTGTATTACATAAGGCTGCTAAAGAGAATGGAAAACCTATCTAAAACAGCTACCGCCGTTGTTGCCAGAAACAATGCTTTTGATGCAGAACGAATTCAGCAAAGCAACACCCGCCAGCAACAAAATAATCAAGTGGTACTCCTTCAATTACAAAGTGATGCCGTGATTGAAGAAGCTGTGAAAATTGTAAGAGAATGGACGGGCAACGATTAAATAGTTTCCTTTAATTAAAACAGTTTGCCTTTTTTTACTTCGGTGATTTATATTTGAGGACTCTTACCAATCTATAAAATTTGAATATGAAAAAAATGCTACCCTTTTTATTGATGCTATTCTTAATTGCAGAATATCACCCAACCCAAGCACAAAATTTTGAAGATCCGGTTGTGTACCTTGAATTCATCGGGAAACAACAAACCAATATCAGCAAAAAATTCCTTTCTTATGCCAGTGCTTCAGCTCATGGAAAAAAAGCCAAAAAAGTAGATGTACTCCGCACTGAACTTCTCGATGAAGTACAAAATGCCCGCATGAACATCGCGGAAATGCCCCCTTTTAATGGAGATAAAAAATACCGTGATACCGCTGTGAGTTTTATGAAATTGTATTACAATGTGCTCAACGAAGATTACGGTAAAATTGTAAATATGGAAGAAGTAGCCGAACAAAGTTACGACTTAATGGAAGCATACATGTTAGCCAAAGAATTGGCAGAAAAAAAATTAGATGTTGCCAATGATCGTTTCATGGATGGACAGAAGAAATTTGCTTCGAACAACAACATCAAATTATTAGAAGGAAGCTCCGAATTGGAAACGATGATGGAGGATTTGGGTGCCCTGAACGTTTACTATAATGAGTTATACCTCATTTTCTTCAGGCCCTTTAAGCAGGAAGTGTACCTGATGGAAGCCATCGAAAAATCAAACATCACCAGTATTGAACAAAATAAAAATTCGCTAAAAAAATATGCCGAAGAGGGTTTGGTAAAACTTGCTACCATCAGGGCATTCAAAGGAGATGTATCTGTTTTGAACAGTTGTAAAAAGCTGTTGGAGTTTTATGTAAAAGAAGCGGATAAAACTAGCGCAGCCAGTGAATACTTTCTTACCAAAGAAAGATTTGAAACAATTAAAAAAGATTTTGAAAAGAAAACCGACCGTACCAAGGCAGATGTTGACAATTTTAATAAGCTCGTAAACGAAACCAACATAGCTTCTCAGGCATATAATAAAAATGTGAATGAAATGAACGCTTCTCGTAAAACAGCTTTAGACAACTGGAACCAGGCAACTGAACAATTTTTTGATACGCATACACCGCATTACGATTAAAAATATAAATTCATCAGCAACAAACTGCCAGGATTTCCCTGGCATTTTTTTATCTTGCCTGCAAAACCAATCTATCAACTGCCGCACATGAGAATATTTGAAGATACATACCGCCACAAAGGACTGCGAAAAAAGTTGATCGACCTGCTGAGAACAAACGGCATTACAGCCGAACATGTACTGGCCGCCATGAATAATATTCCACGCCATTACTTTTTAGATTCTGCGTTGGATCTAACGGCCTATGAAGACAGGGCCTTTCCTATCGGGGATGGACAAACGATTTCACAACCTTATACCGTTGCCTATCAAACACAATTACTGAAAATTATGCCAAATGATAAAGTGTTGGAAATAGGAACCGGTAGTGCGTACCAGGCCACCGTACTGGCAGAAATGGGCGCTAAAGTATTCACCATCGAACGCCAGAAAAACTTATACGACCAATCAAAAAATTATATCTTCAAATCAAAATACCCTCATCTTAAGTTTTTTTACGGAGATGGTTTCGAAGGGTTGCCCACCTACGCACCTTTCGACAAAGTAATTATCACCGCAGCAGCACCCTATATTCCCCCAAAACTCATTGCACAGCTAAAGCCAGGTGGCTTGATGGTGATACCTGTAAACGAAGGGGAGGCTCAGCAAAGAATGCTGCGTCTCACCAAACAAGCAGATGGAACTTATACAGAAGAATCATTTGCAGCATTTAGTTTTGTGCCCATGCTTACCGGGAAAAATGGATAGACATATAAAATCTTGAGATTTTTATAGTCATTTTTCTAATTTTTTGATTTGTTTTGCACTTTATTCAAAGCAAAAGTTAAAAGGGATTTATCAAATCTCAATCCCAATCTTTTTCATCAGAATAGAAGCATTCAAACTCTGGCATACGCCGGGTTTGAGCTTATAATCAAAATACAACTCTTCGCCGTTTACCTGAACATCAAAATGGTAGTTATAGATATGGTGGGTGAATTCACTTTGAAGCGTAGCAAGGTCAACATCATGCGTGGCCAGCACCGCTACCGCTTCTTTTGCAATGAGCTGTTTAATGAGTGCTTTGGAGCCAGTATGACGGTCTAACGAATTGGTACCTCTCAAAATTTCGTCGAGCAGCACAAACACAGGTGCTTTTTCATTCACTTTTTCAATGATCGTTTTCAGTTTCTTTAATTCAGCATAAAAAGTACTGGTGCTTTCTTCTAAATTGTCGGTGATGCGCATGCTACTCATGAGCTGTACCACACTGCATTCAAAAGTTTTGGCACAAACCGGCGCCCCCGCCATGGCTAAAATGATGTTGATGCCAATGCTTCGTAAATAGGTACTCTTACCGGCCATATTACTGCCGGTTACCAGCATCACCGCCGCTTTTTGTTCGATGTCAATTTCATTGTTCACTCTCTTCTCCTGGGCAATCAAAGGATGCCCCAGACCAGCAGCTTTAATGTAAAAATGAGAGGGTAAAATTATTGGGAATACCCAATCATGCTGGTTAAAATGCAACACCGCAAAACTGCTCAACGCTTCCCAATCACCTAAACTATTAAACCATTTTCTTACCCGTAGGTCGTAGGCAGTTTTCCATTTTTCTAACGACAATGCCTGCTGGATATTCCAAAGCAATAATATGTTCAGTGGAATCACCAACACCAGGTTGAATCGAAGATCCATTCTATCTAATATTTTTTTCAGTCGCAATATACCCGCTGATGCGGGCATACCCTCGCTTGCAAAATTTTGCTGCAAGGCTTGTAAAAGGGGAGCGGTAAAATGAGCCTGTTCAATATGCAAAATACTTTGCTGCAAGGAGCTTAGCTCATCCACTTTATTGGATAGTTGCTGGTGCATGTGCTGTACCCTTTTTTCTTGCGTAGCAGCTATCAATGACATTACAAAAATATTGGCATACAATGCAGAAAGGGGAAGGTAACCAAATATAAACGATACTGTTACCGAAATGCTGACGGCCGGCAGCAAATAACGTAACCATTTCCAGCCCGCAAAATTGCTCAAACTTGCAGGCGCTTGTACCCAGAGGCTAAGCTGATCTCGGGTACTTAATTGTATGGGATTTTCTTTCCCAAATGCCTGAAGTTCCTGGCACCAAACGATGTTATTGCGCAAATCTTTTACTGCTTCTTGTCTGGCTGCAATCACGGCTTCCCTGGCGGGTTCTAACAACCAGGCAGACAATCTTTCTCCTCCCATTGCAGATACCGTTCTGTTGATAAATTGAAAAAGGGAAGCCGAACCGAAAATATCCATATCATTGGCATAATAATGATCTTTCGGCGTGTATTCGTTACCGTTGCCAAATGATTTAAAATCGTGTTGCAACGCTTTCAACTCATTCTCATTGATCTTTATCAGTGTTAGGGCGTTTTTAATTCGCCATCTGTTGGCCATATCCCGATACACGATTCTGATAAATACAAACAGCAGTACCGCAATCACTGCAATTGCATAGTACCATCCAAATGGCCACAGCAGCCAGGCAGAGAATCCGATTGCTACCACACAGGCGAATCTGATGAAGGCAAAAATGTTTTTTTTCTTTACCAGTTCCTGGTAAGTTTTCCGGAGTTGTTGAAGTCGGGTTTCGTAATATGTTGCTGCAATCATGAAGGATATTATGTTGGAAATATAGTGATTTTGTCCGAAATTATACAAGCGGTGATGAGAAGTTTGCGGAACCCAAATATTCAACCAAGTTTCACATAAAACAACGTTTGAATGTGTGGAGAAAGGATAGTTTTCCGTTGTGTTGGATCTACTCAAAACAGGATCATACTATTTAACGATTCCTTCCGGGCTAATTCCTTAACTTTGTGGCTTGTTTTTGGGGCCGTTTTGGTTTTGACAGCAAAGATCTTTGCAGGTGTAAGCATGTACTGCGTTGCGTAATTAGCAGTTTAATCTGAATACGAAACCTTTAAATGGCAATACTCAGTATGCCATGGCTGCCTAATTATTAATTAGACCGTCATTAGGGCCGCCGCACAGGATGTCCTGTTTCCAAGTGCCGCCGCCGACTTAAAACAAATACAGGGTGCTGCAACCGAATGAAGTGACGGTTGCTTAAGACCATTCTTCTAAGGAGTAAGTTGGTTTGTTATGTTCCTGCCTACTCCCGAAAACCAATACATAAATAAACATGTAGAAAGCTTGTGGCGAATTTGTTTGGACACCGGTTCGAGTCCGGTCGGCTCCACCACACCTGGGGGAATTGAAATGCGTTTCAATTCCCTTTTTTTATGCCATCACCCTTCCCCTTTTTTAATTCCAAAACCCTTCCTTCTTGTAAAGAATGACTTCCATTCATTTTTTTTCTTAATTTGAATCTTTATACCATCTTGCCACCAGGTACTAAACAACCCGCCAACTCAATACCATGAACAGAAAAAAATTTTTGCGAAATGCTGGATTAGCCGCCGCTGCAGCCACCGTGCTTCCCTCCAATTCCTTGTTTGCTCAAATCAATAACGGCAACGTTAGGGTGGTATTGATGGGCGTAGGCCTTCGCGGCCAAAACCATCTCGATCTTTTACTCAGAAGAACAGACGTAGAAATTGTGGCCATCTGCGACATCGATGATCGCATGCTCAGCGACAGCAAAGAGATGATCACAAAATCTGGTAAAAAAATGCCGCTGATTTATACCGGCGACCTGTATGCCTGGAAAAAAATGTTGGAACTCAAAAATATCGACGCCACCGTTATTTCTACCCCTTGGGAATGGCACAAAGAAATGATCGTCACTTCCCTCGAAGCAGGTATCAAATATGTTGCCACCGAAGTAATGCTTGGCATCACTTTACAAGATCATTGGGATGTAGTAAAAGCCGCTGAAAAATATAAAGCCCACGTGATGATGCTCGAAAATGTGTGCTACCGCAGAGATGTGATGGCGGTGCTGAACATGGTTCGACAAAATATATTTGGAGAATTGGTTCACCTTCAAGGTGGTTACCAGCACGATCTTAGAGAAGTGAAATTCAACAACGGTATCGATGCATACGGAAATGGTTGTGAGTTTGGCGACAAAGGCTGGTCGGAAGCCCGATGGAGAACCCACCATTCCGTTTACAGAAATGGCGATCTCTATCCCACCCATGGCATTGGCCCCATTGCACATTACATCAACATCAACAGAGGTAACCGCTTTTTAAACATCGTATCTTTTTCTTCTAAAGCCCGGGGTTTACACAATCACATCGTTCAAAAATGTGGACCCAACCATCCCAATGCCAACATCAACTTTAAGTTGGGAGATGTGGTGACTACTTCTATCAGTTGTGCCAATGGCGAAACCATTTTATTGCAGCACGATACCAATCTGCCAAGACCTTACTCACTCGGCTTCAGGGTACAAGGCACCAAAGGATTGTGGATGGATGTTGCCAAAGGCATTCATGTAGAAGGTACCTCTAAAGCACACCAATGGGATGCTGCCAAAGAATGGCTCGACAAATATGATCACCCCCTGTGGAAACGCTGGAGCGCCGAAGCGCAGGGCTCCGGACATGGCGGCATGGATTTTTATGTGATGCACTCTTTTATAGAATCTGTCAAACGCAAAACAGCCACCCAAATGGATGTGTATGATGCCGCCGCATGGAGCGCCATATCACCACTCAGCGAACAATCTATCGAACTGGGTAATGAAACGGTTTTGTTTCCAGATTTTACCGGCGGACAGTGGATGTATCGCAAACCAGTATTTGCACTTAACAACGATTACTAAATGAGTATTACTTTTTTGAATATGTTCAAACTGCCAGCATGGCAATTGTTAACAATTTTATCTGATCTTTTATTCAAACATTGAACGACGCACTTACCTATATTCTTCCTTCCTTCTCTCGCTACGGTGTTGCTGAAAATATCGTTCCATTCGGGAACGGACTCATCAACAGCACCTGGAAGATGCGGGCGGGCCACAAAGATTTTATTTTGCAACGCATCAACGATGAAGTGTTCAAAGAACCCCAAACGATTGATCTGAATTTGATTCAATTACATTTACATCAATACCATCCCGACTATATTTTTGCAGGCCCGCTTCCAAACAACGAAGATCAAACACTCACGTTTGTACCCACCCATGGCTATTTTCGGTTGATGCCTTTTATAAATGGATCACATACAAAAGAAGAATTCGACAATCCACAACAAGCATGGGAAGCCGCTGCACAATTTGCTTCCTTCACCGCTATGTTAATCGATATCGACAGCAGCGCTATCAAAGAATCGATTCCCTCTTTTCACAACCTGCGACTTCGTTTTCAACAGTTTGAACAGGCATTGTCAAAAGCGCCAGCCAACCTGCTTCTAATGGCTCAGGATCAAATCAACACTTTACAATCATTGCA
>Ga0105044_10007948_pt1 | contig 14616 bp, 13 predicted proteins | sample MAT01_FD_78092 | JGI IMG/M metagenome (GOLD analysis project Ga0105044, IMG submission 78092) | Freshwater microbial communities from Lake Fryxell liftoff mats and glacier meltwater in Antarctica - MAT-01 | ecosystem: Environmental > Aquatic > Freshwater > Ice > Liftoff microbial mat | place...
ACTTGCAAAGCAAGAAGTAATTATGCGCATTGTTATCCTCTCACGCAATTCCAAATTATATTCTACCCGGAGGCTTCGCGAAGCAGCAGAAGCGCGCGGCCACGAGGCCATTGTTATTGACCACTTGCGCTGTTCACTGATTGGCGAACACAACAATCCAAGGGTTATATACAACGGCGAAGATTTAACAGACGTTGATGCTGTAATTCCCCGTATTGGTGCGTCCGTTACGTTTTATGGGACGGCCGTGGTGCGGCAGTTTGAGATGCAAAAAGTCTTTTCAGTAAATTCCTCTATTTCAATTGTTCGCTCCCGTGATAAATTGAGAAGCTTGCAGATATTTTCACGTCACGACATCGGCATTCCGAAAACTGTTTTTACCCATCATCCCAAGAGCGTGGATAATTTGCTTCGGGAGATTGGTGGTGCTCCGGTCGTTATTAAATTGCTGGAAGGCACACAAGGAATCGGCGTGGTTTTGGCTGAAACCAAAAAAGCAGCCCGGTCGGTGGTCGAAGCTTTCCATGGATTAAAGGCAAACATGCTGATCCAGGAATTTATCGCCGAGGCGGGTGGCGCTGATATTCGCGCATTTGTGGTAGATGGGAAAGTCGTGGGAGCGATGAAAAGACAAGGTGCGGAGGGTGAGTTTCGATCAAACTTGCACAGAGGAGGTTCGGCCAAAGCGGTAAGACTTACTCCAGCGCAGAGAGCTTTGGCGCTGAGCGCATCCAAAGCCATGGGCCTCACGATGGCTGGTGTGGATATGCTCGAGTCGTCACGCGGTCCGCTCGTGTTGGAAGTCAATTCCTCTCCCGGCCTTGAAGGCATTGAAGCTGCAACCGGCAAAGACATCGCCGTCGCCATCATCAAATGCATCGAAGTGAACGGCAACAAAAATCACAAACGCGATCAGGTCGGTGCGTGATTTCTAAGCTTAACTAAATTTTGTATTCCTTCCTTTCCGGAAAAAACTATTTCGGCGGTTTGGTAGGTCGTACTTCGATTTTTGAAGGAAGCGTTCGCGGATTCATCCGCAGCAAATCGATTACCATTTGTCCGAGATCTTCCGGCTGAATTTTCCAGGCATCCCCGGCAACTGGATTGTGTCCGGCAAAGTGACTGGTTACAGAGCCTGGCATAATCGTCGTGACTTTGATATCACTCTGCCGCAAATCGAGCATGATGGCCTGCGAGAATCCCACCACACCAAATTTACTGGCGTTGTAAGCCGAGCCGCCGGCAAAAAAGTTTGTGCCTGCCAGACTCGCAATGGTAATAATATATCCTTTGGATTTTTTCAATTCTGAAAGGGCGGATTTAACGCTGAAAAACACGCCTGTGAGATTGGTGTCAATCGTTTCTGACCATTGCTCCGCCGTGATGTCTTCAATAGATCCAAAATGGCCCAAACCGGCATTGGCGACCAAAACATCGAGTTTTCCAAATTCCGACACAGTGGCCCTGACCGCTTTTTCCATGTCAGCCAAAATTCTTACGTCGGCTTCAATGCCCAAAATTTTTCCTGGGTGGCTTTTTGAGAGTGAAGCAGCGGCCTTGTCTGTGTCGGCAGCTTTTCTTCCAGTGATCGCTACTTTGCAGCCCGATTCGAGCAATATTTCAGCCATCCCATATCCAATCCCTTTGGTTCCTCCTGTGATCAATATTACTTTTTCGAGACTCATTTTTTTAAAGTTTTAATTTAAACCGGGGCTTCCACATCGGCAATAAACCAACTGCCTATATCATTCGATACCAACCAAGGCACATTCCACCAGATTCCCTCCTTGGCAAGAACGGTAAAATCATCGCTACTTTCTGTATTTTCATTAAATGACACACCCATACCCAACAGTTGTTCGAATATGACGCGCACTTCGGTAGCATTTCCTGCAGCGATACCGATCAGGTATTCGTCTTCCTGCAAATCTGCATCAGCGAAAGCCTTATAAACAGCTTTCAGGCCTCCGACAAAACTGTCGTGAACAATGAATTTGGGAATAACGACATTGTAAGGTCGATACGTAATCATGATAGCTCAATGTCAAAAATCTGTCAACAAAGAAACAAACTTTGTTTTAGAATCATGACCAAACTAATCAGTCGTTTTCCCCTTCTCTGCTGTGGACAATTGTGGTTTGCCCTGATAAAGTGCTTTTTCAATTGGATTGTGCAAGGTTTTGTAACCCAAATAAGGCGACCGGCCTTTTTTAAAAACCATATGGCCATTGTTTATTCCCAGCCGTTTTGCTTTTTGAATTTCTTCGGGCTCCAACAAAAGATCTGTGCACCGGGGAGAACAGCACGCCTGGTTTTTTTCGCGGCAGCGGTCACATTGAATAAAGAGAAGATGACAACCATTGTTGGCACAGTTGGTATGCGAATCGCAAGGGTCTCCACATTGGTGACAGCGGGCTACAATTTCATTTGAGATACGTTCACCCAATCGCTCATCAAAAACGAAATTTTTACCAATGAATTTATTTTCCAGATTTTCATTGGACACCTGACGTGCGTACTCAATAATTCCGCCTTCCAGTTGGTGCACCTTTGTAAAACCCTCATGTTTCAGCCAGGCAGATGCCTTTTCGCAACGGATACCCCCCGTGCAATACATCACGATATTCCGGTCTTCGAGCCCTTTAAGATTTTCATGTATGTAGGGCAGGCTTTCGCGAAATGTATCTACGTCAGGGGTGATAGCTCCCTTAAAGAAACCGACTTCGTGCTCGTAATGGTTCCGCATATCGATCAGTATCGTATCCGGTTTTTCGGTGATTTCATTAAAGGCTTTCGCCGAAAGGTGAACCCCGTGGTTGGTCACATCAAATGACGTATCGTTCAGGCCATCGGTCAAAATTTTATCCTTCACTTTGATAACGAGTTTATAAAAACTCTTTCCATTGTCATCTATTGCCAGGTTCAGACGAATGCCATCGAGAAAGGAGATACTGTAGAGGTGGTCTCTGAAAACTTCATAATTTTCTTTGGGTACCGAAAGCTGGGCGTTGATACCTTCCGAAGCCACATAGATGCGACCTTGCACACCCATTTTGGACCAGTGAATAAAGAGATAATCCCGAAGCAGAGCGGGATTGCGAAGATGGGCGTATTGATAAAAAGAAATGGTGATCCGGTTTTGGTCGCCATCCATCATGCGTTTTTTGAGCACGCGCCAATCTTCTTCGTTGTGGAGATGCTTCATGTTACAATTGCAAGTTATACCGTGAATATTTCTCTAAGAAGAGCTATAAGATTGCAAATGTATACAAAGCTACTGTGACAGCAGGTCTTTTGTGGGTGAATCAGCAAATTTGAGAATAAGTGTACCAAATAAATTAAAATTGCGATTCTAAAAACAAAGAACCAAGCACTTCAGTCAAACCTTAACCCATTTCTTTTTTCCAAACAAGGGCGATATTAAACAGGATCATTACACCGATAGCCACGAGCGAAATGAGAAGCACCGGATCTGGTGCAGGCATCAATAATTCAAAGTCAATTTTCATCCAGGAGAAGTAGTCAGTCCATTTATCCGATTTAGGATTGCTATCGGCAATCGCATAGATGGTAAGAGCAGCTATCGCTGAAAGCAATCCCCACCATACCCTGGTCGGAATGATAGGTGGAGCAGGAGTAAGAATTGCTTCATGGGTTTTCCATGCCTCAAGTACCCGCTGACTTATATCGGCTGGTGCCTTATGAACAGTACTTTTAGAAAGTATGTTTTTAAAACTCTTTTGTGATTCTTCGTCCTTCATTTCTGTGCGTTTTTATGGTCTCGGCAGGAAGTGATTTTTCAAGCAATACAGCAAGTTTCTTGCGGGCTCTCATCATCCTTACCCTGATGGCTCCGTCAGTCATTTCAGTAATTTCAGCTATTTCGGCAATTGCCATTTCCTTGAGATGAAATAATTCTAAAAGTAAGGCATCGGTTTCATTAAGCATGCCAAGGCAACGGTCTATGATTTCGCGCTGCTCATTCATTTCAAGCAGTCCCAAACTACTTTCTATCTCCGACCATTCAGGCACCGAAGCTTGATCAATTTCTTCTTCACCGGCTGTTTTCTTGCGCAATTTAATAACATCCAGACAGGTGGTGTAAGTAATTTTATAGAGCCATGTTGACAAACTGCACCGACCTTCAAACTTCGCCATTCTTCCCAGCGCTTTCATGAATACGTCCTGACATGCTTCTTCTGCATCCTGCGAACTTCTCAGCATGCGATAGGCTTGCCAGTATACCTGATCCTTATGCGTTTGAACGAAACGCAATATGGCCTGGTCATCCTTTTTCAGAATTCCATTGATCAAGTCTTTGTCGGCACCGCGATCCATTTTGGTTATTGACGACCTTTATTTCTCTTACGTTACGACTTTGGTGAAAAAACTTTTGAAAATCTGTAACGAGCCACTTTCATGGCTCGTCAATCTGGTGAATTTAAAACTTAAACAAACATGGATGCAGCAGAAATATTGATACCTCTGATGGTTTTCAGTTGTATTTTCGGAGTGGTGTACCTTTTTGTCACTTCCCGACATAGAGAGCGTATGGCACTCATAGACAAAGGAGCTGACGCCAGCATCTTTCATTCAGGCGGTAATGCGGGCAAAACCCGAAGATTTATTATGCTGAACATCGCACTTACTTGTATGGGCATAGGCCTTGGAATTGCAGCGGCCATAGCCCTGTTTAATGCAACGGGCCAGGAAGCTGTATATCCGGCCTGTATTTTCTTTATGGCTGGTGCCGGTCTCTTTGTCAGCTACATGCTGAATGCGCGCATGGGCAAGGAATGACGCGAAGGTGTAAAATCGATATTTGGCTTACCTTTGTTTTGAAACCGTTCCATCGCTGTTGCGCATTTGCGCAGGAGAGGAAAGTCCGGACAGCACAGTGCACCACGCTTCCTAACGGGAAGGGCTTCGCAAGAAGTACAGAAAGTGCCACAGAGACATATACCGCCGCGTCACTTGTGATGAGGTAAGGGTGAAAAGAGTGGGGTAAGAGCCCACAGTTTTTCCGGGCAACCGGGAAGAGGGGTAAACCTCGCGGGCTGAAAGACCACGTATACCCGAGCTTGAGGGCTGCACGCCCGATTCGGGAGGGTAGGTCGCTAGATCCTGTCGGTGACGACAGGGCCAGATAAATGATGGAAGCCTTGCCTTCGGGTGGGGTACAGGATCCGGCTTACAGGTTTCATTGTCATTGCAAAAGGCCGCATTTGCGGCCTTTTGCTTTAATACGGAAGGAGCTTCATTACCTGATTTCTGCAACAGAATTGAACAGAAATCATTAAAACACTGCGTGCACTTCATTCGTTATACACTTATGAATAACATCAAAAATGTTTTTTTCACTGCGGTTTATTTATTTTCTTCTGCGCTTCTATCTGCGCAAACGGAAGTGGTGAAAGTGGTAAAACTCGATGAATTCGTGGTGAGCGCTGGTATTGATGATTTTAGCGTGGAGGAATTTGTGAATCAGGTGAAAGACGACACCACTTTTTATCAGGCTTTCCTGAATTTGCTTTATTTCCCGCATGAAATGACAGGAGCTGTGGCTGTATTTAACAAGGATGAAAGCGAAAAAGGCACGCTCCAGCGCAGGGCCGTGCAGCATCTTTCTGACGACGAGAAGATGAACGTCGAAATAACCTTTGAAAAAACCAACGGGAATATCAAAAACCGAAAAGGGGAATGGAAGTACCTCACTGCTGAAATGTACGATGAGATATTTTTCCCGAAAGGGGAACAAAAAGCGAATAATGTGATCGACAAACGTGAGCAGGAACTGGTGGGCGGATCAAAAATCGAAAAACACAAAGCACAATTGAAACGAATGATGTTCAATCCGGGTGCAGAAATTGAAAATGTGCCTTTCATCGGGGACAAAATGGCCATATTTGAAGACTACATGGTTCCCTATTATGATTACAATATATTTATGGCCAACCGCGAAGGGAAAGCGTGCATTGCATTTTCGTGCGTGGTGAAGGAGGGAATGGAAAAAGACGTGGTCATTCAGGATCTCACATCGTATTTTGATACAGATACCAAAGAAGTTTTGGCGAGAGAATACAGGCTGGCACACAAGACATTGGTTTTTGACTTTGATATCAGTATGAAAGTGGAAAATAAACAGTTGAATGGTTGGTTGCTTCCCGCAAAAATCTGGTACAGCGGATATTGGAATGCCGTTTTTATGAAAAGAGAGATCATTACTTTCGAATTGCGTAACACATCTTACCAAACAGAAGTAGGCCGATATACCGCAAAACCGTAACTGCTTTCAATATTCAATTGGCTATCTTTGCGCCCATATTTCCGGTCGAAAATGGAACATGCTGAGGTTTATTACAAGGATTATCTTCAACTTAATAAAATCCTGCATGCGCAGGAACCTGAGAGTGATCGTCTGGGCATCGAAGCCCATGATGAGATGCTTTTTATCATCACCCATCAGGCTTACGAACTTTGGTTTAAACAGATCATTTACGAACTTGATTCGGTCATCAAACTATTGGCTTCACCACGGGTGAACGACAATGATCCGACATTGCAAGTTGTGGTGCACCGCGTAAACAGGATCAATACAATTCTGCGGCTTCTGGTGGAACAGATTAGTATCATGGAGACGATGACGTCACTCGATTTCCTCGATTTCAGAGATTTGTTGCGTCCAGCCAGCGGTTTTCAAAGTGTACAATGGAAAGAATTGGAAGCCAAACTCGGTTTGACTTTCGAAGCCAGGCACGGCAAAGAACATTACACCTCGGCTTTGCGACCAGAAGACAAAGAAAGTGTGAAATCCGTGGAGTCAGGCACTTCCTTATTGACACTGCTCAATGCGTGGCTGGAGCGCATGCCTTACTTTGAACTCGCTGAGGTGTGGCCCAATGCCCAGATTGATTCCCCTGAAAACCATCCCTTCTGGCAGGCTTACCGAAAAGCTTACAGCAACAGCCTTCTCCAGATCGAAGCCAGCAATGTCGCCGGATTTGATGCCATTCTTTTTGGAAAAGATGAAAATCCGGACAGGAAATTATCACCCCGGGCCTGCCGCGCAGCCTTGTTCATTATGCTTTACCGCGGATATCCGCTGTTACATCTTCCATTTCAATTGCTCAATCAGGTGCTGGAGACAGATGAACTCATGGCTACCTGGCGCATGCGACATATGAATATGGTGCACCGAATGATCGGATCGCGCGTGGGAACTGGAAATTCAAGCGGAAGAAACTACCTCAAGGCGGCTTTGGACAAACATTATATTTTTACGGAAGTAGCTGAGCTAAACGGCCTGCTACTCGAAAGAAGAAATCTTCCCAAATTGCCTGCCCAACTCGAGCGTCAATTCGGATTTCTTGAAACCCAGTATTAGCAAAAATGCCGAAGTGCAAAAGCACCACAATTGCGCAGAAAGAATCAGGTATTAAGATAAATTTTCAGCACACTACATTTTCAACTTTGTACATAATACTTCATACTTTGTACAATATCTTTGACGGCTTATCTTGCGGAGAATTAGCGAAAAAAGAGATCTCTAATAAGGCTCAACGGTCAGCGTGAAGGCTTCGGTTTTGATCTCTTCACTGGAAAAAACTGTGATTTTGATATCACCGGTATGTTTCATCATACCTTCCCAATACCGGTATTCCATATTTGATCCGTTGTTGGGAGAAATGGTAAAAAACAGGTGCTGTTTTTTTGCGTCGAGCTTGATTCTGAGTTCTTCACCCTTTCGAACATTCCGCGTAAAGATTTTATCTGTTTCTCCTTCCAAAATATCCTTGCGAACTTCTTTCGAAGCCAACAACCGTTGACTCATGGCTTCAGCTTTTTCTGATTTTTCAATCGACCTGGCGTAATTGACCAGATTGGTGACGGCTAGTCCATTAATAGGTATGTACGCCAGATCAGCTTCATGGATTTCATTTTGAAAAATACCGGTCGCAGCCGTATAGGGCTTGTTTTGGGCATAAGCTATTAGCCAGTTTCGAGCATCTTCTTTCTTTTTGTCCAGATGGCTTGAAAAAGAAAGTAAACCATCCTGAAAATAATAATGATGGATAAATTGACTTCCATCCTCGATAAGGATTTTATAAATCTGCTTTTTCTCGTTGAAAAATAGTGTGGTTAAAGCGCTTTGTTCCTGTATTTCACCATATAGCTTGAGCCATTCCTTTTGCGAGTCGCATGCCAATATGACTTCGAGCGCATGGGGAGTCCAGATATCTTTTGGTAAGGAGGCAGATGCAGTATCAGAATCACCATCTGAACTGGGATAACCGCAGCTGAACGCCAAAAGTATCACACCTAGATACATCAGCATGATGAAAGACTGGGTTTGCGAATATTGGTTCAATGGCCTGATCGTTTAAAAAAGCAAGCCAAATTAGAATAAATTGGTCATTTTAAAAAGGATTATCTCGCAAACTTGAATTATTATCCTTTGGCAATGAAATGACTTGGGATCTACAGGGTCCATTGGTTTCCAAAAAACAAAGCTGGATCAGGGCAGTTTTTTAAGTATTGATCCATATCATTCTCGCTGCACACGCCCGGGTAATCACCCATTTTACCTTCCATATCCCGAATCAACTGAAAATGAAGATGAGGCGGCCAGTCCTTGTTTTCATCAGGTGGACCCAGGGTGGCAAATACCTCTCCTCTTGCGATCAACTGACCTTCTTTTAGCTCAAGGAGGGAAGTGCGGCTGAGGTGGCCATACAGCGTATGGATGAATGCATTGCCAATGTGATGACAGAGGATGATGGTTGGTCCATAGTCTCCCGAAGCATCATTGTCGGCAAAACTGTGCACGACACCCGGCATGGGAGCAGCCACTTCCGTACCTGCGGGCAACCAGAAGTCTACGCCCAGGTGTATATTTCGAAAATTTGCCCCTTCTGCAAAAACGGCACTCCGTTGATAAATGGCCCTTTTTTCATTGTAACCGCCATAAGCGCCGAGGGCATTTTTTCTTTTGATGCGTGTGTTGACAAAAGCAGCGAGTTCGTCTACCGTATCGGTTTTTGCCATTGACAATTCTCTGCTGTTTACTGACAGATCAAGGGGTACAAGCTCACCTGGAGCAAATTTTTTCAGGAAAGGCAATCGAAACTTTGGGATATAATTGATTCCAAGAATGTTGTACTTCATTTTACTCTGTTTCGAAAGTGATGTTCAGTTCTTTATAGCCTTTTGGCAAATTTCCATACAGGAGCAAGGTATATTTACGCTTACCCGGATTTGATCCGGTAAATATGTTGCCTGTAAAGGCAGATTTCGATCCTGATTCAATATGTGTATCATTTTGAGATACATTCAGAAAACGCGCATCAAATTTCAGGGAGTCAATGATCAGAGGTGTGTTGCCACTTACGCTAAAATAAAAGGAAAAGGAAAGGGTGTCATTTAATTCCACTGCTCCAAAATCGATTATTTCACTTTCGAACCTGACATCGGCTATCGTTGAATCTTCGGCTAAACGCTGCACGCTGACTATTTCGATTTTTCTTTCGCGGGCAGCCGCGATGCTGTAAATGGCATTGACCCGGTCATTCGGATTGTCGCTTATCAAATCTTCCGCAGCATATTCTCCAAAAGCTACTTCAGTAATCAACAGGCGGCCACCATTTTCTGCAGTACCATCCAGATAGGGCAGGAGAGACCCGGATTCGTAGCTCTTCAAATAATTGATCAAAGAGCTGATTCTGCGCGAAGTGAGTTTCACATTGTAATCAGTTTTGGCCAATGGACTCGCAAAACCTTTCACGGTGACATCGATGCGTTGACCTTCTTTTAATTCAAATACAAGTAATCGGGCAAAGAGTTTCAGGTCTTCCACACCCTGATCAACTTCCGAGATGAAGAACTGATCCATGGCTTCCTCGGCCTCTTCTTCTTCGGGTGCCTGAAGCCCTTTTTTGTACTGATCCGAATATTCCGGCAGAAGCGCGGTGAAGCTGTAATAGGTGTCCAGGTAGTTTTTCGAGGTTCTTTCGGCTGTGGTTCGCGGGTCGGGCTCGTCATTATGGAAGTATAATTTCACGGGCAAATACCTGTTCAAATCTTCCAGTGTCACAATTTCCGGGAGGGTATCAGTTCTTTGAATTTGTTCTTCCTCAAAAAGCCAGATATCATTGCAGCAGGTTTCCGTTTCCGTCAAACGAACGTTATTCCGGTTTGAAGTGATCGCTCCTTTTCCGATCCGTTCATTAAAGCTGTAGTAGAGATCGTTGGACGGGTTGTTAAATGGCAATTTCATATTTTGGGGATAGATAAAACGGTCGCCATCGTACCCCGACTGAAATATGTCGTAACCCCCAAAACCAAAATGCCAGTCGGAAGCAAAATACAGGGCTTTTTCGCTTTTCCGGTAGAAAGGCGTTATCTCATTTCCGGGACTGTTGATCAATTCCCCCGCATTCACCGGTGTTGCATTTTTTTCCGCAAGGAAGATGAACCAAATGTCCATCCCTCCATATCCTCCGGGTCTGTCAGAGGTGAAAAACAAAACTTCTTCACCATCCAATATCCCAAATGCAGGATGAGAATAATAAGCGGTATCGCCTGATTGTGGAAGGAATTTCTCCGGATTTTCCCCGGAATGCGCCGGGTGCAGGATATAAATGGCTGTTTTACCGGCTTCATCCTGCGTGGAAAAAGCGATTTTGGTTTCAGCAGAATCTGCAGCGTAGTTGGCTTCGGCGGCGATGCTATCAGGAAAAAACGATTTTTGGTTGAGCGTCTGTGCTTCCAGATTGGCTTCATAGATTCTGACTTTATAAGCGGACGCATCACCTCGAACCCGTCCTTTCTCGTCATATGTACCCCGAAGAGATGAAATCACGAGTTTCCCATCATCCTGAAAAATTCCGGCAAATTCACTGTCGCCCGAATTCACAAAGTCCGGAGGTTCCTGCAATGTGAATGGCGCTGTCTGGGCAGACCATTCCTGGGCGAGGTCGCAGGCCCTGATCTCCTGGTTGGCTTTTCTGAACCAATAACTTTCCGGAACGGATTTGTGCTGATCGCGCACTTTTCGCCAGGTTTTTTTCGCTTCCGCAAAATCACCCGATTGTTTTTGCATGGAAGCCAGCCAGGCGGGCCCTTCCGGAAAAACGACGCCGAGATCGCGGCGGTAAACCTTCAGATAATAAAATGCGGCTTTTTCATATTGGTGATTTAGCCTCAAAGCTTCTGCATATTTGTAATTGTGCAAAGCCCGGCTGCTATCGATGTACATTACCTCGCTAAAATACCGCAGAGCCCCGTAAGGATCGTTGGCGCGCATGGATTCTTCGCCAAGTATCAGCCAATCCTGTACCCTTTGGGCATGCAAGGCACCATTTCCTGAAAAGGAGAAAGCTACCAACAAAAATATCCAGATCGATCTCATATAAATACCGGACAAAATCTGTGGATGAGATGCGGGTGTCGCGGGTTTCTGTTGAACAAATACTGCAGCGAAAATTCAAATCCGCCCCGGTTGCGGCTCGCCGTTTCCAGTTCGCTCACATTGATATCGTAACTCGCAGCAAATCGCCATTCGTCAATCTCACATCCCATCATGGCGATACCGCTGTCGCCAAACCGGCCGTAATAACCCACAAAAACACTGCGGTAAAGACTCATCTCGTCCATCAAAATGTACCGCACACCGCTGCCCAGAATCACCTCCGAAAAGGTGGCCTGCTGCATCCAGCGAAATGCCGGAAGGGCATCAAAATCACCATGAATTTTCCAACTTGCGGACACGTGGAAAGCGTTGCGCATGGGAAGGTTCACACCGACATCGTTGAAAAAAGATTGGTCCGGGCGGTTGAGGTTGTGCAGTGCCCAACCGGTGGTGATGGCATTGCGGGCTGAGGCCTGCCAGGTGTGAGCGACGCCCAGGTTTATGTTGGCATACCACCGCGCATTTCGGGAAAATTTTTCGCCTGTCGGCAAATTCGGATCGTACACCACGCCGTTATGCTGGTTGTCAAAGCTCAGGGCGTCGTAGTCGATTTTGATTTGAGAAATTCCCATTTGAAGACCGCCCCGCAGTTCATGATTTTCTGCAATTTCATACATATATGAGCCGCCCACCAACAAACTGAACGTGCTTAACTGGGAGTCGCCTGCCTGGTCGTTCATCATCGCCAGTCCGAGCGCCACATTTTCCGGAAGGAAATCAAAACGCCCATCCGCGCTCATGGAAAAGGTTGAATAAGGTTGAGATACCTGACGCCACTGGGTTTTTTGATTGGCATTTGCCCTGTACTGCGCCTGGAAATTTCCGATTTCAGCCGGATTGAGCATTTGAGGAGCAAAGAAAAACTGAGAAAAGTGAATATCCTGTGATTGGCAATACCCAGCTGTAATGAGGAAGAAGAAGATGATGATGCCAGCCCTTTTCATCTGATTAGGGTAATGTTTCCCTTATCGGAAAAGGTTTGCCCATCGCCACATTTTACTTCCAGGTAATATACGTATACCGCCGGTTCGGCGAGATTGTCTTTGTAGGTGCCATCCCAGCCCAGACGCTGATCAATTGTTTTGAAAATCTGGTTACCCCATCGATCAAATATGGTGAATTCCATATCCGTGACTCCGCCTCCCCTTACGAAAACCACATCGTTGTCTCCGTCGGAATTTGGTGTGAATGCATTGGGCACAAAAATATTCGGACGGCCGCAGATGGCCTCGAAAACAAAGATCGTTATACTATCGCTTTTGGCGCAGACGCCCCTTGTGTCGAAATCAGAAATGGTGATATAATACGTAATCGTTTCTTCCGGCGTGCTGGTGGTGTTTGGTGAAAACGCATTGTCCAGCCAGGTTGATGGCGTCCATTGATACGTGTATATTGGATTTACCGGCACCACGCTGATGGCACTGGATCCGCCGAGGGTGATATTTTGGGGAATGGCTTGCGCCGCTGCGGTATCCCGGCCGAGGGAAGATGTGAAAATGGTGGTGCTGTTTTCTACTACACAGCCATTTCCTGAAATGCTGATCACAGTATATGTGGTCGTTTCTGTGGCGATTGATTGCGCAAAACTGGTGCCTTGTCCGGATATGATATCCTCCTCAGGAAACCATGTGTGGGTGATATCATTCCCTGGAAAATCGTTGGATACAAAAAGATTGGCCGTATCGCCTTCGCAAATAAATTGGTCGCCGGAGACCGTGGTGCCCGCAGAAAGTTCACCTACCGCCACACTGTCGATGAGGAAACAGCCGTTGTTTTCCACCTGGATGTAATAGTAGGTGAACACGCCGGGAAATACCGTAAGCGCGCTGTCGCCGGAAATGTTAAGTTGATCGGTGAAATCGGAAGTGGAAGACCATAAAAAACTGGTGGCCAGGCCTTCGCTGTCGGCAAAGAGCAACACCGGTTCTTCATCGCAAATGAGGGTATCATTGGAGGCTGAAAGGGCAATGGGAAATACATCAATTTGGACCGTCGCGACCAATTGACAGCCGAAATTGCTCACGCCCGATACGGAAATATTTACCGGAGCGGAAGCGTCAATTGTTATTTCATCCATTCCCTGACCGGAAATAATTATATCGTCAGGCGACCAGATCAGGCTATCTGTTGTGTGACCATTGGAAATTAGCGCTGAAAGTGAAAGCGTTTGTATGCTGCAAAGAAGTGTATCTGGCAGGGATAGTCCAAATTCGGGGGCTGGAATGACGAAAAGACTGTCTGTTAGTTCGCACAGTTCGCTTGCTATATTGATAAAAATAAAGCCCGGTGCGCCGCCGTATGTCAAAATGCTGTCCGTACTTCCAGACAAAAGTATGTCGCCAAATGCTGCATCTGTCGCCCACGTAAACAAGTCGGCTGTACCTTCCGAATCGGCGCTTACGGGCAATTCCAGCAAGTCGCACGATTGAATCGTATCGGGCAAATTGAGTGTTAATGCCGGAAAAATCTGAATGCTTAGGGTGAGGGTGTCTGAAATGTTGCAGGCGAGGGGATCAGTAATAATCAAACTCACTTCGTAGATGCCTGGATTTTCATAAACGTGAGAAGGATTTTGGAGTGATGAGGCTGTGCCATCACCGAAATTCCATTGGATAAAAGGATCCGTGCCCTCCTGGGTTTCGCTCGTGTTGGTGAAAAATGCCGCGGCCGGAAAACAGACATTGGCTGTTTCAAAATCGGCTATCACGAGTGGCAAGTCAAAATCGATTTTGGCCACACCCAGATTGCAATTGAAACTGTTGTTTACAGGACTTAGCGCATTCGCAGGTTCGATTGGGAAATCATCGTTGCTACCGCAACCGGCGCATACTGCCTGGTATATTTTACCGGCTCTGTCGAAGCGGCTTGTTCCACCATCCACGTGTTCACTGCTTTGGTTTCCACCAAAAAAACTGGCGAAAGTCAGTTCACTTGCGTCATTTGACAGCACCATAAAATAGAAATCCCCGCCATTCGTGGTGGATTTAAGTGCATCGGGTGTGACTGCCAATCCTGTGGTAAGCCCCTGTTCTCCGCCTCCCACCAAACCACCCCAGCCGGACAGGTAAATTCTATTGCAAATATCTACTGAAAATGCTGTAGGCGAAAGATTGGGTGTGGTATTGCCATTTCCAAAAACGGTTGACCAT
>Ga0105044_10007950_pt1 | contig 14615 bp, 4 predicted proteins | sample MAT01_FD_78092 | JGI IMG/M metagenome (GOLD analysis project Ga0105044, IMG submission 78092) | Freshwater microbial communities from Lake Fryxell liftoff mats and glacier meltwater in Antarctica - MAT-01 | ecosystem: Environmental > Aquatic > Freshwater > Ice > Liftoff microbial mat | place...
CCGAGTTGCCCACACGTGCGACTCAGGCCGGAGGTCTTCGGAGTGGTGTCATCGCGGACCATCAGATACGCGTAGAACCCCGACACCGACGACAACCGCCGACGGATCGGGCGCGGTGACAACCCCTCCGACCGGTCGATCGACACCACCTTGCCGCCGGCATCACCGTTGCGCTGGGCGGTGATGAACGCCATCACATCCGACGACGTCACCCGGATCGGGGTCTTGTCGACGAACGAGAAGAACACCTTCAAATCGAACGCCACTGCCCGGACCGTGTCCAGTCGCGCCCGAGCCGCGGCAAGCCCGCTGGTGGCGCGCTCCAGGCTGGGTTCGCTCCCTGACGACCGACAGCCCATCGGCTCCGTCGTTCGGGCATGACCCCGTTGGGTCGTCCGATCAGCCGCCCGGTGGCCTGAATGTCGGAGTCTTCGCCGCTGCAGCATCGAGCTTCCGCCGTCAGCAGCGGCGTCAGCGAGATCTTGACTGCTCCCGAAGCGTTGACCGTCGGTGAGAACGACGTAGCGCTCGCCTCGTCGGGAAAGTCGCAGATCCCGTAGACGTCCGTGTCACCGAATGCGTAGTAGAAGCTCTCGCCGGATCCGCCAACGGATTCGATCCCCGCAGTCGCCGCGGCTCGTCGCCGAGAACCGCCCTCCTCCACGAGCCCCCTGACGCCATCACCGACGTAGTTGCCCTTCACCAGATACTTCGACATGGTCGATTCCGCTCCGACGTGGCCGCACCCCCCCCCGGCACGACGCCTTCACCTTAACACCCGGTCGCCATCGCCCTGGTCGGTGCGGAGCGACCGCCGCCACGGCCTGCACTATCAACGGATCGGTGATGGCATTTCCGAGCACTCGGCTTGGGCCTGAGCAGTGCATCCGGTCCTCCGAAGGTTCCCGTGGCGCAACGAGCTTCGACGGAGCAACAACGACGGATCCTGCTCGAAGCAACAGGAACCGTCGTCATTCTCGAAGGCGACACCTTCATACGGCGCAACCTCGACGAGGTCGCCACCCCAGGGTGGAAGGGAGACGTGAGCCTTGAGCCCTACACATGACCAAGGCGGGTGCGGCTCGCCTGACCGCTCGCAGAGCGTCGCAAGTCGCGCGACGCGTCCGAAAACTGCCGTGGGTTCTGTGAGCGTCGAGCCCTTCAGCGCCGTATGGATTCAGGCAGCGCCGTCCGCAGGCGGCAGCGGGACGAGGCGATCGAAGCCGAGTCCGCTCGACCCTTCGCCACGCCCCACCGTGCGTGTGGCACCGACCCACACCACGGCCCGACCGCCCACTGCGCGCGTCCGTTGGAACGACTGTGACACGACGGTCCCCGAGCGGCCGACCTCCTCCTCGTGGAGGAAGTACGGCAGCACGGGATCGCCCGGCGCCCCGTCTCGCCCCTCGCGCAGCAACGCGGTACGTGGCTCGACCGGCTCGGTGACGATCCCGGGCACGAGACGCGGCATCGCCGCCCGCTGAAGCTGGATCTGTCGGTTCGAGCCTTCGACGTGCACCGGCACGAACGGGATCCATTGTTCCGGCACAGAGGTCATTGCCTCGTAGCGCACGTCCGCCACACGCGGCTCGCCCGGATCGACCGGTGGCACGGCCTCACCGAGCCGTCGGAAGTAGGCCTTCGTCTGCCCCGCCGCCAGCCCGCCCGGCATGCCACCGCCGGCTCCGGACGGGATCGTCCGCTCGAGTCCCCACACCATGTTCGCCATCTCGTCGCGTACCAGTGAGACCTCCTCGAATGCCGGTCCGTCCTGCACCTTCGCGGCAACCGGCAGGACCAGCAGCGAAGTGTCGGCGTCCCCGGTACCCACCAAGGACGAGGAGAACATCGACCAGCGCTGCCAGGTGTCGTCGTCGCCCGAGCCGGCCGGCGGAATCCAGTACCGCTCGCCGAACACGTTCGTGACGGCAAGCCCGCGCACCTTCCCGATCGACCCGACAGGAATCGGCAACATGGTGAGGAACCAGTCGTTGGCGAACACCAGCGCGAACTCGACGAACAGCATCGTCGCGATGTCGGTGGTCGCCGCGTCGACCGCCCCGAGGTTCGTCCGACCGTCCTCGAAGGCCCACCAACGGGTGGCCGGCATGCCCTCGAACGACACCGGCGAGGGAATCGTGGCCGACAACGACTCGACGACCACACCGGGTGCCGGCTGGTCCAGTGGGGTGGCATCGTCCGCGTCGAGGTCGAGATGCCACCAGTCAAGACGCCCGCCGTGGTACTCGCGCGCGGCGTACCGCCGCGCCGAGCCGTCCGCATTCGGGGCGGCGGCGCGGAATCGATACTCGAGGCGCTGGGGGTCCCACGAGTCGGCCTCGGGTTCAGCGGCTGGCACCACGAGGTCGCGGAACCACTCGACGAACCGCACACCGAGCGAGTCGAGGAATGCCTCGTCGACCCCGGCGATCCCGGCGACTCCGTCGTACGGCGCCCCGGGTGGTGTTGCCGTGAGCCGTTCGTACAGGGCGCCGCCGTCGAGCGCGCGCCCCGCGGTCACCGCGGCGAACGATTGCCACACCGACGGGTGTGCCGCGAGGCCGGCGTCCGCAGCGACCTCGGGGTCGGGCGACGGGAACTCGAACGCAGCGCGGAAGTTGGCCGTGTAGTCAGCGGACAGATCGCCAGCTGCAGAGGCCGCCGCGAGCCACTTCTCCCAACGCCGGCCGAGAGCGAGTCGCAGATCGAGGGCGAGCGGCACGCCACCGAGCCGGAATGCGAACGGCCGCCGCTCGACGCGCGTCTCGAGCGGCAGTGGCCCGTCGAACGCGGTCACCGGCGCCTCGCGGGCGCCCAACTCGGTGAGTTCCGTGCGCTCGAGGAGCATCTGCGACGACACTGGCGAGCCGGCATCATCGGCCTGGAACTCGCCGAGTTGCCACTGTCGGGTCAACAGCCACAGCGGGTCGCGCACCTCGGCGCGCAGCGACCGATCGAACGCACGCGTGCGAGGCCGGCCCTCCAGTCGGTTGTACACGGTGACCGATGGCAGCAGGTGCGCGGTGAGCGCCTCGCTCATGTCGGCTGGCCCGGAGATGAGCTCGTAGTTGGCCGCGACAGCGGCGACGGAGATGTCAGTCATTGGCGCCCTCCAGGCGGACGTGCACGAGGTTGCTGGCGGCGTACGCCAGCCCGATGGAGATGCCCCGCGTGGTGACGGCCGTGATCGTTGCAGGCAAGAACCGAGCGACAGCACCCTCGTCGAGATGCACGGGTTCGACTGCCCGCTGGCGAGCCAGACGCATGGTGTCGGGGACCGCCTGACGCAGGTCGTCCCACGTCCACGACTTGCCGGCGGTCGCGGGCGTGACCAGCAGGAGCGACTGTGGAGCCTCGCTCGACGGCTGATCGTAGTGGAAGGCGAGGCCCACCGTGGTCTCGTCGCTCGGGAGCACTTCGGTCCACGAGTCGACGAGCAGCCCGCACACGTCGGCGCTCGGATCGAAGCCGCCCGGATAGACAGCCGAGTACAGGAGGTGCTCACCGGTCAGGCTCTGGGCGGGTGGGAACTCCATGGCGAGCCACGCATCACCTGGGCGGTACGGCGACTGGACCGGCGTGAGTTCGGGGTCGACCCCGACGAGCGCCCGCGCGAACAGCCCGGCCTGTTCGAGATGGCGTAACGGCTCGCGCACCCGCGCCGCTGAGTGCACCCAGTCCTCCACCGGGAAGTCCCGCCCCAACGAGGTGAGATGGGCAAGCAATCCGGCCTGATCGCCGAGCGCTTGGGCCCACTCCGCCGCCGCCGGCCCGGGGACGGTGAACCGTGGCACGATGCGGAATCCCTCCCCCAGCAACGCCTCGGCCGCCGCCTCGAGGGCCACGAGCGCAGCTGGCGGGTCGGCTGCCGCCGCGTGGTCGGTGAACGCCGTCGTGGCGGTCGCGTCGCGGGCGGTCAGCACCGCGACGAGCGAGCGCACGCTGGCCACGACGTCGTCGACGAGTGTGATCATCGCCTGCTCGGTGGTGGCGGTCTCGAACGGCGTCGGGTCGACATCGCTGACGGGCAGGTGGGTGAGCAGCTCGTTGCGCAGAGGAACCAGCCCGGCCGCTGCCGTGCCCACGAAGCTCCGCAAGCCGTCGGCGCGGCCGGCGAATGTGTCGCGCAGCGCCTCGACTGCGACGAGTTGGAGCGCGGGGGTTGCCGCCGGGTCGGCCAGGCCACCAGCTGACGCCGGCACGATCGCGCTCTCGATCGCGGCGAGCACTGCGAACCGTTCGTCGTCGGGGGTGGCGCCCGGCAGTGTCGCGTAGGCGAGCAGCGCCTGGTCGATGACCGCGAGGCGGTCGTCCCACAGGGCGAGGCGCTCACCGACCCGGCTGATTGTGCGGGCGTACTGGGCGCCCCGCGAGGCGATCGCCTGACCCCACCCCGAACCCGGCACGGCGAGTCGGGCACCACGTTCCAGCAACGCCACCGCATCGTCGACCGCATCGTCGGTACCGGCGAGCACGTCGTCGCGGTGGGTGACGAGGTCGTCGAGCCGGGGGTCCCACACAGCGAGGTACGCCTTCGCATCGGTGAGCACACTGCGGAGCTGGGTCTGCACCGCCACGAGGCGAGCCGCATCTGCGACGGCGACCGCGTCGAGGTCGTGCGACGCCTCAGCGGCGAGCACGACGTCGGTCGGTCGCAGCGGCCGCGCCGTGGTCACGATCGACCGCAGGTGCTCGCACTGTGCCGCGATCTCGAACACGGAGATCTGTCCGGCGCCGGACTCCCGATACGCGATCCGGAGGCGTGCGTCGGGTCGCGGACCCACGCCGGCGATCACGTGCCGCACCACCCGGTCGTCGAACTCGTCCATCGTCTGGTCGCCCGAGCGAAGCAGTTCGACCACGTCGCGTGCCCCCAGCCCGAGCGCCGCGAGCGACACGGTGGAGGATTCGCTCGACCCGACGGCCGGGTTCGTCCAGTGCACGGTGCATGCGACGTTGCCGAGTGGGGGCAGCAGACCCGCGAGGTACGCGTCGACGGCCGGTTCGGCGATCGCACGGGGCGTGGCGCCGACGCCTGCGCTGGCGGCCGAGTCGAGATGCACTCCGACCCGATGGGTCAGCGTGACGCCGGTCGCCGGGGTACGGACGACCTCGATCTCCGGAGGGCGCTGACCCGTCTCGAGGGTGCGCAGGGACGCGCCCGCTCGTTCGGCGCTGCCCTGGGTCGCCTGGTGCACCGACTCGGCGAGCGCGAGGTCGCCGACGGCGTCGCGCAGATCGCGCAGCGCCGAGATCTCACGCTCGATCGCCTCGCGTTGGTTCGCTGTAGCGTCGTCGCGCAACACCGACGCCGGCAGCCCGAACGGGTAGATGAACACCTTGGTCCGCTCGACATGCTCCACAAGCCGGAGACCGTCGACGACATTGCGCGCCTCGATCGCCTCGATCGACACACCCTCGGGCGGTGTCGTGGAGTTGAGCCGGTTCGACCGCAGCGGAAATCGCAACCGCAGGTCGAGGATGAATTCGTCGACCTCGGCGAAGCCTGACGCATCGTGCAGTCCACGCTCGAACGCGTACCCGAGCAGCTCGGCCAGGCTCTGACCCAGGCGCATGCCGGCGAGCACGTCGATTGCCTTGCGCACCCGCTCCGACGACAGGTTGACGGTCATCGCCTCGGGATCGTCGGCTGACGCATTCGCGAGGTAAGCGCTCCGCAGCACCGATGCGGTCACGGCCTGGTTGAGGCTCGGGGCGAGGAGGTGCCCGCCGCTCGCCAGGTCGCGCTGCAGAGGCGGACCCTCGGCGAAGACGGCGGCGAGGTCGTCGGGTAGCACGACGGGAACGGGGTCGGTGCGGTTGGGCCGGACGTCCTCGAGCCAGCCGTACGCGCCGATGTGGATGCCCCGCCGGGCGCCGTCGCCCTCTCCATCACCATCACCATCACCATCGACCTCGACGTCGTCCTGCGGGATCCCGCGCATCATCTCGAGCTGGGCGTTGACGAGGCCCAGCCGCCACGCGTCGAGACGGTAGGTGACCGTGTCGAGGTGTTCGACCAGGGCCCGCTCCAACCGTCCGGTCGACGCGTCGGCGAGCAGCTCGAGCGCCTCGATCTGGTCGCTCAGCACGCGGGTGCTCGGGTGGTCGCGCACCACGTGGGTGATCTGCGCGGCGACGTTCCAGTCGTGACCGGGCGAGATGAGCGGATCGTGACGGTACAGCGGCGCATACCGCGACTCGCTCGGGCGATCGGGATCGACATGGACGAACGCCGGCTCGCTCCGCAGAGCGGCGACTGTCGCTGCGTCGTAGCCGACGAATTCGTGCAAGCGCCACGACGACTCGGCGTAGCCCAGGATCAGGGCGTGCCGGGCGAGCAGGAAGAGCAACGCGTTCGGCACGCCATCGACGAATCCCGTCGTCGTGCGCACCGCGTCGAGCGAGGCCTGCGAAGCATCGAGCAGCCACTGCAGATAGTTGCGCTCACCCGTGGCCCACACCCGCACGGGCTCGGTCTCCGACAGCGGCCGGTCGTCGACGAGCGGACCCTTCAATGGCGCGTGCTTGTGATGGAAGTACAGGTCGAGCAGCGCCGGACGTTCATCGCCGGAGTAGCCGAATCGCTGCAGGAGTTGGAGCGCCGGGGCGTCGAGTCCCGCCTGGATCCACGCCTGCCAGAAGTCGGCGGACCACCCGCTCAGCCCTGCCGTGTTCACGATCTGGTCGATCGACTGGGCGTAGCGGTAGTGGAACTCGGCCGACGCAGGGTGGAGACCGAGGATGCCGAGCAGCGTCTCGTGCGCGTCGAGACCCGCATTGCCGCCGCGCCCGAGCGAGGGCACCATCGCCGTGAGGTCGTCCCAGTCGTCATCGGCGAGACTGAGCAGGGCGTGCAGCCGGGCCAGGAAGGCCGGACGCGACCCCAGTTCGCGTTGTGGCCGCGGCCGCAGCCACGTGACGCGTGAGAACGCCGTCGTGGTCGTGATGCCGTAGGGCTGGCGACCGACGCGGAAGGCGGGCAGCGAGCCCCGGCCACGTACGTGGTGCGTGAAGAACCAGCGAGCGTCCTCGACCGTTCGATCGGAGAACACGGGCTCGAGCTGGGTTCCCATGAGATATCCCATCGTCGCCGGCCACAGCAGGGCCTGCATTGCACGCGCGTCGCGCTGGTCGAGACCGTGAGCGCCGGAGACACCATCGAAGAGGGCCGGGTCGATGCCGAGCAGGTCGGCGAACCACTGCCCGTCGCGACGCAGCAGCGGATCGGACTCGATGTCGACCGGCCCTGCCTTCGCAGCGTCGAAGGACGCATCGGGATCGTCGATGCTGGAGTGGCCGGATTGATTCGATTCGGTGTTGTTGGTGGGCGTGCCTTGGGGGACGAACGACAACCCGGTGCCCGAGTACCGCTGGTTGCGCACGAGGTTCTCGAGCCGTTCGGCCGAGGTCTCGGGCTCGTCGAGCAGGCGCACACCCACGACATACAGGCGGTCGAAACCGCCGGTCGACTGGCCCGGCTGGAGATCGATCTTGACGCCCAACCCGTCGTGCACGGCCCGTTCGAAGTCGGTGAGCCAGGCCAGCTCGTCGGGCATCTCGATGTCACCGTCCTCGGCCTTGATCTGCTCGTCCGCCGGCGCGAGCGGGTCGGGGCCCGTGAACACTTCCGGCGGCACGGGCCGCCCCAACCACTCGGTGGGCGCGCCCCCGGATTCGGTGACGAACACGAAGCGGTCGGGCAGCAGCGCCGCTCGCGGCGCGCGGTTCCATGTCGACACCGTCGTCTCGACGTCGGCAAAGACGGGGTCGACGACCGGATCCGCCGGGCTGCGCGGCTGTACGGCCTCGTTCGTCGGTCGGAAGCTCGCAACCACCCACGCCGATCGGCCCGAACTGTGGCTGCCGACGAGCTTGTGCCACGCCGCACGCTCGCCGGCCTCGTCGCCGGCCGCGGCCCACACCTCGCCCCAGTACTTCTTCGCGTCGGCGACCTCCGACTCACTGAGTTCCTCGCCGAACGCATCGACCGAGACGGTGTCCGGGAAGACGCGGACCCACAGCTGATCGCGGCGCGCGCCGGATTCGGAATCGATGATCGCCTTGAACCGGGTCTCGAGACGAACCGGGAACAGCAGGATCGGGAACTCAGTGGACAGTCGCCCGATGAGTTCACGCGGATCGACGACGTCGACCGCGAGCTCGAGTCCCTCGGCGAGCGCACCACGCGACTCGCGGTACGCACCGTGCGCGGCGAGGCTGCGCCGCTGGGCCAGTTCGAGTTCTTGCTGGGTGTCCGCGATCGCTGCCTCGTCGCCGACTCGAGCCGCTGCCGCTGTTGCGCGCTCCGCTCTGCGCACCGCCGCTGCGGCCTGCACCCGATCCTTCGTCGCGCGCTCGGTTGCCTCGTGCGCTTCCTGGATGGCGCGGCGGACGTCGTCGAAGGCGCTCATGAGTCCTCCGGCCGCAGCATCTGCGCGGCGTGCACGGCGACCAGCACGGGTGACTGGTACGCCAGGTAGGCCCAGCGCGCGGCGCTCACGGGCGCGGCGGCGACCACCGAGAGATCGTCGGCACGTTGCTCCAACTTCTCGTCGTCGTCCGGCTCCAACACCGGGTCGAGGGTGAACGAGCTCAGCGCATCCGCCGCAAGAAATGCGCCCTCAGCCGTACCGATCGTGGGCCAGGCGATGTCGTTGACCGTCTCCGGAGGGTCGGTGCTCTCCGCTTCGATGTCGAACCCGAAGCGGGGCTCACCCGGCCGTTCCTTGATGCAGAAGAACCATCCGGCGTCGTCATTCGGCGCAGACCCGTCGCCGCCCTTCGCCGCTGTGATGGTCAGGTCGAAACCGAAGAACGTGATGTCGGGTGAGACCCGGGCCTCGTACAGCGGCGTCTTGACGACGGCGTCCGGCGGGTCGGTCTCCTGCGACGGCGTCAGCTCGACGAGCCGGCGTTCATTGGTCGGGTGCGCGACGTCGTCGTCCGGCTCCCACCTCGCCTTGTGCGCGTAGATGATGGCCGTCGGATACTTCTTGAGCAGCTCGCCACGGATCACGAGCACGGCCTCCTGCTCGTTGGCACCGGGGCGTTCGCGGTGGTCGTTATCGCCGAGCTTCGAGGCTCGCGGCCACCGGTGCAGTTCGGGGATGTCGAGCAGCGACTCGGTGGCCTCCTCGGCAGTCAAACCGGGCTCCGGTCGGACACCGGAGACGTCCCAGAACTGTCTGAACGGCGTGCCGCGCTGATCGGTGGGGTATTCACGCCACAGCAGCTCGCGTGCCATCTCGTGGTTTAGGCCCACCATGTATGCCTCGATGAACGGCTGGTTCGTCTCGAGCAGGGCAATCGTGTTGGGCGGGATGAGATTCAGGTTCGGGAGGAGATACTCCTCGGACAGATCTCGCAACGGCTCGTACATCGGTTTGTCGATCCGGGGGTAGGCCATGACTTCGCCGAAGTCCTCGACCATGTCGATCACGACGCGCGGCGGCAAGGTGATCCCTGCGAGGATCCGCTTGGGAATCGTGACGGCTGGCTCCACTGCGGCCGCAGTGCCCTGAGCGAGCGAGACCAGACCGGCGCGACCGAACTGTGCCGGCACGGCCTCGACGCCGACGCGTTCGCTGGCTCCGTACAGCTTCGCCCAATCGCGGAGTGCATCCTTGAAGCGCACCGCGGTGGGCGAATCGCCGCGAGCACCGGGCGGCGCGGCCGGCGGATCGCTACCTGGCTCGAAGAGCTCGAAGCCAGGGGCGTCGGGCAGCCGGTCGATGTCGTCGACGGTGAGCCCACCGGGACGGATCGAGTCACTGCGGTCGAGCGCTGCCTCGCTTCGCCGCAGCGCCCACCCGACGACGAACAGGACCACACCGACGACGATGAGAACTGTGCCGACCACCGCACCGGCACCACCCCCGAGGGCGAGCAGCAGCGCGCCGATCACGACGAATCCGAACGCGAGCGCAAGCAGCAGTTTGGGCAGCCAGCGCCACCGTCGGAGCAGGCCGAGCAGCCAGCGGGCGATCGGACCGGGGATCCACGTGGGCAGCGGTGGGACCTCGACAGTGTCTGCGACGTCGTCGGTCGTGACAACGCCCGGTGGAGTGACCTTGGGTGGTGCGGCCGACACCTCACCGGCGTCGACCCGCTCGAGCAACGTTCCGAGGTTGATGCGCCCGCCGAACGGCAGCTTGCGGGCGAGGCGGGCGCCCGGCCGGGTCACGCGGCGCATCGGCGCCGTCAGCAGTGTGGTGCTCGCCAGCGACGTGGCGAGACGGTGGCCGACCGTGGAAGCACCCGACGACGGGGCCACCGTGCCGGGCGCGAGCTGATGGGGCGTCACCGTCGTGACCTGCGCATCAGGGAGCAGGACGTGGCGGTGGGCCGGTGCCGTGAGCCGCAGGAGGCGCTCCGGGCGGGTCTGGACCACCGGTGTGAGCTGGGCGAACCACCAACTCTGCGACACGAGCTGCGCCAACTGCGCGAGCCGAATGCGACGGTTCGCCTCGATCACGTCACCGATCTGTCCCCACGCCGCATCCATGTACTGCTCTTGGTTGGCCTGCAGCACCCGGGTGCCGAAGCCGGCGGCGAGTCGATGGCGAGGATCGAGGTTGAGTTCGTGGACCCAGTTGTCATCCGGGTCGAGCGGATCGCCGTTGCGGTCGAGTAGCAGGCGCTGCGTGAGCGTATGCCAACGGCCGTAGAGCGGCGAGGTGATGAGCGGGTCGGGGTCGCCGACGAGGTCGAGACCGAGACCCGAATCGGCATTGGCCTCGTCGGCGGGGCGCACCGCGTAGTCGTCGGGCAGGTTGACGAAGGCGGACATGTCGGCCTGGAACGGCTGGGGGTACGGCGCTGCGGCGGGTGGCGACTGGTCCCATTCCTCGAAGCGGTGACGCGTCTCGATCTCAACGTCGGAGAGCGCCTCGGCAGGGACGCGCAGCGCACCACCGAGCTTGAGGATTCCGCCCATCGCTGGGTCGGTCACGCCGCTGATGTTGCTGCCGGGATGGCGGAGGTCGACGTCGCGGACGCCGACGCGGGCGTCGAGCGTGCGTGGCTGGAGGATGCGAACCAGATACTCGAAGTCGCCCTGGTCGCCGGTCCGGAAATACCAGCGGTGGTAGTACGGCAACGTGCTTGCGGCGGGTTTGCCGACGTAGTCGGCCCAGGCCGAGAACGTGGCGTGCTGCGCCCCAGCCGGGTCGAGACCGAGTCCGGCGAGCCGACCGGTCTCGAAGGTCGGCACCACGAACGCGTGGTATCGCTTGTTCTCCTCGAGCCGGCGCGGGCAGATGAGACGCGAGTACGCGATGTCGTGGTTCGACGCGACCGCCGAGGCGAGCCGCGTCGCGACGGCTGAAGCGTCGCTGTCGACGAGGTTGCCGTCGGCCGGAGACAGCGAGGTGTTCACGTGGACGTGCGCCCACGCCCAGAGATCAGGCGCCGGCGGGAGGGCCTCCGGGTCGAGCACCTCGATCGCAGGCATCGGCCGCTCTCCGTTGGCCGTGGCGTCCCTGAATTCCTCGCTCTCCTCGAGCACGACGAGCGCGATCCACGGCCGCAGCCGGAGGCCGTCACCGGTCGGTGCAGCGGGGGTGTAACGCCATGGCAGGTCCTCGTCGTAGAACTCGATGTGCGCGAAGTAGTTCGGTTCGGCGTTGGTGATCCAGTCACGCGGGTCGGTGCGAACGATGGCGCGCGGGTCGATGCCGATCACGTCGCCCGGGCCGTACAGCTGGATGTTCCTCGACACGGGGGCCGGTGTGAACGGGTCGCCCGACGACGCCTGGCCAGTGATCTTGAGATGCACCGCCACGGCGGCGCGGTCGATCACCGTTTGGTCGTTGTCGGCGGACGTGATCTGCCCGGCGAGTCCCTGGCGCATCCACGGCAGGAATGAGTAGGTCGACAGCTCGCTCACACGCCCACCGCCTCGAATGCGGGGATGACGTGCAGCGTGCCAGCGGCCACACCGCCGACGGCTTGTTGCTCGCCGAGGTAGTCGATCGCCTGGGACTCGTTGAGGAAGCTGGCGATGACCGAGTTGTCGACGGCGGATGCGACGACGAACTGCTCGTGTCGGGCTTCGACCTTGTCGGCGAACGGCTGCGCAAGGGTCTGTTGGTACTGCGAGAGCGGATGTTTCGAGACGGCGTTGCCATGCAGGAAGAACTGGAACAGCCCGGAGAGTACGAGACGGAATCGCTGGCGACGGGCGCGCACCCAACCCGTGTCGACCGTGATCAGCTCGTAGCGCACGACGCGGCAGACCAGTGGCCCGGTACGCAGCGTTGCGCCAGCGGCCGACATCTCGATGCCGCCGTTGCCAGGCTCAAACGACTTGCGCGACAGCCGCTCGGCATCCTGCAGATCGTTGAACTGCCCTGGAGCGAACGACTCGACGACGTCGCCACGCTTCGCGAGCTCGCTGGTGTCGACCTCGAGCGAGAGCTTCTTGACGTCCTGCGCCTTCGCGTTGCCCAGCTTGGTGATCGACTGGTCGAGCGGGACGAGGCGCTGGGTGACCTGCAACGTGCCGACGGGGTGCAGGACGAGCGCGTCGAGCACATCGCTCAGCTCCCGGAGCGAAACGAGCGGCGAGGCGTTGGCCGGGAGCAGGGTGCGCCAGTTCTCGAGCTTGTCGTACTCCGCGGCCAGGAGGGGAAGCACGTCGACGCCCGGGAGCGACGTGTCGTCGGCGTCGCCGAACGTCTCGTCGAAGTCGACGTCGAACGACCAGAACAAAATGGAGATCGAACCGGTCCCCCGAGCACGCCACGGCGTGGGTCCCGACAGCTTGAACGACAACCGGATCGACAGCACATCGAAGCCGAACACCCGCAGCGACACCGACCCGGAGATCGCGATGATGAAACTGAACGGGGAGAAGATGAACAGCGCATCGAAGGCGAGGTGCCCGGTGATGCCGAAGTCATCGAAGCCGAACCGCAGGTCGAGCCGGGCGCCGAACTGCACCGAATTGCTCGTCACCGCGAAGTAACCCTCGACCCGGATCATCGCCCAAGGGAGGTCGACGATGCTCACGGCGATGCGCTTGGGCACCGGCACCGGCATCGTCGGCGGGTCGAAGTCGGGGTGGAAGCCACCGACGGAGAGCACAAAGACGGCGTCGTCGCCGAAGGCGGCCAGCACGGCCATCTCGCCCTCGATCGTGAGGAACAGGATGCGCGAGTCGTAGATCGCAGCGAAGAAGTAGACGCGCTGCTTGTCGAACTCGATCGCGCCGAGGAAGTTGACCTGCAGCACGATGACCGCGACGTCGTCGGCCGGCAGGGCGACGCGCAGGATGCCGAGGATCGCGATGTTGCCGGGGATCTCGATCACGATGCCCATCGAGAGGCTCGCCAACGTTGGGGTACCCCAACCGATCTTGACCATCGGGGCGATGACGAACGTGCCCTCCTGCGGCGGGAAGAACGCCCGCAGGTCGGAGATGATGCGCTGAGCGTTGGCGACGATGTCCTGTGGGAACATCACGGAGGCGATCGCGTTCGTGCGCACCCCCTCGACCAGTGCCGGCAGATTCATCGTGCGGTTCAGGCCGAGGATGCCGCCGACGCCGAGGAGGGTGAAACCGAAGCCGAGCTGGATGCCCGCACCGAACTCCGCCGTGATCACGATGAGCAGCGAGAAGCCGTCCGAGCCATCGGGCATGCGCGTCGAGATGAGACCGATCGCCTTGACCGAGACGATGCCGGCGAGGTCAAGTTCGAGGACGCCGGCGTACTCGCCACGCTCGGTGTCGATGTACAGGTAGCCCCCACCGCGGACGACGCCGGCGTCGACGCTCAGTCCGATGCCGTTCGGGGGTTTGAACTCGAAGCCGAGATCGAGCGGCCCGAGGTTGCCCGCCTCGGGCGGGAAGGTCATGCGAGCGATGACGCCGATCCGGTCGACCGCGGCCTGCAGCGGGCCGAGGTTCGCCGAGAACGCGCCGGACAACTCGATGGGTACCGACATGTTGCCGCCGTCCTCGGCGATGCTGACACGAAGGTAGAGGGTGATGATCTCGATCGGACCGAGCGAGATGTGCGTGGGCACGGCGATCTCGATGCCTCCGCTGCCCTCGATCTGCAGGCCGGTGGACGGAGTCCACAGCGCTGCGAGGTCCATGTTGGCGTCGATGCCGAAGCCACCTGCGACGGTACCGATGAAGCCGTCGGCGTTCGAGAAGTCGATGACGAGACGACCACCACCGAGCTCGAGACGCGCTCGGGGTTCGATGTCGACGGCTTGGCCGATGCCGGCCGACCCCGACACGCCGAGAGCCGCGGCGAAGCGCTGCAGTTCGAGGCGTGAGCCTCCGGCCTCGCCGAGCAGGATCATCGGTCCGGCCGGCTGTTGGGCCTGCAGGCCGAGGTCCAGGTCGATGCTGATCGACCCGGACGGCGGGGTGATCGTCAGCTCGAGTGGATATCGGATGACGGCCCCGATCCCGGCGTCGAATCGTGCTGCCGCGTTGAACGTGAGCGACCACGAGTTGCCCAGGGGGAGCGTGAACGCGACGTCCTGTGTTGCCGGGATGCGTAGATCGGCGGTGAGGGCGGGCGGGTTGGTGGTGGGGTCGGTTGACAGCCGCACGACGTATGCCTCGAGAACGCGTGGACGCACCGGCGGTGTGATCA
>Ga0105044_10007953_pt1 | contig 14613 bp, 12 predicted proteins | sample MAT01_FD_78092 | JGI IMG/M metagenome (GOLD analysis project Ga0105044, IMG submission 78092) | Freshwater microbial communities from Lake Fryxell liftoff mats and glacier meltwater in Antarctica - MAT-01 | ecosystem: Environmental > Aquatic > Freshwater > Ice > Liftoff microbial mat | place...
CCGGCAGGCAGCGCCGTTGGTCGCGCAGCTGCATGAGAAGGCCGACACCGTGCGTGTTGCCGAGCTCGAGCGCTTCTCGAACCGGCTGGCCTCTCTCGACCCCGCGCAGCGCGTCGCAGTGGAAGCGGTCACCAAAGGCATCGTCGCCAAGCTGCTGCACCAGATGTCGGTGAAGCTGAAAGAAGATGCCGGTAGCCCGCAGGGCGAACGCAACGCCGCCGCCGTGCGCGACCTCTTCGACCTGGGCTGATGGCCACCGGCTCGAAGATGTTGCGGCTGGCAACGCGTGGCAGCGCGCAGGCAACCGCGCAGGCAACCGCTGTCGCTGACGCACTGATGGCATCCCACGCTGGCCTCACCGTGGAGCTGGTGTTCGTGGAGACACTGGGCGACCAGCGCGCCGACGTGCCACTGCACACCATTGGTGGCCAGGGCGTATTCGTGAAGGAAGTGCAGCGGGCAGTGCTGCAGGGTGACGCCGACCTGGCCGCTCACAGTGCAAAGGACCTGCCGTCGGCCGCGTCGGATGGCTTGCAGTTGGCCGCGTTCTGCGAGCGACGCGACCCGCGTGATGCATTGATCGGCGCGGCGCTTGCCGACCTGCCGCAGGGTGCGACGGTTGCCACCGGATCGGTGCGCCGGCGAGCCCAGCTCACCGCCGTGCGGCCCGATCTACAGTTCCGGGAGCTGCGCGGCAACATCCACACGCGACTGTTGAAGTTGCCCGAGGGTGGCGCGCTAGTGATGGCGGTCGCCGCGCTGCAGATCCTCGAGCTCACCGATCGGATAGCTCAGCACCTGCCGGTGGAGGCGTTCGTGCCGTCGCCGGGGCAAGGCTGCGTCGCCGTCGAGTGCCGCACCGACGACGATGAGGTCGCCGAGCTGCTGGCCGCAATCGACCATCCGGCTAGTCGTGCGGCGGTCGAGCTGGAGCGTGCGTTCCTGGCCGAGCTGGGTAGCGGCTGCTCGCTACCCGTCGGCGCATACGCAATCGAAGGTCTGCTCACCGGGTTTCTTGCGGACCCCGCCACGGATCTCCACGTGACGAAATCCGTGACGGTGCAGGGTGGGCGCGACGAACAGTTGCAGCAGGCCGAGGAGCTGGCGCGGTCGCTGCAGGCCGAGCTCGGCTGAACACATGAGTTCGCTGGACGGTCGTCGCGTCGTCGTCACTCGTGCCGCCGAGCAGGCCGACGACCTGGTGTCGTTGCTGGAAGCAGCGGGCGCCACCGCGGTGGTAGTGCCACTGATCGAGATCGTGTCCCAGCCAGCCGCCTGCGAAGTGTTGGCTGCGCTCGACCCGGCCGAGTTCGACTGGCTGGTCGTCACCTCCCCAAACGCCGCGCGGGCGTACCTGGAAGCCCACACGACCTCACCTACCAATGTCGCTGCCGTCGGGGCTGCAACAGCCGCCGCGCTGACGGGCGGGGGAGTGCCAGTCACGCTCGTACCCACCGATCAACGTGCTGCTGGGTTGCTGGCCGATTTCCCCGCCGGCAGCGGCCGGGTGCTGGTGGTGCAGTCCGTTGATGCGCAGCCGACGATGGTCGCCGGCCTGCTGCTTGCTGGCTGGCAGGTCGCCGCCGTCAGCCCATATCGAAGTGCTCCAGCGCACCCACCGGCGGGCCAGCAACTGGCCGCGTTGTCAGCCGACGCGGTGCTGTTTGCCAGCGGTTCGGCCGCCCGAGCCTGGGTGGCTGTGTTCGGGCAGACAACGCCGCCGATCGTGGTTGCAATTGGCCCGCAAACGGCGGTCAGCGTCGAGCAAGCGGGCCTCAAGGTCTCGCTGGTTGCGGCCGATCACTCACTGCCGGGATTGGTGGCTGCTCTGGAGAGCCATCTGGCCGGAACCGAGTAGCATTTCCCAGGTTCGAACCGAAACGGCCGGAACTTCGTCACACCACCATGCACATCACGTCGACCCCTCGGCGCTGGCTCCTCCTCGGGGGTGCAGCTGCGGTACTCACGGCCCTTGGCACCACCCAGGCGGTCGCTGGCAGAACCGCGCCACAGGTCAGCCCGCAACTGCCGTCGGCGTCGATAGAGAACACGTCGTCGCAGACGCCCTCGGTCTCGGCTGATGGTCGTCTCGTGGTCTACGCCGGGGCCCCTACCACGCCGGGCGACACTCGCGTCAGTACGACATGGATCAAGGATCGCGCCGATGGCACGGTGTACGAGCTGACTGCCCAGTCGCCCAATGTTTCTCCTGGCGAGTCGGTGTGGCCCGTCGTCAGTGCCGACGGATGCGCTGTCACGGTGATCACCGAGCTGGCGTACGACCTGTTCCGCGACGACGATGCAGGTGCTCGCTGGGATGTGTATCGCCTTCTCCTGCCTGCGTGCGGCGGGGTGATAGGTGACTGGGAACTGGTCTCAGCGTCGCGTGGCACCGGCTTCGAATCCACTGCCGGCGACAACGTCAGCCCGCTGTACCCGCCCGCTGTGTCCGGTGAGGGTGGCGTGGTCGCCTATACACAGCAGTTCAGCGTCGCCGTACCGGAACTCACCGGTATCACCGTGGTCGACCTGTCCATCGCCATTGGCGAGACGGGCCGCTCCGTACCGGTTGCGGGCACGCCTGCTGCCGCTCCCGACAGCACATACACACACGTCGGCCTTCGCGAGCCGTCCATCAGTGCCGATGGTGCGGCGCTCGCGTTCACCTCCGACGCACACTCGTCGCTGATGCTCGCCGAGTGGGGCGAGGGCGCCCAGCCCGGCGCCCTGGCCACATCCAACGTATATGTGTGGGACCGACTCAACCTGGACCGCAACACCAACGTGCGCCGCGCCTCGACGACACTGAATGGAGACTTCGGCGATTCGTTCAGCCCGGCCATCTCCGGTAACGGGCAGTTCGTTGCCTTCGTCTCCACAGCCACCAGTTTGGTGGCCGGTGCAGTACTGCCGGTGTGCAATCCGCTGTGCTCCCCACAGGTGTACCTGCTGGATCGCACCGCCGGAACGATGCAGTTGGCCAGCCGCGAAGCGGCAGAACCGACCGCGCCGGGTGTGCCCGCTCCTGCGCCGATTGCCGCCGATAGTGGCGCCGGCCAACCGGCACTCAACGCCAGCGGCGATGAACTGCTGTACGTGTCACGAGCCTCCAACCTGTTCGATACGCACAGCAGTGCAGCCGGGGGCCCGGACGACGGCGACATCGTGCTGTTCGTGCCATCGTCGGGCACTGTCGAGCGGGTCTCGGTGCTGGCCGATGGCGTCACGCCCGGCCCGGCCGCCAACTCACACCCGAAGCTCTCGTCCACCGGCCGCGTCGTCGTGTTCGACACACTTGCCGGCGCCGCCTTTGGCAACCCTCTTGCTGCTGGCCGCCAGGTGGGCATCGTGGATCACCCGCCCGTTCTCGAGCTCGCCAACCTCGATGTTGGCACAGTCGCCGTTGGCTACCCGGGCCCCGAGTGGTATCTGGTCGTCAACAATCGAGGCCCGTCATCGTTCGTGCCCGCACTGGTGGAAACCACCAACCCCGACTTCTTGATCAGTGGCGGCAGCTGTGCCGCCGCTATCGCGACACCGGTGCCGCCCGGTGGCACCTGCACCGTTCACTTGATGATGATGCCCAGCGTTGCCGGCCCCATCGCAGGCACGCTCACCGTCAGCGAAGCTGGTTTCGATGCAGTTTCCATCAGTACTCAGCTGGCCGGGCTCGGTGGCGACCCTGCCCTCGCTCCCACTCCCGGTGGCGGCTATGGCGGCTCACTCGTCGTGGGTTCACGTGGCGAGCCGGTGCCGTTCACGCTCAGCAACGTAGCGTTCAACCCGGTACGCATCACCTCGGTCACCGTGCAGGGCTCGAACCCAGAAGACTTCCAGGTCAACCTCGACGAGTGCACACAGAAGTTGCTCGACGCCGGTATGGCGTGCGACCTGCAAGTGATCTTCAACCCGACCGGGGCAGGCAGGCGCACGGCCAACGTGGTCGCCGTGACGGACAGCGGTGTCTACGCAACCATCCTTGTCAGTGGCGACGCTCACTACGAGCCGAAGATGGCTGCCAGTAACACCACCATCATCCCCGGCTCGCGCGTCACGCTCACCGGTATCGGCTTCGAGCCCAACGTGCCGGTCACTGTCTCGTGGGGTGATGGCAGCGGCACCAGGATCAATTCCGTCACAACCGGCTACGGCACGCTGGACGTCCAGTTTCTCGTGCGGCTCACCGAGCGGGCTGGCGACCGAACCCTGGTCGCCCAAACAGCCGACGGGCAAGCCGCAGTGGCCGAGGTGACAGTTGTCGGCCGCTCAGGGGGCGTCAAGCCCGGCGCCGCCAACTGGCCCGGCCGTTGAGCGATGGCTGTCTACGCGAGCAGCAGTAGGCCGCTGACAAGAACGTTCTGGAAGCACGTGGTCAGCGTCTGATCGCCCTGGCTGGTGCACGTGACCTGGACGGTCAGCTCCTCGGCTTCCAGCAGTTCGATCGGCGTGACCAACTGCGCACTGATTTCGGGGTAGATGGTGGCCAGGGCATAAGTGAACAGTGGCACGTCGCCGCGCAGGATCAGTAGTGAGCCCTGGTCGCCGTTGGGGTTCTGCACGATGATGTCGGTGATGTGTAGACGCTGCCCGGCTGGAACCTTGTAGACCGCAGTGTCCGACTGACCGACGGGGACCGAGACGGAGAGAGGAATGTTGACGATGTTGCCTTCCTCCTTCTCCGGTACGGACGGCAGCACGGTGACACCCGTGAGCGAGTCGATGGTGGGTGCGATGGTGGTGGTGGTTTCGGGAATTGCCTCACGCGCCGCTGTGTCGGCGGCGTCACGAATGGCGGGCTTGACCACGCCGAACCAGCCGGCCAGGACAACAGCGGCGATCGTGATCAGCCCAATGATGCGGCCGACCAGACGCTCGGGAACCATCGGCGTTTGCACGAACGTGGCGTTGCTGGTGGCGGTAGGGCTGCCGGGTTGGTCGGCGTCGATACGGAAGGGGATGGTGCGCGCCCGTCGCTCCCACTGGAAGCCTTTGGTGCGAACCTTCATGCGGATGAGCGTGCTGCCGCCCGGCTCCACGCCTGCGGCGGGAGGGTCGAACTCGGCCTCGACCCGCCCTGACGAATCGATCAGGTGGAGGCGGCAGCTGGCCTGTGTGTTGCCGCGGTTCTCCAGCATCATCTCGTATGTTGCGCTGCGGCGGCCGCGGAGCGCGGGCTGCAGAACGTCGAGTCGCCTGTCGAAGCTACCGGCAATGTTCAGTGTGGTTTCGGCACTCCGAACGTCGTCCGGGTCGCTTTGCGGAATGATACGGATGGACAGCGAGGTCGGCCCGGCTGTGGTGCTGGGCAGCAGCGGCGGGAACACCTCGATATCGATGACCTGCTGCGTGCCGCCGAAGAGGGTGAGCGTGGCCGGGTTGATGGTGCTCCATCCGGCAGCCATACCTGCGGGGGTGAGCACGAATGTGTCGGTCGCATCACCGAGGTTGACCACGGTCAATTGCAGTACCGCAACTGCGCCGGGGGTGACGTCGACGTCGCCGCGTGAGAACCATGCTTGGGCTGCCATCGACCGAGACGCTACCGGCCCTAGCTGCCGCGTCAGCGGAAGGTGACGCGGTCGCGGCCACTCTTCTTCGCCTGCTGCAACGCGCTGGTGGCGTCGGCGAGCACTCGAGCGGAGTCGAATGCGCCGCTGCCCACCGAGGCGCCGACCGAGGCCGTGATCGTCACGCTGCTCGGAATGCCGTGCCATGTTCGAGTCGCGATCAGCATGCGGACGCGTTCGAAGACGTAGCGGGCATCTCCTGGCGAGGTTTCACGCAGGACCATCACGAACTCATCGCCACCCAGGCGGACGACCGAGTCACCGCGCCGGCAGACACGCTCCAACAGCCCGGCGACTTCCTGGAGCACGCTGTCGCCTTCGAGGTAGCCGTAGTCGTCGTTGACCTGCTTGAAGCCATCGAGGTCGATCACGCCGACACACACGGGTGGGTGCTCCTCCAGCACTTCGGGTAGCAGATGTGCGAGATGGCGGCGGTTGGGTAGACCGGTGAGCGGGTCGCTTTCGCTGATGGCTTCCACGCGCAGATGCTCGACCCCGAGGCGCACGTGCTCCCAGCGGGCGGTGCGTTCGTCGTGCAGGCGGCGGTTGGCATCGTCGAGGTTGCGCTCCAGCGCTGCACGGGCCTCGTCGAGGCGACCCAACTTCCACAGCACCTCTATTTCCACCTTGAACAGCGGTGCCAGGTACTCGGTGTAGTTGATCTCGGCGGCGAGTGCCAGCGTGTCGCCGATGAGGTCGATGACGTCGGTGCTCTGGCTGGCGCCCCACAGCGCCATTGCCTCGCCGGACATTGCGATGACCTGTTCCTCGCGCATGCCGTGTTCGGTGGCGAGCGAGCGGGCGTTGCGGGCATCGTCCAGCGCGGCGTGGTAGTGGCCGATCTCGGCGAGCATCATCGAGCGATGCGCCATGGCCTGGCAGATCGCCATCAGCTCGTGCCCACCCTCGGGGTCCAGCGCAGCGGTCGCTGCGTAGAGGCCATCGTGCACGAGGCGGCTGCGCTCGTCGGGGTCGGGTTCGCGCTGGGCGGCGTAGTGGTAAGCACCCGACATGCTGGAGTATGCGAACTGGCGATCGTCGTCGGTGGCGGCCAGTCGCAGCGCGCGGTCGTACAGCTCGAGCGCCGCTTCCACGAAGCCACACTGCGCATAGGTGACGGCCATGTTGTGCATGACCTGGTAGTTGGCGGCCTCGTTGGGCAACCGAGCAAGGATGTACACGGCCTCGGAGAGAATATGTGCTGCTTCGGCCAATCGATTCGAGCGGCTGTGGTGGTCCACCATCACGCCCAGGGCGTCGGCCAGTTCGGGCAGGTAGCCCTCTGATCGCGCCTGTTGGGCGACCAGTTGGGTGAGGGCCGCAGCTTCTTCATATCGCTCGACCGCAAGCAGGCAGCAGGCTTGCCGAATTTGCAGGTTGAGCTGCGTCTGCTGGTTGTCGGCAGCGTCCGCCGCCATCGCGAAGAGACGTCCGGCGTTGTCAAAGTCCCCTGCCTGGCGCGCCTCTACCGCCTGCTGCTCCAGCGAGGCCAGCACCTTGGTAGTGGGTTCGCGGCGTGAGGTGGGCCCATCCATCGGTGAAAGGTATCGGCGCGTTGGGGGGCAGACCTGAGGAGATCGTTACGATGCAGAGCTGTGCCCGGTTCTTTCCCCGCCTCGCGGCCTCGGCGTTTGCGCAGCTCGGCCGCCATGCGCGATCTCGTCGCCGAAACCCAGCTCGATGTTCGCCAACTGGTGGCGCCGCTGTTCGTGCGCGAGGGCATCGATTCGCCGCAGCCGATTGCGTCGCTGCCGGGCGTGGTGCAGCACACCCGGGCCAGCCTGCGCGAAGAAGTTCGCCAGCTCGCCGATCTCGGTGTGAAGGCGGTCATCCTCTTCGGCGTGCCGGCGGTGAAGGACGTGATCGGTTCCGGCGCCTTCGACCCGAATGGCATCGTGCAACTGGCATTGGCGGACCTGGCTGGCGATGTTGGTGACGAAATGGTGTTGATGGCCGACCTGTGTGTCGACGAGTACACATCGCATGGTCACTGCGGTGTGCTGGACGGGCCGGCGGGCGACCCGAGTACCTCGGTCGACAACGACGCAACGTTGGAGATCTACGGCCGCGTCGCGGTTGCGCAGGCCGACGCTGGGGCACACATGGTGGCGCCCAGTGGAATGATGGACGGCCAGGTCGGTGTCATCCGTGCAGCCCTCGATGGCGCCGGGCATGGCAACACCTCGATACTGGCCTACTCAGCCAAGTACGCCAGCGGTCTGTACGGTCCGTTCCGGGATGCGGTCGATTGTGCAATTGCCGGCGGTGGCAATCGCAAGGCATATCAGCAGGATTGGCGCAACGCTCGCGAGGCGATCGTGGAAGTGCAAGCGGATATCGCGCAGGGCGCCGACATGGTGATGGTGAAGCCGGCGCTCAGCTACCTCGACATCATTGCGGCCGTAAAGGCGGTAGTGAATGTGCCGGTCGCGGCCTATCACGTCAGCGGTGAGTACGCGATGATCAAGGCCGCTGCGGCCAACGGCTGGATCGACCACGATGCTGTGGCCACCGAACAACTCACCGCCATCCGCCGTGCGGGTGCCGATGTCATCCTCACGTACCTCACGCGCTGGTATGCCGAGACCTTCTCCTGAGGAGCATGTAGTGACCGATCAAACTCGTACGAATGCCGAGTTCTTCGCCCGCTCGTGTGCAGTCATTCCCGGCGGCGTGAACAGCAGCATTCGCGCGTTCAAATCGGTGGGCGGCACGCCGTACATCGTTGATCGCGCCCAGGGGCCGTACGTCTTCGATGTGGAGGGCACGCGTTACTTCGACCTCGTGCAGAGCTATGGCGCCATCATTCTCGGCCACGCACACCCCGCCATCACGGCTGCCATCACCGCCGCAGCAGCGGGCGGCACGTCGTACGGCGCGCCAACACCCGGCGAGATGCTGCTGGCGGAAGAGATCGTTGCGCGTGTTCCCAGCTGCGAACGCGTTCGCCTCATGAACTCGGGTACCGAGGCCACCAGCACGGCGGTCCGCTTGGCGCGTGGCTTCACCGGTCGCGACCGCATCGTCATCTTCCACGGCAACTTTCACGGTGCCACCGATGCGCTCCTGGCGGCTGGCGGCAGTGGTGTTGCGACGCTCGGCCTGCCCGGTACCGCCGGCGTGCCCGCCAGCGCGGTGGCCAACACGTTGGTGGTGCCGTACAACGTGGTGCCGGTGTTGGACGAGCAGGTGGCGGCAGTGTTCGTCGAGCCGCTGGCCGCGAACATGGGTGTCGTTGCGCCGGCGCCGGGCTTCCTCGAAGGCCTCCGCGCAGAGTGCGACCGCGTCGGCGCGCTGTTGGTGTTCGACGAAGTGATCACCGGCTTCCGCCTCGGTACCGGTGGGGCGCAGGAGCAGTTCGGTGTGCGCGCCGACATCACCACCTTCGGCAAGGTCATCGGTGGCGGCCTGCCCATCGGTTGTGTCGGTGGCCGCCGCGACATCATGGAGACGCTGTCGCCACTTGGCCCGGTGTTCCACGCCGGCACGCTGGCGGGTAATCCGTTGGCCACTGCTGCTGGGCGGGCGGCGCTCGAGCTGTTGACGCCCCATGCGTACTCGCTGCTGCGCAGTCGTGCGGCACGGCTGTCGTCGCTGTTGACGGCCGCGTTCGCTGCAGCCGGCCTCGCGGCCACCTTCCCCCTCGTGGGCACTCTGGTGGGTATGTACTTCGGCAACGCGTTGGGCGATGGCGTTGCGCCAACCAACTTCGCCGAGGCGAAGACCACCGACGAGGCCATGTTCCGCGTCTTCTTCCATGCGATGTTGGCCGAGGGTGTCGCGTTGGCTCCAGGTGCGTACGAGGCCGTGTTCGTTGGCTTGGGCCACACCGACGAGGTCCTCGATGCGATCGGTGCCGCAGCTGCGCGTGCCGCGGCAGCGACTGCTGCCGCTCTTCGCGCCGGCTGACCTACGCTCTCGCCGTGCGGCAGTTCTTCACCCTGCGTTTTTGGCTGACGATTGCCGCGCTGGGTGGGCTGGCGTTGGTGGTCGTTGCGTTTGCGAAGAGCCACGAGTCCGATGCAGGGTCCGCCGTGGCCGACGTTGGCACCGCTACCCCCGACCGCACGATCGACGTCGTTGCCTGGGTCTATGCCGTGCAGCCGCCGCCGGGCTTCGCCATCGTCGATGGTCGGGCGAACAAGGACATGGCGCTGGTCATCGATGGCACCCGCACGATGATCATCACGGCTGGCACGCCAGGCGAGATGGACTGCCCGCGGTATACGGAGTTGGCGCAGTGCACGGTGGCCGCCGATCTATTGGGTGATGGCGTGCTGTGGTTCTCCATCATCAAGGGGGTGCCCGGTGCAACCGTAGAACTGTCGGCAGTGGCCGAGTTACTGGACGGTGGTTGGGTGCGGTTGGAGAACGGTTGGGTGGTGCAACATGCGCCGAAGGTGGAGCGCAGTTGCGCAGAAGACACGTCCTCGCTCGATGACTTCATTGATGTGTTCGGCGCCGCCGCCAAGTCCACCTTCAACATCGAGCAACAGCAAGTCGTGAAGGTCACATGTCCCGGCGAATCGAGTGCGACCACGTCGACCGTGGTGCCCACGACCACCCTCGATCCCACGCTCATCGACCCAACTGCGACCACGCTCGAACCCATCACCATCGACACCAGCGAGACCGGCTGAGACCCCGCTCATTTCGCAGCAACCCGCCCCGCCTGACACGCACCACACCCATTTGCGAGCGCAAGAAGATTCTGGGCGCGCGCCGTCCCAAGAGGCGATCTGGGTGTTCTCCGTTCCGAAAGCCGGTACTGGATACGCCCAGAATGTTTACGATCGGACCGGTGCGGACGGGAGCGACGTGACTGAGAGCGACGAACAGACCGAGCTGTTTCATTCGCTGGTCGAGACGGACGCCACCCTGCGGCCATTGCGCGATCGAGCCGACCTCGAAGTGGTGTCGGTTGCCGTCAATGGCGGGCGATCGGATGTGGTCGCGACGGCAGGTGACCGAGAGTGGCGTGTCGTTTTCGGCACTGCCGATGGACTGACGGTGGACCGGCTCAAGGTGTACGAACGACCCGTTGCGTTCGGTGGCATCACCGGTGGGCGATCGCTCGTCGTCAATGGCCCGTCGAGCTCGGGAAAGTCGACGCTGCTGCGTGAGATCCAATCGACGAGCGTCCTGCCGTGGGTCGTCTTCGACGAGCCGATGTTCGAGTCCATGAATGTCGAGTACTTGATCTGGAGAGATACTGCCCAGGCGTTGCACCGAGGCTTCCTCGACGGCATCGCCGCCCTTGCTCGCGCCGGCAACTACGTCGCAGTTGCGGCAGGCGGCCACCCTGCAGCCATGTTCGAAGAGGCGTTCGTCGACATCCCCACGATTCGAATCGGCCTCGACTGTCGGTCCGACGAACTCGCGCGCCGCGAGCAACTCCGTAACGACGTGCCCGGCGGAATGGCCATGACCTCGCTGGCGATCCACGAAGGCTGGACGTACGACCTGCGCTTCGACACCTCCACCACAGCCATCAACGAAATCGCATGAACTGTTGCGCGCAACATGAACCAACGCTGGCACCGAATGTTGCCCAGGCGTTGATATTCGGTGCCAGCGTTCGCGATTGGAGCTTGCACTTACCCCAGAGAATGGGCGTCGGCGTGGGCGATGTGGCCCAATGCTCGCCAGATGGCGACCAGGATCAGGGCTGAGCCGACGAACGCGAACCAGAACGGGGCGGTGACTCCCCAACGGCGAGCGATCACGCCACCGACCGCGGCACCCACCACCAGGCCGCCTTGCACGCCGATCATGTAGACGCTGCCGACGCGACCTTGGAACTCGTTGGGCACGGCACGTTGGCGCACTGCGGTCGAGGTGGTGGCCCACACCGACGTGTGGATGCCGAAGACGAAGAACACGAACATTGCCACCGCCGGCAAGCGTGTGATCGCAAGCGAGAGGTGGGTGAGCGTTTCGATGATCAGCCCACCGCGCATGATGTTGGCCAGGCTGATGCGCTGCTCGACCCATGGGTACGACCATGAACCCAGGATGCCGCCGACCGCACTCGCGGTGGTGAGCAGACCGAAGCCGATCTCGCCCATGTTCAGGCTCTCGGTGGCGTAGAGCACCAGCACCGACCATGCGGCGCCGAAGGTCACGTTGAAGGTCACGATCGTCAGCGTCAGCGTGCGCATCGGCGGATGCCCCCACAGCCAACGCAACCCGTCGGCGATCTGGCGGCGAGCCGGCAGGCGGGTGGTGGTTACCTCGGGCTTCGACGTCGCTATGCGCGAGACCAGTAGCGCCCCGAAGGCGACCAGGATGCCGTGCATCACGAACGGCCAACCCATGCCGACGGCGAACAGCGCGGCACCAATGGGGGGGCCAGCCAGTTGGTTGGCAGTGATGAACCCGAGGATCAACCGCGAGTTGCCGAGGCCCAGGTCCGTCGGCTTGACGACCATTGGCAGCAACGTCTGGGTCGTGGTGTCTGCGAACGTCTCAGCGGTGCCGATGATGAACATCGAGGCCAAGACGACGCCGACGTTGATGGTGTCGGTGGCGATCATCACCGACAGCGCGACCAGCACTACGGCCCGCAACGTGTCGACCACCACGACGATCATCCGTCGCTCCAGCCGGTCTGCGATCACCCCTGCGTGCAGACCGAACAGCAGCCACGGTAGGCGTTGCAGGAGGGCAGCCATTGCGACCAACAGCGGGTCGTGAGTCTGCGATGCGACCAGTAGTGGCCCCGCTGCCAGCCCGATGCCATCGCCGATGTTGCTCACCCACGACGAGGCCAGCAACCACCGAAAGCTGCGCCCCAGCCGTGCCGGGGCGATGGACTCGACGACGCGACTCATGACCGTCGAGACACAGCGAGAGCGTCCGCGACGGCCAACATGTCGCGACCGAAGGGCTGCAGGTCAAGACGTGTTGCCAGCAGGCCGGTGGAAACGCGTTCCACGACGCCCCACTCCCACGTGGCGACGGCGTCGAGCCCACAGCGTTCGGCCAGCCACTTCGCCCGCTGCCAACTGGCATCGACGACTGATGGCGCAGCGAGCAGTTCGTCGGCGTCCTCGCGCATGATGATCCCCAGGTCGTACTCCGGCTGCGCGATCAAGCCATCGGGGTCGATCAGCTTGAAGCCGTCGCCGGCTTGCAGCACGTTCCATTCGTGAACGTCGCCGTGCACCAGCACCGCTCGTTGGTCGTCGTGGGCCGCGATGCGACGGCGAGCGCATGCGACCGCGTGCGCGACTGCCTGGGGAGAACACGGCCTACCAAGTCGTGGCCACAGGTCCGTGATGCTGTCGATCAACCACTGGCCCTTCACCGCGCCGCTGCGCAAACCGCTTCCGACCGCGGGCCGCCAGAAGGCCAAGGCGGTCGCGCAAAGAATCTCGTGGCGCTTCGCAAGCGGCAAGTGCAGGTCGTGCAGCGACGGACCGAGCCGCTCGAGCAGCAGCGCCCGGCGTGGACGATCGGCACGCAGCAAGGCTGCACATCCGTCGCCACCGGCGAGCTGCAGGACCGTGATCTCGTCATTCTCGAACGCATCCGGGCGAGGGACCAGCAGCTTGAGCACGGCCGCGCCGCCGTCGTGCATCGTGACCGCGGCCACGAACGCTTCGGTGCCGTCCACGAACGCATCGCCCACGCCGAACCCCCACTCTCGAGCGAGCTCATCAACAAGGTCTGGAAGTCTTTTCAGCCACTCCGATGCGCCGGCAGCCAGTGCCTTGTTACGAAGGACATTGGACGGCTGGATCCGCACGAGAATCAGACTGCGCGGTGGCGGGCGACTTCGAAGGTGGCCAGCGCGGCGGCGGCGCTGACGTTCAGCGAACTCAGCCGGCCCAGCATCGGGATGCTGACGATCATGTCGCAGCGCTCGCGCACGAGGCGCGACAACCCGGCGCCCTCGGCACCCAATACGAGGCAGATGCCTTCGACAGCAAGATCGCCGATCTCGAACAACGTCTTGTCGGCGGCGTCGTCGAGGCCGACGACCCAGATGCCCGCTTCCTTGATACGAGCCAGCGCTGCGGGTAAGCCACCCACCACAGACATCGGCACATGCTCGACCGCGCCGGCCGCAGCCTTGGCGACCGTGGGCGTGACGTGCACCGCACGATGGCGGGGCAGCACAACACCCTGCACACCCGCACCGTCGCAACAGCGCAGCAGCGCGCCCAGGTTGCCCGGGTCGGTCACGCCATCGACGGCCACCAGGAACGGCTGCTTGTTGCCCTTACGGACCAGCAGCGTCGTGAGCTCTGTCTCCTGCAGCGGCGCGGCGAAGGCCAACACACCCTGCGGAGCCTCGCTGCGAGCCTGATCGTCGAGCCGACGACGCGCCACCTTGGTGACGGTGACGCGCATGGTGGTGGCGATGTCGATGATGTCGCCGATCACCTCGTTCTGGTTGCCCTCGGCATCGAGCTCGACCGACACCCACACTTCGTGCACCCGCCGCTTGCCGGCCAACAGCAACTCGCGCACGGCCTGCCGGCCCTCGATCTGCTCGCCGCCCAGAGGCTTGTCCACCGGGCGATTGCGCTCGTCGCCAGGCATCGCGATCTTGCCGGTGCGGCCAGCGCCACGAGATGCGTACTGCCGTGCGCCCGTGACGCCGCGGTTGCTCTCGGAATGCGCCCGGTCCGAACGCTCGTTACGGGCCGGGCGCGCTCCAGCGATGCCTTCGGGCTTGCCGCCGGCGAACTTTCCACCAGATGACTTGCCGCCCACTGGCTTGCCGCCGACCGATTTGGGACCAGCAGATTTGGGACCAGCAGATTTGGGACCTGCGGACTGACCGCCGCCTGCCTTCCCCGCGCCCGACGTGCGCGCACCGCGCGGCCCGCCCCTGTTGCCTACTGGTTTGCCTGGCTTCATCGATCTCGTCCTTGCGCTTGGATCACGGCTACCGCCCACACGGCGATGCCTTCCTGGCGGCCGAGAGCGCCGAGGCCCTCTGCCCGGCGGCCCTTGACGGTGACGGGTGCACCTGCCGCCTCGCTGAGCCGCTGCTGCATCGTCGCCCTGTGCGGCGCCAGTTTCGGCGTCTCAC
>Ga0105044_10007954_pt1 | contig 14612 bp, 10 predicted proteins | sample MAT01_FD_78092 | JGI IMG/M metagenome (GOLD analysis project Ga0105044, IMG submission 78092) | Freshwater microbial communities from Lake Fryxell liftoff mats and glacier meltwater in Antarctica - MAT-01 | ecosystem: Environmental > Aquatic > Freshwater > Ice > Liftoff microbial mat | place...
AAAAGCGGACATTCAACATCGTCGGTGACGATCTCCCTTCCTGAGGCGACATTCCACACACCGCTCGCGCTTTCAGGGGCGGGTGTCGGTACGAGGCTGCTCGAAGGGAATGATTAATCTTGAATGTCCCCTTTTCCTGCTCCGAAAACTACGGGGAACGGCTCGCGGCGGAAGTTGGGGCCAAGTTCATCCCGGTCGATGTCGGGCGTGCACTGGTGCCGATTTCGGGCACGGCCATCCGCACTCAGCCGCTTCAACATTGGAAGTACATTCCTGACTGTGTCCGCCCGTATTTCGTCAAACGAGTCTGCATCTTCGGACCTGAATCAACAGGTAAGTCCACGCTGGCCCGCGACTTGGCGGCCCGTTTCGACACGGTGTATGTGTCTGAATTCGCCCGTGGTTTGCTGGACCTCACGGGCGGCCGTTGCGATGCGTCCGACATCCCGCTGATCGCGCGCGGCCAAGCCGCTGCCGAAGACTCCCTCGTCCGTCGGGCCAATCGAGTCATCTTCTGCGATACCGACATTCTGTTGACGACCGTCTGGAGCGAAACCTTGTTCGGCGATTGCCCAACCTCCGTTCGCGAAATGGCATTACAACGAAACTACGACCTGTACCTGCTCCTTGACGTCGACGTGCCCTGGGTCGATGATGCGCAGCGCTTTCTGCCACACCATCGTCAGGAGTTCTTCAATCGCTGTCGGGAAGTGCTGGACCAGAACGGCCGGCGGTACGTCGTCATCCGGGGTTCCTGGGCTGAACGGCTTGAAACGTCGATTGCCGCGGTGCGAACGATGATGGAATGAAGTGGCGGGCGGCGTTGCGGTTGTGCCTCGGCTACGAACGCCTCCATCACCCTGCCACAGTCATTGCCACCCGAAAGCCGACGGTGTTGAGTCGGCTGCCGGGTGAGCGACCCATGCGGGCGGCGCTGCGGCAATCGGCCGAGAACTGGCTGAAGCTTCCGCCGCGGACGACTTTCTGCCGACCGTCGGCCGGGCCTTGCGGATCGACACGGGAGCCAGCGTCGTACGTATTCTCGCTGAACCAGTCGTGACACCATTCCAGGACGTTGCCGTGCATGTCGTTGGCGCCCCAGACGTTGGGCGGGCGTTCATCGACCTTCGCCGTCTTGCCGGCTGTACTGGCCGACTTCGACCAGGTGGCCGCACTCAGGCCGAAGAAATGCACCTGCTGCAGCGTGATGATCTCGCCGAACGCGAACGGCGTGGTCGTGCCCGCGCGGCAGGCAAACTCCCACTCCGCTTCGGTCGGCAGCCGGTAGATGCGGTACGCGGCCGACTCGTTGGGCAGTTCCATCAACTTCTGACAGTAGGCGGATGCCTCATCCCAGGACACCTGTTCTACCGGGTGCATCGGTCCGCCACCGACGGTACGCTGGTGATGCGACGGATTGAGACCCGTCAGTTGCTGGTACTGTCCCTGAGTAACAGGATAAACCGAAAGATAGAACGGCCGGGTGATGGTCACTGAGTGGGCGGGCCCTTCCCACACCTGTCGGCCCTTCTCATTCGCGGGCGAACCCATCGTGAAGGTGCCCGGCTCGATCAGGACGAAGTCCGTCCCCAGCGAGTTGCGCAGTTTTGTCGGCCGTCTGACGGCCGGGTGGTGCTTCGAGTGATGGGACGCCCGCTTCTCCGAGCCGTCCTTCGGCACGTTGACGCGCAAGCCACCCTCCTTGATCTTGGTGAAGTTCGCATCGATCTGCGAGGCAAGCACCATGCCGTTGGCCGGGCGATAGTCCGGGTCCGGATCCAGGCATGATGCGAGCAGCCTGGCATGGCCGTCGCCGAAGCCGTGCTTGCGCAGTTCGCCGGCCCATTCGGTCCCTTCGGGCGCAGGTGCGGTCATATCGCGCTTCAGCAGTTGGTACCAGATCATGCCGAGCGCGTAGACGTCGTCGCGCGGGTCGGCCGGTTGGCCGTCCTGCTGTTCGGGCGACGCATACCGCGTGGCCAGCGCGCCTCGCCGCGCCTGCCGGCGTGCCTGCGTCTGCTCGATGCGCTCGAGCATGAACTGCGATGACAGCGCTCCCCAGCCGATGTCGGACACCCAGATGGTTACCTTTCCTTCGGCCGTGGGATGCAGCAGGATGTTGGACGGTTTCAACCCGCGATGCACGATCGGCGGGTCCATCAGGTGCAGCCCGCCCATGATCCGGGCGACACGCTTGATGATCTGCGATGCCTGATCGGGCTTGGGCGGCTCGTCGCGCCATTGCCAATCGCGGATGAGGCCGGTCAGGTCGTAACCGCCCACAAAGGCGGACTCGATGCATGGCGGGTCGGCCAGCAGGTAGACCGAACGCAACGGCACCAGGCCCGACGTGGCATCCAAGTCCAGTATCCGGCGAAAGTGTTCTTCATGCTTCTCGAAGTCGGCGGCAGCGCGCGGATCGGTGATAAACTTCAGCAGTGCCGTCCCCTGGGCCTGGTCATCGGCCATGCCCTGCCAGGCTTCACCATACGGGCCGAAGCCGCGCAGATCGGTCAGGTGCCAGTCTTCGTAGGCTTTGGGCCGTTCGCCCGCCTTGAAGCGCGCGAGCCGATCGGGGAAGAAGACCAGCCAATCTTCAGGTTTGCCGAGCGGAAGCTGCTGCGGGACGGACGTGCCGGCAGCATCGCCGGGGCGGCGCAGCGCCTGCCGGACAATCGGCTGGATGAGTTCCAGCACATTCATCAACGATGCTCGCTTGATCCACGGCCGTACCGATGCCACGGCGGCGATGGCGTCTTCCATGCCCAGGTCGACCGTCTCCTGCGGGGCGGACACGGTTTCGCGCAGAGCCGTCTGCACATCGGCCTGCGAGAATTGGGAGGTGATTTGCTCATGCGTGGAGCGGACGACGGCCATCAGCGAATCACCGATCGGTGCAATGCCGATAGGCGATGCCTCCCCCGTCTCGCACAGGGCACGAGCAATGCACTCGAAATAAGTTTGCAGGCGGGGCATGAGGGGGCCCCCGAGTCTTCGGGACGAGTCGCTGAACGATGGAGAGTTGCCCATCGTAACGAGAGGGCACCCCCGGTCGCAAGCAGGAAGATACGGGATATCAATGTCTTGTCACTTCGACTACGCCGTTGGTGCCGTCCCGGCGGGCGGCGCATGCCCACCCTTGAGTCGCAGGTTGATCATCTCGATCACCACAGCGAAGGCCATCGCGAAGTAAATATAGCCTTTGTCGATATGCTGGCCCAGCGATTCAGCCACGAGCAACACGCCGATCAGAATCAGGAAGCTCAACGCGAGAATCTTCAGTGTGGGGTGCCGGTTCACATAGTCGGCGATCGTGCCGGCGAAGACGAGCATGACCAGCATGGCGAGCACCATGGCCGTTACCATCACCCACAGCTCGTCGACCATGCCGACCGCGGTGATAACCGAATCGAGCGAGAAGATGATGTCGATCAGCGCGATCTGAACCAGCACCTTGATGAACGACGCAGTGGGAGCAGGAGCTTTTTTCTCCGTTTCCTTCGCCGCCTCGAACTTCTCGTGCACTTCCATCACGCTCTTGCCGATCAGGAACATCCCGCCGATCAGCAGGATCAGGTCGCGCAGCGACACTTCACGGGCTTCGAGATTGTGCATCAGCGGCAGGTCGGGCAGCGTGAACAGCGGCTTGGTCAGTCCCAGCAGGAACGACAGCGTTGCCAGCAGCAGCAACCGGGTGCCCAGCGCGGCCGCCAGGCCCAGCTTGCGGGCCCGCGGCTGCTGAGCCGGGGGCAGCCGACCGGCAATGATCGCCAGGAAGACGATGTTGTCGATACCCAGCACGATCTCCATCGCCGTCAGTGTCAACAGCCCCGCCAGCACGGCCAGCAGACTGGCCGAACGCTCACCGATCACTTTCAGTTCGCGCAAACCGTCCGTCGGCACTTCGGTGACCTTGTCGTCGATCACGAACTGCATGGTCGGCCCTTCGATTCGGCCGCGGAGTTGGGACTTGTCGGTCAATTCAACCGTGTCGGTCGCTCTGTCTTCCCCCGGCGGCCGGAAGCCGATGCGGCGCAGATGGCTGCCTTCGACTTCCTGACTGCCGAACTCCGTCTTCATCTTCACGGTGCCGACGAGATGGGCATCGAACGATGTGCCGTCGCGCCGCTCCACCTTGACGTGCGTTCCCCTGGCTGGCTTACTCGCATCGCCATCGGCCGCGAGCAGTACACCGGCCGTGAGCGCGCCGACAGTCAGCGCCACCAGAAATCGAGTGCGGAACCGATGCAGCATGAAGTAGACCCCGGGAACCGTTCGTACCGCCAGTGTAGGAAATCGCGTGCCGTTCGTTACCTTCCCGTTACAGCATCTCCAAACAAACGCGGGTACAATCTCGTCTGAGATGGTGGAAGCCCCATTTCGTGATTTCTCCTGTTTGGAGGGAATGGCCATGCGTCAGCGTTTCTGGGCCGTAGTGTGTGCATTGCTGGTGACAGGTTCGGCCGTCTCGGCTGCCGAGCCCGGTAAATCGATCGATGTCGCCATCTGTCTCGATACGTCGGGCAGCATGAGCGGACTGATCGAGTCAGCCAAGATCAAACTCTGGACGATCGTCAACGACCTTGCCAAGGTCGAACCGACCCCGACGCTTCGGGTAGCTCTTTACCAGTACGGGCAGGACCCGCTCGATCGCGCCGCCGGCTGGGTTCGCCAGGAAGTCGCCCTGACTCAGGACCTTGATGAGATCTACAAGAAACTCAACGCCCTGCGCACCAACGGCGGCACCGAACTGGTGGCACGCGTCACGAAGACAGCCATCAACGACCTGAAATGGTCGAACGAGAAAGACGCCCTGCGGCTGATCTTTGTCTGCGGCAATGAGCCGGCCGACCAGGACAAGGAAGTGACCCTGCAATCGGTCGCCGAGCTGGCGAAGAAGTCGGGCGTGTTCGTCAACACCATCTACTGCGGCCATGCCAACAACCCGGAAGCAGCCCTGTGGCGCGAGTTCTCGGTGATGGCTGGCGGGCAATACTCGAACATCGACCAGCAGCGTGCCCAGACCCAGGCGGTTGTGAAGACCCCGCAGGACGAAGATCTGATGAAACTCAACGCCAAGCTGAATGCCACCTACGTCGTCTACGGCGGCAAGGACGGCAAGGAGAAAGCCGAAAACCAGGTGGCACAGGACGGCAACGCCGCCAGGGCCGCGCCGGGAGCCGCCCTTGAACGACTGGCGACGAAGAACACCGCACTCTATCGCAACGACGGCTGGGATCTCGTCGATCGGATGAAGAACGACCCGAAGTTCGACGTGAAGGCGCTCAAGGAAGAAGAACTGTGCGAGGAACTGAAGAAACTCAAGCCCGATGAACGCGAAGGCTACGTCAGGAAGAAGGCCGCCGAGCGCGATGAACTTCGCAAGCAGATCGACGACCTGAACACAAAGCGCCAGAGCTATATCCAGGAAGAAACGAAGAAACAGCCGAAGCCCCCGGCCGACAAGGCGTTCGACGAGGCCCTGCGCTCGACGATCCGTACCCAGGCTGCGACGAAGGGCATCAAGATCCCCGAGTAGCATTACTCGTTTAGCGGGCGACCCATCAGGTCGCCCGTTTCGTTGAGGAGTCCGCATCATGCCGAAGGGCCGTATCATCGTCGTCGAGGATGAACCCGCGATCCGTCGCGGCGTCGTCGATGCACTGCGCCTGACCGGCTACGAAGTCGCCGAGGCGGCCGACGGGGCCGTCGGCCAGCAGTTGGCCGTGCAGGCGAACGTCGACCTGGTCCTGCTCGACCTTCAGCTTCCACGCAAGGACGGGCTCGAAGTTCTTACCGAGATCCGCAAGCTCTGCCCCACCCGACCCGTGATCATCCTCACCGCGCGCGGAACGGAGGAAGACCGCGTCCGTGGCCTGAAGATGGGGGCCGACGACTACGTCGTTAAACCGTTCTCCGCCCGGGAGCTTCTCGCCCGTGTCGAAGCCGTGCTGCGTCGCACCTCCCCGCGTGAGCCCGACGTCCGGGCCATCCGCTTCGGCAAGGCGACCATCGACCTGCTGCGTCGCGAGATTCGCGGCCCGGGCAGCGAACGGCATGAGCTGTCCGAGACCGAGGCACTGCTTCTTCAGTATCTCGTCGGCAATCGCACACGTGCCGTTTCCCGCGAAGAATTGCTGACCCGTGTCTGGGGCGTCGACGCGCAGGGCCTCGAAACGCGTACAGTGGATATGCATGTCGCCCGCCTGCGGGCGAAGTTGAAAGACCCGGTCAGCGAGACGAACGAAGCGATCGTCACCGTGCGCTCACATGGCTACATGGCCGGGCCGGGGTTGGCGGTCGTGGAAGGAAAGTCGGCATGAAGATCCCGCGTGGGCAGTTCGGCAGTTTCATCGCGTTCATCGCCATCGCGGCTCTTGTTGCCGGTGGCCTCGGCTGGGTCACGCGCGAAGCATTGCGCATGGAAGATGCGCGACACGAATCCGAGCATGCCCGCGAACTCGAGAAGTTGTGCCAGCAGCGAACCGAACGTGTTCAGGAACTGGGCCGGCAGAACGTGGCCGATCGCGGCTCGCGCATGCGGCAGGCCCTGATGCTCTGCGACAGTCGGCTGACCCCCGCACTGGCCCGCGAAGACAGTCGGCCGTTTTCCCACTTTGAAGCGCTGTACACGCCGTTCCCGGCCGTTAACGCCAACGGCACTGCTTTTGAGCCCGGCCAGGTGCTGATCCCTTCGCCATTGATGACAGCCGGCCTGCCTGACTGGATGCTGCTGCACTTTCAGGTTGACCCGGTCAAAGGCTGGACCTCCCCGCAAGTCATTCCCGAATCGCTGCAGAAGATCCTGCGCAAGCAGCCGATCGAGCTGGCGCTCGACAACGTTGACGACGTTCACTGTCAGCGGCTGGATGAACTGAGGACCGCCTACCCGCCGCGCACGTTCCTCGCTTCGCTGCGATCGCGCGGCATCGACTATGAAACGGTCAACAAGCAAGTCCAGCAGTCCGTTTTGGATCTGAACATCAACCCGGCGAACGCCTTCAACCAGAACACCACCGGCCAGAACTCCATCGCGACGCCGCAGCAGCAGGCACCCTCGAACATTACCAACAACGTCGGCAACGATCGCGGCAACAGCGATGATGGCGGCAGGCGCTATCAGGTTCTCAATCGCGGCAAGGCCGAAGGGTTGTGGTCGTACTTCAACGACGGCCGCAGTTATTCGCTCATGCAGAGTTCGTTGGCCTACAAGGCACTGGCCGACAAACAGACCGAGCTCGAAGGGATCGAACAGAAGCTGACCGAAACCAACAGCGATCAGTCGTTGAGTGAGCTGAAGAAACGCGGGGAATCGCTCAAGAAAGAAGTCGATGAGCTGCGCCGCACCATACAGCCGGTTGAGGTCGAACTCACCTCAATGCAGCCGGTCTGGCTGCCCAGTGCCGAAAAGCCTCGGCATCTCCTGATGCTTCGACCGGCCCGCGTCGGTAATTTACCCGCCTACCAGGGGATTCTGCTCGACTGGACGCGCCTGCAGGAGATCCTGAAGACGGAAATCGACTACCTCCTGCCCGATGCCGGGTTCGTGCCGCTGGCGCGCAACAACCCGGAACGGCTCGATCATGAGATGTTCGCCCTGCCGATCGAACTGGTGCCCGGCCCGCTGCCCGAACCGGAATCGATCGAAGAAGTCGCCCTGCCCGATCCGCCCGCGCCCCGCTGGACGCCGCTGCGGGTCGGCCTCGCGCTGGCGTGGGCGGCCGCGCTCATCGCGTTGATGGCCGTCGGTCTGGGCGGCTTGTCGCTGCTGCAACTCTCAGAGCGCCGCATCCGTTTTGTGTCGGCCGTCACGCACGAACTGCGCACGCCGTTGACCACGCTGCGGCTGTACCTCGACCTGCTCAACAGCGGCATGGTCACCGAGGAAACGCAGCGCGACGAGTACATCAAGACCCTCAGCGGCGAGGCCGATCGCCTGCATCGGCTGATCGGCAACGTGCTCGACTTCGCCCGGCTCGAAAAGACCCGGCCGACCGTTGACATGCAACCGGTTCCCGTCGCCGGCATCGTCGAGCAGCTGCGGGAGACTTGGGTTGAACGTTGCGCCGCCAGCGGCAAGGACCTCGAAACCGACTGCCTGCTCCCCGCCGATGCAACGGTGACCACCGATCGCAATCTCGTCGAGCAGATCCTCGGCAACCTGATCGACAACGCGCGCAAGTATTCGCAGGATGCCGCCGACCGCCGGATCACACTGCGCGCGAAACGCGACGGCGATCGACTCATCTTCGAAGTGGAAGACTGCGGCCCGGGCGTGACCCAGCGCGAGCGCGGCAGCATCTTCCGCGCGTTCCGTCGCGGCCGGGACGCCGATACCAAAGCGGGCGGCGTCGGCCTGGGCCTGGCACTCGCCACCCGCTGGGCTGGTTTCATCGGCGGGCGGTTGAGCGTCTGCTCAGGTAAGGGCAGCGTCGGGGCATGCTTCCGATTAGAGCTGCCAGCCGCGTGATACACCGTCATCAGAGCCCGAGCGCCAGCGAGGGGATGCTCATTCCCTCGCTGGCGCTCGGGCTCTGATTATGGTCTCCCATCTTGTAATGCGGCGCCCGTTCCGTTCAAATAGACGTTGAAACTTCTGACCCAACCGAATCTCGAGTTCGCCGATGGCGATTGGCGAGTTACCCACGTCTGACGCCGAACCTCAGGGCACCATTGCCGGCCCGACGGTCTCCACGCGCGACAAGCCGCCGATGCAGGACACACTTCCGCCCGGCGTCGGCCACCATCCGCCCTGCGCCGCGTCGCTGGGAACCGGCAGCATGCTGGCCGGGTATCGGCTGCTGCAGAAGCTCGGCGAAGGCGGCATGGGCGCGGTCTACATGGCCGAAGACGTCGCCTTGCGCCGGCATGTCGCGCTGAAGGTGATGCGGCAGGAGATCGCATCCTGCGACTCGTCCAAGCAGCGTTTCCTGCGCGAAGCGCGGGCTGCCGCCTGCCTGCAGCACGATAACGTCGTCGGCATCCATCAGGTGGGCGAGGACAACGGAATCGCGTTCCTGGCGATGCCGCTCTTGAAGGGCGAAAGCCTCGGCAAGCGCCTGCAGCGCGACACGTCGATGCCGGTACCCGTCATCCTCAATCTCGGCCGCGACATTGCCGACGGACTCTCGGCCGCGCATGAACTGGGTCTGGTGCATCGCGACATCAAGCCGGACAACATCTGGATCGAGCCGTTGCCGAAGGCGCGCGGTGAACGGGCGAAGATCCTCGACTTCGGCCTCGTGCGCCCGGCAACGGAAGATGAATCCCTGGTGACGCAGCAGGGGGCGGTGCTTGGCACACCGGCCTACATGTCGCCGGAACAGGCCTGCGGCATGAACGTCGACCATCGCTCGGACCTGTTCAGCCTGGGCGGCGTGCTCTACAAGATGGCCACCGGCCGACGCCCGTTCAACGGCCGCAACGCGATCGAAGTCCTGAGTAACCTGGCGACGGAGACGCCGCCAACGCCTGTATCGCTGGTCCCCGGTATGCTGCCGGAGTTGTCCGACCTGATCATGAAGCTGCTGGAGAAGGAACCGGCAAACCGGCCCGCGACCGCGCAGGAAGTGGCCGAGACTTTTCGCACGATGCAGCCGGAGAACATGGTCGTCGTCATCGCCAAGCCCGAGAACAGCGCCGCGCCCTGGGCGATCTCCGATGCCGACAGCGACATGCATTCGATGCCGACCGACAACGTTACATTGCCCGATTCGAGGAAGATTCAACGCTCGGGGCCGACGCCGAAGTCCACGACGAAATCGAAGTCCCGACAGCCGCTTGAATCGCTGCCGTTACTCGAAGTGCCGCCGGCCCGACGCGGGTCGGGCATGCTCTGGAAGCTGGCCCTGTGCGCGCTCGTGGGCGGCGGCATCATCGGCGGCCTGTGGGCGATGCGCGGCAAGCCACAGCCGGACACGTCGCCCGTTGTCATTGCGGAACTGCCAAAGTCGCCGATCAACGAGTCACCGAAGATCGTGATCAAGGACAAAGAGATTCCGCCGGCGAAGGAGAAGGAGCCGATCTCCACAAAGGACAAGCACCCGGAGATCAAGAACCCGGCGATCGTCGATCCCGGCCCTGAACTGTTGGTACGGCCGCGTGAACTTGAAGTGCGAGTGGTTGAAGTCGCATTACCGTACCCGCGTGAAGTGCGCCCGACGATGGTTGTCATCGAACTGCCGAAGAAAATTGATCCGCCGATCGACGTGGTCGGGCCGCCAAAGAAGAAGGACATACCCGATGACAAGGTGGTCGTCAAACCAAAGGTGACCGGCTACGCGCTGCAGTTCGGCGAAGGCAGCAGTGTGCTGGTGCCGACGTTGAAACTCGACCGCGCCGGCTCGTACACGATCGAAGCGTATGTGACGCCCGGCGCGCGAAACCTGGCCGGCATGAATGCGATCGTCTGGGTGCCGGGGCAGACCGCCCTGGCGATCCCTTTTTCATTCTGGTCGTTCACCGCGTTCCCTGAAGGCGTGGCCGCGGGTGTCGCCGTCAAGGCACCGGTGAAGGAGCAGAAGCGCACGCACGTGGCCGCGGTCCGCAACGACAAGCAGATCATGCTGTTTATCGATGGCAAGCTCATCGTCAGCCGCGATTGTCCGAAGGATAAGCTGATTGCCCCGAAAGACGTGCTGATGATCGGTGCCAGCCCCGGACCGAAGATCAGTTCGTTCGATGGCCTGATCGACGAAGTGCGGATCTCACGCATGGCCCGCTACGCAAAGGACTTTGACCCGTTGCCGAGATTCAACACCGACCGCGACACGATGGCACTCTACCACTTCGACGAAGGTCAGGGCGACACGCTCAAGGACGCGACCGCCAACGACCACCACGGTACCATCACCGGTGCCCGCTGGGTTCACACCGACGGCTCGGCGATCATCCCGTTCAAATTGAGCGGTCCGTTGAAAGATTCGGACCGGCCGAAGAAGAATTGATTCTGATGACCGACGGTCAGGCCCCCAGGGCGCGGTACTGCCGGAGAGCGTCCAACCCCGCTTGAAAGTCAGCCGGCAGCGGGGCTTCGAACTCCATCCAGCGCTCGAGTCGCGGATGCTTGAAGCGCAGCCGCCAGGCGTGCAGCGCCTGACGAACCATCAGCACACGGTCTTCTTCCGCGCTGATGTCGGGCTTGAAGTCGCTGATGCGGATGCTGTCGCGCCCGCCGTACGTCTTGTCGGCCAACACCGGACAGCCGATGCTGGCGAGATGCACGCGGATCTGATGAGTGCGGCCGGTACGCGGCTGCACACGCACAAAGGTGTAGCCCCGGAAGCGTTCGACCACTTCGTAGTAGCTGCACGCGTCCTTTGCTTCCCCGTCGTCCGGGTCGTACGTGACGGCCATCTTCACCCGGTCGATCGGATGATGCTTGATGCGTGCTTCGATATAGTCGCTGTCGCGGTCGAGCACGCCGGCCGTCAGTGCGGCGTATTCCTTGAAGACGCTCCGACGTTCGAACATTTCAGACAGGTCGCGGTGTGTCCGTTCCTCTTTGGCGATCAGGATAACGCCGCTGGTATCGCGGTCGAGCCGATGGACGATGCCGGCCCGGTAACTGCCGTTTTCCATGCTCAACCGGTTGAAGTGAAACGAAATCGCATTGACGAGTGTGCCGGACCAATGCCCGCGTGCGGGATGCACGACCATGTCGGGCGGCTTGTTGACCAGTGCCAGGTATTCATCGTCGTAAAGGATGTCGAGCGGAATGTCCTCCGCGACCGGCATCGGGTGATCGGGCTGCGGCAACGCGATGCTGATGAGATCGTGATTGCGGACTTTGTAGCTCGACTTGCTCGTCTTTCCGTTGACGTGCACCGTGCCGGCCTTGATGGCATCCTGAATCGTGGAACGGCTGTAGTCGGGGTACTGCTGCGCGAGAAACTGATCGATGCGGATGCCTTCCTGCTTGATGCGCGCCTCGAACTCGATCGGCCCGTGCCCGCGCGTGACCGGTGGCGGCGGCAGATCTTCGCCCGGCAGATCGTCATCAAGTTCGAGAGACATGAGATGGTGGCCGATCGGTTAGCCGCGACGCGCAGGGTTTCCGGAGGGAAGCGCGTTTCGCGTGCGCATCGCTCCGGAAACACTGCGAGTCGCGGCTAACGGTTACTTGCTCGGCCCGAAGCCGTGGAACTCGTCGCGGGGCAGGGCCGGGGTGAAGCCAAGCTCCACCATCCGGGCGTAGAAGTCGCGGATCTGTTCTTTGTTCTTCTTCAAGCTGTCCGCCTGCGCGGCGTATCGCTTGCTCGGTTCGCTCTCCGGGTTGATGTCCGCGGCCTTGCGCCAGAAAGCGATTGCCTTGTCAACCGAACCGCGGTCGCCCGTGCCGTCCTTCTTCGGCCGGGCGATCAGGCACTCTTCCGCCCGCGCGAGACTGAAGAACGCTTCCTGCTGCAACGCGGCCGTGTTCGACAGATCGGCGGCAATCTCTTCGTAGCGTTTGCGGCCTTCTTCCACCTTCTCGATGGCGGCATCGCGATCAGCGGGTGTGGACGAGCCCAGGCGATTGATGCCATCGGTGTACAGCGCCAACCTGGCTTTCTGCAACCGGGCGAAGACGACCTGCGGCTTGCCCTGATTGGCCGGCGACGTGATGATCGTCTCGAGGCCCTTCTCGCTATCGACGATATACAATTCCAACCAGCGCGCGGAACTCGCGTTTGCCTGGCTGATCCGCCAGTAGCGGAACAGCACGACAGCCGCCACAACCAGCACCAGCGTGCCGACGACGAAGTAGAGCCCGCGACCCTGCATTTGCAAGCGGATGTGGTCCATCCACCGACGCAGGGAGTTGGTCTCGTTCTCGTGCATCTCGTCTTTCTGCTTCATCGCTGTGCCGCTCCGGCGACTGTCGGGCATTTTTTCCGTGAATGTTGATGATAGAACGACTGTCCGAAAGGGTCAACTGCGCGCAGGGAGCTTATGCTCCCCGCTCGCCTGCGGGAGGTGAGACAATGTAACCGAGTGACTTGACGCGAACCGCGAGGCGATCCGCGCCGGCAGCGGCATCGGCACCGTCGATGCGTGCCCCGACAATCGCGCTGTACCAGAAGCGCTGGCGATCGCGCGGCGGCAGCGCATCGACCTGAAGGCCGAGTTCGCTGATCCATTCGCGGTCCCAGCGCATGAGCTTCAGCAACTCGGAGAGTTGCCGCCAGGTCAGCCCCGCGCAGACGGGGCTACCATCTTCGCGAGTAATCTTGCGGCCGACCATGATGTGCAGCAGGCCGCGGAAATGACCCTTGATCAGCTGATGCGAGCGGACCGCTTCCAGAAATTCGCGAGCGCCTTCCATGTCCCTCCCCGTATCGCGGCCTACGCCCGACCGGTTCGCATCAGGTTCTCTGATTGCGCCTGCAATGTCTACCCGTCTTTTTCATTTTACCTGGTTTAACGTACAAAGTTGCACGAACGTGCCATCTAAAATCGCGATGAAGTACCGCCGTCCTGCCCCGGCAGCTTGTGAAACCAGCCCGCGCGCCATCCGTAGCCGACCACCCCGGCCCAGAGAATGATGACCAGGGCCGATTCCATTGCCATCCGTTCCAGAAGCACCGGCCAGTTACGGCCACTGGCGGGCAGGGCCGGGCCGACGAGTTCGACGAGCCGATTTGTCCCGACTCCGACCGCCACGGCGAAGATCGCCCAGCCGCAGTCGCGTCGCAATATGGGAAGGCCGTCCCGCCGGAGGAAGATCGCCGTGCAGAGATAGCGCCCCACTTCACCAAGAATCAACGCGATGATTAACCCGCGAAGTCCGTCCAGCCACACACCGAGTGGCATGAACAACACAAGGCAGATGACTTTGATGAAGTTGCTCAACGCATAGATCCGCGGCTTGCCGATGGCGATCAGCACCGACGACGCGAAGTTGTCGAAGATTTGCAGCATGATGGCGACCGCCAGCAGCGGCAGAATCCACGTCGCATCCTGATAGCGTTCGTCGTACAGGCAGCGCACGAACGTCGGCCCGACGGAAATCAGCCCGGCAATCATCAGCGCCGTCATCGCCCCGGCGCGGACCTGCATTTCGCGAAGCGCCGGGCCGATCTCTTTCCCGGATTCGATCAACCGGCTGTAGAGCGGCAACACGATCTGCCGGGCGACGGTACTCATCAGCGCGACCGGTACCGTCGCGATTTGATTCGCCAGATGATAGACGCCCAGCAGAGTCACCGATAGAAACCCGACAACCAGCCGGTCGGATTGATCCGCCAGGAACGTGAACATCGTGCTGAGGAAGATCCATCGGCCGAAGTGAACCAGTTCCTTCATCGCGTGCCGATCGCGGCGGAAGCGGTTGCGGTGCCCCGGCAGCAGGTGGCTGAGAATCAATTGCAACATCGAGTTGGTCAGCGGGCCAGCGGCCATTGCCCACAGACTGCGCTCGATGAAGAGGGCCCAGCAGACCGTGACCGTAATGCCGCCCGCCGCGGAGATCGACTCGATCAGCACAGCCGTCCGCTGCTTCAGGTGCCGAAAAAGCAGATGCAGATTGGTCGAAATGAACCCTTCGATCACCGCGCAGAACGCCACCACCGGCAGCAGCCAGAGCAACGCCGGCTCCGGCTCCGGACGAAGATAGGCCGCTGGCCATGCCA
>Ga0105044_10007958_pt1 | contig 14609 bp, 14 predicted proteins | sample MAT01_FD_78092 | JGI IMG/M metagenome (GOLD analysis project Ga0105044, IMG submission 78092) | Freshwater microbial communities from Lake Fryxell liftoff mats and glacier meltwater in Antarctica - MAT-01 | ecosystem: Environmental > Aquatic > Freshwater > Ice > Liftoff microbial mat | place...
ATCTGGGCGCTCGGGGACATGAATCGCCGCGGTGCGTTCACCCATACGAGCTATCAGGACCACGAGATCGTCCTTGCCAACCATCGCGGTGGCGCCCGTACGGCCGACGGTCGCATTGCGACCTACGCGCTGTACACCGATCCGCCGCTTGGTCGCGTGGGACTCAACGAGACACAAGCGCGCGGGCTCATGTCGGGTGGGCGCCGGTTCCTCCACGCATCGCATGAAATGCGAAATGTCAGTCGCGCCAAGGAAGAGAGCGAAACGGTCGGCGTCATCAAGGTGTTGGTCGACGCCGAATCGCACCAGTTCGTTGGTGCGACGATTTTCGGGATTGGCGGCGACGAGATCGTCCAGGTGATCAGCGTGATGATGGCGGCGAAGGCACCGTATCAGGTACTGCGCGATTTCCTGCCCGTGCATCCCACCGTGACGGAGTTCTTTCCGACCATCCTCGGTAAACTCGCCCCGCTCGTGTAGCGTGCCCGCGCCGCGCGGGCAGAACTACCAGCCGCTGGTGCCGCCTCCGCCCTTCCACGGTCCGACAATTTCGGACGTGACCCAGCCGCCGTAAAAGCCGCCATCCTGCGGCAGCACCCGCTCGCCATCGATCGTGCATTCCGCCTGCGTCGGGTACAACGCAACATGATCCCGAATGGCGGCAAAGGGCGCCCGCGGGTCGTCGTACGACCATGCGGCGCGGTCCAGCCGCACCCCGCCGGCCACAATCGTCCAGTATCGCGCGGTGCCCTTCCACTCACACCCCGACGAGCCGGAAGCCGCATGGAACGCGTCTCGCACCGCATCGCTGAACGGGAGGTAGAACGTTGGTGGGCTTGCCGTCTCCAGCAGGCGCAACGCGCGTCGGGTACGCACGATCTCCACACCACCAACCCGCACGATCACTTCACGCGGGTCGGCTTCGATTGCGGGCGGTCGCGGATAATCCCACACCGACTCTTGCTCCGCCGTCGCGTGCTCAGCGAACGGTGGACGTTCGCGGCCGGTCCAGTGCCACATGGTGCGCTCCTGTCTGCGTCAGATGCGGTGGGCGCGTACGACCTTAGCGCGCCAGCTTATTCGTGAGATACGCGTGCAGTTGCGTCACATCCACGCGATCCTGCGCCAGCGTGTCGCGATCGCGCACCGTCACGGTCTGGTCGGTCAGACTCTGCGGATCGACGGTAATGCAGAACGGGGTGCCCACTTCGTCTTGGCGACGATAGCGCTTGCCGATGGAGCCCGTCTCGTCGTAGTCGACCGGGAATGACTTGCGCAGATCGTTCAGGATGTTGCGCGCGAAATCAGGCAGACCGTCCTTCTTGGTTAGCGGGAAGATCGCAGCCTTGATCGGGGCAATACTCGCGTGCAACCCCAGCACAACGCGACCTTCGTCTTCGCCTTCCACGCTCTCTTCACGATACGCGTTCACCAGCGCGGCAAGCGTGACGCGATCTGCGCCAACCGACGTTTCGATCACGTAGGGTACGTAACGCTTGTTGTTCACCTGATCGTAGTACTCGAGCTTCTTGCCCGAGAACGTCTGGTGCTGTGTGAGATCGAAGTCGCCGCGATTGTGCACACCTTCGATTTCCTGAAAGCCAAGTGTACCGCCAAAATCGAAGGTGACGTCGAACGCTGCACGCGCGTAGTGCGCGAGTTCGCCGGCCGTGTGCTGATGAAACTTCAAACGTTCCGGTGACAGACCAAGCGAGAGATGCCACTCGAGACGCATCTGCTTCCACTGGTCAAACCACTCCATATCCGTGCCCGGCTCGACAAAGAACTGCATCTCCATCTGCTCGAACTCGCGCGTGCGAAAAATGAAATTCCCTGGCGTGATTTCATTGCGAAACGCCTTGCCAATCTGCGCGATGCCAAAGGGCACCTTCTGGCGCATGGATTGCTGCACGTTCAGAAAGTTCACAAAAATGCCCTGCGCCGTTTCGGGACGCAGGTAGACGACGCTCGCGCTCTCCTCGAGTGCGCCCATGTACGTCTTGAACATCAGGTTGAAGTTGCGCGCTTCCGTCAACGCACACTGGTCCGCTTGCCCCGGCCGCTTGCTCGGCTTCTGCGGGCAACGCGCGTCTTCGAGCTTGTCGGCGCGAAAGCGCCCCTTGCAGGTCTTGCAATCCACGAGGGGATCGACAAATCCGGCAACATGGCCGCTGGCTTCCCACGTACGCGGATGCATGAGGATTGCCGCATCGAGTCCTTCGATGTCGTCGCGTGAACGCACCATCGCATTCCACCAGCGATCCTTGATGTTCTTCTTGAGTTCGACGCCGAGTGGTCCGTAGTCCCACACGGAACCAGTGCCGCCGTAGATCTCGGACGACTGGAAAATGAAGCCGCGGCGCTTGCACAGCGACACGAGTTTGTCCATGACGTCCGGCGTGTTCGACATGTCAGTTCAGTGATGGTGAAGCGACGAGATGCGCGGCGATGCGATCCCCATGATCGCGGCCGTTCTCAATGAAAATCTTGTTGGCGTCGAAGCCCGACGCGATGACACCCGCAAGGTAGATCCCGGCCACCGGTGTCGCCATCGTGGCAGGATCGTGCGTGGGAACGCCGGTAGTGGCATCGATCGGCACGTTGGCGTGCTCCAGCAGCCCCGTCTCCGGCAAGTACCCGGTCATCACGTACACCTGCGTCGCTGCGAGCTGTTCGTTGTCGTTCGGGCCCGCAATGACCACCTGCTCGGGCTCGATCGCAACGACGCGCGCATTGAATCGTGCGCCGATGCTGCCGTCGGCGATGCGTGCGAGAATATCGGGGCGTACCCACGGCTTGATCTTGGCGTCGAGCTCGGGGAGAAAGTGGACCATCGTCACGCGCGCACCGGCACGATACATGTCGAGCGCTGCGTCCACCGCCGAATTGCCACCGCCGATGATCACGACTGGTTCGTTCCAGGCGCTATGCCCTTCGGCGTACCCGTGCTGCACATGTGGCAACGCTTCACCGGGCACACCCAGCTTGTTCGGACGTCCGAAGTAGCCCGTCGCGACGATCACCGCATGCGCGGCGTAGCTGCGCGCGACACCGCTGCGACGCACCGTGTTCACCATCCACCGGGATGGTCGTGAATGGGCGGTGCCCGCACCCGTCGTCGCGACCAAATCGGTCACCGTTTCGTACTGCCGCACGTCCAGTGAAAACAGCGACGCGACACCGCGATAGTACGCCAATGCATCGCGGCGCGTCGGTTTCTCCGTCGCCACGATGAACGGCACACCGCCGATGGACAGCTTCGCTGCCGTCGAAAAGAAACTCATATACGTCGGGTAACTCGCGATGCCACTCACGATCGCACCGCGATCGATCACCACGGCCGACAGTCCCGCCCGTTGTGCCGCGATCGCGCAGGCAAGACCACACGGCCCCGCCCCCGCGATCACGACGTCAATAGTGTCCGGCTGCGGTGAGATCGCCATCAGACCGACGCGTGCACTCCAATGATCTGGTCGCGACGAGTCCCCACGCTCACAAACGCGATCGGCGTCTCGCACAACGCTTCCACGCGATCCAAATACGCACGCGCCGCGGTCGGCAGGTCTTCCAGCCGGCGGGCGTCCTGCGTGGACGTGCGCCATCCGTCGAACCATTCGTAGACAGGCTCGGCGCGGTCAAGCATCTGTACGTCGGCGGGGAATTCCGTCAGCACCTCGCCGTCCACCCGATAACCCGTGCAGATCGCCAGCGTGTCGAGGGTATCGAGCACATCGAGCTTCGTGACGGCAAGGCCCGTGAGTCCATTCACGCGCGCGGCATACCGTACGACTACGCCGTCAAACCAACCACAGCGACGCGGACGTCCGGTCGTGGCTCCGAATTCGTTGCCAAGCGTCCGCACTTGCGACTGCAACGGCTCGTCGAGTTCAGTGGGGAGCGGTCCGTTGCCAACGCGCGTCGTGTACGCCTTCACCACGCCGAGTGCGGAATCGATCGCCAGCGGCGAAATGCCCACGCCCGTGGCTGCGCCGCCGGTTGTGGTGTTGCTCGACGTGACGAACGGATAGGTGCCGTGATCGATGTCGAGCAGTGAGCCCTGTGCCCCTTCGAGCAAGACGGCCGCCCCACTTTTAATCGCCTTGTGCACGCACAGCCCAACGTCGTCCGCAATCGCCAACAGACGCGGCGATAGTGCGGCGAGCGCAGCGATCGTGTCGTCCACCGACGCACGCACATCGGAGCCGGAACGCTCCAGCTGCGCGTTCGCGCGATCGACACCCACCGCCACGAGTTCACGCAACCGATCGGGATAGCGCAGATCGAGGACACGCACACCGCGACGTGCGACCTTGTCTTCGTAGGCCGGACCGATGCCGCGCCCCGTCGTGCCGATCGCCTTGCTGGCCGCGCTCGCGCGATCCATCAGCTTGTGGTACGGCATGACCAAATGGGCGCGTTCCGAGACGTACAGGCGTCCTTCGACATCGACGCCGTCTTTCACCAGTTCGTCCACTTCGACAAACAGCGTCTCGGGGTCCATCACGACACCGTTGCCAATGGCGCAGCGCACGCCGGGGTGCAGGATGCCGCTCGGGATCTGGTGCAGCACGGTCGACTTGTCGCCGATATGCACCGTGTGACCGGCGTTCGCGCCGCCTTGATAGCGGACAACCCAGTCGGCCTTCTCTGCGAGAACGTCGACCAGCTTCCCCTTCCCTTCATCGCCCCACTGCGCGCCGACCACTACCACCGTGCGCGTTGTCGAATCGAACATGCGGATCTCGTCTCCGGCGGCGCCGTGGCCGCACACAAAAAACGCCCGGCGGACAACCCGCGGGGCGTTGGATCAATCTAGTCTGACGGCCGAGCGAAGCAACCGACGGTGTCCGGTCCCAGGCATCGCGGTGTCACCCAGTTCAGCCCCATCCGTGTCCGCGAAGACATTGCCCGAGAAGAATTTCGGCGAATAGCTCAAGTATCGGGGGGTATGCAGCCGACGCTAACTAGTGAGTGTTCGCGACGCAGCGACCTGCCCATTGGCCACCGCCTCGCGAACCAGACGAGGCGGCTGTCTTCACGCCAGTCCTGAGGTGCCTCTTGGCCCTGGACCTCCGACCTGCGTTCCACGCGAGCGCCCCGGACTCGATCGACGACCTTCGCGAGATGCTTGGAAGTCTCGAAGCACAACTTGTGTCCATGTACGAAGAGCGCGAGGCGCCGGTTGCGCAAACCGCACCCACCGACGAAGCGCTCTATGCCCTCTACGAAGACAAGCAGCGCCTCGGCGCGCGCACCGTCGCCGACCTGCGCGCAAGCGTGGAGAGCCTTTCGGAGCAGCTCGCGGAGTTCTATGGCGGGCGCGAGCATCCCGACCACTCGGGTGACACGACGCAGGAAATGCTGGCCTCGCTGACCGACCAGCTCCATGCGCTGTACGAAGAGCGGGAGCAGACCGCCTACGCCGGCACGCTCGGCGCCGACGACCGTGCATCGCTGCTCTCCTCGCTCCAGTCGTTCGAGGCGCAGCTGCACGCCCTGTACGAAGAGCGCGCACTGGCACCCATCAGCCACGCGGGTGCGCTGGACATGGTGACCAGCCTCGAAGCGCAGGTCGCCGCGCTGCTCGACGAGCGCAACGAACTCGCGGAACGCGTATCACAAGCCTCTGACGATGTGGTCTCTGCCAAAAAACGCGCACGGGATCTCATCAACGCCGTCATCGATCAGTCGTTCGCGTAACTGCGCGAACACCCATCATCTCCCTTCGCTCACGCACAGGAGTATCTCATGTCATTCGTACCCGCAGAGTTTATCGCACAGGTCCCGGCCATCGATCGCTCCAACGCCGACGCGCAGCCGTTTGGCATCGTGCAGGTGGACGACCATGGCGCCATCAAGCTCTACAACCGGTTTGAGTCCGAGATGGCGGGCGTGGCCGTCAGCGCCGCAGAAGGCCGCAACTTCTTCACCCAGGTCGCGCCGTGCACGAATAACCGTCTCATGTTCGGCAAGTTCAAGGACGGCGTGGCGAAGGGTGAGCTCGACACCGAGTTCAACTACACGTTCACGTACAAGATGAAGCCGACGAACGTGCAGATCCGCATGTATCGCCACACGCCGTCGGCGACCAACTGGGTCCTCGTGGGCCTGCGTGCCGCCTGATGCCCGTGTGCCCGGCGCGCGATGACGTCTCCCGTCGTCGCCGCCCGGGTGCGATGTCCTCTTCCTCGATTATACCAACATGAAAACGCTTGCCGCCCTGCTCGTTGACGTTGCGGACTCCGCAGCCGTGGTACCCGTCTGCCGCAACATCGCTGAATCCGTCGAACTCTCCCTCGCCGAGCGCGAGGGCGTGGTGCAGGACGCCGCCAACGTCTGCCAGCAGCTGCAGGCGCTCGGGCAATCGCTCGCCGATCCGGAAGACGAGGCCGATCTCTATCGCAGCCTTGCCGCTATGTGGCTCGAACTCCGTTTCGCCTGGCAGCGCCACAACCTCGTTGCCAACTACGACACGGTCCGCACGGGCACGTGCGCGCCCATCGTGCTCGTACGCGCGTCTGTCGCATCCTACATTCTCCAGCGCATCGAGTCGCTGCTGAGCAGTGACCATCGCGATCGCCTCGGTGATACGGCGGTGCAGTTGCTGGACGTGGTGCGCGACGAAGTGGAGCAGGGTAACCTGCACGTGGGCGCCTGATATGCTGGCTCTGTTGCGTCGTCTGTTCAGGCGGAATCGTCCGAGCGTACCGGGTCAGGCGACCAACGCGAGCCTCGGTGACGCGTTGACGTCGCCGCCCGCCGTTGCCGCATCGTCTGCGCCCGACGTCAGCGACATTCGCGTTGTTGGTACAGCTGCTGCGGTCCCTAATGTCGGCGCTACGAATGCGTCGGTGATAAGGTACGACGCCGAAGCGGCATGGGCTCGGTGCCTCGACGAGGCTCACGCTCTGCTGCAGTCGTTGCCCGAAGCCTGCGAAAGCCCCGACGCCGCGCAACTGTTGCGTTTGCTCGCGAGTGGACCGGAAACCGTGATTCGGCAACTGCCGGCCGCGGCGCGCGAGGCGCTCACGATCTGCGACGACCCCTCACTTCCCCGCGCGCAACTCGCGCGCAAGCTCGAACAGGATCCCGCGCTGCTCCAGGCCCTGCTGCGGACCGCCAACAGTGCTGCGATGTCCAGCGGACGTGGCACGATCCTCTCCATCGATCAGGCGCTCGACCGAATTGGTATGGCCGGTGCGCGTGCCGTAGTGCTCGCGAGTTGCGTGGACGGCCTGCTCAGTCAACCTGGCGGCGAGTACAACGCGATGGCCGCTGACGTCTGGGCCCACATGGTGCGGACCGCGCCACTGGCTCGGGCACTCGCGCCGGCCTTCGCGGCGGATCCTGACGAGGCCTTCGCCATCGCCTTGCTGCACGATGTCGGCAAGCTCGTGATCTTCGATCGAATCTCCGTGTTGCGCACGTCGCGCCGACGCCCTGTCATCATTCCATCGACCTTTATGCACCCGCTGCTGCAACTGCTGCACGAGCCGATTGGCGCGCTCGCCGCCGAACGATGGAGCATGGGGGAACGTGCATCGTCGGCTATCGGCACGCATCATCGCCGCGGTCACGCGGTGAGACGCGACGTGCTCGCTGAAACGCTGTTCGCCGCGGAGCATGCGGATCACGCAGTGCGACGCAACGAACCGCTGGATATCGATGCCATCTGGCGCGCGGGGCAACTGACCGGATCGCCGGCTCGCGCGTCCAGCGTGCTGCAGCGGCTTGCCGCCGCGGCCTGAGCTACGAATGGACGCAACCCAAGGTCTCGCCGAGCTGATCGACGTTCTCGACAGCGCGGACGTTCGCAAGCGCATCCAGGTCATGATCGACGAGTTGGGCGGCGTATCCGAGAGCGAGGCGACCGGACTGCGCATCTCGATGGACCAGCGAATGCACGGAATCGCATCGTCGTTGCGGGATGTCTGCTATGAAGACGACATGAGCGAGGCCGTCGCGACACTGCCCTGGATCTGGCTCGAACTCCGTTTCGAATGGATGCGTTACAACCTGCAGATGCAGTACCAGACCATGTTGCGCGGAACGGCCGAACCGGCGTTGATGGCACGCGGCGCCGCATTGTCGCACGTCCTGGAACTCGTGGAACTGCATCTCGATGCCGACGCCGCGTTTGTCGTCACCAAGATTGCCGCCGACCCCAAGGCTACTGCGCACGGTGCCATCGAGCGAACCGATCGCCTGTTCGCGTTGATGGCAGCCGCGAGCGCGGGCGGCCGTGACGCGGTCGAGTCGTTGCTCTCGGCGCAGGATCAGATCAGTCGGCACACCGATTCCGTACCCGTGCGGCTCGAACTCAGCAAAGCCATCAGCTCGGTCATTGAAAGGATCGGCGGCGCGTTAATGGTCACGGTTACCGACTTCACGCTGGCGCTCGAAGGCGCTGTCATCCGCGAATTGGGGGCGGCACCGGTTCGAGTGGTGCTCAATCAATCGAGCCCCGATCCGTCGGTGTGCGTGCCTACCGCCGTTGCCAACGGGTTGCTCAAGGCCGCAACGGACTGGTTGCGTGCGCTCCGCACCTCGTCGCTGAGTCAGGACGGGCCCACGCGTTTGGCGGCGGGCCGGGCGGCGTTCGTGACCGTGCACGCGTCGCTCGAACACACCGGCGATCGGGTAGAGTTGACGCTCACCGACGACGCGGATGGCACGGTAAGGTACCATCCGCAATGGCGCGCGTGGCCCATTCGCGACTTCAAACTGCGACTCAGGCAATCGGCCAACGAGGGGAGCTCCATCCGATTCGGCTGCTATGTAACGACGATCGCGGAATACATGGTGCTGCGCGTCGGCGGGAACGAGGAGGACGCGTACGTTGGTGTCCCAATCCGCATGGTCGATCATATCGAGCGCCGCGAGCGCGACGCACTCGCGCTGCACGGCCAGCGGCTCATCAATCGGAACTCGGGTGACACCCTGCCGGTCGTGGATCTTGGCGAAGCACTGTTCGGTCGCGCCATCGACACTACCGAGGCAACCTACGTTCACGTCCATCCGGATGGACGTGACGGCATCTGCGTTGCACTGCGCGTTCTAGGTGTTGACGGCATCTGTCGCGGTAGCATAAAGAGTGTTCCCGCGATGCTGTCCGAAAGTCCCCTGCGTGGCTTCGTGCAGGCCGATCTGCGTCTCATCGCGGTGCTCGACTTCGACCGGCTGCTCGGCCGCACCCTTCCCGACGACGGCGTTCCGCTCGAGCAGGCCGCGTGATGCTGCTAACGAGTGATATCGGGTCGCCGCGCACGACGCGCAACATCAGAGCTGAGCCCACGATGCTTGACATCGGAACGGAGCTCACGCCGCGCAACGTTTTCGATGTGGCCACGGGCGCGTACAGTCTCACGTTGGGCGAGCACGCGCGCACGCGCATGCAGGCGTCGCACGCGACCTTGGCGCGTATGGTCGCCGAGCGTCGACGCATCTATGGCGTGACCACCGGCTATGGCCCGCTCGCCTCGCATCCGGTCTCGCCCGAACACGCCGCCACGCTGCAGCGCAACCTCGTCTACCATCTGTGCACCGGTGTCGGCAAGCCACTGTCGCGGCTCCACACCCGCGCGATGATGGTCGCGCGTGCGGCAAGTCTCGCGCGTGGCTACTCAGGCATCGGTCAACCACTGTTCACCACGCTGCTGGATTGCATCCGGCTCGACCTCGTCCCCGTCGTCCCCGAAATGGGTACCGTCGGCGCCAGCGGCGATCTCACGCCCCTGGCCCACGTCGCGCTGGCGCTGCTCGGCGAGGGCGAGATGTGGTATCGCGGCGAACGCCTGCCATCGGCCGAGGCGATGCACGCAGCGGGCCTCGCCCCGGTTACGCTCGGCCACAAAGAAGGCATCGCGCTCGTCAACGGCACCGCGTGCATGACCGGCATCGCCGCCATCAATGCCGAGCGGGCTCAACGCGCCGCCGACCTCGCGCTCCGCCTGTCGGTGCTCTTCGCCGAGTGTCTCGGCGGACGGCTCGAAGCCTGGGATCCGCGGTTCGGCGTGGCGCGGCCGCATGCCGGTCAGGTGGCCGCGCACGCCGCGCTTGCGCGGTGGAGTGCGGGGAGCACCCGCCTCCGCGCCACCGTGCAGCCCCCGGAGCGGCTTGACGAGTCCCAGGCCCACGATGGCTGGCTGCCCGAAGGGGAGCTGCCGCAGGACCCGTACACCATCCGCTGCGTCCCGCAGCTCGTCGGGGCGGTGCTCGACGTACTCGCGTTCCACGACAACATCGTCGCGACCGAGTTGCAAAGCGCGACCGACAATCCGCTGGTCTTCGCGGACGACGAGGCCATCCTGCACGGCGGCAATTTCTACGGCCAACACGTGGCCTTCGCCTCCGATACGCTGCTGCTCGGCGTGGCCAAGCTCGCCATCCATGCCGAGCGCTGCATCGCACGTATCACCGATCGGGCCCAGAATCAGGGGCTCCCCGCCTTTCTGCATGGCGGGCCGGATGGCGTGAACTCCGGCTTCATGGGCGCGCAGGTGACCGCCAGCGCCCTCATCGCGGAACTGCGCACGCGCGCCGTGCCGGCGTCCATTCAGTCCGTGCCCACCAACGCGAACAATCAGGACGTGGTGACCATGGGGACGATCGCCGCGCGCAAAACGGCAGACGTGCTGGACTTGGTCTATCTGGTGCTGAGCATCGAGGCCCTCGCGCTGGCGCAGGCGGCCGAACTACGGGGCGGCTCGGCGCTCGCCGGCTTCGCGCCGGCCAGCCAAGCGCTCGTGGGGTGGATTCGCGAGACGGCCGCCCCGCTCATCGCGGACCGGCCGTTGGCGCCGGACATCGAACGCCTGGCCGCACGGCTCGAAACGGTGGCGTGGGGATGCGACCTCGGCGCGGAGGTCGAGCCGATGGGCGTCGACGAGCGCGAGCGCGAATTCGAACTGGTGTTCTGAGCGCGCACGGCGGGCGGGTCGCGACGCATCAGCCGCAACGTCGGGGAAGCGCTACCCAAGTCTGACACGTGGCGCGTCGTGGACGTGCGCAGTCAGCGCGAGGCGCGAGGCGTAGACATACTGAATCGTACGGCGACGACGAGCACCGCCGAGTTAGAGTCGCGAGACCAGCGCCGCCGCCAACAGCCAGACGGCGACGACAACGCCGATCCCGCTTTTCGCGGCAGCGGCCACGGCCCGCCCGATCACGGCGCCGGTCGCAGCCCGCGTAGGGTCTCCGCGAAGGTCGCGATGCACCGTCAGCTCGCCGATGAATGCACCGGCGAACGCTCCCACGAACGCCCCGAGGACGGAGCCGATCACCGGCACCGGCACGCCCAAGCCCGCCCCGACGAAGCCGCCCAGCAGAGCGCCCCACGACGCGCGCGACGAACCGCCGTACTTACGGGTGTAGCGAGCGCCAAGCGTGTACTCCAGTAGCTCGGCAATGACCACCAGCGCTGAGACCCCGCCAAATGTCCACGCGCCAATGCCGCCGAGCGGGACCAACACCCAATAGAGCAAAGCGGCCCCGAGCATCACCCACAGCCCGGGAAGCCCGATCGGGACAAGCAGAAGTCCCCCAAACAGGGCCAAGGCCAGCAGGATGATCGGAACCGCCGAGGAAACAATGGACATGCCATAACCTACGCGCGGCGCAGCCGTGGGGATTCGTCGACTGGGGCTTAAGCTCTGGACGTCGGCAGCCGATTCCTAAGGGGACGCGGGCACGCGATGCGGCATGCCGGGAGAACATCAGTGATTCGCGCAGTGCGCGTCTCCTTGCCACATCATGAGAAACCAATGTTTTGCGACGACCAATCCAAGCTGGCGAAGCAACTGCTGGCAGTGACCGATGCCTACGATGTCGCGACGGCCCTGCGGGAACTTTCCGGCGCCGTCAGCCTGAGGGAAACCGAACGAGCGGGTATCGAGGACGACGCGCTGCGACTGTGCGCAGAGCTGCGTGTCTTTGCGAACGCGATGCGCTCAGAGGACGACGAAGTGGAGCTGTATCGAAGCCTGGCGATCGTGTGGCTCGAACTGCGCTTCGAGTGGCAGCGGCACAATCTCGTTGCCAACTACGATTCAAAGCACACCGGTGCGACCGACATCGCCGTGCTCGTCCGTGCATCAGCCGCGGCGTACCTGCTTCAACGTATCGAAGTCCTCCTCGAACGTCCCCAGCTTGAGCAGCTCGTGGCGACCGCCATGGAAACCATCGAGAATCTCCGCGCCGACGTGTCGAAGGTCTATGCCCGGATCGCGGCGTAGCCGTCAGTCGCCGACGACGGGCTGACGGCGATCGACCTCTCCCTTCGCCGTTCGGCGCCAAGCATCTCTAGGAATCCGCGTCACCACGCCAAGTCGTTCCCCGAGCGACCCAAGCACTGCGCGGACGTCGTCATCACTCGGTGCAGCACTCGGTGCAGCACTCAGTGCATCGCCTTCGCTCGTCAGTAACGCCTCGATCCGGTCTTCCCCGTCGCAGCGGAGCATCACCTCACAGACCGACGGCCAGCGGCGCCGGATCGCGTCCTCGTACTGCGACGCGTGGACCATCCTCCCGTTCGAGAGCTTGAACGAGTCCGTCGCACGACCGATATAGCGGTAGCCTCCGTCGTCCATCGCTTCAACGATGTCGCCGGTGCGAAGCCATGCCGCGCGGTCGCGTCGCTGCAGACCATCACGCGTCCACCGCCCGACGCACGCATTCGCTCCGCGAAAGGCAAGCACGCCGTCTGGGTCGACGCGTACCTCGCACCCGATCGCACGTCCGAGCGCTCGTGCGGACCACGCACCGACCTCGCCCAACGCAATTCCGGGGGCCGCCTCGGTCTGTCCGTAGCCGACGCGGAGGCGCGTCGATTGCAGCTGCGTTGCGAGCATGGCGGAGACTGGTGCGCCGCCGACAACCCCGCCCTGCAGTCGGCCAAGCAGCGCGGCACCTCGCTCCTCCGCGAACAGTCGCGTGGCGAGCGCCGGTACCAGATCCATGTGTGTGATCGGATGCGCGTCGGCCAGGTCAAGCAGCGACTCGAGCGCACGGCCGCCATCGGGATCACGCACAATTTCGTCTGCGTGGAGCAGCGCCATCAGCAGCCCCAGGACAAGCCCAAAGGCATGATACCAAGGCAGTACGCTCAGGACGCAGCCGGCGGTCGGTGCCAGCGACAGTGCATGGCTGTCGAGCACGGAGAGCACGTTTCCGTCGGAGAGTGCAATCCATGTTGGTGCCCCGCTGGTACCCGATGTGCGCAGCAACAGGCACACATCGGGCGTCACGTCGTGCATGCTGACTCGTAACGTCGGCAAGGGCCGGTCGGGCCATCCCGCTTCACCCGGTTCGAAGCAGTGCGGCGCAGGCATCAGACGTGAGGCATGGGAATCACAAACGATCAGGCGCGCATCGAGCGTCTCCAGGAGCTCCTCCAACCGATCGCCTTCAGCGTCGCGTGGCGCGACCGGTGCCAGCGTGTAGCCGTCCCATAGTGACGCGATCAGCAGTTGAACGAACGCCGCACCGGGCGGGAGCCCGCACACCACACGATCGCCGCGTGTGAGGCCCGCCTCGCGCAGCGCGCGAACCCATTGACGGGAGCCCGCCCACAACGATGCAGCGGTCCAGATGTGGTCCGGCAGCACCAGCAATGGTGTTGGCTGTCCCGCAAGGCGCGCATACAGCCGATCGCGCCATGCGGGCAAATCGGACTCACGCACCCAAACCCGCCGCCTGCATGCGGGCGCGGATGGTTGCAAGTTCATCGCCTTCGATCGCGAGCAACGGTGAACGCGGCGGTCCACCTGAAAGTCCGGCGATCGTCATTGCAGCCTTGATGCCTGCCGGGCCCATTGCGCCGGCAATATCCGTCGCGAGTGGCTTCAGCTTGTCCTGCAGCGCCGTCGCGTCGTCGAGCTTCCCCGCGGCAAAGAGATCGATCATCTCACGCACGAGGGGACCGGCATACAGCGCAATCGCGAGAATTGCCCCCTTCACGCCTGCGGTCAGCGCCGGCACGACGGTGGCGCCGCTTCCGGTCAACACGTGAAACGTGTCGCTCTGCGCGCCGAGATATTCGGTGAGCACGGGCAGATTGCCTGCGCTGTCCTTCATGCCGATGACGTTTTCATGCTGCGCCATTTCGTGCACGAACTCGGGCGACATCACGACGTGCGCGTAAACGGGGATGTTGTAGAGCATCACCGGGAGCGGACTCGCGTCGGCAACGGCGCGAAAGTGCGCGGTCAGCGCGGCCTGCGTCATGCGCTTGAGGAAATAATGCGGCGACACGATCAGCGCGGCATCAGCGCCTGACTCCTTTGCATCCTGCGCGCGTGAAATGGTCTGGCGCGTGCTCTCACTTCCGATGCCAGCAAGCAACCACTTCTCACGGGGCACACGTTCACGCGCCCACGTCAGCAGCATACGACGATCGGTGTCATCGAGCAGCGCCGACTCGCCGCTCGAGCCGGCAACAAGCACGCCCTCCATCCCAAATCCCAGGTGCGCATCGAGGTTGGCAATGAACGCGGCGTGGTCGAGATCACCGTACGCATCGAAGGTCGAGACGGCGGGCACCATGAGCCCGCCCAGCGGAGTAGTTGGCATCGGCTGAATTTAGTCGCTTGGGGCGCCGGCAGCGGAATGTC
>Ga0105044_10007960_pt1 | contig 14604 bp, 11 predicted proteins | sample MAT01_FD_78092 | JGI IMG/M metagenome (GOLD analysis project Ga0105044, IMG submission 78092) | Freshwater microbial communities from Lake Fryxell liftoff mats and glacier meltwater in Antarctica - MAT-01 | ecosystem: Environmental > Aquatic > Freshwater > Ice > Liftoff microbial mat | place...
ACAGCCTGCAGGCTGAAACCGACATCCGGATTTATGATGGTGCCTTCATCAGCATCGTTGCCGGGGATTACTTCCCGGTCAAGGACATCGACAGCGATGGCGACGGTATTGCCGACCCGATCCGGTGGGACGATGACGGCATGATCACCATCGACTTTGGCTGGTACTGGGAGGATGATGGTAAGGGCATTGTCGAAGGCGAACCCGGCCCGGACGGCGATGTGGTTGTCGAAGGCGATCCAGGTGTGGAAGAAGAATGGGTTGACGGCTCGGACGAGGAGTGGGTTGACGGTTCCGACGAGCAGTGGGTTGACGGCTCCGACGAGCAGTGGGTTGACGGCTCGGACGAGCAGTGGGTTGACGGCTCGGACGAGGAATGGGTTGACGGCTCCGACGAGGAATGGGTTGACGGCTCCGACGAGGAATGGGTTGACGGCTCCGACGAGGAATGGGTTGACGGTTCCGACCAGGAATGGGTTGACGATGGCACCGGGTCGAACGGTGAGGACATCGTTTTCCACATTATGCCGGTCAGGCTGCCCCCGGTTTATCTGACAGACCCGCAAGTCGGCGATGACCAGACGAACGGCGATGACCAGACCCCTGGCGATGACCAGACGAACGGCGATGACCAGACGAACGGCGATGACACGACTACCGGCGATGACACGACCACCGGCGATGACACGGCTACCGGTGATGACACGGCAACAAGTGATGCGACCGACGGGTCCGGCGGAAGTACGAGCGAGCCTGCCCTTCGATAGGGCAGAGCGATTGAAGTAGCGCAACAAGCGCTTGTGCAGATGCCTCCGTTTCACGATAGTGGGGCGGGGGCATCTTGACCGAATATGGTGTAATGATGCGACAGGGTATATTGGCACTTGCGGCAATAGCGGCACTGATCGCGGGGCCCGGCTTCGCTCAGGACTTTGAAGCCGATATCCTGGCGCAACTGCGTGGCCAGGGGTATGCGGGGATCGCCCTCAGCCATACCTGGCTTGGCCGAACCCGGATCGTCGCCACCCTGCGCGGCGAACTGCGCGAGATTGTGTTTGACCCCAACACCGGCGAGATTCTGCGCGATCTCTCTCGGACGGTGATGGCGGACAATGGGTTCGGGTCCGGGGGCAATGCCGCCAGTTCATCGACCGGTGGCACCTCGGCGGGAACGTCGGTGGCCACTGCCGCCGGGGTGAATGGCGCAGCCACCGGCACCAGGATGGAAGCATTCACCGCCCTTGATGCAGGTGTCGCCACTGGATCGGCGACCCAGGGCCAGACCAACTTGGTATCCGGCCCCACCGGCGGTTCAACCAGAACCCAGATCGGAATTCCCTTTCAGATTCTGCAATCAACGGGTGGCCAGTGAAAGGGCCGGTGCCGTATCCGTTCCGGCCCGGTCGCCGTGCCAAAAAGCAGGGGCGGCTGTCGGGCGGGCTGAACCTGCTTTTTCTGGTGCTGCTGTTCGTGGTGCAGATCGGCTGCGCGATCTTTTTCGTTGGCGATATCGTGTTGTCGGTGTTTGGCCTGCGCTTGAACCCGATTAGCTGGCAGGCCCGCGAAATTCAGGAAATCGGCGCGGCTGTCGGGCTGATCCTTGGTCTGGCGCTCGGGGCCGTCGCGCTGTGGCGTGCATTGCGGCGGACGCTGGCGGCGGAACAGAAGCTGCGACAGGTGTCGGGCCTGTTCATGGAACATCTGGCAGAGCGGTTCGACAGTTGGGCTCTGACCCCGGCAGAACGTGACGTGGCTCTGTTTGCGATCAAGGGCATGTCGATAAACGAAATCGCCCGGATGCGTGACACCTCCGAAGGCACGGTCAAGGCACAGACCTATGCGATTTATCGCAAGGCCGGGGTGGCGGGGCGGCCGCAATTGCTCAGCCTGTTCATCGAGGATCTGATGCATGACGCATTGCCGGCCGCCGCAGCAGCGCCGCTGGCTGGGGCACTGCCGGCTGGTGAACTGCAGGCCGGGGTGGCCAGAGGGGCAGAAATCATCCCGATGCCGCCCAGCGCCACCGCATCGGCCAAGGTTTGAAGTCAACGCTGCCGCGAGCGCTACAGCCCGAAATCCACCGCCGTCATCGTGTAAAGCCCGGTCAGCGCCATGCGGAAATCGGCGGTGCCGTCGCCGTTCTGATCGCCCTCGATCAGGGTCTGGTTGTTGGGCACATCCTGCACGAACCGCAACTCACCGGCCACGCCGCCAAAGGCCAGCGCCCCGATAAAGCTGAAAGCCTCATTGCTGAAAGTGCCGTTGAGCAGGTTGGCATCCATCTGTGACAGGCTGACCAGATCAGACCCTTGCTGAAAATCGGTGATGCGGTCGAGCACCGCGCCGATGGCGGCATCCAGCGCAGAGTTGAAGGTGAAACTGTCCGCCCCCGCGCCGCCGGTCAGCACATCGGCATCGGCACCACCGCTGATCGAATCGTTGCCGCCGCCGCCGCTGATCGTATCGGCCCCGGCATTGCCGAACAGAAGGTCATCGCCGCCAAGGCCCGCCAGAATGTCACCCGCCCCGGCACCATAGCCACCGTAGATGTCGAACGCCTCGAATGACGTGGCGGTGATGCGCAGCAGCCCGCCCTCATCCACCGTCACCACGCCGGGCACCGACACATCCACAGAGATTGCGGTTGCGCCGCCATAGATCGTCAGCCGGTCGGCACCTGCGCCGCCATCCACCGTATCGGCGAGTGCATCGAGATTCAGGCTCACAGCATCATTGCCGCCGCGCATCTGGGCGGCATTTGCACCGTTGCCCATCAAGATCCGGTCATCCAAAGCGCCGCCCTGCACCGTATCGTCGCCCGACCCCAGCGAGAAATCGAAGCTTTCCACGCCTTTCCAGGTGCTGACCAGCACTCCGCCAAGGGTGACAGTCGTGGTGCCGCCAAGGCTGAAATAGACGTCTCCCGCCGTTATCTGGACACCGGTAATCCTGTCGATGCCGCCGCCAAGGTTGATCTGGTCGGCAAAGCCGTCGATGTAAAGCTGCACCGTATCGTCGCCGTTGCCGGTATTGGCACTGTCGCCGCCGCCATACAGCGTCAGCGTGTCATTGCCGCTGCCACCGATCATCACATCGTTCCCGACGCCGGTGCCTACCGCCACCACCACCTCGAACCCCGCGATATTGGCCTGAAGAACGCCGCCCGCGCTGATGGTGCCGCCGCCGCCTGCCGATCCGGTCATCACGATCGGGCTGGCCGCACCAAAGTTGATGCGCAACTGGTCCAGTCCTGCGCCGCCATCAAGGCTATCCACCAGACCATCGGTGACCAGCGTGATCAGGTCATCGCCGCCGCCGCCCAGCAGGGTATCGGTGCCGCCGCCCGCCGTCAGTGTGTCATTGCCGCCACCGCCCTGCACCAGATCGTCATTCGCCCCGCCATCCAGCCAATCGTTGCCATTCAGCCCAACCAGCGTGTCGTTGCCGCCAAAACCCAGCAGCGTATCGTTATTGTTGGTGCCGGTCATCGTGGTGCCGGTTGCAGTGCCGTAATAGGTGATCGCTTCGAACCCGGTGATGTCGGCGATCTTGATGGCACCTTCAAACAGCGCTGCGCCGGTGAATGTAATGTTGCGGTCGGTCGAATTGATCACCAGCGTATCGAATCCGGCACCGCCATCAATCTGGCTTACCCCGGCATCCATGCTCTGGCTGAGATAGGGCAGGGCAAGGATCACGGTGTCGTTGCCCGCCCCCGCATCCAGAATGTCAGCGCCGCCCACTTCGACATTGCGGATCACATCGTCGCCTGATCCGGCATAGATCGTATCCGCGCCAAAGCTGCTTTCCAGCGTGTCGTTGCCGCCAAAGCCGACAATCAGATCATTGCCATGGCCGCTGCGTACCAGATCGGCCTGGCCGCCGCCTTCGATATGGTGGTTGCCGCCGCCATAGGCCGAGATATCCAGCGCTTCCATCCCGGTTGCGGTGGCCACTGTCACGCCATCGAACTGCACCAGCGTCGTGGCACCCAGGATCACGGTGACAACCTGCGTCATGTAATAGTTCGGGCCATAGACCGCCAGCTTGTCGATCCCGGCCCCGCCAAAGATCTGATCCACATTCAGATCGGTGGTGGTATTGGAGGTATTGGGGCCGATGGACAGCACATCATTGCCCGTGCCGCCGATCAGCGTATCGGCCCCATAGCCACCGATCAGGCTGTCGTCGCCAAGGCCGCCATCCAGAAAATCAGCCTCGATCAGCGCATTGCCCGACAGCGCGTCGACATCGCCGTTCAGCGTATCGTTGCCGCCACCGCCATACAGGCTGTCAGTCCCGTCTTCGCCACGGATATTGTCGTTGCCAAGCCCGCCATAAGCCTGATCGTTGTTGCGCCCGACATAGATCGTGTCATTTCCGTCACCGCCATAGGCGGTATCGGTGCCGGCAGCGGTATAGATGCCATCATTGCCCAACTCGCCCCAGACGGTTTCGCTGCCCAGATAAAGGCGGGTGAATTCATGGGCATATTCATCATCGCCGCCGCCCAGACGGGCCTGATTGTTGCCGTCGCCGCCGTCAACCTCGTCATAGCCATTGCCGCAGTTGATGATGTCGTCACCAAGGCCTGCGTTGATGTTGGAGCCGAAGTCGCCGATGGTGATGCGGTCGTTGCCACCGCCGGTTGCCAGCGTGACACTGCGCGACTGGGTGATATCGACAATGTCATTGCCGCTGCCCAGCATCACATTGTCGAAAAATTCGAAATTCCGCGCCGAGCCAAAGGCACCGAGGTTGACGGTGGCGGGATCGAAGATCCGCATCACGGTTGTGGCACCCGACACATCGAACGACAGATAGTCGGTGCCGTTGCCGCCATCGAGATCCTGTACCCCGCTGCCGCCGTCAATCGTATCGTTGCCATCGCCGCCAAACAGGTGATCGTCGCCGATGCCGCCAAACAGATAGTCATGGCCAGCGGCACCGGTGATGAAATCCAGCGTATCGCCGCCGAAATAATACAGGGTTTCAATGCCGCCGACGACCAGTGCGTTGATGCCGTTGATCTGCAACTGGCTGGTTGCGCCGTTGGGCCCCAAAGTCAGCGTTATCGGCGTGCCAAACGGCAGGCCGCTGGAGCCGCCATAGCTGATCCAGAGCCGCAACAGGTCACTGCCCGCCCCGCCCAGTGCCTGATCGCCGGTATCGGGCGAATAGATCCGCAGTTCGTCATTGCCCGCGCCACCGCGCAGTGTGTCGTGGCCGATCAGGCCGGAAAAGCCGAATGGGATCGAGCCGACATCGGTCAGCACATCATCGCCGTTGCCACCATCGACCAGATCGTGGCCGGTACCGCCGTCGATGTAATCGTTGCCGTCCCCGCCGAAAAGCTGATCGTCGCCCTGATTGCCAAAGATCGATTCGTTGGCGGCCGTGCCATTGACCGCTTCATTGGTAGCGTCGCCCAGATATTGCGTGCCGTTCCAGTTGCCAGCCATGGCGCTACCCCTTGATCCAATGCTCCGCAGCCCCGCCGGCCCGGAGTGAAAAACCCAATTCTCCGAAGTCTAGCGCAGGTTTTGCCCGTGTTCCGATCAAAATTCCGTCAACCGGCAGGATTGCCGCAATGCCGGTATCAATCGCGGGCACCGTCGCTGATTGGCCGTTCGGCAGCGTGAAATCCAGGGGCAACGCCGGGGCTGCCCTTGCAGCCGCTGCAGCAGGCTGCATAGTTGCGCCTGCAATGAGGAGGATCTGATGGCAGGCGAATTGAGCGGCAAGGTCGCGGCGATCACCGGGGCGGCATCCGGCATCGGGCTGGAATGCGCCAGAACCCTGATCGCCGCCGGGGCAACCGTGGTGCTGATCGACCGCGCCGAGGACCGGCTGGCGGCGGCCTGCGCGGCGCTTGGGGCAGGTGCGGTGCCGCTGGTGGTTGATCTGACCGACGGGGCCGCCGTGTCGGCGATGATGCCGGCACTGCTGGCACGCGTCGGGCAGCTTGACATATTCCACGCCAATGCCGGTTCCTATGTCGGCGGTGACGCGGTCGATGGCGACCCCGATGCCTGGGACCGGATGCTGAACCTGAACGTCAATGCCGTGTTCCGCTCGATCCATGCCGTGCTGCCGCATATGGTGGAACGGCAGTGCGGCGACATCATCGTGACCAGTTCGATCGCAGGCCATGTGCCGGTGGTGGTGGAGCCGGTCTATACCGCCTCCAAACACGCGGTGCAGGCCTTTGTGCATACCGTCCGCCGTCAGGTGGCGCGGCACGGTATCCGGGTGGGTGCCGTGGCCCCCGGCCCGGTGGTCACACCGCTCCTGGATGACTGGGATCCGGCGCGGCTGGCCGAAGCGCTGGAAAACGGCGGCATCATGCCGGCAAAGGAAGTGGCAGAGGCGGTGCTGTTCATGCTGACCCGGCCGCGCAATGTGGTGATCCGCGATCTGGTGATCCTGCCGCACAGTTTCGATATCTGACCGGTGCCGGTTGCTGTGGCCCACACCAGATGGATATTTGAACCAATAAGAAGCGCTGGGTTCAGGACGCAGCACCCGCCTCACCCCCCTGACGCGCGGCCTGCTGTTTGCGCCGCCGCTCACGCATCACGCCCCATTGCTGGTCAGCCAGAACCCCGATCAGGATCACCCCGCCCATCACCGCGAAATTGAGCGACGAGGGGATGCCGAGCAGGTTGACCAGATTTTGCAGCATTTGCAGCAGGATGGTGCCCAGCACCACGCCGATCACCGAGCCTTCGCCGCCGCGCAGGGAAAAGCCGCCCAGAACCGCTGCGGCAATGGCATAAAGCTCATAGAAATTGCCATGCGACGACGGCGCGACCGAGCGGGTGTACATGGCAAAGAATATCGCCGCCAGCGCCGTCAACCCGGCGCAGATCACATAGGCCGCCACGATCACCCGGTCGGTCCGGATACCGGAAAACCGCGCCGCCTCTTCATTCTTGCCGACCGCGAACAGGTAGCGGCCAAAGACCGAGCGGTGCAGCACCACCCAGGCCAGCGCGGTGACCACCACCAGCACATAGGTGGCGGCCGGCACCCCGAAAAAGCGGGCGGTGAAGAATTCAAGGCCGGGATAGGTCGAGCCGAACGGGAAGCCCGCGGTGGCATCGGCGGTATAGCCGCGCGCCACGCCGCGATAGATCAGCAGGCCGCAGAGCGTGACCACGAAGGGCTGGATGTTCAGCCGGGTGATCAGCAGCCCGTGCAGCAGCCCCAGCGCCATGCCACCGGCAAGGATCACCACCATCGCAATCGGCCACGAGACGCCAAGGCTGCCGACCATGCTGACAAACAGCACCCCAAGAAGCGCGATCATCGAGCCCGCCGACAGGTCGATGCCGCCGGTGATGATGACAAAGCCCTGTGCGATGGAAAACAGCCCGAACAGGCCGATCAGGTTGGCGGTATTGGCCAGATTGTTGGGCGACAGGAACAGCGGATTTTGCAGGTAGACGCCCAGACCCACCACCAGAATCAGGATCAGCAGACCGACATCTTTCTTGTTCATTCCCGTCCCCGTTGAGTGCGGCGGCTTTGGCCCGCCGGCGCATCGCCACTGCCCACCGCAAGGCGCAGCACGTTTTCCTCGCTGAAATCGCCACGCTCCAGCATTCCGGCAATCCGGCCTTCGCGCATCACCGCCAGGCGGTCCGAAACGCCGATCACCTCCTCCATGTCGGACGAGATCATCAGAACCGCCACGCCGGCATCGGCCAGTCCGCGCATCAGGCGGTAAATCTCGGATTTCGATCCGACATCGATGCCGCGCGTCGGTTCATCAAGGATGATGACGCGCGCCTGCATCGCCAGCCATTTCGCCAGCACCACCTTTTGCTGATTGCCGCCCGACAGTGCGCCGGTGCGGGTGGCGACATCTGGCACCCTTATGCCAAGGGCATGGCGGCTGGCCTCGGCCTGGACGCGTTCGCGCGCCTCGGACAGCAGCGGGCCGTTGGCATGGCGCGGCAGGTCGGGCAGGGTGATATTCTGGCTGACCGGGAAATCCAGCAGAACCCCGGTGGCCTTGCGGTCTTCGGGTACCAGAAAGATGCCCTTGGCCACGGCATCGTTTGCGCAGGCAATGCGGATGGCCTTGCCGCCAAGTTCGATCTGGCCGCCAAAGACCGGATCAATGCCAAAGATCGCCCGCGCCAGTTCGGTGCGCCCCGATCCGACCAGCCCCGCCAGCCCGAGGATCTCGCCCGCCGCAAGGTCCAGACTGACAGCGGCGGCAGGATAGGCGGCGGTGCGGATGCCGCGCGCCGACAGCACCACGTTGCCACGCGGTTTGGCCGGGGGCAGGTAATTCACCTTGAGGTCGCGGCCGATCATCAGCCGCACCATCGCATCGTGGCTGGCCCCGGCACGCGGCAGGATGCCGACCAGATGGCCATCGCGCAACACCGCCACCCGGTCTGCCACCCTTTCCACTTCATGCAGGCGATGCGAGATGAAGATGACCGTGATCCCGCGCGCCTTCAGCCCGGCCATCACCGCCAGCAGCTTTTCGGTTTCGGCATGGGGCAGGCTGGAGGTCGGCTCGTCAAAGATCACCAGCCGCGCATCATAAGACAGCGCCTTGGCGATTTCGACCAGTTGCCGCTCGGCCAGCGACAGTTTGGCCACCGGCGTATCGGCGCCGAACCCGGCCCCCACCTGATCCAGCAGCGGCTGCACAGCCGCCCGTTGCCGTGCGGTATCGACCAGATTGAGGATGCCGCCGCGGCGCGGTTCGCGGCCGATAAAGACATTGGCCGCCACATCCAGGTTGTCGAACAGGTTCAGTTCCTGATGCACAAAGGCGATACCTGCGGCGATGGATTGCGGGACCGTCAGCGCCGGATGGTCGATGCCATCTACCACAATCGAGCCGCTGTCGGGCACTGTCACCCCGCCGAGTATTTTCATCAGCGTCGATTTGCCCGCGCCATTTTCGCCGACCAGCCCGATGATCTCGCCAGCGCTGACCGCCAGATCAAGACCAGCCAGCGCCTGAACCCCGGGATAGGATTTCTTCAGGGCTTTCAGAACAAGAAACGGCAAAGTGTGCGGCATGAACGGGGCGCGATCCGGGGCTTTGGGTGGAGTGTGGCACGCCCGACGCTGCGGCGATAGCGGCAACATCGGGGCTGCTGCGATAGCGGCAACATCGGGGCTGCTGCGATAGCGGCAGCATCGGGGCTCACGCAGCAACGGCACCGCAACCCGGAGGCGGCGGTGCCGTCAGTGGCGCGCAAAACCCGGCACAAAATGGGAGTCCGTTGTGCCGGATTTCAGGTTGCGGTTGCGCCGGTCAGCCGTCGATCTTGGCTTTCAGGTCAGCCTCGAATTCATCGACATTGTCCTTGTTCACCACTTTGGTCGGAACAATGATGATGCCATCGGCGGGAACGCCCGATTTGTCACCATCGAGATAGGCCGCCATCAGCTTCATCCCCTGATAGCCCCATTCAAACGGCTGCTGCACCACGGTCGAGGCAAAGCTGCCCTCACGTACGGCACCCAGCGTGACCGGATCTTCGTCGAAAGCCACCACGGTGATGGCATTCAGCTTGCCGGCCGCCTGTAGTGCTTCATAGATTTTGGGCGGGTTGTAGGAATAGAACCCGACCATGCAGGTGATTTCCGGGTTGGCCACCAGCACGTCATCAACATTGGTGCGGGCGCGGGCAAAATCGACATCATCGCCGCGAACATCGACCAGTTCGATGCCTTTGCCCTCGATCGCCTGGCGGAAACCGGCGATCCGCTCCTTGGCATTGTCGGCCTCCAGGAACCCGACAAAGCCCATGCATTTGCCGCCGCCCGGCAATGCCTTCACCATTTCCTCGCCGGCCTGAACCCCGGCAAGCATGTTGGATGAGCCAAGATAGGCCAGACGGGTGCTCGACGGCGCGTCGCTGTCGGTGGTGAACAGCGGTATCTGCGCCGCAATGCGGTTGAAGGCGTCGATGGAGTTTTTCGGGTCTGCCGAGGAAATCATGATGGCATCGGTGCCAGCGGCCACCAGATCATCCATCAGCGAGTTCTGCATCGCGGCAGTCCCCTGCGCCGGGTATTTGAATTGCAGTTCGAAATCGGGCAGTTCGCCCTGTGCCTTGGCAACACCGGCCTCTGCCAGTTTCCAGAAATCGGATGCGGCGTTGACCACAAAGGCCAATTGGCGCTTTTCCTGCGCTACGGCGGATGTGGCCAGTGCGGTGCCGAGTGTCAGCGCGGCGGCAAGCCTGAACGCGAGTTTCATTGGTTGTCCTCCCTAAGAAATGGTTCGATGTCGGTCGTGTGCCAAGCCCCACCCTGCCGGGCCTTCAGGGGCCGGCGCGGGCATCAAACCATTCGACCGGGTTTTCCTGGTTCAGGTTGTGATCAGCCTTGTCACAGCGGCAGACTGCGGCAGCATCGTGACCATGTCAAATGTAATTTATGATTATTAGTGACGATTGCCTTTCCGATAGTTTATGTTGATCTTGCCGGACCAGGGGTTAAAGCGTCATCAGGCAGGCGAAACGGCATGAAATTGCACCATACGATCGAAATAGCGGCGGCGATTCGTTTTCATGGGTGATCCGGCAGGCACATTGCCCGGGTCAGGGTCCGATACGTCGCCGAAGCGGCGCAAGGGGGCCGCCGCATCGGTCGCGCGGCGGGTCACCATGACCGATGTGGCACTGGAGGCGGGCTGTTCGCAGGCCACCGTTTCGTTTGTGCTGAACAACGCTCCCGGGGTGAAGATATCGACGCAGACGCGGGAGCGGGTCATCCAGTCAGCCATTGCGCTGGGCTATGCCGCCCCGACCTTTGCGCATATGCAGGCATCCTCTGATGACAGCGCAGACCACGGCGGGGCCGTCGGGTTTCTGGTTGACCAGTTGGCCACCAGCCCGGAAGCCGTGGTCGCCATCGACGGCGCGCGGCAGGCGGCGTGGGAAGTCGGGCGGGTGGTGCTGGCAGCCCAGACGATGAATGACACCGAAATGGAGGCGCAGGTCATCCGCTCCCTGCAACCCAGGCGGTTGTCGGGGCTGATTTACATGGCAATCTTTACCCGCCGCGTCGAAGTGCCGGCTGCCATTTCCGATCTGGGCATCCCGGTGGTGCTGCTGAACTGCTACAGCGATGACCACCGCTATCCGTCGGTTGTTCCCGCAGAAACCGCCGGCGGCAGGCGGGCCACCCAGCATCTGATCAGCCATGGTCACTGCCGCATCGCCGTCATTACCGGCGAACCCTGGATGGAGGCGGCGCGTGACCGGCTGAAAGGCTATCGTCAGGCGCTGACCGATGCCGGTATTGCCTTTGACCCCGGTCTGGTCGTCACCGGCAACTGGTCGGCGAGTTCGGGCTATGGCGGGGTCAGGGCCCTGCTGGGCCTGACCAACCGGCCCACCGCAATCTTTTGCCAGAATGACCGGATGGCCATCGGCTGCTATGAGGCGCTGAAAGAGGCCGGGCTGCGGATCCCGCAGGACATCTCGGTTGTGGGGTTTGACGACGAAGAGATCTCGCGCCACCTGCACCCGCAACTTACCACGCTGATTCTGCCGCACCGCGCGATGGGCGCATGGGCCGCCGAACAGGTTGATCAGGCGAAAACCACCAACCGCCATGCGGTGAAAAAGCTGGATTGCGCCTTGGTGGCGCGCCACTCGGTTGCGCCGCCGCAAGCGGGCCGGTTGTAGCGGCGCAAGTTGCTTGATCCGCCTCAGGTGCCGTGATCGACCGCCGCTGCCTGTGCGATGTCCTTGTGGATGATGACATCCGCCGCCGGATAGGCCTGAATGATCGCGCGGCGCAGCGCAGCGCCGATAGCATGGGCGTCGCGCAGGCTTTGGTCGCCATCCAGTTCAAGATGCAGGTTCACGAAAATCCGCGACCCTGCGGTGCGGGTTTTCAGGTCATGAAAGCCGCGCACACCCGGCCAACTGCCTGCCAGCGCCGCGATGCCGGTGATCACCGCCGGGTCGGCCCGACGGTCCATAAGTGCATCCCATGCCGATTTGCCGATCCGCAGCGCCCCCAGCACCAGCAACGCCGCCGCTGCCAGCGCCACCACTGAATCGATACTTTCCATCCCGAACCGGGACGAGGCCCACAGTGACGCGATGGCCCCAAGGTTCGGCAACAGATCGCCCATGTAATGCAGCGAATCCGCCCGGACCACCCGGTTGCCGGTGGCCCGCGCCACCCGCTGCTGCCACAGCACAAGTGCGAATGTCAGCACCACCGATGCGGCCATCACCATGATGCCCCGCCCCTGATCGGTCAGCGCATCCTGATCCGGGCGCATCAGCCGCACCACAGCGGCAAAACTGATCGCGCCAGCCGAAATCAGGATGAAAATCGCCTGACCCAGAGCCGCCAGATCCTCGACCGAGGTATGGCCGAAATGGTGGTCGTCGTCGGGTGGGCGGGCGGCATAGATGATCGCCATCAGGCCGCCCAGCGATACCATCATGTCCATCGCACTGTCGGCAAGGCTTGCCGCCACCGACAGCGACCCGGTTGCCCCCAAAGCCCACAGTTTCAGCACCACCAGCGCCAGTGCAACCAGCACAGACGCCAGCCCGGCAGAAAGATTGAGCTTGGTTGTTCGTGTATGGTCGGGCATCATCGGTCCGGGCAAGCGACGTTGTCCCCTGTGATAGACCATCGCCGCCGCTGGCTGCAACGTTCAAGCCGCGATTGTCGCCGCCCTGCCGCCTATTCCAGCACTTCGCCGGGGGCCACCCCCCAAAGTGCCGATTTCGGCGCCCAGCCCTTTTCACCACCGGCAGAAATGCGGCACCAGTCGAGGCTGCATTCCGAAACGCGGCCAACCACATCGGCTTCCAGCCGCGCCACGGCGCGCGACCGTTCATCCGGTGCGTCATAGATCGTGGTCAAATCCTGTTCCACCACCACGGTCCGTACCCCCGACAGCAGGGCATAGTGGACCCAGCCGCCCGCCCCGTCCTTGTCCTGGACCAGCCGCCAGTTTTCAAATTCGGCGGTGATTTCCAGCGGCATGTCGCGGCGGGTAAAGACCCAGTCGATCCGTTGGGTCAGGCTGGGGCCGCGCCGTGCGTTGCCTTCGGCCCCTTTCAGCGAGACAAAGCGCGGCAACGGCAGGTTGGTGACCGCCCCGTGGCCGGGCAAAACCGCGCGCACGGGCACGCCTTCTTCGGCCTGCGGTGCACCGGTACCGGCCATCATCACCAGCGCCGCCACGGCGCATATGCGTAAAACAGCCATTGGTTGCCCTGCCCCTAACCCACAAGCCGACCGGATTTGCCCGGTTCATCTTTTGCCGCAGCGCCGGATCTTGTGCCCCGCCGCGCTATCGGTCAGTTTGCCATTTATGGCCCGGCAAGAAAAGGGCGGGGAGGGTTCGGATGCCAGCAGACCGGCTGAGTGTTGTCGTGACGCGACGGTTGCCGCGGGTTGTCGAAACGCGATTGACCGAATTGTTCCGCACCACGCTGCGCGACCCCGATCTGCCGATGTCGCGTGATGAGCTGGCTTCGGCCATGGCCGAAGCCGATGTGCTGGTGCCCACCATCACCGATCAGATCGACGCAGGCCTGATCGCGCAGGCCGGGCCACGGCTGAAGCTGATCGCCAATTATGGTGCCGGGGTTGACCATATCGACGTGACCACGGCGCGCCAGCATGGCATTCTGGTGTCCAACACCCCCGGTGTGGTGACCGAGGATACCGCCGACATGGCGCTGGCGCTGATCCTTGCCGTCACCCGCCGCATCCCCGAAGGGCTGGCGCAGATGCAGGGCGGCAACTGGGGCGGCTGGTCGCCGATGGCCAATCTGGGGGGGCGGATCGGTGGGCGGCGGCTGGGGATTCTGGGGATGGGGCGGATCGGTCAGGCGGTGGCGCGGCGCGCCCGGGCCTTTGGCATGCAGATCCACTATCACAACCGCAAACGGCTGCGCCCCGAAACCGAGGCGGATGTGGTGGCGACCTGGTGGGAAAGCCTGGACCAGATGATTGCCCGGGTTGACATCCTGTCGATCAATTGCCCCCACACGCCCGCGACCTTTCATCTGTTGAACGCCCGGCGGCTGAAGCTGATGAAGCCCTCGGCGGTGATCGTCAACACCTCGCGCGGCGAGGTGATCGACGAAAACGCGCTGACCCGGATGCTGCGCGCAGGTGAAATTGCCGGGGCGGGGCTGGATGTTTTCGAGCGCCGCAAGGAGATCAACCCCCGCCTGCGCGAACTGCCCAACGTGGTGCTGCTGCCGCATATGGGGTCAGCCACCATCGAGGGCCGGGTGGAAATGGGCGAAAAGGTGATCGTGAACATCAAGACCTTCGCCGACGGCCACCGCCCGCCGGATCAGGTGGTGCCGGGGATGCTGTAGGGGCCTGATCGTCTTTGAAAGACGGGATCACCAGCCCCTCGTTCACCGAAGGTAATCCCGGTGCAGGATTTGGCACCGAGGGGGTGGCTCACGCCAACGGCCTTTGATCTCAACCTGCTGCCCACAGCCGGGTTGCGGTTGAGGTGATGCGATCGGGTTCTTCGATCGGGGTGTTCCACGCCTGGCAGATTGCCCTGCGGATTGCGTCCCAGCGGGCGAAGACCCGGCTGGAGAGGCAGCGTCGGCGCAG
>Ga0105044_10007961_pt1 | contig 14601 bp, 12 predicted proteins | sample MAT01_FD_78092 | JGI IMG/M metagenome (GOLD analysis project Ga0105044, IMG submission 78092) | Freshwater microbial communities from Lake Fryxell liftoff mats and glacier meltwater in Antarctica - MAT-01 | ecosystem: Environmental > Aquatic > Freshwater > Ice > Liftoff microbial mat | place...
AAAGTGATGTGATCAACGCCTTACGGCATCTAAGGTTAAAGCACTGAGAATGGGATAAATGCCCCATTAGAAACAGAGGTGATCAACGCCTTACGGCATCTAAGGTTAAAGCACATTGAGTCATTCTGCTTATTCTCCTTACTTACTTCGGTGATCAACGCCTTACGGCATCTAAGGTTAAAGCACCAAAGTTCACCTGATTCTTTTACCCGCACCCAATGTGATCAACGCCTTACGGCATCTAAGGTTAAAGCACTCACCCCTAATCAGACCGACTGTTTTTCCGCAATCGGTGATCAACGCCTTACGGCATCTAAGGTTAAAGCACATTTCGTTAATTGTCCGAAGGTTAGAGCCTTTTTTGTGATCAACGCCTTACGGCATCTAAGGTTAAAGCACGCAATTTAAGCCGTGAGATCAAACGCCGTATTATAAGTGATCAACGCCTTACGGCATCTAAGGTTAAAGCACGTCAAGCACACATAACAAATCTTAATAATAATCGAGTGATCAACGCCTTACGGCATCTAAGGTTAAAGCACTTTTGCCTTATATAAGTTTTATTAGTATCTAAGTATGTGATCAACGCCTTACGGCATCTAAGGTTAAAGCACTATCAGGAATTGTCGGAACGCTCCCGTTGACAACACGTGATCAACGCCTTACGGCATCTAAGGTTAAAGCACCCTGTGGCCGCGGTGCTAACACCAGTACCAATATCTCCGTGATCAACGCCTTACGGCATCTAAGGTTAAAGCACATTGCTTTTCTGTTTAAGAGCAAAAATTTTATTCCCACGTGATCAACGCCTTACGGCATCTAAGGTTAAAGCACAACAATAGCTCTTGCCTTCCGACTCACCATTACAAAGTGATCAACGCCTTACGGCATCTAAGGTTAAAGCACCACTTGATAGCGATTAAAGATTGACCAGCAATGTGTGATCAACGCCTTACGGCATCTAAGGTTAAAGCACTGATTGCCAGTAGCTTTAATACTGCGACCTGATTTGTGATCAACGCCTTACGGCATCTAAGGTTAAAGCACATTCAAGGTTATGTGGAATACAAAGAGTTAGTAACCAGTGATCAACGCCTTACGGCATCTAAGGTTAAAGCACGCCACAATATCTTTACGAGATTTAGAATCTTTTTCGTGATCAACGCCTTACGGCATCTAAGGTTAAAGCACACAGCACATAATAGTTTGTTTACTCCCGCCGTTCTCGTGATCAACGCCTTACGGCATCTAAGGTTAAAGCACCTAAATACTCATGCCAGAGTTGGTGGGCTGTGTTGTAGTGATCAACGCCTTACGGCATCTAAGGTTAAAGCACAAGTTACCAAACCATAGATAGGATGAATCAATATTTAGTGATCAACGCCTTACGGCATCTAAGGTTAAAGCACCAGCGCAACAGGTGAAAAAAGAAAGCGTCGTCCTGAGTGATCAACGCCTTACGGCATCTAAGGTTAAAGCACCACCCACTACAAAGCTATGGGCAATTTTATCTCTGCGTGATCAACGCCTTACGGCATCTAAGGTTAAAGCACAAAGCGCAAATCGGCGCAATAAAACCTGCTACCCCTGGTGATCAACGCCTTACGGCATCTAAGGTTAAAGCACCCACCCACTACAAAGCTATGGGCAATTTTATCCCTCCGTGATCAACGCCTTACGGCATCTAAGGTTAAAGCACAACTCCTGTAATGTTAATGTCTGCATTTTTAATAATGTGATCAACGCCTTACGGCATCTAAGGTTAAAGCACCTTTTAATCTTCCGGCACAGTAAGTCATATTTATATGTGATCAACGCCTTACGGCATCTAAGGTTAAAGCACATTAACTGCCTGACGCGATCGCTCATCCCCACCTTATGTGATCAACGCCTTACGGCATCTAAGGTTAAAGCACTGACCATTTGTTTCACGAGCGTTCAACACAATCTAGTGATCAACGCCTTACGGCATCTAAGGTTAAAGCACAATAAACCATTGCGGACAGCTACTCCAAATAGGGTAGTGATCAACGCCTTACGGCATCTAAGGTTAAAGCACACTAGGGAGTTTCATTCCCTGGCGAAAGTGACAAGGTGATCAACGCCTTACGGCATCTAAGGTTAAAGCACACAAATAATCATCAATATCAACTGCCGCAGCTTCCGTGATCAACGCCTTACGGCATCTAAGGTTAAAGCACTTTTTAGTGGAATCCATGATCAGATTCCACTTGCTTGGTGATCAACGCCTTACGGCATCTAAGGTTAAAGCACACAACTACGGTGGCGACACTTGCGGATGGATAGTTTCGTGATCAACGCCTTACGGCATCTAAGGTTAAAGCACTTGGGTACGCTGTTGAGAGTGCAACCGGCGATCCATTGTGATCAACGCCTTACGGCATCTAAGGTTAAAGCACTATCCAGAATAATCAATTATAATAAATTTGTCAATAGTGATCAACGCCTTACGGCATCTAAGGTTAAAGCACGTCCTGGCAATACCATCTTTGAAGAATGTGATGATGTGATCAACGCCTTACGGCATCTAAGGTTAAAGCACTGTCATAAAATCTGATTGATTCATCATCTTCCCATTGTGATCAACGCCTTACGGCATCTAAGGTTAAAGCACCTTTTTAGGTACTCGCAAAGCTGGTATCGCATTTCGGTGATCAACGCCTTACGGCATCTAAGGTTAAAGCACAATAGTAATCTCAAATAGCCATTGTCTCATCTGGGTGTGATCAACGCCTTACGGCATCTAAGGTTAAAGCACCAAGAATAGTTCTACCCTGTCTAGTTTCGTATAGTGGTGATCAACGCCTTACGGCATCTAAGGTTAAAGCACCTTGATAAGTTGAGCGATACAAAAAAAGATGTGGCGGTGATCAACGCCTTACGGCATCTAAGGTTAAAGCACTCAAAGAATAGATGAGGCGATCGAATTCAAGCTAGTGATCAACGCCTTACGGCATCTAAGGTTAAAGCACATAATAAGCCCTTCAAAGCCGATGCATAGCCAAACTGTGATCAACGCCTTACGGCATCTAAGGTTAAAGCACAGGGATCAAGTAGCTTCTCTCCTGACTTTCTGGTAATCTGTGATCAACGCCTTACGGCATCTAAGGTTAAAGCACAGCGAGGCTTGAAAGCCTTAGCAAACAAGCGCTCTAATCCAAGTTTACAAGCATCTCCCAAAAAAACCAATAATAAACTAAAATTTTTCAATTTTGACTCAATTCCAATCTAGCTTGATAATGCAAAACCCTTAATAGAAGAGAGGTTACAAATTTTGCAAGCACCTACAACGCCTCAAAAATTCCTCAAATCTATTATTGATAAGGATTCCAGCAATTACATCCACCTTTACCGCCTGAACAAAGAGAGATGCTTGCATTTTTCAGATGATCAAAAAAGGCTTGTCTGTATTTTCCCACGTACCCGGTCGATTATACTTGGGTATATCCTGTACACAGCGATCGCTCAAACGCACAAATAAAATACAATCCTCCTTTGCCAAAATCGTCTCCAACTCCCAACGTAATTTTTCGCGATCGCGTTGATTCATGACGCAGCGAAAAATGGAATATTGTATCCGTTCTCCATATCCCTCCAACAACTTATAAGCTTTGCGCCAGCGTTTTGGACAGCGAATGTCGTAACAGATGATGTAACAATTTCTGATTTCTCCCATTGTTACACCTCACCGCACAATCAGCTGACCAAACAAACCACCTTCACCCATCCATTCTTTTTCTAGCAATCGCACTTCTAACTCCAGCAAACGACGATAGGTAAGGGAATAACCCGTTGCTGGATGCTTCCAAGTTTCCTGCTTGCGATTTTCGTAGAGTTCGACAAACTTGCGTTTACCAGTTTCGCTCAACCAAACTTGTTGTCCGCGAATATCAAAATCGGCTTTTATATCCCACTGATTGCGATTAACAGAAGCCATAATAATCATATCCACCAAAGGAACTCGAAAAATCTCCATCAAATCCAAAGCTAAGGGTGCAGCTTGGGAGCGGGGTTGATGGTAAAAGCCCAATGCAGGTTCCAATCCAACTGTCAAGATGGCATTCATTACATCTTTGAGTAATAAAGCATACCCAAACCCCAATAGACAATTAAACCGATCTTTGGGAGGGCGACGGTTGCGAGCGTTAAAAACCATTTCCCGTGGTGCATCCTGTGAAATCAAATTGGGTAAAGCATCAAAATAGAGTGCTGCCAAATTTCCTTCATACCCCAACAGCGATTCTAAGGATTTTGCTTGAGGAACGAGTTTGAGTACAGCTTTCATTTGGGCGATCGCTTTTGTCAATCTCTCGTTAGCTTTGGCTTTACCTTTCCCCCGCATCAGAAATTTACGCTGTCCTTGAGCGCGACAAGCTACCAATTTACGCGCTAACTCTAAGCAGGTATCAGGCAAACAAAGAGCAGTATACTGACGAATACGACGTTGAATACTCCCATTGCGAGTATCAAAACTACCTAGATATCGACCCCCACCGGAAACGAAATGTACACCAATACCTTGGTCTGCACAAAAATGTAATGCTTGGGTCGAAATCTGGGAAAAGCTATGCAACACCAACTGTCCTACCTGACGAGAGGGAACTGTCTCTAAAGGTTGATTGCGACGGGTAATTTTGATTTGTTCCCCGGTTCTACCAACGCAAGTTCCAGGCTCCAAAACATGAATTACTTGCCGTTCGTCATCTTCAGGAAATAAGCGAATTGGTTGCCACTCTCGATCATGGGCTAGTCGCGCTTCTTCAGGCAAACAGACGGGAGCTAAAGAGCAACGGGTACACAGGCGTTCGTTGTCGGTTACTGGTGGTCGGTGGGTAGATTGTCTAAGACTACGTGCTTTTTCAATAGCTTCCCGAACTGTTGCGCGTCCTGCATCATCCAGTGGGATGTGAACTAATACGTTGTCAGCGTGGTAGCGAATCCGACCTTCTTTAATCTGGATACTTTGGGCTGATTCCAATAGACAAGCATAGGCGAGAATTTGTAAGCGATCGCTCTCCCAAGCTTGAGGTTGTTTGTTCTCATCTCGGTGAGCGCGACCGCGTTTGTGTTCGTAGGGGATTGTTTGACCGTCACGGGTACGCAATGCATCCAGCCGCCCACGTAAACCCAATTCCTCACTTTCGAGAAATAGTTCCTCCCATTCCTCATCTTCTTGTTTTTCGAGTTCAGTGTGCAGTCTGCGTCCAGCAAATACGGCGGCATCTTGGGTGTACAATTCCTCCACTTCTTCAAGGTAAAACAGGCGGGGACAGTAGGCGAGGGCGTGGAGGGCAGAAACACGAAGGGTGTCGGATGTTGGTTTTGCCAGAGTTTCAGAGTCTAGAGCGATCGCTTGCATGGTAGTACAATTAATTACTTTCATATTGCTTTGCTACCAATCTAGTCAGTGAACTAGGCAGAAACGTTTCCGGGTTGGAAATAAGATTATTAAATTTTCAAGGTTCGGTTTTACGCTTCGCAGCATTTAAAATATCAGAGATCGTTTCTTGGATCGATAATCTTAACAAACCTCTCTAAAGTAGGTGTAGCTTCAATCAGTGTTGATGATAAATCAAAGTCATAACGTTGCCATCTTGTATGATAAGAACCCACATGATCCACCCAAATTGGTAGCTCAATTTGACCTGTATCACAGGGGGTTAACCAGTACCATTTACCTTCAACATTATTTAGTAAAGACACATCATTTACAGCATCATCACTTAAGCCTAGACTTACTAGACCTGTACGAGTGATGTAATCAGGTGATTGAATTGCTTCAGCAAGACGCTGTTCTAGCGATCGCGCTGTTTGCTTTTTCTCACTACTGCTATCTACCCAGCAAATAAACTCGATATTACATAGGGTTTCGATATAGTCAGGAGCATTACCCATCTTCGATTGCTTACTCGCTACACCATACTTATAACGGCTAAGTTTGCGTAGCGTTGTTGCAATTCTGGGCTGTTGTTTGTATGCAAAAGCTAACTTGACTCCCACATGACAAGCCCTGAAATATTCTCCAACAAAAGAAAGTAGCATTCCATAAACCGTAGCAGGTGGAGGAAATGGATAAGTTTCGGCGAGCGATCGCGCATAGGACTTACGAAAGCTCGCATAGGGAACTTCTATGTGGAGTGCAATCATAAACCTTCTCCAACAACACTATACTCCTGCCCAAAAGCAGCAATACGTTGACGTGCTTCATTTGCCGCCGCAATTACGCCAGAAAATACAGTCACATTTAAAGCTTTCAGTTTCTTTCCTTCCTCGGTTTTAGAAACATCGCCGCCAATGATTATTTCAGATGCAGGAATGTCGCCAGACTCAATGCGATCGATTAAACGGGCGATCGTGTAAGTACGTTCTTCCTCATCATGCTCAAAACAGTTTTGAATTTTAGAAGAATGAGCATGAGTTACGCGCAACACAATCGAAGCAGGAGAAAAATCATAAGCAAATCGGCTATGATTTCCGGCTACCTGTGGCGGATCGATGATTGCCTCAATCAAACTAGAAATATGCTTCTTTTTGACAACATCCCCAAGATTTAGCCCAAAAGAGTATTGATACTCAGTTGTGTGCATCTCTGCGCTATAAAGAGAGAGTTGCCCCTTTGCCTTTTCTCCAGAAACACAGTTAAAAGAAAGCTCTGCACGATATGGACGCAAACTTACAGCACGACCCATTGCTAGAGGGCTTTGGCGCTTTGTAGTTTTACCTTTAGGCTTGTCCTTTTTCTTTTTGGCTTTGGGTTCGTCAGAAACTTCCTCAGTATCAACTTCTTCTTCGTTCTCCTTCGCTGCGGCTTCAGCATCCATAAAACCCATCAAGTCATCATCAATAAAAACATCTCCTTGAGGATTCCATTGTGTACGCTTCTCATCCTGGTATTTCAGTTTACCTGTTGATGAATCATAACTACGGTTGACAGGCACAGTAGCTTCCAATTGAAACCGATAACGCAGAGCAAAACGGATTGCCTCGGCTGATACGCTTGTATGCACATCATCTTGGTGAAAGACTTTTTGAAGTGTAGTGGTATTGCCAATGTTATCACCACGATTATTTGCTGCAACAGCTTCATTGGTCAGAATTGTTCCATAAAGGTAATGTGTAGCCATCTTAGTTGTCTCCATTTTTGTTAGTTTGATTGTTTGTTTTTGTCAGACTCGTAGCTCACAAGAGCAAAGAGTAAAAGGTTCTGCAAGCGATCGAAGTTTCTGCGATTGAAAATAAATGCTCGAATAAGTTCAGCATCTTCACGCATCGGAGCAAGAGATCCGCCTTTTGTGGCATCTGCACAAAACTTGAGAAACCAATTTGCGGCTGCATCTGAAGTTCTGAGTCTGAGAATTTCATTACGCATTTTTTCCTGACGAACCTCAACAAGTCTGCCAAAATCTAGATTGTTATCACTTGCGCGTTCGCCCAATTGTCCCATTATCATTTCCCAAGCTTTGTGAAAAGCTCGAATGATGGCAATATCCTCTGTATCTTTAATAGCTTTTACCACTTGATGTAGTCCTCTTTTTCTAAACAATAAATTGCGGAAATCATTTTTATCTGCCACCAATTCCTTGAAGTGATTGCACCAATGTTGTCTAGCAGCGAGGTTGCAAGCAATCAGTTCTGGGAGAGGATTATCAGGAACGGAAAAACTTTTACCATCTTTCATCTTGATAAATTTACTCTTACTTAGATATTGCTTGGCAGCACGAAATACCCGTATCTCCTCATAGTAACCTCCAACTTTGACGCTAATACTTCGATTGATTTGGTTCTTGTCCCAAGCGACTTTACCCATTGCAATTACCTGACAACCATCAACACCTGGTGTAGTTGCAATATTATCAGCTTCAATATCAATTAAAAATGAAAGTGCAGCTTCTTCTGCACCACCAACAACACGTCCTAAATAAGTATTGCTAAATCTTTGAAAGTTTTGACTGCTACTAGCCAACATTTGCATTGAATTAGCAAAGTCTAATAAATCTGTCAGATTAGGAACTACAATACAAGCTTGAGCTTTTTCCTTGTATGTTCTAGGACGTAATAAAAATACAGCACAACCCACAATCAGATATAACAATAAAATTGCTTCTTCTGGTTTAGCTTGCAATGCTTTTTTGCCTGTCATAGCACCAGGAATTACAGATTGCGGAATAGTCGCAATTATCGGAAAACCTCCAACCTCTCCTCTTCTGACAACATCTAATAATCCTGTTCCTTGTGCTTTTTGATGAGCATAGCTATTGATAGCTTTATAAGTAATTGAATCTGCATTTTCTGCATCAGCATTTTTTAAGGGGAATACGCGCGGTGTTTTTTCACCCGGACGCATTTTATTATGTTGCAAAAAAGTTAGACATAACCCTTCATGAATAGCTAATTTTAAATCAGCCGCATCTTCACCAATAAATTGACCTGGTAAATCAATTAATTTATCATCGGTTAATTTGAAAGAAGCCTCTAGAATGCGTCGTAAAGCTTCTTGTTTGGTGAGTGATTCATCCCAGGTAATTTCTACAAAATCTGATTCTACAGTAGGCTTATTAATTCCTTCTGGTGGGTTATTGTCCCAAGCTATAAGAGTTGATGCCAATCCACCTAAAGCTGCACGGTGATAGATAGTAAAATTGCTGTCATTTAAGTGATATCTCAAAGCCATCTTGCACCCGTTCCTTCTCGCGTTACTTCGTCATAGTCATAGGTGACTACACAAATAGGTGCAATACGAATTCCCCCTATTTGTGTCCACTTCAAAGCTTCTTTACGTATAGGAATTGAAACTTCATGCTTGCGTATCCAATCAGCATCAGGATTTCCGGACAAACCTTGTTTTTGCCAAGCTTCGTGATCAGCTTTTAAAATCACTGGTATAGTGTATCCTTCTCCACGAGTAGAACCTGGACGAGTTCGCCACAAACCTGATTTTTTAGGTACACCAAAAAAGCAAGCTCTTTCTTGTGCTTTTTTGTAGTTGTATTCCTCTTCATCACTAACAGCAACAAACTCTTCTGCTAAGTCTCTTTGACTTAATGATTTGTTCTTAACGAGTAAGTTCTGAATCCAAGTTGCAGTTATTTCTATGTCTTCTTTTTTGTATGGTAAAACTTCATTCTCAGTAGGTAGTTGACAAATCAATGCTGGCTTTGGTTGTCCTGGTTTTTCCGGGTTTGCACGACGATTTAATCTTCCCATTCGTTGAATTAATGCCGGAACTGGGGCAATATCTGTGATTAATAAATCAGCTGATAAATCTAAGCTCATTTCTGCAACTTGAGTCGCAACTAAAATAGCCGCTTGCCCTTGTAGCTTAAAATTATCGATTACTTGACGATGGCGATCGCTCCTATCTTTGTAACGCAACCGTGAGTGATAGACATTTACGTAAATATCAGGAAATTTTGCCTTAGCTTCGGTATAAGTTGTATTTACCCAGTCTACCCGATTTCTTACCCACAGCACTTTGCCATTGTTAGCCACACATTCCTTAACTGCATCCCACACTTGTCTAGAATCAGTCGGGTATTGAATGCAATAACGTTCTAAAGTTTCCAATTTCTCATCGCCAGGGACATAAAATACATCAGGACGTACTTGTTCAATTGCCTGACGACGTTGCTCTGGTAACGAAGCAGTCATTAGCAACACGGGTAAATACGGGAAGTTTTTCAGAAATACCAGCAGATGACCAAACAAATAATCATCAAAAGCGTGAACCTCATCAAATACAATGACTGACTGCATAATTGCAGGAGTACTGTAAATAGCGCGACGAGAGTTTACCATTAGCCCTAAAACCGTATCAGCCGTAGTTACAACTAAAGGTGTACTCCATAACGCCAAACCTTCGATTTTGTCTTGTTCTGCTTTCAGTGCAGCTTCCGCAGCTTTTGCTGTATCGTTCTCGTCTTCCTCGTTAACTTCTTCCTGGTTACTGGTTTGTGCCATAGTTTCCAGGTCAACACTGGAACGAGAATGGGTTAAACTTATTAACTCTGGAGGAATCCCAGATTCTAAGGCATAGTCCTTAAAATGTTCTGTAGTTGTACCTGTAGTTGGTAAGCAAAAGAAAATACGTGTATTGTTTCTACCTTGTGCCTGGAATTTTGCACACCATTGTCTTGCCCAAAGATAAGCTGCAATACTTTTTCCAGAACCACATCCCGCTAGTGCAAGGGTAAGGAAAGAATTGGATGCTTCTACATTTTTTTGAAATTCTCGAAACTCAAAACCATCTGGTAATTTAGTTAAATCAATCTTATCGTTTTCGACATCTTTATTACTCCAAGCCCAAGCATGAATTAGTGTGGTTAAATCACTAGGTTTTAAACCTTGAGATAGGTTCTCTACAACAAATGCCGCTAAAGAATAACTTTGAGTGTGTTTATATTTTTTAGCTACTCCACTTGCAGAACCATCCGCAGCAATACCAAAAGCTTTGATTAATGCTACAAATCTTCGTGATAATTCATCCTCAAATTTTGATTCCAGCTTGTTAAATATTTTCTTGAGTTGGTTTAATGATTCTCGTGCTGGTAAATTACAGACATCGTTTTTATTGGGTGCAATAATCAAATCAGATTCAAATAATGGCGGTTCTGACAATCCTAAATCTTGTGCCATTTCTTGGAGATTTACTTGAAAGTCTGCATGAGTTACGTAAACCTTCAGTTCTGTAACATCTTTTTGCACTGTCCGAGCATCAAACTTACGGTGGTGTCCCATTGCACCCCAGACAGCAATAAACTTGATTTTATTTAGAGGTGCTAACCATTCAACAAAACGCGGTTCTAAGCAGGCTAGTAAACCTGAAATAGTTTCATGTCGCAGTAATTGAATCAACTCTGGTTTCCCTGAAAGCATCTCCTGAAAATGGCTATTTCCCTTCCCTAAGTCTTGTATCCAACCATTTGCCAATAGGGTTTTGCTAAATTCATCAATTAAATTTGGATCTAATCCAGCATTTTTCAGTGCTACAGCACCTACAATCTGGGCTAATCCTTTGCAAGCAGCTGCAACATCTCGATTATGCTGAATATAAAGGGCATAATCTGGTGGCTGTTGGTATTTGTTCTTGTCATAAGATTTTGCGAGTAACCGTGAGGGATTTTTCATGATTAACTTTTAGTTGGTACAAAAATTCCACACCCCATGCGTCGCTTTCCTCCACATCCTACAATCTGCAACTTGATAGAATCCTCATCGCTTAAATCCGCAACTTCCAAACCAAAACCTACAACTGTATATTTTTTGATTTTGATAGTTTTGCGATCGCTTTCTCCCTCTGCATTTAAAGGAATCCACGCTCTACCTTGAATTCCCAATGCTTCCAATTGGCGTTTCGCTGCTGACAAAAACGGCTCTGGTTCTTGAAACCCCTTAATTACAACAATCCGCGATCGCAATCTTGACGCAGGTTGCAGCATAAAAATCTGCGGTATTCCCAAACGAATTAAATGTTTACCAATAGTCAAGGCTTTACCTGCCAAGAGGTAAACAGCAGGAACCATGTCACCAGGAACACGTATACGTAAATGCGATTTTTCCGTAAGATAAATCTTCCCTTTGCCATCAGGAATACCCATAATTGTTTGGATACTCAGCCATTGTTGCTCGTGCAGTTGAGGGTAGAGGTGAGAAATAGTACTGTATAATGCGTATCCGTGGTCAGATGGTAAAATTTGTCCAAAAATATTAAACTTGAGTTCTACGTAAGGTAAGTTACTTTCATTGATTCTTACCCCTGCTAAATCTGGTGATAGCATAATTCAGTTTTCCAAAAATCTTAGTTGCCAGAATAAGTTTATATCTATAATTCTTGGTGCGATGGTTTGCGACCTCTCAGCAGAACTAAGAGGTGCAAAACTATGGTGATTTAGCTAAATTCAAAAGATTAGACAGCTATATGCAAGTCGTAGCTTTTTTTGATAAGCAAGAATATTGGCTCTTAGTTTCTGCTATTGCACAAGTAACGATAAATTCTAAAAGCTCATCGTCACTTCTCAATTCCAAACGAGAATTTAGAGGCTGCAAACGACTATGATATTGTTTAGCTTTAGGCATCAGCCAACTACGAACATTAGGTGAGTCATGAGAAGGCTGCTGAGAAAGCCTTGTAATTTCTAGAACGAACTGCATCTGTGAATTCGTAAATCGCTCAAGGAACTCCCACATCGGTTCACAAGAAGATGGCACTTCTGATGTTTGAAGGCTGTCAGTGCTATTTGGCAGATCAAACTTTTTGCTGCCGTTATTTTGTGGCATCATAATACATGAATAAAAATTTTGGTTTTTCCGGTTCGCATAAAACTGGATTTTTTTTATCTTAGCACTCCTTTATGAAATTAGCTGCTTACATAAATTAAATCCTTTAAGTAAAATACTATAAAAACGCCTTACGACATCAGTGATAGCTAGAAACCTTAGAAATCTAGTTTCTGGACTTAGCAGCTTAGTGCTCAACACCTGCTCAAAGTTAATTGAGGGCATCAGAGGTATATATACTTTAACAATATAGTCAGTTGACATCATTGCGACATTCCCTCAACCATTGTAATTACTCTTCATACACTCCAACTCGTCTCGTACCAACTCCACCAATTCAGGCGGACTCTTAACAACCGCTCCCTTTCCATACCACATCACCCACCGTTTCAAGTCGTTAATGCCGCGTACACACATTTTCAGTGTCAATGAACCATCCGAATGCTCCTCAATTTCCTGGGTAGAATGCCACCGCCGTTCGCGGATATACGGTGACGTTTTGGCATCAAACCAAATTTTAACGTCAAGCTGCTTATCTCCTACCTCATGCTGAAACACATTCCCGATATACTCTTTGGCATTAAATTGAGGATCGGGGGTAAAATGTTCTGGTAAGATTTCTAACTTTTTGATCCGGTCGATCCTAAACCAAAGAAACTTTTGACGATTATGGCAGTAGCCGATTAAATATAAATTAGTACCACGATAAACGTGTAATAGATAAGGGTCAAGTTTGCGTTCAGAAAGGACATCACGACTTGCGGTATAGTAGGTCATCATTACCCTTTTTCTTAAGCTGCAAGCGTCTTCTATCTTGTGCCAAATATCTGGATCGAGGTCTACTTCTGCTCCCCCTCCAAAGAGAATATGCTCCTGGGCTAGTTGTTGGACATTCACCCAGATTCTTTCTGGTAAACGTTCACTCAACCGTGCGATCGCAGAGCGTAGCTGCAAAGCATAAGGCGAACCAGCATAGGCTTCTAGCATTCTTGCTCCAACAATAAGGGCAAATAGTTCACCTTTGGTTAAAGGAATACTTGGCAATCGCCATTCTGGATCAGTGTAGTGGTGTCCTAGTTTGGAGCTATACTCCAAAGGAGCGTTAAAGCGATCGCGCAAAAAAGCTAAGTCACTGCGAATTGTTCTTTCACTAACTTCTAACTCTTTAGCAAGGCTAAGAGTTATTGGACGTTGCCTAGTTCTTAATAGTGAGTCGATCAAGAGCAATCGTTCTAGATGGCGGGGCATAAAGTTTTAGCACCTGAATAGACCCATCTTAAAAAGACTACCCGGCAAAAACGTTTCCGCCTTCAGAAAAAAATAAAAAATATAAAAGTTAACAATTAATCAGAATGTAGGCTGTTTCTTAAAAATCTGATAGCTTTTTCAATTAGCATTCAATGCTTAATGGTATTAAAAGTTATAGCTGGGTAGTCTCTGTTAGGCATAACCGCATAACGCCAACCAAAACAATTCGCAATTCGCAGTTCGCAATTATCTTTAACTGCGAATTGCGAATTGCGAATTGCGAATTGTCCTTAGTGCGCTGTGACAAAGCAAAGCGAGGGTAGCCCCAGTGTTGGGGGATCGTGATTGTTGGTTGCATAGTGATTTAATGAAGAATGTTGAGAATCTGGTGAGAGGCGATCTCTGTAGATGTCAAGCGATCGCCTGTCCTCTAATGAGAGTAATTACGCTGCCACTAACTCGCGGCTTTCTATAGCTGGCGCATACTCCCGTAATCGTCGCCATTTTTCGGTTGTTAATTCATCAAAGGGTCGGTCTAGCAGTTCTTCACAGTCAACCGCTTCTGCATAAAGTGGGGTTTGTGCGACTGCCAACCACCACACTGCTTCAAGTGCAGACTGACAAGCGACGCGCTTCTGCTCTGCTGCACCTACTACCCACCAAGTACCGCGACTGAATCCAACTTCGCCCAGATTCACGTCGTTCTGGTAAATCCCATCGTCGAAAATGTCGAAGCCGTACTTTTCACACTCATTGAAAACTTGTGCCATGATTTCGTTACCACTTGTGTCATTCGGTTCTGCTAATTGCTCTTGTATTGGGAGTGTGCCGTCTTGGTAATGCCATTGAATGTAGCGATAGCACTTAGCCCAAGTATCAGCGCGGTGTTCTTCTACACCGTTGACCGTCACTACCCACCGTTGCGTTACGAAGTCCGTGTGGTCGTGGGTGATGCTGGCTATCAATTTGTCGCCAGCGTAGATTTCGTGATCGTAAAAGGTGATTTCTACTGTTCTCAGCAGTTCGGGGGCTACAACTTCGGCTTGGTCTGCGATGAAC
>Ga0105044_10007962_pt1 | contig 14600 bp, 13 predicted proteins | sample MAT01_FD_78092 | JGI IMG/M metagenome (GOLD analysis project Ga0105044, IMG submission 78092) | Freshwater microbial communities from Lake Fryxell liftoff mats and glacier meltwater in Antarctica - MAT-01 | ecosystem: Environmental > Aquatic > Freshwater > Ice > Liftoff microbial mat | place...
CGCCCGCCACAAGTTGGTCGACCACTGGCGCAGGAGCGGACGCAACCAACAGCTGCTCGAGGAACTGTGGGAGGCCACCGACCCGCAGGCGGACAGCAACGAACCGGTCGACGCACTGCACGTCTGCGACGTGCTGCTCGGGCTGCTGCCACATCACCGCGCCGCTCTGACGCTGCGCTATCTCGACGGCCTGCCCGTCGACCAAGTGGCGGTGCTGCTGGAGCGCAGCGTCCACGCCACCGAATCGCTGCTGATGCGAGCCAAGACCGCCTACCGCCAGGCCGCTACCGAACTGACTGGAGGCACACGATGAGCACGACACCCGACGCCTTCGACGCACTGCGCTCCGACACCTCGCCCGTCGCGCCCTCGGCGACCTTCGCCAACCGACTCCGCCAACAGATCACTCATGCCCTTCACGACAACGACAAGACCACCTTGGAGCACAACATGTCCGAAACCCAGATGTCCGAACCAGAGATCACCAACACCGTCACCCCGTACCTCGTTGTCGATGGTGCCGCGGCGGCGATCGCGTTCTACGTCGCCGCCTTCGGAGCGGTCGAGCACCATCGCCTCGTCGGTGAAGATGGCCGTATCGGTCATGCCGAAATCATCGTCGGCAACAGCCGACTGATGATGGCCGACGAGTACCCGGAGGCCAACGCGATCAGTCCGACGACACGCGGCGGCACGTCCACCAGCTTCACGCTCGCAGTCGCCGATGTCGACGAGGTCTTCGCCCGCGCGATTGCCGCCGGAGCGACCGAGGTACGCCCCGTCGCCGACCAGTTCTATGGCCATCGCCAGGGGACGGTGCGCGACGCATGGGGCCACCAGTGGAGCGTCAGTTCCCCGATCACCAACTTCACCGATGAGCAGTACGCGGCCAACAGCAGCGCCAGCGGCTTCGAATGGCAACAGGGTGCGGGTGCGGCGTCAACAACCTCGACAGCACTCGCTGCGGACCCGCACGATCATCAGCTGAAGCACTACGAACAGGGCGACCTGTACTACTTCACCCTGCCCACACCGGATATCGTCAAGGCGCAGACGTTCTACGGCGCAGTGCTCGGCTGGACGTTCGACGATGTGAACAATGGCCACATCGGCAACATCTCAGCGCCTCCCGGCAGCGCACACGGCGCCGCTGGCGGCACCACCGATCTGTACTTCGTGGTCGACGACATCCACGCCGCCGTCGCCCTCGTCCGTGAGATGGGCGGCACGGCCGAGGAGCCCGTCTTCTACGACAGCGGCGCCGCCGCGACCTGCGTCGACGACCAGGGCACCCGCTTCCACCTCAGTGTCCCCGCCGACAAATACCGCAGCTAGAACTTGAACCGCGTGCGCAAGCGCACGTGTCGCGGCCCCATCGGATCACACCGAGGTCAGCGTGTGACACGTGCGATTGTGAACGGCATCGCTACAACGCGAACCTGTCGCGGTGCTGACCACCAAGTTTGGTGGCCAGACTCGCGACGGGTTCAGGGAAACAAGTGTCAGGGTGTCAATCAGGCTTCGGCGAGCAGTTGGTCAGCGTGCGCCGGGCCTCGTTGACGAATGCCGCGAGGGTTTCGATCTGGGTCTGATCGTCGGCCATGCCCACCTGCTTGGCAGCCATCACCGGAACGCGAGTGTGGCGGCGAGGGCTGAGCTCAGGGACGCCAGACGTAGCGAACGTCGGGGGCGCGTTCTTCGTTGCCGGCTCCATCGGCGAGCTCCTCGGCGACGAAACCGTGGCGCTCGTAGAAGCGGCGAGCAGGTTCGTTGACCTGGAAGGTCCACAGCTGCAGCCCTTCGGGCGACCGTTCCTTCGCCAACTGCATCAGCTTGTTGCCCAGGCCGCGGCCCATCCACGCCGGGTCCAGGTACAGGTGCTCGATCCACCCGGCGCCGCGGCCGGCCGTATCCAGCACCATCAACGCCACGATCGTGCCGTCCACCTCGGCCACTCGCACGTCGGCGCGGCCGACCACTTCGTCGGCCATCCAACGCCGGACCTCGCGGTCGGGGTGCACCAGCGGCACCGTCGGCAGGGCGAACGCACGCGACCGCAGAAAGACGGTTGCACAATCGACCGCGTCGGTGTGGCGGGCGACGCGAATGCGAGCGTCGCCTGGCTGCACGGCGCGCAGAATTCCTTCCAGGCCGGCATCGGCGGCGTCGACCGCGTTGTGCCACAGGAACCACTTCACGTCCTGGCTCTCACCCGGAGGCGGCGTGGGGGTGACCATCGGCGACTCGATGAGGTAGCGCAGGTCGAGGTGCGTGTGGCCCTTGGGTCCCGCGTGCACATCGACGTGCAACAACTCCGGGCCGTCATCGCCGACCGGGCCGACCAACTGCGCGGGCAGTCCGGTTTCCTCGACGGCCTCACGCAACGCGCCCAGCCACGGCAGCTCGTTCGGCTCGATATGGCCACCGGGCTGCAACCACATGTTCATCTTCTTGTGCAGGTGCAGCAGCACGCGCCGACAGTCGTCGGTGACCACGATGGCAGAGGCGGTGACATGCACCTTGTTGGCGGTCTCCGAGAACGGCTGGTCCAGCGCATCGTAGAGGCGAATGAACGACGCAACGGAGTCGCGTTCACGGGCATCCACCGGCCGGCGGGCAAGCACGGCGGCACGAATCATCTGGCTGAGATCAGTCACACGACCACGGTAGGCGGTCGATCCGTGTTCGGTGTTGCACGGCTTCGTCAAAATCGCCACTTCAGGAAGCGACGGAACGCGCCGATAGTCAAACCGAACGGTGGCGAGGGCAACCACGTCAGCACACAGATGTCAGTACACGACAGCCACGACTGAGGCGGGAAGAACTCACCATCATGGAACCGGACGCACAACTTGCACCACGTGTGCTACTCGCAGTGGCAGATCCTCTGCTGCGCCGAGTCGCCTCATCGGCGCTACGGGCGCGCGGCTACTCGGTGAGTGCAACCACGGAGGAAGAGGCGGCGTTGACGCTCGCTCGTTCCTTCTCCCCCGACGTCGTCATGGTGGATCTCGACCTGCCCAGCCCCGAGGGTGGCTACCTGTTCGACACCATGCGAGCCCTCACGGATGCGTACATCGTCGGCATTGCTCCCCCTGATGCCGACACTGCGCGCATCCGTGCTCTTCGAGCCGGCGCCGACGATGTCGTCGCAGCCACCCTGAACCCTGATGAGTTGGCTGCACGTTGCCAGGCGCTGCTGCGCCGGCCGCGCCAGCTGCACGCGCGCTGGGACCCGCTACAAGCCTCGGTCATCACACTCGGTGCGCTCACGGTGGACGTGGGCCGCAAGGAAATTCGGGTTCACTCGCTCGACGTTCCGGTCACTCGCATCGAGTTCGCACTGTTCGAGCAGTTGTGCCGCCGCCCCGCCGAGGTGTGCTCGCGTTCAGAGTTGTTGGAGGAAGTGTGGGGCCCGAACTGGGTCGGTGACACGCATGTCGTCGATGTGCACCTCAGCAACCTGCGCCGCAAGCTGCAGCAGCGGGCCCCAGAGCTGCGCTTCATCCACACCGTCCGCGGCGTTGGCTTCCGGCTCAGTAACGACCTGCTGCGTGCGGTCGATGCGCCGATCTTGGACGAGCCGCTGACCGACGAGCCCGTGCTCGTGAGCCCCGTTGCGGGTCATGATGACGAGACCGAGACCGACCGCGAGTTGATCTCCGCCTAGTTCGCCCGGCCATCTTTCCGCTGGAACCGTCAGGAGATCGTTCCGTTGGTGGAGGTGGGTAGCCGTCAGGACATCGTTTCGCCGTTGGCTCGTTCGGTCAGATTGATCGAACGAGGGAGTGCGTCGTGTCCGCGGACTCAGCCCCAGCGACATCGACACCATCGCTGGTTTCAAACCAGGCGCTATCAACCCTTTTCGAGCAGCGCGCCGCACCCTTACTGCCGTCGATTGACCATCCAGATGTGCAGCTCTTCACCTGTGATCACGTCACCGTTGGCCAACGCCCGCTCTGATTCAGCCAGTTCTGCGATCGCCACTGGGTCAGCGAGCAGTTCCTCCGTATCGCACATGGTCAGACTTCGGTCGTCTCGGAAACCGCTCGATCGCCACTAGGAGTATTCGGCGGCGAGCCACCATTGGCCGCGCTCGACGGTGAGCAGTAATAGCGCACCTGCCTGGGTGAGGACTTGGAAGCGGGCGAGGCGGCGATGGCGGGCTGCATCCCACCAGCGCTCTTCCACCGGCCACGGGCCGGCCCACGATTGGATGGCGTCGAGCGACCCACCCAGTTGCACCGCGTAGGGCGGCGCGCTGACGGCACCGCGACCGGTGACCCTGACAGCGGCACCCGTGATGTCGAGCACCGAGACGGACCGCGGTGGGTGGTGCACCACTGCTGGCGACGGTGCCGGCAGCCGGCCTGGCCACGGATGATTGGGCACAGCCAGCCGTTCGACGGGTTCCAACAGGTCGGCGGTGACAGCCGGTGTCCAGATGTACGCATCATGCGGCTGGCGACCACCCTGGGCCGCAGGCACCAGCACCTGCTGCTCGCTGGCAACGGCCACCAGCCGAGCAACGGCGCGCACCGCCCACTCGTCGGCCTGCGTGCGACCACCCCAGAGACCCAACTGCACACCATCGTCGCTGCGCACCTCGGCCGGGTCCAGCCGTAGCAGTGCCACGCCGGCGGTGATGGCACCGTGCTGCGCCCACGCATCCAGCTGCCAGCGCACGCGCTCGACCATCGCTGCCGCGCTGAGCCCACTGCTGCGATACCACAGGCGTTCGCTCTGCTCACCATGCTCGGTTTCAGCGGTGACCACGAGACGCGTACACACACGGCCGTCGGCGGCCAGCATGCCGACAAGTTCTTCCGCCAGTTGCCGCGCCACGAACACCAACGCATCGGAGTGGAACACCGGCTGCTCGAACACGCGCTGCACCTGCATGCCCGCGGGAGGGTCGTGAGTACCGGGTAGCCGATCGTCGCCGCCACCTGCCAGCCGGTGAGCGAAGCGACCAAGCGGGCCGAAGCGAGCCACCACGTCGGCCTCGGGCAACTCGGCCAAAGGACCCAGATGATGCACCCCCAGCCGGTTGAGCAGGTGCACGAACTCGGGCGACACGCCTGCCACCACCGACAGCAGACGCACCGGCAACGGGGCCAAGAAGGCAGCCGTCGCCAGCGACCCCGCATCGATCACGACCGGTTCGCCACGACGCGCCGAACGACGCGCGGCGATGCCAGCGGCGAAACGCCCGTCAGCCACGCCGATGCCGAACGCACCAACCGCTGCCAGCGACAGTTGCGCAGCATCGGTGGCGGTGGCGGCGACCGATGCGGCCATTGCCGCATCACCGCCGAAGTAGCGCGACGGCCCGCGCGAGATGAACGTGAGCGTGCCTGGCTCGGTGATCTCCACCCGTGGGACCATCGCCCCAACCGCACGCACCACCGGCTCGAAGGCGCGAGCGTCGCGGGCAGCGTCGTGCTGCTCGATGCGCACCGATGGGCAGCGCGCCTGTGCATCGCGACGACGCTGGCCAACAGCGACACCTTCCGTCCCCGCAGCCACCGAGTGGGCCACCACCCGATTCGCGTGCAGCACCACCACCGGCTCGCCGGCCGACCCAGCCGCTGAGCCAACGGCGACGACCGGCCAGTGCGGGCACCATAGAACCCCTAGGCGCGGCACCCTGGCCTACCCCGTGCGCCGCAGCGCGGGCAACGTGCCCGCGGATGGTGACGTGCCAGTGGATGGTGACGTGCCCGCTGATGGTGACGTGCCCGCTGATGGTGACGTGCCCGGAGAGAGTGACGTGCCCGGAGAGACAGACGTGCCCGGAGAGACAGGCGCCGCGACCGCAATGGAGACAACGGCTTCCACCGCACCATCCGCAGTGGGCAACCACATCTCGGCACGACGCGGGCGTGGCACCCGGCGACCGCTGAGCTGCACGCTGGCACGGCGCCCGCGGGCCACACCGTGGCCGTTGCCCAGCCCCTGCCAGACAGCATCTGTTGCCTCGAACCGCAGGTCGGCCCCGAATACGCCGGATACGCCGGACGCACCGGACGCACAACCAGACGACACGATCGACAGCAGCACCGCACCACGCGACTGCAACCGCGCCACCAGCCGCCGGGCGGTGACGGCCTTCACTGCGTGCGCACCTGGGCCCAGCAGCAGCACATCGAACCCGTCGATCATCGCCGCCAACACCTCGGCCCACTGCCCGTCGTCGAACCGCTGCGCCGGTTCGGCCACCATCACCAACCGTTCGGGTGCCACCCCCAGCTCGACCGCCGCCGCGACCCCCACGTGCGGCAGGCCCGCAACGCCGACCCACGCACCCGCGAGCGACGGGCCGGCCGCCAGTGCGAGTGCCAGCGACACCGCTGCGGAACCCGCACACTCCACCACGCTGCCGCGCTGCATCACCGCCTGGGGCAGCAGTTCCTCGAAGGCAGGCAGCATGGCAATGGTGCGCTGCTGCGCCGCTGCCCCCGACAGCAACCCGCTGCCAGTCAGTTCGGCGAGGTTGGTGGACCCACGAGGCATCCGGTCACTGTATCGAACACACGTACGCTTTACCAGCCAGATTTTCAGCCGGCGACATGAGCGGTGAGCTGATCTGCAAAGTCGTGCGCCGACCTCGCCCAGCCGTCGGCCCCCAATGCCAACGCGTGGTCGCCGTCCTCCACCGCCAGCCCACCAACAGCGAAGTACACGTTGCCCGCCACCTGCTCGCGTAGGGCCGTCAGTAACGCCGACGCCGCGTCCAAGCAGCTCACAGAGGTCACCGAGACCCCAACCGCCACCAGATCCGTCGTGCGTTGGGCGGCCCTCACGAACGAGTCCTGCGGCATGTCGGCACCCATGTCGGAGACTTCCCAACCCTCGCCGCGCAGCAGATCCGCCAGCAGCGCAATCGGCAGCGAGTGCCGTTCACCTTCCGGCGACCCCAGCAGCACCGCACCCCGAGTTCGACCACGACGCGCGAAGCGTGGGCCGAGACGACCGATCAATCGAAACGCGATTCCAGTGGCCCGATGCTCGACCGACACGTCCAGCTCGCCAGCAGCCCATCGCGCTCCGATCGACTGCATCGCCGGGCTGATCACGTCGAGGTAGATCTCATCAACCTCGGTGCCGGCCGCCATTGCCGCCTCGACCACACCCCACGCACCGCGAGTGTCGCCGGCGACGAGCCGCGACTCCAGCCGAGCAGCCCACGGCGCACGCCGACGACCGCCGGCAACATGGGTGGCGTCACCAGCGGTAGCACCGGTCGCGCCGCCCACCGCAGTCTGCGCTCGATACGCCTCGAGGTCGGCCTGGGTCACCTGCCATGTGCCGCCAACCTTCACGGCCGGCAGCAAGCCAAGACGCACATACCGATACGCCGTCATGTAGTGCACGCCCAGCAGTTCTGCTGCTTCGTTCAGCGTGAGGACGGCGGTTGACACCGACATCACCGTACGGCCGAGCGTTGGTCGCTGCGTAACGCAGCGGCCCAGATTCGCAGTGACCGGATTCTCAGTGGCTGGCCTTCCACTTGGCGAGCGCGGCCCGGCTGCGCTCGACCAACGTGGACGGCACCAACGACAGGTACGCAGCCTCGGGTCCACTGACGCCATCGGCGGCGGCAGCGGCGGCAGGAGCGGCGCCGGTTTCCGGAGCAACATCCTCGAAGACCGGCATCTCCATGCCCGGCTTCCAGTACTGGTACAGATCGCGAATGACATCGCCGAGACCGGCGCTGCTGGCGCCCTTCGCCAGGTCGAGCGTGATCATGTTGCCGAACACATGCACCGTGGCCACCTGGCCGGTGGACAGCAGGTTGCGGGCCAGCGCAGCGGCAGGGCGTGGACCAATGGCATCGGCAGCGGTGCGAAACACCTCGTGACCCATACCAGTCAGGTTGCGGTTCGCTTCGAAGCGAACCATCCCCGGATTCGAGCTGGCCTTTTCAATGACACCGATCTGCTGACCCATAATGCCGCCAGCGTAGTGGGCGTGCCACCGCTGCGACGAGAAGGGCCGTACGATCGCCGGTGATGATCACCCAGCACGAGTTCGGCGACACCTGCTGGTGGGACGTTGTCGACCCCACGACAGACGAATTGGAATCGCTCGACCAACAGTACGGTCTCGGTGACCGCACGTTCGACGAGGCTCGCCGACGTTCAGCGCGACCCACTCTGCAGCGGTTCGCAGATCATGCGTACGTCGTGGCGTTCAGCGGCAGGCTCGGCGAGGTCGACATGTATGTGGGCGACAAGTGGTTCGTCACCGTTCGGCTGCACGACGACAACGGCCGCGAGTGGGACTCTGCAGTCGCGCTCGCACGCATCCGGCGGCTCGCCCCAGAAGTCTGTTCGGGAATGATGTTGGCAACGGTCATCGAGGAACTGGTTGACGGTTACTTCGATTCCACCGACACCCTCGAGGACCAACTAGAGGCCATCGAGGACCGCATCTTCGGTGAAGCAGGAGAGACCGAACGCCAGGTGCAGCAGGACCTGTTCGGCGTCCGCCGGCAATTATTGGAGCTACGGCGCGCCGTGATGCCGCTGCGCGAGGTGCTGTCTGCGTTGCTGCGCAAGGAGGTGCAGTGGGTGGAAGGCGAGGCGCTCATCGTACTGCGCGACACGTTCGACAAGCTGCTGCGCGCCGTCGACATCGTGGATGAGCTACGAGAGCTGGTGGGCAACGCCGTCGACGCTCACCTGGCGGTGATGAGCAACCAGATGAACCTGGTCATGAAGAAGCTCACCGCGTGGGGCTCGATCGTGTTCGGCGCAACACTCATCGCCGGCATCTACGGGATGAACTTTCAGCACATGCCCGAACTCGGCTGGTTCTGGGGCTACCCGTTCGCGCTCGGCAGCATGGCGGTGATGAGCCTCGTGCTCTACCGGATCTTCAAGCGCCGCGACTGGCTCTGACCCGCCGTCGGGGGCGATTCAGTCGGCGAACGCGTCGATCATTGCGTGCACGTCGCCGAGCGGATACAGGATCGGACAGGTGCAGCCGTGATCGATGTACTCCTGCACCTTGGCCTTCGCTTCCGCGGGCGTGCCACTGGCGGTGAGCATCTGGACAATCTCGTCGGGAACCAGCTTGCTGGCGGCTTCCACTTGCTCGTGCGTCGCGGGCCAGGTGAGCACCTCGCCCACCTTGTCCAGCAAGCTCTGCGGTACGCCGGAAGCCTTCATGATGTGCGGCTGCTGGCCCAGGTATTGCGTCACCATCATGCGCGCCATGTCGAGCGCTGTCTCGCGGTCTTCATGCACGCTACACACCACCAATTGCGGTCGGTCGATGTCGTCGATGCTGCGGCCGGCCTTGGCTGCGCCAGTGGCCAACGCCTCCATCGCGCGCTCGTTGTAATCGGGCGACACGAGGTAGTTGAGGACCGCTCCATCGGCGATTTCGCCAGTGAGTTCCATCATCTGCATGCCGGTGGCGCCGATGTAGATGGGTACATCCTTGGCACGACGCTCCTGGTACACATAGTCCAACTCCACGCCGTCGAGGTGCACATACGCACCATCGAACGTGACCGTTTCGTTGTGCAGCAGCGCGCGCACGACAGTGACGATCTCCCGCATCACGGTGAGGGGCCGGGCGCGCTCGATACCAACCTTCGCTGCCAGTGGGTCCCACCATGCGCCGATGCCGAGGATGATGCGGCCTGGTGCAAGATCATCGAGTGTGCTGAACGTGGCTGCCAAGCGAGCTGGGTTACGGCTCCAGCAATCGACCACCCCCGAGCCAACTTTGATGTGGTCGGTGACGCTGGCGAACGCAGCCATCGGCACAGTGGCTTCACGGACCAGCCGACTCTCCGCCTGCCACACAGCGTGAAAACCTTTGGCCTCCGCGTACTGGGCGATGGCCATGCCCTCGCGAATCGGGTGCGCATCCTGCAGGTAGACAGCCATCGGCGTGCTCATGAGCGCCACAATAGTGCCTTTACGTTTTGTACAGCGTTACAGCAATGCAAACAGTCGTTGCGCCTGCTCGGCGGCCTTGGCGTGCACCTCAGTGGCGTCGACGCGGGTAGTCAGGCCCTCGCGCAACAGCAGCTCGCCATCCGCGTTCACGATGTCGGAAGCGCGCACACCGGGTGTGAATGCAACGTGCCACGGGCTGTCGGCGTGCGGGTAGTTCCACGTGACGCGATCGTGACGGGCCTCTGGGAACAGCGTGTAGCCGTTCTCCAGCCACTGCCACACGGTGTCGGGTGAGGCCCGCACGTCGTCCTCACGAAGGCGCACGTATGCGAGCCGCGCTTCCTCCAGCATGTCGGCACCGATGCCATCGGTGCCGAGCACGATGCGATTCGGGCGCGCAGCGGGCCGCGCGTAGCCCACTGAATTGTTCATGTTGCTGCGCGGGTTGTGAGCGATGGTGCCCGGCAGGTCGCGGTCCAAGTAGACACAGTGCACGAGGTGCCAGTCGTCGCGGGCCAGGGTCTGCAGGCGCTGGCCGGCGTCCGCATCGTCGGGTCCTTCGGCCACGTGGATGTGCACCCCCACGCCCAGGTGGGCGGCCAGCGCGGCCGCGCCGGCGAGCGTGTCGTCGGTGCACGTGAACGCGGCATGCACGCCCACCATGCCGCGGCCGCCGGCGCGCAGGAACCGTTCGTTCTCGGCCAGCCCGCGCCGAGCGCCGTCGGGCCCATGGCGATCGGTGATGCCATACGCCAGGTTGGTGCGCACGCCCACCTCTGCACACGCGGTCGCAATGATGTCGAGGCTGCCCTCGATGCACGATGGCGACTCGTGGTGGTCGACGATGGCTGTGGTCCCGCACTGCAGCGCCTCGACCGCACCGAGCATCGCCGACCAGCGGATCATCTCCTCGTCGAGCGCCACATCGAGCCGCCACCACACCTGCTCGAGGATCTCGATGAACTTGGTGGGCTGCTGCGGTGGCGCCGGCATGCCGCGGGCGAGCGTCGAATAGAGATGGTGATGACTACACACCATGCCCGAAGTGACCGCGCTCATCGGCGCGAACGGTAGCGCACAACCCGCCCACCCGAGCCTTCAGCACTTTGTGTCAAAGCCGCCAACTCACAGAGCCTGGTCAGCGCCCGACAGCCTTTACGTAAAACGGGGAGGAGTGTGGGCGGGTTCAATCGACGGCTACAGCGCTGGCACGCATTGGCAGGGTATTGCGCCATTCACCGTCGACCATGTGCAGCGCGGCGGCGACGGCTCCGCTGGTGGGCACCAGGCCGATCTCGCCAACGCCTTTGATGCCGTACGCCGACTTTGGCTGCGGCACCTCCACCAACTCCACCTCGATCGGCGGCACGTCCTTGGGTCGCAGGATGCCCAGGCTGCGCAGCGTCATGTTGGTGGGGAAGCCGCGCTCGTCGCTGGGGAAGTCTTCCGTGAGCGCGTATCCCAAGCCCATGTGGACCGAGCCTTCGATCTGGCCCTCGCACAGGCGCGGGTTGACGGCGCGGCCAACGTCGTGAATGGCGACGACCTTCTCGATGGCACCGGTCTCGCGGTCGGCGATGACGATCTGGGCGGCAAACCCGAACGCGGCGTGGATGGTGGGGTTGGGCACCGCCGGGTCGCCGAGCTTCTGTGTCCAGTCGACAACATGCTCGGCGTAGTGATCCACGTCGGGTGCACAGTCGGCGGCGAGCGCAACGAGGCAGGCATTCTGCACGCTGGCAGCCACCATCAACGTGCCGCGGCTACCCGTTGTCTGGCCGAAGCCGAGCTGACGGGTGGTGTCGACGATGACGTCGATGCGCGCCGGGTCGATACCAAGCTCGGTGACCGCTGTCTGCATGGCCACGGTGTGCACGCCTTGGCCCATCTCCGTGAAACCGTGTCGCACTTCCACCCGACCGTCCGCACTACGGAAGTGAACGACGGCTGCGCACACTTCGCGCAGCCCGTTGCCGAGGCCCGAGTTCTTGAGGCCGAGGCCCATGCCCACTGCCTTACCAGCGGCCAGCGCAGCGTCGATGTGTGGTTTCGCGCGGTCGAGGCATTCCTCGGCACCGCCGGCACCGTCGTCCATGATCTGCCCTGGCCCCCACACGTCGCCGGGGCGAATCACGTTGCGCTTACGCATCTCCCAGCCACTGATTCCGGCCTGTTCGGCAAGGCGGTCCATCACACCTTCCATCGCAAACTGCGCCTGGTTGGCACCGAAGCCGCGGAACGCGCCGCACACCGGATTGTTGGTGCGCACGGCAGTGCAATGCACGTCGATGTTGGGCACGCGGTATGGGCCGCCGGCGTGGCCCGCCGCCCGTTCGAGCACCTTCATCCCCACGCTCGCGTACGAACCGCTGTCGCCGATGCCACGCACCCGCAGCGCAGTGAGCTGGCCGTCTCCGTCGCAACCAGCCCAGTATTCCAAGCGAATTGGATGGCGCTTGGCGTGAATGTGGAAGCTCTCCTCACGCGAGAGCGTGCACTTCACTGGGCGACGCAGGAGATGAGCGGCGAGCGCCGTCTGCCCTTGGTTGCTCATGTCTTCCTTGCCACCGAAGGCACCGCCATTGGAGACCAGTTCGACGGTCACCGCCGTGGTGTCCACGCCGAGGATGGCCGCAATCTGGTCGCGGTCGTCCCACACGCCCTGGCCACCCGAGTAGACGTGCAGATGCCCATCTGCGCTCGGCACAGCCAGCGTGCTTTCGGGCTCCAGGAAGGCATGTTCAATGCGCTGGGTGTTGAACACTTCGTGCACCACGTGGGTGCTGTTGGCCAGCGCGATGTCGACGTTGCCGCGCTCGTACGCACTGATCGAGAGCACGTTGTTCTTCGTGCCGAACACTGCGATCTCTGGATCGTCGATCGCGGCCACCGGGTCGACGATGGGTCTCAGAACGTTGTACTCGACCTCCACCAGCTTCGCTGCCGAACGTGCCTGCTGCTTGGTCTCGGCCACCACGATTGCCAGCACGTCACCTGAGTATGAAGTGCGTTGGCCAACGCCGATGAACACCGGCCAGTCCTTGTAGATGATGCCGACGTACTGGGCGCCGGGCACGTCGGCGGCAGTGAACACTGCGATCACTCCTGGAGCCGCAGCAGCAGCGGAAGTATCGATGGTCAAGATGTCCGCGCGCACATGCTCGGTGAGATACAACGCACCGTGCAGCATGCCGGGCAAACGAATGTCGTCGACGTACCCGCGATCGCCCATCGTCAGCTCAGCGGCTTCGTACTTCGCACCGCTGGTGCCGATGCCGCCAGGCAAACTCGGGTCGACAACCTTGCCTTGGGCGACGGCCTCGATCGCATCGAGCACCTTCACGTACCCGGTGCAACGGCACAGGTGCGCGCCGAGATGGCGGGCCATGTCGTCGCGCTGCAGCTCCGCTCCCTTCTTGTCGATCTGCGCTTTCGCGCGCATCACGATGCCGGGGATGCAGAACCCGCACTGCAGCCCGCCACAGGCGGCGAAGGCGTTGGAGAAGCGAGTGCGTTCGTCGGCGTCGACGCCTTCCAACGTGGTGACACTGCGACCGGCAACCTTGTCGACCGAGTACGTGCACGAGATCTGCACCTTGCCGTCGATCATCACGGTGCAGCAGCCGCACTGGCCCTGCGGTGAGCATCCGTCCTTCGCCGACGTGACGTCCAGCTCCTCGCGCAGTGCAGCAAGAAGATGTGGATGATCTGAACGCACCGAAACCGGAGCGCCGTTGAGGATGAACTCGGTCGTCACGTTTTACATTTTGTCAAGGTTGGGCCCCGATTGCGAGGCTCACGGAAAATGATTTGTTGCAAGTCTGCGCGCTGCGGCGTCAGATCAGTCGAATCAGCGCCGTCAGTCCAACGACGACGATGAGCGCACGCAGCGCTCTCGGGTTCAGCCGCCGGCCGTATCTGGCACCGATCTGGGCACCGATGGTCGAGCCGACAGCGATCACGCCGACCACCTTCCAGTCGACGTTGGTGGTCGCGACGAACACCACAGCGGCGACTGCGTTGACAATGAGTGCCAGCACGTTCTTGCACCCGTTGATCCGCTGGAGGGTCTCGTTCAAGAAGATGCCCAGCACGGCCATCAAGATGATGCCCTGTGCAGCGCCGAAGTAACCGCCGTAGATTCCTGCCGCAAACACCAGCGCCTGCAGCCCCGGCGTGACGTCGCGATGTTGTGTACTGCCCGCAGCGCGACGGGCGGCGAGCTTGCGTGAGATGGTGGGTCCAGCAACAACCAGGACCAAGGCGATCGCGACGAGGAACACAACCACCCTGTCGAACACATCGCTGGGCAACGTCAGAAGCAGCGTGGAACCGGTCGCGGCGCCAAGTGCGGAAGCCGGCACCAACCGACGTAGGCGAGCCGATTGGCCGTTCAGCTCGCGGCGATAGCCGTAGACGCCGGAAAGCGACCCGGGCACGAGGCCGATGTTGTTCGAAACGTTGGCCAGCAGCGGTGGGTAGCCGAGTGCGACCAGCGTCGGGAAGGTGATCAGTGAGCCGGAGCCGACGATCGTGTTGATCGTGCCCGCAGCCATGCCCGCGAAAAGGATGATGATTGCGTCGGTCAGCGACACACGCGCCTCAGTCCGGAAGCACGACGCCGCGCTGCGACGTGATGCGGCCGTAGACCTCGGGGCGGCGGTACTTGTCGAAGTCGAACAA
>Ga0105044_10007963_pt1 | contig 14598 bp, 13 predicted proteins | sample MAT01_FD_78092 | JGI IMG/M metagenome (GOLD analysis project Ga0105044, IMG submission 78092) | Freshwater microbial communities from Lake Fryxell liftoff mats and glacier meltwater in Antarctica - MAT-01 | ecosystem: Environmental > Aquatic > Freshwater > Ice > Liftoff microbial mat | place...
ACCACACTAACTTTGGCACTAATATTTAAATCATATTTCTGTGCAACACTTATCCAGCGAAAGCGCTTTGTGTAAACCTGGTAAAATTGCGGAGTTATAATAATAGTATCCAGCGATGGATCGGGAGTAGGTAACCAGTTAAAAGCCTGTGTATTGGTTTCATCTCCTATAAAAAAACTCGCCTGTGGGTTTGTTGGCAGGTCTACGTAGTTTATATTATACCTTATACCCGGTGCTAACTGTAGCGGCTGGCCTTCTTTTTTAAGCCTGATAAAAATCTGACCGGCTGTTACCATCATACTGTCGTTATAAGTGCTGGGTTTATCCAGTCTTATCATATCGCCTTTCTTTTTTACAACCTGTATCTCTACATCTACTTTACCGGTTACCGCTTGCCCGGCTCCATTTGTACAGCAGTTGGCAGGGAAGTTGACCTGCATGCCAGAAGGAGTTACAACAGTTGCAATATTTGCGTTAACATTAATGCTGTCTAAGTAGGGTTCTGTTAATAAACTGTTTTTAAGCAAAGAAACAGGCATCGATGCAGTAATGGTATTTTGCCAGCTTGTATCGGGGCCATTTAATTGTCCGGCATCGGGCACAAAAACATCTATATCTTTTTGGCAGGCGTTTAAAAACAAACTGCCCCCAAACAATACCAATAAGATTATCTTTTTGTTCATTTTCTTATGTTTAAATACGCACTCTATCTATAGATACGCTAAGTTTTATTTTTGCTGCCTCTCTTTTAAATCAACCCTTATTCCCAATCTTAAACCTGCTGTTTGATATTTTTGTTTTAAGGTGATACTCTCTTTATTCATTGATGAAAGATTATACCTGAAGTATGGCTCGGCCATTATATGCAGCCTGTCGTTTAGTTTGTAATAAACCGATACAGCGCCTATAAAACCTATGCCTGCATTGGTTTTAAACTGGTATGGAGATGAGCCTTTACCGGTTGTAATGCTTACCGGATTTCCGCTGGCATCCAGTACATCGCCTTTTTGCCAACTGTAAATATTTATAACTGGTCCTGCATTAATATTGGCGTGTAGTTTTCCGTTGCCAACTTCATAGCCAACAACTATTGGAATGTCGATGCTGCGGTACCTGTTGGTAGTTGTTTTGTAACGGGCACCGGTTGTGGTATAACTGCCGATGGTATCGCCATTGTTGTTGATGATATAGGTAACCTGCACCACATTGCCCTGGTTAAAAGTAAATTTTTCATTTATCTGGCTATAGTTAAAACCGCCACGCACACTCATAGAATTGTTGAACACTTTAGTATAACGTACACCTGCGCTGAAGGCCGATTTAAATTTTGTACTTTCTTTTCTTTTTTGCAGGTAGCTTGAATTGCTGGTATCCTGTAAACTGCGGATTGCATAATCGGGTCCTGCATAAAATTCAATATATTTTTTATTGCCCGCTGCATCTTTTTCGATAGAAGGGCAGCCAGGTAAAAATACAATGGGATTAAATTGAAGTGTTTCCTGTTTTCCGGTCCTGCGTTTTTCTGTAATTTTTTCTGCATTAAAAGTAAGTCTGCCAAGCAAGGTGCCTCCCTGTTCTGGGTATTCATCCTCTTCGTTATCGGACGCAGTAGTATTTACAAGTACATTTCCCAATCCGGTGTAATATTTTTTATTGCCTTTATTGCTATTGGTTGTATAGTCTCTGCCATCATAAGTTTCAGCCGCAGGCGAAGCAATACTTACCCTTGTTTTTTCGGTAGAATTTAAAGTGGTATTTGAACCTGCATATAAATCATTTGTTACAGCAGGGTTGCTGGTTAATTGGGTTGAATTAATTGGGTTATCTGATGAAATTTGGTTTGTGGGGCTATAATATTTTGTATCAGTTTCAGGTGTTGATTTTTTTGTATTGGCCGCTACAGATGTACTTTCTTTTGCAGCGGAAAATTGGCTGTAATATAACCATGCCCCACCGCTGCTTAAAGTAATGATAAGGCCAATGAGTAATAATTTATTGCGATTGCTGAACATAGAAACCCAAAAGCCGGCAGGCCTCTTCCTGTCTTTTTCAGCAATAATTTTTTCCCAGATATGAGGTGGCACATCGGGCGTGAAATTGCTGAATTGATCTTTTATATGGTCATCAAAATGCCGGTTATTGTTCATACCGCAATTTTTTGTAATTGTAAAATTTGTTTCTGCAGCATATTTCTTGCTTTAACCAACTGGCTTCTGCTTGTACCCGGTTGAATGTTCAGCATGGCTGCAATTTCATTATGCTGGTATCCTTCCAAAACATACAGGTTAAAAATAAGCCGGTATCCATCGGGTAAATTATTTATTAAAACCAACAGGTCTTTTTCGGTTAAATGGCCATAGGCCGATGGCTCCATAATACTTTCATCTCTATCGGTAATCTCGTAACCGATAACTTCTTTCTCATACCTGCGTAAAGAATATTTTTTTAAAGCCGTGTTCACCACAATTCTTCTTATCCAACCCTCAAACGAGCCTTCAAACTTAAACTGGTAAATTTTATTAAAAACCTTTATAAAAGCATCCTGTAAAATATCCTCTGCATCTGCACTGTTTCGGGCATAGCGGTTACACACACCCAGCATGCGGCCGGCGAAGCGGTTGAAAATCTCCTTCTGACAGGAGGCATCTTCTTTTAAACATCCTCGTATTAGTTCGTCTTCCGTCAATTATAGCCAGGTTTACATGGGGCTTTTAGAAAATGAGATGCGATGACTCAATTATACGCTGCCTGCGATGGCTTTATTGCTCATAAGGTACAATAAAGGTCTGATTTTTTTGTTTTATGATGATGAAATCTATAATTTGAACCGGTGTAAGTATTTTGCAATTTTACCTATGTTATCAGCAGAACAGATTAAAAAAATAGTTTCGGCCAACGAAAGCCTGCAGGTTCAGCTTGCAGATGCCAATACCATGCTGGTTGCCCGGGAGCATGAAATTGATTATTTAAGTACTGAACTTGCCGAATTGAATGCATTGCGCAGTAAAATGGACGGACAAAGAGATGAAATTGAAAGTATCCATGACCAGCTTCGCCAAAAAAAGCAGGCGGCAAAAGGTGCTGAAGAAAGAGAGATTGAGTTGCATCAGGAACTCACCGGAATGGCCCTTTTAAACAGACAATACAATGAGCTGATACAGGATTATGCCTATTTGCAAAGCCAGTTTAAAGATATCCAGGCACAATATTTAGATTTACAGCAACGTAGCCTTCAGTTAAAACAGGCTGCCAGCCGCATTGGAGAGCTTGAAAGCCTGCTACAGAACAGTTTGCAGGAAAGAGATATGCTGAAAGAACGGATAGGGGTACTTGAGTCCAGGATTGTGTTGAAAGAAATTTAATGAGCAGTAAGCTTCTCCCAATTTTAAAATATTTACCAAAACACTTGCATAGCTGCGTTCTGTTTTATACTTTACTGCTCTAAAACTTATTGTATATGAACCTAATTGAAAGAGTTAAAAACATTTTGATTACACCAAAAACTGAATGGGATGTAATTAACGGAGAAACAGCCACCATACAATCTTTGTTAATGGGTTATGTATTACCCCTAGCAATTGTTGCAGCTGTAGGATCTTTATTGAAGGGGCTTTTATTTGCCGGAGTTCTGGGACTCAAATTTTTTATTATCTCTGCCATAATTGCATTTATTTCTTCAATTGTAGCATTTTTTGTTTCGGTAATTATTGTAGATATGCTTGCGCCCAGTTTTGGCTCTGAAAAAAATATGGGAAAATCGGCTCAATTGGTTGCCTATTCCGGTACACCTTCTTATGTTGGCGGATTATTGTCTTTTATACCGGTAATTGGATGGCTTGTATCGCTTGCAGCATGGGCTTATGGTATTTATCTTATGTATTTAGGTATTGGACCGTTAAAGAAAACGCCTGAAGACAAGAAAGTGGTTTACATGATTGTAGCATTTTTGATTATGGTTGTTCTATACTTTGTTGTAGCTGCTATTTTGGGTGCAATTTTATTTGCTGCTATGGGTATGACAGCAGGCGGCTTATTAGGGTAGAAAAACATGCAATTAATTTTAAAAAGCATTCGCCAGCTGGCGAATGCTTTTTTGTTTGACTTAATTAGCTGAATTTTGCATCAGTTAAAAAATAAATGATGAACAAGAATATTGCAGATATCAGAAAGGACTATCAATTACAAAATTTGTTGGAAACGGATATTGCAGCCGATCCTTTTACACAGTTTAATTACTGGTGGGATGATGCAGTAAAAAGTGAACTGGACGAAGTGAACGCCATGACCCTGGCTACGGCCTCATTAAGCGGCATACCTGCAGCAAGAATTGTTTTGTTGAAATCGGTTACAGATGCCGGCTTTGTATTTTTTACCAACTACAACAGTCATAAGGGTAAAGAACTGGGGGAAAATCCGCAGGCCTGCCTGGTATTTTTCTGGAAGGAACTGGAGCGGCAGATAAGAATTACCGGCAGAGTTGAAAAAGTACCTGCACCCGAAAGCGATGAATACTTTTATTCCAGGCCAGCTGGAAGCCGAATTGGAGCCTGGGCATCGCCGCAAAGCACCGTTATTAAATCAAGAGAAGTAATTGAAAATAATATTGCAAAGATTGAAGAACAATTTGCAGGAACCGAAATTACCAGGCCTCCTCATTGGGGAGGGTATATTGTAATACCAACGGTAATAGAATTTTGGCAGGGAAGAACAAACCGGCTTCACGACCGCCTGCAATACACAAAAATAGAGGATGGAAACTGGAGAATTGAGCGGCTGGCTCCGTAATACGATGTTTGATGTACGGTGTAAGAGAACCTGATAATTCAGGCGTACATCGTACATCAAACATTGTACATTACTTTAAGCTTTTTTCTTAGCTGCTTTTTTTGGCGCTTCGGTTTCGGCTTCGGCAACTGCTACTACTTTTTTTGCAGGTTTTGCAGGCCTAGTTTTACCAAAAGAGCCACTGAATATTTTTCCTTTTTTTGTTTTAATATCACCACGTCCCATAATTTTCTTTTTTATTTGTATTAATGATTAAATTTTAATTCCTGTAGCGATAATGTGAGTTAGATGGTTCAACTATCTTTCCTATCGGTTTAATATTATCTAAAATTTATTAATTGCCCCTGTACTAAAATATATAAAGATGCTATTACAAAAAAAGCAAGGCACATCAGCACCTTGCTTTTTTTTGTGTCTGATACAAAATTACATTTTAGCTGATAATTCTTTACCGGCTTTAAATTTAGCAACTTTCTTTGCTTTAATTTTAATAACAGCACCTGTTTGTGGATTGCGGCCATTTCGGGCTGCTCTTTTCGAAACAGAGAAAGTGCCAAATCCTACCAGTGTAACTTTACCACCACCTTTTAAAGTTTTAGTAACTGCAGCTACAAAAGAATCTAAAGCAGCATTTGCCTGTGTTTTTGTAATACCTGCATCATCAGCAAGTTTTGAAATTAATTCAGCTTTGTTCATGTTGATTTTTTTTGAATTTTTTAACTGCAACAAATATAGATGCTTTTTGATTGCAACAAATTTTTTTTAAAAAATATTTTTTTTGTAGTGAATGGCTGAAATCCAAAGGCAACAAGGGATTTGGCTGATTGTAAGGGTGATTATATTGAGTTTAAGAACTGCTAATATTTACTGAAACACTTTACTGTAAAGGTTTTCGTACAGATTCTTGTCGAAATCCGCTACCCGTGCGGTTTTTAAAGGGATACAAAATGACAGGGGCATAAAAGAAATATGAATTGAGTTGTTTTGCACAATTAGTTAACAACCTGCATAACCGACCTGAAAGATATGAATTGATTGCCCCATTTGTCAAAGCTTTTCTGGCGCAAAAGTGGTGCATGATTTTCGATATAGTTGTTGTAAAGCCCCTTACTTTCAGCAAAATACTGAACGGCATAAGTTGGTCCTTCTGTCTCATCAGTTTCCAGCAAACGTAATATGGTGGCGTTGGTAAAACAACCGGTTTGTATCACTTCCGGTATATGTTCCTCTTTTAGCCATTGCAGCCAATCGGTTTTAATTGATTCTTGTACTTTTATGGTAACGTTGTAAATAATCATGTTGTTTTTCTTTTATCAACTTCCTTCATCATTTTTGTGGTAAAGACAAGTAAAATTACCAAAGCGGCTGCAATTGATGCCCATAAAAACCATTTATTATTATTTGCTTTGGCAAGGTCATCTTTGGGTTCATGAAAGGCAATTAGTTTACCAAAACCTAAAGATGTAATGCTGTCGGGAATTTTTGTGGTGAGGTTAGATAAATCATATTCCGGTAAAAGGGCTTTCTGGTTATCTGTAATTAAACGGTAACTATTTCCTTTTTCAAGATAAGCTGTTATGTAATGATGGCTGCATGAAGTGGTAACCGTATCTACTACCAGGAGTAGGTTATCTTCATTTTTTATTAACAGGTAAAAGACTATAGTCTTTGTTAATGGTATTTTAAATTGTAATGTGCTATTATTTGATGCCATAAAAGTATGTAATAGCCGCCCGGGGTTGGAAAAAGAATGAACAGCATCCAAAGGAACATACAATTCCACCTGCCTGTTGTAATATTTTACGCCGCTGAGTTGTAAATTGATAAAATCAAACTGGTATGGCTGTTGTTGAATTACTTTTATATAAGAGATCTTCCCACTGTCTTTTTGTATCAGCTGTGTTGAAGGGTTGTTAATTATTTTTTTAAGCGGATATGTAATAGCTGTATTTGCAACAACGGCTTTAATATTGAAGGGATCTTTATTTCTATTGTGAATTACAATTTTATAATACAAATAACTGCTAGCGGGAAAGTTTATATTCATTATATTTTCGGTGGCATTATCATCAGGTATTGGATGCAACAAAATACTATCATTAATTACAAACCAGTTATTTTTATCATTGCTGCCGCTTAGTGTACAAAATCTTTCTGCTGCTGTATTAGAAATCATCAAGCCCAGACCTGACATTATATTTTCACCTTTTTCAATTATTAACTCAGTATTAGAAGCAGTGTTTTCCGACATTGAAAATTTTAAATTTCTGCTTACAGCTTTGCCGGTATTTTCATAAACAGTAACATGTAAAACATGCGGCACCCATTTCCCCGAGTCGTTAACAATCCTTATATCGCTGTAATCGGTTTTTAAGAGAGCATTCAATTCGGACGTAAACTCAATATTATAAAACCCAGATGTTTTTACACTGTCTAGTTTACAATAAAATTTATAACCATCTGTTTGTGCAAAACAACAAGCGGATATCACACTAAACAGAAAAAAATTAAACCACTTTTTCTTCATCAATAATTATTTTTTTTAAACGTTGGTACATAAAGGAAACAACCAGTAGCAACACACCCAAACAAAAGAATGCTGCAATTTTGCCGCCGGCAGGGATATTTCTTATATCGAAAATAAACAGCTTTAGCAGCGTAAGCGTAAACAGGCTTAAAGAGATAATACGAAGTGTGCGATTTTTAAAATGCATACCCAGCCACATAAAAGTAAAAGAGCACAAGCCCCATAGAATGGGTAACCCTGTTTTAATATAAATACGTTGTATATTTTCCAGGTTATTATCTGCTGCATAAAAAACCTGGTTCGCTATAAAATGTATTTCTAAACTTAAAAAGATAACAGTTACAGTACAAAAAATCCAGGTAATAATTTGAAAGCTGTTACTGTCGGTAGATTTATTTTCCAGCAACAGGCGCATGAATTTGTATAACGTAAAGCAGATGAGAATAGCCGAAGCCCAATGCGCCATAAAGTGAAAGGGATTATTTTTATTTGTTAATATTTTTCCCTGTATTTCATATACAGTTGGCGAACAGGCCAGGTATAAAACAATGCACACTGCAAGCATAATAATACTGGTGTAGCAATTTAACTGAAGCGTTTTAATTTTTTGTGTAACACTGATAAGTATAAAAATAAATGCCACCGTAAACAGCAACAGGTAAAGTATGTTTATGCCTGTATGAGGGTAGTAGCTCACAAACTGGTGATTTATTTCTAATGCACCAGCCATAAATAAAATAATCAAGGCAAAAACTCTGAAAACATTTTTGCCGGGAACAACTGTTGCCAGGGTTTTAGTGCTTTCATCTTCTTTGTTACGGATGATGAATAGTACATAAGTTGCCAAAGCTGCAAAAACAGTGGTTATAAAACCTTTGTTTGCAATGATGGGAAGCTTTGCAGCAAAAGGACCATACAACTGCACCCAATCCATTAATAAACTGATGAGCATTAAAACCCAAACCAGGCCGGCCGAGTATTGAATGATACTGATCTTTGACCTGGTAAACAGCCAGTACAATAAAACAGCCTCACTTGCCCAGAACAATGTGATATAATTGCCATGCAATTGTATGGGTGCAGTTATTGAAATAAAAGTAAGCGTAATGCCAATGAGGAGGTATAAGATATTGCTATCGACCTTTTGCTTACGAAACAGGAAATAAGAGGCACACAAATTAAATAGGCCCATGGCCGCACTGAAAAGTCCCCTGAATTCTGTAGCTTCCAAATTGTTCAAACAGTATATCCCTGCTGCAAAATACAAGCTGGTATTTGCCAACAGAATACCAAAGTCAGAAGCAATAAATTTCTTTTTTTCTTTTATGTTGTGGGCAATGTTGATAATAAAAAACAGGAGATAAAAAACCGTTGCAAATAAAAAACCGTTTCGATATGAAGAGTTGGCTTCAAAAGAATTTAAAAAGATTAACCAACCTGCGAAAAGAAGGCTGGTAAAAAGAAAACTCAGTAAATTTAGTAAACGCCATGCTTTATAATATGCAATTATTAAAAGTCCGCTGTTTAAAATAATAAGATAAGTAAATAAAATTTTATAGTTACTATTACCTGTACTTACTAAGAATGGAGCCAAAAAACCACCGATCAGTGCTATTATTGCCAGTTCCTGCTTTTCATACAATAAAGAAAGAACAACTGCAAAAGATGTAATCACAATCATAATTATAAATGCCATTGTTTGACTGAAAAGATTGAATTGCTGAAAAGCAAGGGAGATGGTAAAATAAAAAACAGCAATGCCGCCACCAGCTAATACAGAGCTAAAACCCCTGTATGTGTTACGGAAGCGATGCGCTAATGCAACAAGTATACCGCCACATAACATTCCTACGGATACACGTGCAACGGATCCTATCCAGTTTTGGTCTATGGCATATTTTACAAAGAAGCCAATGGCTAAAACCAGTATGGCAATACCAATTTTGCTAACAAGATTTTCTCCGATGAACTTTTCCATATCGGGATGGCGCTCGAAGAAAGTGGGAGGGATTACAATTTCTTTTTTTTGTTTTGGAACCTCAATGGTTTCTTTTACTTCAACAGTTGTAATCTTACTTTCGCCTAGTACTTCTTTCGGTTCAGCATTTTTTATTTCAATATTTATTGCAGCAGTATTATCATCTGCAATTTTAAAAAGACTTACGTAGGGTTTTGTTTCTTCAACAGGCTTGGGTTTTTCCTCTAATTTGATTTCAGGGATTTCTTTCTTTTCACTGGTAAGATTTAAAAGATGCCTTCTTAATAATTTCAATTCATCTTCCAGTTTTTGAAGATGTGTGGAGGTTTTACTGTTTTGACTAAGAATGATTACCAGTATTGTGATCATCAAAAGAACGGAAAAAAATTCCATACAGTAAAATTTGGTTAACAGCTAAGATATAGAACCCTTGGGCGAATGAGCGAATTAATATTGTTAAAAATAATTTTAAAAAGCTTTTGTTAAACTTTTAATTCAACATACACCGGGCAATGGTCACTATGTTTTACATCCGGAAAAATATCTGCATTGAGCAATTGTTTTTTCAATGGCTCTGTAACGGTAATATAATCTATGCGCCAGCCTTTGTTATTTAACCTTACGGAAGGAAAGCGCTGGCTCCACCAGCTATAGCGATGAGGCTCCTTGTGAAATTCCCGAAAGGTATCTACCCAGCCACTGGCTAAAAATTGGGTCATCCATTCCCTTTCTTCAGGCAAAAAACCACTGCTTTTTTTATTTCCCCTGGGATCATGAATATCAATTTCGTTGTGGGCAATATTATAATCGCCCACAAGAATGATCTTTGGATTTTTCTTTTTGAGTTTTTTTAAATACGCATGAAACTCATTCAGCCATACATATTTAAATGCCTGCCGTTCATCGCCACTGGTGCCCGAAGGGAAGTAAGCGTTGATTAAACGTATATCCCCAAAGTCAAGCTGTATTACCCTGCCTTCACTATCGCTGGATGCAATGCCACAACCGATACATACATTATCAGGTTTTATTTTTGTAAAAACGGCAACACCGCTGTATCCCTTTTTTTGTGCGCTAAACCAGTGATGATGAAAACCCAGGTCTTCCAGTAATTTAATATCCACATCGCCCTGGCTGGCTTTGGTTTCCTGCAGGCAAATAACATCGGCCGGATTTGTTTTAAGCCAGTCAATAAAACCTTTTTTTATGGCGGCACGTATGCCGTTTACGTTGTAAGAGATGATACGCATAGTTATCAGTTATAAAATATGTTGGGCAAGAAATTCTTTCAGCGTGTTTAAAAACTCATGATTTAAATTCCATTGATCAGTATTTCGGAAGTTTCTGTTCTTATCCTGAATTAAATCATTTTTGTCATTTTTCTTATTTTTTTCTGGTAGTAACGCATCTAAATAAGCAAATACTTTTGATTTAGTAACTGGTGCTTGATATCCCTTTATACAGGATTCATAAGCTTCAAAACATGTAATGATTTTTCTATCAACAACAATTTCTGTAAGCATTGTTTCTAAAGCACCAGGTGAGCCATTATTTGGAAATAAAAAAAGTTGAATAGGAATGTTGTTTTCTGTAAAATCATTAATAATCTCTTTTCTTCTTAAATCAAAATCAACATCTGCATCCAAAACAAGGATAGAAGTCCTTTCATTATCAATAGTATTTTCCCGTATTGAAGTTTTAATCTTTCCATCATTTTTATAGCCAGACCATCCTCCAAGGGTATCAAAATCTTCTTCACTTATGGGAATTGCAAAAACTTGTTCTATAAAATCTTTAAGGAACTTTACATCTGCTTTACTTTCTGTAAAAATTTTGAAGTTAGGCATGGCTATCTAATTTCACTTTCTGCTAAAAGGGCATTTTCAAACTCAGCAAATTCCATGGTATAGGCTTTTATACCGTGTTTGGTTTCTGCCAGGCGTATTATCCTTCCTTCGCTTTGCAGGCCGGTTTCTTCCAAAGCTTTGGTGAAACTTTCAATACATTCTTTGGAGTGAGTTGTGGCAAAAATCTGTTTGCCTTGTTCATCGGCAATGTTTAGAAGAGATTTAGTAAAATCAGTAAGTCTGCTATAATGAACACCAGCGTCTAATTCATCAATCATTAAACGACTATAGTGATCATTTGAAAAAAGGGATAGGAGTATTCTAAAAAGCTTTACTGCACCATCGCCGTATGCAGCCAGCGGAGACAATCTATTTTTTCCAGACTCGGAAATCAAAAGAATTGGATTAAAAGAATAGCTGGCATTTACTTCAATGTTTTTTATTTTTTTTATTATGTGCGATAAAGATTCTAACAATCTTTCTTTCTTATCAACATATAACTGGATATTTGTTGAATATAGTTTTGTGAGTTCATGACTATAAAGCGAGCCGAAAGGGACAAAAGGTACATTGAAGTTAAACATTTTTTCTTCCTCAGCTGGATTATAAGTTATTGGATCATTGGTTTCCGAATCTGAAATATCTTCGTTACGTTTTGAAATCGCTGAGTATGTAGAATCAATTAGTCTATTATATTTTATGACATTAAAATTGGTGTCGTTTTCAATTTGTTTAAAACGAATCTGCGGTGTCAACGAAGTTTGTAAGTCTGAAAAAAAATAGCTAAGAAAGTAATCATTAAGTTGATTAAACTTTCTTACTTGAAAGATTATTGTTGCCAGCGATACCATTGATTTTCCTTTATCAAAATCAACGAGTAGTGCTTCTAAAAGCGATGTTTTACCCACATTATTATCTCCAATAATTAAATTGAATTGCCCAATATTCTCAATTTTTAAATCGGTGAATTTTTTAAACCCACTTACTTCAAAAGCCTTCAAATGATTATTTTCCATGTGCAGATATGTTCATTGTAAAACTACCTAAAAATAATCTTAAAGATAAAATTTTTATCAGGATGAATGCAACTAGTCCTACTCCAATATCGGCCTCAACCACCTCGTTGCTTCATCCATGCTCATGTCTTTTCTCCGTGCATAATCATCAAGCTGGTCTTTTTCTATTTTGCCTACGCCAAAGTATTTACTTTCCGGATTGGCAAAATACCAGCCGCAAACAGACGATGCCGGATACATAGCCAGTGATTCAGTTAACGTGATGCCGGTAGCTTCTTCGCCACCCAGCAATTCAAATAATTTATATTTTTCGGTATGGTCAGGGCAGGCCGGATAACCCGGTGCCGGACGAATACCCAGATATTCTTCTTTAATTAATTGTTCATTGGTAAGATGTTCTTTTGAAACATAACCCCAGTATTCTGTCCTGGTTTTTTTATGAAGCAGTTCTGCAAAAGCTTCTGCCAGCCGATCGGCAAGCGCCTGTAAAATTATTTTATTGTAATCGTCCAGGTTGGCCTCAAAGTTTTTAATGTGGGTTTCAATACCCTGGATGGTCACTGAAAAGGCACCAAGATGATCCTGATAATTTTGTTCGGCTGGGGCAATAAAATCTGCTAACGACAAATTAGGCTGGCCGGCAGTTTTCTTTATTTGCTGGCGCAGAAACTGCAATTTTGTTACTGCCGATTCATTATCCACATCAATAGTATCATGATCAACTTTATTGGCTGGCCAGTAACCAACAACGCCTTTTGCGCTCAGCCATTTTTCATCAATGATCTGTTGCAATAATTTTTTAGCATCGTTGTACAGCTTGGTCGCTTCTATGCCAATAACACTATCGGTAAGTATGGCCGGAAATTTCCCGTGCATTTCCCAGGCAATGAAAAAGGGCTGCCAGTCTATATATTCAGCAATTTCTGCTAACGGATAATTTTCTAAAATTTTTGTTCCTGTAAATGTTGGCTCAACCGGTTTGTAGTTTGCCCAGTCAATTACAGCGCCGTTTTTTTGTGCTTCCTCAAACCTTACATATTGTTTAACCGATTTTTTATTAGCAAAATCTATTACCAGTTTATCATATTCAGCTTTAAGACTTTCTAAAAATGCGGGCTTTTGTTCTTTGCTTAATAAACTTCCGGCAACGGTTACGCTGCGGCTGGCATCCAGCACATGCACCACACCATCATCGTACTGTGGTGCAATTTTTACAGCGGTATGCATGCGTGATGTGGTGGCACCGCCTATCATCAGCGGTAAAGTAATGCCACGGCGTTTCATTTCATGCGCCACGTGTACCATTTCATCAAGCGATGGGGTAATTAAACCACTCAGGCCTATAATGTCTACTTTTTCCCTTACCGCTGTTTCTAAAATTTTATCGGTAGATACCATCACACCTAAATCGATGATATCATAACCATTACAACCCAATACAACACCCACAATATTTTTACCAATATCGTGTACATCTCCCTTAACGGTAGCCAACAATATTTTTGCTGCGCCTGCAGTTTCTTCATTCACAGTTCCCGCTGCAATATGTGCATTCTTTCGGTCTTCTTTTTCCTGTTCAATAAAGGGCGTTAACACAGCAACCGCTTTCTTCATTACCCTTGCACTTTTTACCACCTGGGGTAAAAACATTTTACCGCTGCCGAACAAGTCACCTACTATATTCATACCATCCATCAACGGCCCTTCAATTACATCCAATGGTTTTGAATATTTTTGACGGGCTTCTTCTGTATCAGCATCAATATAATCGGTTATGCCGTTTACCAAAGCGTGAGATAAGCGTTTTTCAACTGCTTCCTTTCGCCAGCTTTCATCTTTAATTATTTCTTTGCCCTTTGCTTTAACCGTCTCGGCAAAAACGATCATTTCTTCCGTGGTTTCGTTGTTGTCGTTATTTATATTTAGTACAACATCTTCGCAAAGCGTTTTTAAATTCGGTTCAATCTCATCATAAACGGCCAATTGGCCTGCATTTACAATGCCCATATCCATGCCGGCTTTAATGGCATGAAAAAGAAATACGCTGTGAATGGCTTCACGCACGTGATCATTACCTCTGAAAGAAAAAGACACATTACTCACCCCGCCACTTACTTTGGTAAGGGGCATCAGTTGCTTTATTTCACGGGTTGCTTCTATAAAATCAACGGCGTAATTATTATGCTCTTCAATACCGGTTGCAATAGCAAATATGTTGGGGTCAAAAATAATATCCTGCGGTGCATAGCCAACCTGCTCTGTTAAAATTTTATAAGCCCGCTGGCAAATTTCTACTTTACGTTTTTTTGTATCTGCCTGCCCTACTTCATCAAAAGCCATTACAATTACCGATGCGCCATAACTTTTACAAATAAAAGCCTGCTCAATAAATTTTTCTTCACCTTCCTTCATCGAAATGGAATTGACAATACATTTTCCCTGCAC
>Ga0105044_10007964_pt1 | contig 14597 bp, 3 predicted proteins | sample MAT01_FD_78092 | JGI IMG/M metagenome (GOLD analysis project Ga0105044, IMG submission 78092) | Freshwater microbial communities from Lake Fryxell liftoff mats and glacier meltwater in Antarctica - MAT-01 | ecosystem: Environmental > Aquatic > Freshwater > Ice > Liftoff microbial mat | place...
CGGGCCCGACACCTTCAACTTCCTGGGCATCACCTCGCATTATGCGATGTACCTGATCTCGGCGGTGGTAGGGTTCATCGGTCTGCTCATCGCGGCATATCTGCACGGACCCAAGGGGTGGCAGGGCCTCTTCATCGGCTGCCGCGAATCCGCTGGTGTCGCGCCCCGCGCCGACAAGCTCGTTGGCATGTTCGGGCCACTGACCAAGGCCGCGCGAAACAAGTACTACGTCGATGAGATGTACGACGCCGTCATCCGCACGCCCCTCAAGGTCCTCGCCAACATCTTCTACCTCATCGATCAGTTCATCGTCGATGGCCTCGTCAACGCCATCGGCGCGATCCCAAAGTTCCTCGGCAAGACCATCCGTCCGATGCAGAGTGGCGAGCTCCACGGCTACGCGCTCGGCATGGCTGGCGGCCTCGCGGTCCTCGTCCTGATCGTTGTGCTCGCAGCGTCCTGAGTTCATCTGCGGCCTCGGGCCCCGGGCCCCGCCGCTTCGCACGTGTCTCAAGTCTCGGGGCCAAGCAGTACCAGCCACTTCTGGTCACGCCCCAAGTCAGCAGTTCAGAAGGCGGCTCCATGAAGTCTGGTGTTCGGGCAACTCGGTTCGTGGTCGGCGCGGGTCTTGCCCGGGCGTGGAGGATCGTGCGATGCTGATGATCGCGCTGATGGCCACTCCGCTCGTCTTTGCCGTGCTGCTCCTGGCGGCGCCCGCCGCCTCGGCACGCGCTATTGCCATGGGCGGGACGCTCCTCTGCCTCGCTGGCGCGATTCTCGCGGCGGTCTCCTTTCCCTGGTCCGATGCCGCAGGCTTCCACTTTGCTGCGCAGTTCGAGTGGCTCCCCGCGCTCGGCATCACCTTCTCGGTTGGCATCGACAGCGTCTCGATGATGCTGATCCTTCTGACGGCGCTCCTGGGCCCCATCTGCGTCGCCGCCTCGACCACCGCCATCACCGAGCGCGTGAAGACGTACTACTTCTGGCTCCTCGTGCTCATGAGCGCGATGGTCGGCGTCTTCGCCTCACGCGACATCATCCTCTTCTACGTCTGCTTCGAGTTCACGCTCGTGCCGATGTTCATCCTGATCAGCCTCTACGGCTCGACCAACCGGCGCAAGGCCTCGATCAAGTTCTTCCTCTACACGTTCACCGGCTCGGTGATCGCGCTGGCGGGCCTGGTCTACATCGCGTGGCACGCCGCGCAAGAGACCGGCGTCTGGAGCTTCGACATCGCGGCCCTCGAGTCCTATTCCGCCTCGCTGCCCCTGTCGGTGCAGTCGTGGCTCTTGCTGGCGCTTCTCGCGGGCTTCGCGGTCAAGGTGCCCCTCTTCCCCGTCCACACATGGCTCCCGCTCGCGCACACCGAGGCACCCACGGCTGGCTCGGTCATCCTGGCTGGCGTGCTGCTCAAGCTCGGCACGTACGGCATGTTCCGCTTCGTACTCCCCTTCGTCCCCGCCGCCGTGATCGAGTTCGCGCCCATCATCGCCACGCTCTGCATCATCGGCATCCTCTACGGCGGCCTGATCTGCTGGGTCCAGACCGACGTCAAGAAGCTCGTCGCCTATTCCTCAGTGGCGCACCTTGGCTTCTGCGTCCTTGGCCTCTTCGCCCTCAACCACACGGGCATCACCGGCTCCATCACCTACATGATCAACCACGGCCTCTCGACCAGTGCGCTCTTCCTGCTCATCGGCATGATGTACGAGCGCTACCACACGCGCAACATGCGTGAGATCGGCGGCCTGGCCAGGAAGATGCCCATCTGGGCCACCTTCCTGGTCTTCTTCACCATGGCGAGCGTCGGTCTTCCCGGCCTTAATGGCTTCGTCTCTGAGTTCCTCTGCCTCATGGGCACGTTCCAGGCCAGCAGCGCCTGGGGCAGTGGCGTGTGGGGCTCACTCGGCGGCGCGCTTCCGGGCAAGACCGCTGGCGACCTTGGTCCCTGGTACGCCCTCGTCGCGGGCACCGGCATGATCGTCGCCGCGATGTTCCTCCTTTACATGCTCGGCAAGATCGTCTGGGGTCCGCTCGTCGAGCCCGCCGGTCATGGTGGACACGGCGGACACGGCGGACACGGTGCACACGCCGGAAGCGATTCTCACGCCGCGACGCTTCCCCCCGATCTCAACCGCCGCGAGATCCTGACCCTTGTCCCGCTCGCGATCCTCTGCTTAGTGCTCGGCGTCTATCCGCGGCCCATGCTCCAAGCACTCCAGACACCCATCGAGCGCGTTGTGCAACGTCTCGACGGCGCCCGCATGACTCCCGAAGCGGCACCCGTGCAGGTCCCCGTCACGTCCGCCGACGCCGCATCCATGCCCGCACCCATGCCCACCTCCAGCGATCAACCGCTCACCATTGAACCTGCCACGTCTGGCACTTCTGCCATGCCCGTCACACCAACCACGCTCGACACCATCTCAACCAGCGGCCAAGTCCAGGAGGCCGGGCGATGACCGACCGTCTCTTCTTCCTCTGGCCCGAGATCGCCCTCTTCGTCACCACCTGCTTCGTGATGGTGGTGGGGCTCTCGCCAAAGCTCGCCACGCGCAAGCTCGCGGCCGTCATCGCGGGTCTGGGCATCGCCGTCGCTGGCGTGCTCGCTGCGGCCACCACGCCCGACCTTTCCGCCGCTAATCTCAACACCCTTTCCGTGACCGGGCAGGAAGTCGGCGGCAAGGTTCTGAGCGGACAGATCCTGGTCCCCGGCATGGTCGTCTACGCCAAGGTGACCATCGCCGTCGTTGGCCTCCTGCTCCTGCTTCTGGTCGTCGGTACCGTTGATCGTGTTGATGAGGCCGAGATCGCCGCGGGCAAGCGCCGGTTCGATCCCATCCGCTCCAACCGCGCCGAGTTCTATGCCTTCTTCCTCTTCTCGCTGACGGGCCTCATGCTCTGCGCCAGCGCCGATGATCTGATCTGGCTCTTCCTCGCCCTCGAGCTCACCAGCCTGCCGACGTACATCATGGTGACGATCTCCACCGCGCGCAACAAGAGCCGCGAGGCGGGCGTCAAGTACTTCTTCCTCGGCGCTCTCGGTGCGGCCATCTTCCTCTATGGCTTTGCCCTCATCTTCGGCGGCACCGGATCCACCAACCTCAACGCCATCGCCCTCCACTGGCGCACGCACGGCATCGACACCATCTCCATGATGGGCGTCCTTCTCGCGATCATCGGCCTGGCCTTCAAGATCGCGGCGGTCCCGATGCACTTCTACACGCCCGACGTGTACGAAGGCTCCACCGCGCCAGTCGCCGCCTTCCTCGCCTTCGTTCCAAAGACCGCCGGCTTCATCAGCCTCATCCTGATCTGCGCCGCCGTTGGCTGGGTCTACGCACCCAACGTGCTCCACCTTTCGCTCGGAGTCGCGGCGGAGCCGATGCGCCCTGCCATGACCAACGACGCGCAGCTCCCCGACCTCGTCCGCATCCTGCTCTGGATCATGGCGGCCCTCACCATGACGGTCGGCAACGTCCTCGCGGTCCTCCAGACCAGCCTCAAGCGCATCCTCGGCTACTCATCGATTGCGCACAGCGGGTACATGCTCGTGGGCGTACTTGTCGGTCCCGGCGATGGCACCTTTACCGGCTCGGGCATCTCCGCAGTCCTCTTCTATCTGCTCAGCTACGGCATCATGAGCACCGGCGCCTTCGCCGCGATCGCCGCCATCGAGCGCGCCCCCGACGCCGACGGCCAACCGCGCGAGGTTGAGGACGTCTCGGATCTTCGCGGCCTCTGGCGCCGACAGCCGCACCTCGCGATCGCGATGATCCTCTGCAACCTCAGCCTGCTCGGCCTGCCGCCGCTCTTGGGCTTCTTCGGCAAGCTCCCGCTCTTCACCAGCGCCATCTCCGCCGGCGAGATCGTGCTGGTCGTCGTCCTCGGCCTCAACTCCGCGATCGCGGCCTTCTACTACCTGCGTCTGGCGTTCGTTCCCTTCGTCGAGGATGCCGAGGCTGGTGCCGAGGCCGTAGTGCTCACGCCCTACAAGAGCCGCGAAGTCGTCGCGATGATCTGCGCAGGCGGCGTGATCGTGCTCTCACTCGCGGGCGGACCGCTGCTCACGCAAGTCACTAGCGCCGCCAGACTCGCGCCAACCTTCGCCGCGCCGCAGAAGAGCCCGGCAATTCTCGAAGGCTTAGCGCCAGCGGCCACGCCCGATCGCGAGTGATCGCGCTGGCCGACGCTGGGACGCGACCAGTCCTTCCACGCGGCACGCTTCGGAGGCGGTCCTGGTTTCGGGTACCTCGCCACTCAGTGGCGAGTCTTCAATTGCCTTCCCCTCGATACTTCGCACAGGCACCAACGCAGCCCGGCGCACCGCGCCCCAAGCGTTACGCCGCGCTCCGCTCACCGATGCCGCGTGCGAAGCGAGCTTGCACCCACATCCCCGCCGCCGCAAGGGCGATCCATATCGCAAGCCAACCGACGACGCCCATCGAGCCCGGATCAAGCCACACCGATGCATCGTCCATCGCAAGTACACGCGCGCCGATGATCGCCCCGCCAGCGCCAGCCAATGCCGTCACAAGCGCCGCCGCCCGGCGCGGCATCAGCGTTCCGAGCGCAAGCCCCAGCACCGCGCCGCCAAGCGTCGACCACACAATCGTGCCGCGTGAAGACGCGGGCAGCGTCGACCAATAGTCTGTCGCGTACGCCCCGGCCTGCTCGTCCGCAACGCGAATCGCATGATCGGTCGCGCTGCTACCCGCGCTGCTACCCGTGCTGATACTCGCGCTGCCACTCGCTCCATCACTCGCATGCTCAACCGCACCAGCGCGAGTTCCATTCGTCCTCGTCGCCGCACGCACTCGCGTTCCCGCTTCCACGCTCGCGATCTCTGAAATGCCCGTTGCAAGAGCCGAAGTCGTCGGAACGCGTGGCGAAGCGATCGTCCCACCAATCACCAGCACCGTCGCAGATCCCAGCAGGCCAAGCGCTCCAAACGTCGCGGTCGAGGCCGCGCCGATCGCAAGCCGGATCATCGCCATGCCGATCAGCCCGCCCGCAACCGCGCCAACGCCGCAGGTCAGCATCGATCCCGGAACCTCGCCAACAGCACCAACGCCCGCGGCCCTTCCAAGCGACAGCCCAAGAAAAGCGCCGACCGACAATCCCAGCACGATCACACTCGCCGAGAGCACCCGCGCCCCCATCGCGAGCAGCACCAAGCCGCCGACGAGCCCAACCGCCGCGAGCCCCTGATCGAGACTCAAACCCATTCCCCAAAACCCCAGCGCGTCCGAACCGGTCAACCCAGCAAACCCAGTCATCCCAGTCACGCCCGTCACGCCAGTCAGCCCGTCCATCGCAGAGCCCGCCGACCAGCCCCGAGGTTCGGGCATCAGCGCAGCCAGCGGCGGAAGTTGGAGCAAAGCCTGATTCATAAGAGCGATAAGGACACGGGCAGCACGCGAAGCGAGATCATCAACGGTCAATCAACCCACAGTTCAGACACGATAGCAGACGCTCCGCCGGGTTCGCCAGCCGCGAATCACCGCTTCTGGTTTGGTAAGCGGCCTTCTACGTTTCGGGGCAATGTCCGAAAACCCTTCCAAGCCAGTACCTTAGGATATCTAGTGTGTCGGCACAGACGGCCCAGCCGCCCTCATCCGGCCACGCATTCAGGTCCTTAGCGACCTCTCAACCCGCTCGCGCGCCACAAACCGCCCAGCTTACCACCTGCACACGAGCTTCCATCTGTGACGCGAGCATCACCCGGGCACCAAACAGTATCCAATCTCAGGTGCGGTCGCATCCTCGCTCGTAGCATCGGGAACCGTACCGCAACAGCGGCGTATCGACCAGCTCAGCCCCGCGTGCGAGTGCCGAGAGCTGCACTTGCCGGATCCGAACAAAATGCGTACACTCCCAGGTTGTTGGCCGGTGCCACTTCGAGCCGAGTGGGAGGGGGTGCGAGTTGTCAAAGGGGCCGAGGGTCGATAGTCTGATAGTGTCCGGGAAGTGGGTGCGCTCGCGCGTGCCCGCACAAGCGTTCGCGAGAGGCGCGGCGGAGAGCCCGTGCCGGTGCGAACCCCCGGTGACGGGCGTAGTTGCACGATGGCGGTTCATGCCGCGGCAGTCGGCGACGGGCGCGTCTTCGCAGGCCTTGAGAATCTTCCGGCGTGTGCCGCAGACTGGTGGCGCGTCGGATGTGTTGGAGTCAGATGTGTTTGAGATCGGTTCCGGGCCTCGTCGTTCGCAAGGGGCGTTGCAGCGCTAGTTGGGTCAGAGCAAGTGTCAGAGCAAGTGTCAGAGCAAAAGTCAGAGCAAGAGTCAGGTTGAGTATCAGCCCAAGTGAGTGATCGCGTGTGTCGGGCGCAAGTTCGCGAAGGTCGCTGAGAGATCGTGCAAGTTCGAGCACAAGCTCGAAGACAAATGCAGTAAGAGCAGGAGCAGCCATGGGCCGTTTCACCAAGTCGAGCCGTCAGTATGTTCGCCAGGGTCGTGGTTCGTCGCAGGGCGTGAGCGCCCTGGCCTCGATGGCTGGCGGTGTGGGCTCGATGCTTCGCTCGCTCGCGGCGTCCGCGACGCCGCTGGCCACGCGCCACGCCTCCGACATCCGCGAGACCGCCGCGCTCGACGCCCTCGAGCGTCGCCAGATGCTCTTCTCACTCACCATCACCGCCGACGACATCGATCCCACCACGGGCATCGGCACCAAGTCCGCCTTCTTCGAGTACGCCCTGCCATACCTGATCACCGACTTCCAGCCAGGCACGGCGGCCCCGACGATCACCACCGAGGCATTCCAGGATGAGGTTGGCGGTGCCGTGCAAAGCGGCGGTGCCCTCTTCCAAGGCAGCAACATGCGCGTGCTGCACAACATCAACCCCGCGGGTGATGTCGCGATCCAGCCCGGCGGCGACCAGGCCACCGACCGCTGGCTTCGCGTGGTCCCCAAGCGCAACGCCGACTTCTTCGCCTTCGAGTTCTTCAGGACGCCAGTTGTGGATGAGCCTCTCGAGCGCCGGCGTGTGACCCGCTTCGAGGCCGACTTCTTTCCCGATCTCAACGACAACACCGGGCTCGATACCAACAACACGCGCCTCGAACTCGTCGCCAACAACCAGGTCCTCCAGAGCTTCACTGGTGCCGCGCTCCGGGCGCTCTTTACCGGGCTCACCGCTGGCAACGCGCAGTTCCCCGTCGGTGTGCTCAATCCGGCGCTCGGCCTCGGCAATCTCGATGTTCGACAGGCTCAGGGTCAGGCCTTCGACACCGTTCGATTCGTAACGACCGGAACCATCCCCGGCAACCCGGCGATGCGCATCGACAACGTCTCCTACGAGACGCCCCCCGGCAACTTCGCTGGCCTCTGGGACGGCCGCCTCGCTGGCGCACAGGCCACGATCTCAGGCCCCGTCGGCGCCAGCGTCACATTCCTCGATCTCTATGGGCGCGACATGATCGCCTTCCGCGGCCTCGGCCAGCCGCAGGGCTCCGACGTCCCCATCATCGATGCCGACGACAACGGCATCCCCGATCCTGACATCGGCAACGACGGCATCGGCCGCATCATCTTCAGCGGCACCGACGCGCGCACCGCCTTCACCCTCTGGGGCGGCAACTGGACAGCCACAGACGCGCCCGACGGCACCGAGGACTTCTTCGACGGGAACTTTGCCTTCAACCTTGATGATTCCATCGGTGGCAGCTACGACGATTGGGAAAGCGCGGGCCTGGGCTTCACCTTCCGCGCCACCGGCGACACGCTCGAGGTCACCGGCCTTCCCCCCGGACCCGGCAACGTCATCGTCGGCTCTCCCTGGCTCCGAAGCCTCGCGCCAGGCCAGTACAACCCCGGCCGCCTGCCGCAGGGCGTGTTTGCTCCCGTCACCGACGGCTTCAACCGCTCCGATCAGGGCATCTTCGTCGAAGGCGGCCGCAGCATCGGCGGCGTCTACGTCAACGGCATCGTAATGGGCTCCTCTCGCTTCTCTGGCTTCGTTGATCGCATCTACACCGGCTACCTCCTCGGCTCCATCACCGTCGAGGGCGACCTCGGATCCCTGATCGTCGGCACCGATGCTGGCCAGTGGGTCCAGGATCCCGACTTCGAGGGCGACCCCGACATCAACGTCGATCCTGTGAACAAGACCGGCGGCCAGCTCGTCATCGGTCGCTCCGTCGGCGAGATTGCCATCGCTGGCCGCAGCCTTATGGACATCACCGTCGTCGGCGATCTCAACAACCCCAGCACCCGCCCCGCACGCGACACGTTCAACTACTTCGAGCGTGAGTTCGTCTTCGGCAACCCTACCGACGTCGAGCTCCTCGCCAACATCCGCCAGCTTGTCGCCAACACCAACTACATCCTGCGCGATCCCAGGGCCCTCTTCCGCCCGGCTGCACAGCCCGTTCCATTCGGCTCCGATGCCTGGTTCAGGAACGACGGCATCCTCTCCGCAGAGTGGATCGGTTCAGTAGCCAGCGGCACGCGCATCCGTGGCGAGCTCGGCGGCCGCGACATCACCAACGCCGAGGACACCGTCGACGTCTTCGCCTTCGCCGCCGACGGCACGCAAGAGATCTTCATCGAGGGCACCAACTCCCTCACCACGCGCTCGCCCTACTACCGCATCGTCGATGCCGACGGCCGCACCGTCGCCGCGCCCGATGAGCCCCTGGTCTCCGACGGCCGCTTCGCAACCACCACGCTGCGCTTCCGGCCCCAGGCCCCCGGCGTCTACTACCTCGCCGTCACAGATCCCGACGGCAACGACGACGGCGCGGGCAACAACGGATACACCATCGTCGTCACCGGCATGGCCTCCACGACGCTCGGCGCCCTCCGCACCGGCGGCGGCACCGGCTTCACCGACATCGGCACCGGCGAGGGCAACGCGCTCGTCGTTCTCTCAGGCAACGTCGGCTCCATCCGCGTCGGCACAGGCATCAACGACGGCACAGGCGCTGAAGCCGACCCCACCGCGACCTTCAACACCGTGCAGGACGCCAACGACGCCATGTCGTTCCAGGGCGGCACCTTCACCATCCCCGGAACCCTCTTCAACATCACCGCAGGCTCCGACATCGGCGCGCCCCCCGGCACAGGCTTGGGCGGCAACATCCAGTTCTCAATCGGCGGTAACCTCGGCAGCATCATCACCGGCCTTTCCACGGCCCTTGGCCAGGGTGTCAACCAGGGCGACTTCAACCAGATCAACCTGAGCGTCGGCGGCAGCATCGGTTCCATCGACATCCGCGGCGGCATCGGCATGGACCAGGATGAGGACGACCCGCGCGCCTCGCAGGCACCCGACACCGTCAACATCACCACCGGTGCCCAAGGCGGGCGCGGTGACATCGGCTTCTTCCGCGTCGGCTTCCATGTCGCTGGCGATGTCATGAACATCCGCACCAGCCCCGGCTCCACCATCGGTGCCTTCCTCACCAGCCAGGACGTCTACGGCGACACCGACCCGCGCTCGGGCATCTACGAGGGCCAAGACGGCATCAACATCTTCAGCGGCTTCGGCTCCGACGTCCGGTTCGTCGACCTCATCCGCTTCGACAACAACGCAAGCATCGACGTGCTCCAGCCCATCTTGGGCGACCAGAACCTCGAGTTTGTCGACGACAGCGGCACGCGCTTCCGCATCTCGGTCGAGGGCGCGCCGCCGGACGTTCAGATCGGCACCGTCCGCTCCCTCCGCATCGATGGCTCGCTGGGCGTTGCCGTCGGACAGATCACGGTCGACCTCTCCGGCGCCCGCATCCTGCGCATCGAGGCCATCAACCAAGGTGGCGGCGGGCAGCAGCCTCCGGGCATCATCGGCATCGGACGCATCATCGTCACCGGCTCCGACGCGGGCTCACAGATCCAGATCACCGGCAACGCCGAGATCGACGTCTGGCAGATCCAGGCCGCGGGCGTGCTTGACCTCATCGAGAACCGCACCCTCAACGGTGACATCGTCGCCATCGACGTCGGTGGCCTCAATCGCCTCGACATCCGAGGCGATCTCGGCCGCACGCAGGTTCCGACCTGGGGCCCCAGGCTCATCGGTCCCTTCGCGGGCATCGGCCAGGGCGCTGGCGGCGGCGGAGCGGGCATCAACGCCCCCTTCGAGCTCGACGACAGCCTCCTGGACGACGACTTCAACGGCACGCTCTACCGCCCTCTGACCGATGACAACTTCGACGCTGGAAACGCCTATCTCGACGACATCGGCAGCCCCTTTGATCCGTACATCAACGGCTTGGTCGTCCGTGCTGGCTCGGTGCAGGAAGTTCGCGTGGCCGGCGCCACCGGCGACGTCATCCTGCTTGGCGATGACTCCATCCTCGTCCTGGGCAGCTTCAACAGTGACAACGTGACCGGCATCGGCCGCTTCGACGGCATCGTCGGCAACATCTACGCCAACAACATCGGCCGCATCGAACTCGGCCAAGGCATCGCGGCCCCCGACAACAAGAACCCGCTCACCAGCACCAGCATCGTCGCCCAGAACGACATCTTCGAGATCGTCAGCCGCAACCAGAGCCCGGTGACCATCCGCAGCATGATCACCGCGGGCAACCGCACGCCGCTGGATCCCTTCGTCGACGCGACCGACGGCATCACGCAGATCAACCTGACCAACGCCGACATCCAGGATTCGTACATCGGTGCCACCAACCTCGACCGGTTCTGGGTCAGCTTCCTGTACGGCGATGACAACATCTCCACCGGCGATATCCAGACCATCGATATCCGCGGCGGGCGCTTCTTCCGAAATCAGATCGCCGGACGAGACCTCGACACGCTCCGCCTGACAAACGTCATCTACGACGCCTCCGACACCTCACTCACCGGCTCGGTCCAGAACCTTCAGCTCGCCGGAGTCCGCAACTCGACCCTCTCGGGCGAGCGCGACGAGCTGCGGACCAACACCATCACCATCGCCCGCGACCTCGAGCGACTCAACTCCAGCGGCAACATCGACGAACTTACCCTCGACGTCGTCGGTCGCGTCCGCCAGAACATCACCGCCCCCAACATCTCGCGCTCAGTGATCAAGGTCTCCAACGAGCTGAGCGGCATCAACGTCACCGGCGACATCCGCGGGTCCAACATCGCCGTCGGTTCGCTCTCGACCCTCACCACCGGCGGCGACCTCGCCACCACGAACGTCCGCGTCTCGGGCCTCCTCCAGAGCGTCTCCGTCGCGGGCAGGATCTTCAACTCCTTCATCGAGGCCAGCGGCGCCGACTCGGCCATCGGCACCATCACATCCGCTGGCTCCATCTCCGCCGACATCGCCGCCGTCGGCTCCGTCGGTTCCATCACCTCCACCACCGGCGACGTCACCGGCTCGCTTCGCGCAGGCAACACGCTCCGCCCCAGCAACGTCTCCACCATCTCCGCGGCACGCGACATCGCGCTCGAAGCCGACATCTACGGCAACGTCCAGTCCCTCGTCGCTGGCCGCCACATCGGCCGCCAGGGCGATACCGGCGTCTTCCTCGCCCGAGGCAACATCGCCTCCGTCAGCGCCCCCAACGGCCAGCTCTATTACGACGTTCGCGCGGGCGGCACGATCAACTCCGTCACCGTCGGCGGTGCCGTCAATCGCCAGGGCCGCGCCCTCGCGGGTGAAGGTTCCATCGTCTCCTTCGGCAGCCTTGGCTCCGTCACGATCAACGGCGACTTCGGTGGCGACATCATCAGCTACAGCGGCGGCATCGCCTCCATCACCGTCAACAACGGCTCGCTCCTCCCCGGCAACACCATCGCCGCCTACGCCGGCAGCATCGCCAACCTCACCATCAACAACGGCTCGCTCTTCGCCAACGTCCACGCCGACATCAACATCACTTCGCTTCGCGTCGTGGCCGACGCCGCAGGCACCTTCGGCGACATCGGCATCAACCCCGATCTCTCCCCCGCCGTCCCCGTCGATGCCAACCGCAACCAGCTCCCACCCGGCGTCTTCCCAGATCGCGCCATCCAGGGCCCCACGATCTCCGCGGGCAACGAGATCGTCGCGGTCGTCGTCACCAACGGCTCGGCCTTCGAGAGTACGTTCTACGCCGGGCGCGTCATCCGCTCGATCGTCATCACCGGCTCGGTCCGCAACGACTTCCAGACCGTGAACACCACCGGCAACGTCTTCGCCGCTGGCGACACCATCGAGTCCATCACGATCACCGGCGACCTCCTCGACGCCGCCTTCGTCGCAGGTATCACCAGCTTCGGAGCCGACGGCCGCTTCGGAGGCACGCAGGCCAACGCCGACATCTACAAGACCGGTGCCATCAACCGCGTCGTCGCCAATGGCTTCGTCGCCCGCACATTCTTCGCCGCCGGCGTCACCCCGCATACCTCCGACACCTGGGACCTCCGCACCAACGCCCCCGGCCAGGACGGCATCCTCGACAACGACGCCATCTTCGACAACGGCAACGACCGCTCGATCTTTGGCCTTTCCTCGATCTCAACCCTGACCCTCGGCAACGTCGCTCCCGGCAGCGTCCGCGCTCTGAGCGACGGCCTCTCCTCCTCCGTCGCCAACGACAACCGCCTCATCCGTGGCGGCTCCAACCTCCCCAACACCAACCCCCAGGTCGATAACGGCGCTGAAACCCCCGGCACCCAGTTCACCCTCTCGCGCACGTTCAACAACGTCCGAGGTGCGAACGTGACCATCGTCGTCACCGGCCCCGGCACCGCCTTCTTCAACACCGCCAACTCCACCCTCACCCTCCGTGGCACCACCAGCGGCACCAACATCACCGCCACCAGCAGCACCGGCACCCTCGACAACTTCGATATCGTCACCGGCAGCAACGGCTCCGTCGGCGACGTCACGCTCAACGGCAACCTCACCGGCGACTCCGACCTCATCATCGATGGCACCGCTGGCAACATCACCTACGGCCGCATGGACGGCGACGGCACCATTGCCATCGGTGCCGACGCGACCAGCCTCACCTTCGGCTCCTTTGCGGGTGGCTTCGTTCAGGGCCGCGGCGTGCAGACCGTCCGAATCAACGGCAACTACGGCAACGACAACCCCGGCATCCAGGGCGAGGCCAGACTCTCCTTCCTCTCCGCCGGAACCATCACCGTCACCGGCGCATCGCGTGGCACCCTCTCCGTCGATCGCGACATTCAGACCGTCGCCATCACCGGCATCAGCGAGCGCTCCGTCTTCCGCTCCGGTGGCACCATCAACTCCTTCACCGCCTCGCAGCTCCGCCAGAGCTTCATCTCCGCCGCCACACGCATCGGCACCGTCGCCATCGCTGGCGACTCCTTCGACTCTTCGATCATGGCTGGCCTTGATCTCGGCATCGACGCCGCCTTCAGCAACACCGCCAGCGGCCCCTTCGCCGACACCGTCACCAACGCCTCCATCAACTCCGTGACCATCGGCGGCAACTTCCGCGAGTCCGACATCGTCGCCGGACTTGGCCGCGGAGCCGACGGCTTCTTCGGAACCTCCGACGACACCGCCGCCGCTGGCCGCGCCACCATCGGCCAGGTCACCATCGGCGGCAGCCAGGTCGGCTCCAACCGCTTCTCCGAGTCCTATCGCATCGCATCCACCGGCACGCTGGGCCAGGTCCGCATCGGCGGCCTTCCCTTCAACGGCACCATCGGCAACTTCGCCGTCGTCACCGAGAACCTCGCCCCACTCGCACTGGCCGTCTCCGAACTCCGCACGCAGGTCGATAGCCGCGTCGTCTCAACGCTCGCAGTCTTCAACCAGCCCGTGGACTTCAGCAGCGTCTCCAGAGCTCTCTCCGTGAGCGAGGTCCGTGGCACCGGCGAGATCACCATCCGCCTCATCGAGCGCGTCGACTACACCCTCTCCTACGAGGCCTCTTCCAACACCGTCCGCATCACATTCAACACCGCCGTCACGTCGCAGAACCTCCCGCAGGTTCCCGGCCGCCCCGGCCCCGGCGTCTACCGCATCGAGTTCAACGGCGACCTCATCCGCCCTCGCCTCATCAACGTGAGCCTCGACGGCAACGGCGACGGAATCGGCCAGGCCGAGGACAACTACTCGCAGGACACCATCGTCGGCGACGCTGGCGACAAGCTCGTCGCCGAGACCGTCTTCACCGGCACCAACAACTCCACCCGCCTTGACTTCTACGCCCCAACCAACCTCGACCTCATCCTCGATGCCAACGGCGCCGCCGACGGCCTCCCCGATATCAACCTCGCCACCACCCTCCGTGGCTTCATCGGTGACCACCCCGACAACGACACCAACTTCTTCCGCTTCGGTGGCGATGTCGACGTCTACACCGTCACCCTCCAGGCCGGACAGATCCTCCGCCTAGGTGCGCTCCAGGGTTCGGCCCTCCGCGCCGTCCGCAGCCTCTTCGACGCCAATCTCAACCCAGTCGTCGCCGTTGGTCAGAACGCGGGGGCCGTCTCCCTCCCCATCGCCGACGCCATCAACGCCTCCGTCCAGACCTTCCCCTCCGACTTCCTCATCCGTCAGACCGGCACCTACATCATCACGGTCGGCGTCTCCACCAACGTCAACGTCCCCGGCGGCATCACCAACCCCATCGCCGGCCCCGGCACTATCGGCGACTACGCCTTCAGCATCGAAGTCTTCGACGACGGCGACAGCGGCTTCAGC
>Ga0105044_10007966_pt1 | contig 14596 bp, 10 predicted proteins | sample MAT01_FD_78092 | JGI IMG/M metagenome (GOLD analysis project Ga0105044, IMG submission 78092) | Freshwater microbial communities from Lake Fryxell liftoff mats and glacier meltwater in Antarctica - MAT-01 | ecosystem: Environmental > Aquatic > Freshwater > Ice > Liftoff microbial mat | place...
ACCGTTTCACTCTCCATCGCGAATTGGTATAATCCGGTTGCGGGACAATGAATCTGGGAAGGGGGCATGGAAAGTGGAAGCGCCCTTCCAGGCGCTTGCCCAAGCGGCTGGAAGCACGCTTCCACTTTGCCCGCACCACCACTTTGTCCCGCAACCGGACAATACGATTTGTCCAGCCCTGTTGCCAGATGGCGGCGCGAGGGTAGAAGGTAGGGTAGCTCTCCAGATCTGCGCGGGTGAATCCCCCCGGTGAAGCCGCGTGGTGCGCAGCTCTGGAGAGCTACGCCACGGAAGCCCACCGCCGCCTACTGCTTTCAGGCCTTCCATCTGAATAGTTGGTATAGGCATCCAACAGCCAACAAAGCCTCGCTGCCTGCGGGGATTCCTTTGAATGTTGGTTGTTGGATGTTCACCGCGAAACTGCCATCATCCGCGGCCATGCCCAATCCGACCACATCGACACCCCCAGTGGTGCCGCATCACCATGTGGTCCGCCCGATCGGGCGCGGGAGCTACGGCGAGATCTGGCTCGCACGGTCGCTCACCGGCAGATGGCGTGCGGTCAAGATCGTCGAGCGTGCGCGGTTCGACGACCAGCGTTCGTTCGATCGGGAGTTCGACGGCATGGCGCGATTCGAACCCGTGTCGCGCGAGCACGAGGGCTTCGTGGACATCCTGCACGTGGGCCGCAGTGACGATGACAGCTTCTTCTACTACGTGATGGAGCTGGCCGATGATGCCGTGCAGCGGGAGCGATTCGACCCCGCAGCGTATCAGCCGAAGACGCTGAAGAGCGAACTCAAGCGCGTGGCCCGGCTGCCGGCGGATGAAGTCATCACCCTCGGTCTCTCGCTCACGGCGGCACTCGCGGCCCTGCATCGCCACGAACTCGTCCATCGCGACATCAAGCTGGCGAACATCATTTTCGTCGGCGGCGTGCCGAAGGTCGCGGACATCGGACTCGTCTCGGCGATGGGGCAGGATTCATTTGTCGGCACCGAGGGCTACGTGCCGCCGGAGGGCCCTGGCACCGCGCAGGCGGACATCTATGGCCTCGGGAAAGTGCTCTACGAGATCGCGATGGGAAAGGACCGCATGCAGTTCCCCGAGGTGAACACGCGCATGGGCGAACTGCCGGACCGGGCGCAGCTCATGCGCCTGAACCAGGTGCTCCTGCGCGCATGCGCAAATGATCCCGCGTCCCGTTACACCAGCGCGGCCGAGATGCGCGAGGATCTGGAGAAGGTGCGCGATGGCCGGCCATTGGCTACGCGACACAGGACGCGACGCTGGCTGCCAGTCGCGGCACTGCTCCTCGTGGCGGGCGTGGCATTCGGAGTCTGGAAAAATCTTCCGTCCCCATCGCACACGACGGACGGCGTCGCAGTGCTGGAGACGCAGCCGCCGGGAGCGATGGTGATTCTCGAAGGACGCATGCTGCGCACGCCGGCCCGCTTCACGGACATCAAGCCCGGCGAACACAGCGCGAGGGTGATGATGCCCGGCTACGAACCCGTGGACCTCGCGCTTCGCATCGAGCCCGGCGGCGAAGCGCATCCGCCAGCCGTGATGCTCCGGCGCAGCACCGGAGGAGCGCGCGTGGAATCGGAACCACCCGGTTGCGAATTCGAGATCCGCAATGCCACCGAGACGGTGGGGACCGGGAAAGCGCCCGCCGATTTCAACGATCTTCCCACAGGTCCGTACGAGGTCGTGATGCGCCACGACGGCAGTGAAAAGCGCGCGCCGTTCGAAGTGAAGCATGGCGAGATGGCGCCGGTCGCCATCCGGTTTGGCCTGGGAAAATTCCTCGTCACCAGCACGCCGCCGGGCGCGGAGATTCTGGCCGATGGCAGGAGCGTCGGCGTCGCTCCGTGCGAAGTGGTGCTCGCCGAGGGGGAGCACCGGCTCGCTGCCAGTTACCGCGGGTGGCCGCGCCAGGAGCGGACGGTCGAGGCCAGCCCGGGACCGGAGTCGGGCGTTGCATTCGCGTTTCCCTCTGGCAGCGCCAAATTCACCAGCGCTCCGGCTGGTGCCACGGTTTTGCTCGAAGGCCGTGAGATCGGCCAGACGCCGCTGCTCGTCGAGGAACTCGAACCCGGCGAACGGCGCTACACGATCAAGCTCGCCGGCTATCGCGACGCCGAGGTCGTCGCCACGGTGAAGCCGGGCGAGCAGGCGTTTGTCGGCGCGCGATTCGACCGCAAGCCCGTGCCGCGCCGGGGCGAGCCGTGGGAGAACTCACTCGGGATGCGCTTTGTTCCCGTCGGCGAAATGCTCATCGCCATCTGGCCGACACGCGTGCGGGACTTCAAGGCCTTCTGCGAAGCGACCGGGCGCGCGCGATTGCCCGTCGATTTTCCGCAGGACGACATGCACCCGGTGGTGCGGGTGAATCACGAGGATGCAGTCGCCTTCTGCGAATGGCTCACCAAGCGCGAGCAGAAAGCGGATGGAATCGCGGACGGTCATGCCTATCGACTCCCGACCGACGCCGAGTGGAGCATCGCCGCCGGCATCGTGGACGAGCGGGGCGCGACGCCGGAGGAACGCGATGGCCGCGTGCGTGATTTCTTGTGGGGCAGAATGTGGCCGCCGCCGCCGCGCGCGGGCAACTTTGCCGATGCGTCGATCAAGCGTCCGCCATTCATCCCGGGATATCACGACGGCTTCGTCCAGACTTCAACGGTGGGAAGTTTTCCCGCCAGCAAGGCGGGAATCTTCGACCTGACCGGCAACGTCTGGCAGTGGGTGGCCGACAGCTACCACGGCAGCGCCGGGCGAAAGGACTGGGGTGTCCTGCGCGGCGGTTCATGGGGAACCAGCAAGCAGGAGGAGCTCCGCCTCGGCTATCGTGATGTGGTGGATCGTGGCGAGCGCGACGTGACGTTCGGCTTCCGTTGCGTGCTTGCGACCGGCGGGGAGAGGTAGCCTGCATTTCTCACAGTCGATGCGGGGAAAGTGATGAGTAATCAGTGATTAGTCGCGCCATGCCCGGAGAACCAACCACTAATTACTCATCACTCCACGAGCGGGCTCTGCAACACGATGCCGTCTCTTTCTCCAAGAGCGTGAGCAATGCAGGGTAGGCGCAATGCCTTTCGGATATTCACCGGTCTGAATCCCAACGGGATTCCGTGTCAAAGCCCAGGGTTGCGAGCCCTGCCCGCGGTGACCCAGGGCAGCTCGTTCCTCGCAACCCTGGGCTGGAGGACGAAATCCCTTCGGGATTCGAGAGGCGCGCGCCATTCGATTCCCTTGCTCCTTCGTGTCGAATTTCCGAAAGGCATTCAGGGTAGGCGTGCATCACTCGCGGGCGGCGGCCTGCGGGATTTCCCGGCAGATCATGACCGAGAGAACTACGACCGCGGCGGCGCTTACGACCGCCATCATGGCGAGACATTCCTCGTTCCACTGCCGCAGGAGATCATCGGCCAGAACGACTGTGAACCAATTCAGCGCAGTGACGATGGCGATGCCCGCAGGTAATGCCCCGCGACGAATCCGCAGCGAAAGATACGCAACGAGAACCGGAAGGAGCAGCGCCTGGGCAATCCCATACGACAAGACGATCCACTCCTCCGACCTGGCTCTCTCCAGGAGAAAATAGAGCCCCCTCCGCCATGACGGAACGACGCAGAGACCGACTCCAAACAGCACGAGGCTCGGAAGGATCACGGGAATGCAACCGAGAAGCTTCTGGCGGATCAGCCATCCCGTGCTTCGCGGGAGAGCCAACAGGCCGCCCAGGGTGAGACCACGCCTTTCGTCGCCGAAGATGCGCGATGCCGTCAGCCCGATCTCGATGGCGAACACGCCTGCCGCCAGAGCCATCGTCACCTCCCCGATCTCCCGCCAAAGGCGCGGCGTGGAAGGACTGTAGGCGTGCTCCACGAACCTCTCAAACGCGCATGTGCCCAGGAAAAGCAAACCGCAAAACGCGAAGCGTATGAACAGCATCCTTCTGCCGCCAACGAGCAAATGGTAATCCTTCCACGCCAGCGGGTGCGCGATCGAAGGACGCGTTCCGCCTGGGCGGCGCTTGAAAATGCTGAAGCCCTTCCGCCGGGCAGGTGCGACAATTTCGCCTGCGGTTTCGCAGAACTTGTCGAAGAGGAGCCATGAAAGCAGGAAACACAGGAGCCCCGCGCCGAGATTCAACAAGGCGTGCGTGGCGATTGGAGCGACCATTCCCCTCCCGAAAAGGAGCATCGCAAGCGCGTATGCGGGATTCGCTTCGATAACCCATGTGGAAAAGTACTCCCAAGCGGTGTCGGGAGAAAAGGCACCGGGGCGCATTCTCGTAAGCGCGGTTGCCGCACAGATCATCGGCAGCAGAAAAAAGAGAAACCCTGTGATTCCACCCGTCCACCATCCCGCGCGGATCGTCGTCCGGCACATGACGGAACACAGGAGCGCGAGATTGCAGAGGAAGAAAGTGGTCGCGCCGAGGACGGCGTAGGAGCTGAGCACCTGCTCCATGCTGACACCGCCGAGCGTCACCGCGAGCAGCGTGAATGGAATCTGCACCGCGAGCAGCAGCAGCGCCGCGAAGAGCCGGCTGGTGCTCTTTCCAAACAGGATCGCGAGCGGGCTGAGCTTCGTCATCCGCAGGAGTGTGAGCGTCTGGTCTTCCTTTTCCTCGGTGATCGCGGAGGAAAAAATCCCGAGCGTCGCGATGGCGATCAGGCCGAGATTCGCGAAAAGCGCCATGGCGAGAAACTCGCGACCCGGCGCAGACCGGCGGGTGAAGTCGCGTTCGTTCGTCCAGATGATGAGCAGGATGACGAGGACCAGCGTGGCGCGAAGAATGGGCGGCAGGCGGGCGCGGGTGTCCTCCCGCAGGGAACGTTCGAAGAGGGCGAGGAGAGCGCGCATCGCCGGCTACCCTGCATTTCTCACACTCGTCGGGCAAGTGCTGGCAGGGTGTTTGTTCTGGCACGGGCGAAGTAATTGGGCCAACCCGCAAAAGTCACCCGGCAGAGAGCATCCAACATCCAACATCCAACATCCAACATCCAACCCATTCAACATCCCCACGTGGACCGTGAGGCGCTGTGTTGAACGTTGGATGTTGGATGTTCAATGTTGGATGTTGAACGCCGGGTATTTGTTGGCGCAGCAGTCGGTGATTTTTCCAAGCTACTCCCCCGCCCCAGCCCTTTTGATCTGCGACGGGATCGCCAAAGCGAGCGGGACGAGGGTCATCCAGACGAACATGATGAGGACAACAAAGGCGCCCTCGCCGCTTCCCGCACCGCCACCGGTCGCCAACATGAGGGTGAGCAGAAAATTGCCGATGAACATCAATCCCACCGCCGCGGCGAAGGCGCCCCGGCGCATCCGCAGCGAGAGGAACATCGAGAGAACGGCGAAGAGCAGGTACTCGGAGATGGAGAGAATAATGACAAGGTATGCCACCGGTTCACGGGGCAGCCAGCGGCCCGGCGCGCTTGCGAAGCTCAAGAAGCCGAGCAGGCCGAGCAGAACGGAAGGCGCGAGCACCGGGAGGCCACCGAGGATCTTTTGCCAGATGAGCCTGCCGGTGCTGATCGGCAGGGTGCAGAGGCTCCCGAGGGTGTTGCGCTTCCGCTCGATTCCGAAAAGGCGGGACGCAGCGAGGCCGAGTTCGACGCTGAATGACATGATGCCAAACTGGAGCAGAACAAAGCCAAGGGCTCTCCACTCAAAATCCGGACGTCCGCTGAGACCGGAGAACAGAGACAGGTCCCGATACATCTGCAACCCCACGACGCCCAGATAGACGATGCAGCGGATGCGCAGCGCAGACCAGCCGCCATTGAGAAAGTGGAAGTCCTTCCATGCGATCGCATTCCGTCCCGTTCGCGGGACACGACGGCGGCGGCGCGGCTTCGCCGACGGCGAAGCGGATGCGACCTTCGGTGCGCTCTCGCTGCCGGCGTTGCAGAATTTCCCGAACAGCATCCACGCGAGCGCAAACGCCAGCGCACCACCGACGAGACTCGGCAGCACCGAGTCGCTCGCGGTGAAAAATCCGCCGCCGCGGGGATCGATGACACGCGCCAGATCCAACACGGGATTCGAGCCCATGAGGAACTGCCCCACCCTGTCGATCCACGAAAGGTTCCCCGTTCCTCCGGCGAGTGACCTGATGACGCTCCTTGGAAGCGCGAACCACGGAAGCAGATAGAGGACGATGAATGTGGTCGCCGTGAGCACGCCCGCGCGTCCGCTGCTGCGGCAGACGACGGACCAGAACAGCGCGACATTCGAGAGCAAGAACAGGAATGCCGCGAGGATGGCGTAGCAGTGCAGCACCTGCTCCAGCGACACGCCGCCGAGCGTGATGCAGAGCATCGAGAAGGGCACCTGCACGGCGAGCAGGAGGAGTCCTTCGCACAGTCGCGCGGTGCCTTTGCCGAGGAGGATCGAGAGCGGGTTGAGGCGCGTCATGCGCAGCAGGCCGAGCGTGTCGTCCTCCTTTTCCTCGGCGATGGCGGAGGCAAAGGTGCTGAGGCCGAAGATGCCGATGGCGAAAAAGTTCACCATCACCACCATCGTCAGAACGAAGAGTCCCGACGCGGTCTGCGAGAGGAAGCTGCGTTCATTTTTCCAGATGAGCAGGAGCAGCAGCAGCCCGATGCCGCCGCGGGCGAAGTGCGTGAGCTTCGTGCGTGACTGCTCGCGGAGCGAACGGACGAAGAGGGCGAAGAGCGGGCGGAGATTCAAGAGCACGGGTCAGGTGCGCACGCCGGGTTCGGTGAGATCCATGAATGCCTGGTTCAGGTGCTTCACGTCCTCCTGGAATGCGGTGATGCTCGCGCCGGAGGCGAGTGCGGCCTGGAGGATGGCGTTCGGCGTGAGCGCGGCGGGATCGAATTCCACGGTGTAGCGCGCCTCGCCGGTGGCCGGCTGCTCGACGCGCGTGATGCCCGGCAGGGCGCTCAACGCACCGACGAGCGGCGGATGTTCGGCGGCAAGGGTGATGACGAATGCATCGCCCGACTTTCCGCCTGCGATCAGGCCGCGCATGGTGCCGGTGTATTTCACCGCGCCGCGATCCAGGATCGTCACGGCGTCGCAGAGTTCTGCGAGTTCGCTGAGGATGTGCGAGCTGATGAAGACTGTTTTCCCGAGCCGGCGCAGTTCCTGGAGGATCTCCATGAGTTCGATCCGTGCGCGCGGGTCGAGACCGCTGGCCGGTTCATCGAGCAGGAGCAGATCGGGATCATGCACCAGCACGCGGGCGAGCGAGACGCGCTGCTGCATGCCGCGCGAGAGGCCCTGGATGAAGTCGTCCTTCCGCCCGGCCATGTCGGTGAGCGCCAGCACGTCGGCGATGGTTTTGTCGCGCTGCGACTGGGTCATGCCGTAGGCGGCGCCGAAGAAGTCGAGGTATTCGAAGACGGTCATCTGCCGGTACATCGAGAAATGGTCGGGCATGTAGCCGATGCGTTGCCGGACGAGTTTGCGGTCGCGGACGATGTCCTTGCCGAAGGCGAGCACGGTCCCGGTCTGCGGCTGCATCAAGGTCGCGAGCACCTTCAGCGTCGTGGTCTTGCCAGCGCCGTTCGGGCCGACGAAGCCGTGGATGCTGCGCGAGTGAACGGTGAAGGTCACGTCGGCGACGGCGACGTGATTTTTGTAGGCGTGCCGCAGGTTGCGGATGTCTATGACGGGCGCGGAGTCCGATGCGGGTGTGGTGTTCACGGTTTGGAAATATCGATGACGTAAAGGACGAAGCTGCGGCCGGACTGGAAGCGGTCACCTTGCAGCCCGAAGGTCGGCGGTGCCTCGGCGTAGAGGAAGATGCGCGCCTGGTCGCCATTCCGCGGACGTGCCGGCAGATAGTTCCGCTCGTAGCTCCCCTCCCCGTTTGCGCGGCTGATGTAGAACGGATCCAAATCCCGCATCCCGCGAACGATTGCCTCCTCGTCGCCGTAATCGCCCGAATTGGAGTTACGACCGTAGTAGTTGAAACTGGACTTGCCGAAGAACTCGCTGGCGGAATTCACCTCCTGGCCCGGATTCAGTTCAAAACCCGCGTCAGTCATCGCGAGTCCATGGTATCGGCCTGCATGCTCAAGAACCGCCTTGAAGACCCGCTTTCGGAAATCGGCTGCCGCCTCGACCTTGAGCGATTTCAACAGCGCCACCCGACCCTGCTCGCCCGGGTTCCTCAACTCCCACAGCGTGACCTTCACCCCCGGATCCTCCGCCTTCATCACGCCGCGATGCAGAAATGCCCGCGATGAAAAGAGCGGGATGTCGGCGGAAAAATGCGCGCCCTTTCCGACCGCGATCTCTCCGCGGACCGTCTCACCCTCGGCGGTCGTTCCGTAAAGCTGGCTCCCGCCGGCGTGTTCGAAGCGATAGATGTCGCCGCTGGTTGCGAACGCGTGGATCCATTCCTGCACATCGAAGCGCCCATCGCCCAGCGGATAGGCGATGGCGAGCGAATGGTAGATCTGCTTTTCCCCATAGCCGCGGCGGCCAATGGCAGTGAAGAGCCACGCAAAGAGCGCCACCGTGCCGATGAATCCCCCGAGCAGCAGGCGGTAGTTGCGTTTGCGCAGCAGATAGAAGACGGGGCCGATGAGGACGACATAGATCACCGTCAGCAGATAGATCAGGCCCCAGGCGATGTTCGGGCGCGTGATCGCCGCCAGCTTGTGAAAGCTGAACCCGTCCACATCAGACACGGCGCCCTTGCCGCCGCTGCGCAGCTCGCGTCGGGGGAAGCCGTGCTCCTTGAGCCATTCCTCCGTGATTTCCGCCCGACTGATTTCGTGACGCACGACCAGGCCCGCACCGACCTGCACCCCGTCATTTCCCGGCGGAATGTTCAGCATCGCGAGCGTCTCGGTGAACTGCGGCAGTGCACCGTCCCCGCCGAGGACGAGATGCACGACGCCGCCGCGTCGCACCCAATCGAGGAACGCCTCGCGGCGCGGCGCGTCCCAGCGGGGCTGATGATCGAGCACCACACTTTCCAGCGCATCCGTCGCACACACCGCCGCCGGGAAAAGATTCTCCGGGAAGAGACGCATCCGGCTCGCCCGGCTGCCGGGCGCATTCGGATCCGCGAGCAGGACTATCGCCGGCGCGCCAGTGCCCGGCTGGCCCATGTCCTCGCCTTCCCCCCTGCCACGGTCATTCCATGACAGGCGCCAGGTCGGAGAGTAATTCCCCACGTAGGGATAGAACTGAACCCAGCGCGAGGAGCCCGGACTCAGGAAGACGGATTGTCTGTACGGAGCCGCGCCGCTGGCGTCGTCCAGAACGAAGTCGCCTTCAAAGGGCTGCGCACCGCGATTGCTGACCTCGATCGAGAAGAGGTTGAAACTCGATTGCAGGACCTTGCCATCGAAACCCCAGATCGGCTGGCCGATCTGAATAGCCGCGAGCGCTTTTCCCGCGAGCAGGAGGCAGAGGGTGAGGAAGGTGAGGAAGCCAGTTCGGTTCACGCGCCGCGGAAGTTGGCAGAGAACCGCCGAGATGGGTAGTGGCAAACGCCCAGCCAGCGCGGCGGGATTTGATTCGAGTCCAAAGCGACATTCTGCAGACCGCCGCAGGCGCAAGGAGGGGCGCTTTGATAGCGCCCTCTGGCGGCGATCGCTCCGCGCCGCTGTCAGCGATTGCCTGCAGCCGATGACGTCCGGAGGCGGGCATTCTCAATTGCGGATTGCGGATTGGAAGTTAGGCGAATAGCCACCCCTCTCGCGCAACGAACGTTTCAAGTCCTCTTCTTGTTGGCCTGCATTGGCTTTAGCGGGTGCGCTTCGATTTCCCAGAAGACATGGCTTGCGCCAGATCACTCCACCGAGCTTCGCTTCGTGTCAGGGCCGCCCGGGACAATACATGCCGCGCATGACTGCTACTCCTACTACAGGTTGCATGATTGCCGTTCCGGCAAGCGGCTGGCTGTCGTGCGCAGCATCATCAGCGATGAGACGTTTAGAGTCAGCCGCCAGGCTGTCTTTTTCAGCCCGACAGGGCGCACGGTCCTCATCAACGAGGACACGACGGACTCATCTCCGGTGTTCTGCAACACGCTCCTGTACCACGACGGCACCCACTTCTCGAGTCGCGACCTCCAGCTTCCACGCCGCTCGAAACCGATTCCGTATGGCTCCTGGCCTTTTGTCGTCTCGATCACAGACACTGACGTCGAGTATCAGTTCTCGGAGAGTGCCACCACTGAACGAAGCAAATCCGATGACCTTCGCGACCACGAGTTCTAAATCGCCCACCATGCGATGCAGCCTCTCACGGGCGCGCATGTCACGGCGGCTGCTTCCGCCGCCGCCTTCCCGCCCGCCGCGCAGCCGCCGCGCCATGCCCGCCCGTGGCTGAGCTTGGGGTCGATCAGCCCGCCTCACGTCGTCGGCTACTATCGTCGGTGAATTTGGCCTTGCCGGTACACGCACGCAGGGCGCACGCTCCCGCACGCGTGAAGACCCGATGCCTCCTCCTCAGTTGCTTTCTCGCCGTCGTGTTCACGGCGATCCTTTCGCCGGAAAGCCGCGGCGAGCAGAAGCCCGCGGCGTATTCCGACGCCGAGGCGGGAAAGCATGTGGGCGACGAAGCCACGGTCACGGGCAAGATCGCTTCGGTCTCCAAGTCGGCAAAAGGCACGGCATTCCTGAACTTCGGCGAGCGTTATCCGAAGCAGATCTTCAGCGGCGTCGTGTTCGCCAAGGATGCGGACAAGGTCGGCGACCTCACCGCATTCGAGGGCAGGACGGTGATGCTCACCGGCCGCATCGAACTTTCGCCTGAGGGAAAGCCGCAGATCGTCATCAAGTCGCCGGACCAGTTGAAAGTCGCCGGTGCTTCCGCGCCCCCTATTACGCCAACTCCTCCCATGCCGATGCCCGCGCCGCCGGTTCCGGCACCGACGATTGCCTCCGTTCCGACCACAACCGCCACGCCCATCCCGCAGCCGAAGGTCGGCGAAAGCAGGCGCATCGCCCTCGCGGCAAACTGGGCGAATGCACCGCAGACCGGCGACATGACCCGCAAGGATCTCGCCGCGCTTTTCGGCAGCCAAATCACTTCCGGTGAAAGCAGCGACGCGGACACAGCAATCCTCATCTACCCGGAGGTGCCGTACCTGGCATCATTCGCGACCGCGCGACGGAACCTCAACTTGGATGCCACAAATCCGGCCCGCACGAAGGTCACCACGCCAGGGCTGCCGGTCGGGTCGCTGACGGCCAATGCGTTCACCGGCATTTTTCCAGGCGGCTACACGACCATGACACTCGTCACCGACAACGCCGATCAGGTCGTCAGCGTGCATCTCGCCGACGCCGATCCGCGCCAGCGCACCGCGGAACTCACCGACACCGGCGGATACCACACATACAACTTCATCGCACAGCGCGTGAAGGCCGCCGGGCAGCTCGTGATCAGGCATGAGATCGTCCGCGAGGGCGCGCCAGCCGGGGTCGTCGTCGTGGATTCGCTGTTGATCGATCCGAATGCGGCCGATCCCACCGCGCCGCCACGCACCACCACCAGAACCACGACGCGAAGCACCGGCACCCGTCCGCGCACCGGGAAAATCCTGGAGCGCTCGCGATGGTATGTGCCGAAGCCGCTGGTGAACGTAATCCTCCGCGCCTCGGGAAATCGCTGATGCGCGCCTTCATCCGGCTGCTCCCATTTTTCATTGCCGCCGCAAGTGCGCTCGCCGCCGAACCGCGCGACATCTCCGCGGAGCTCGAGACCGTGCGCGCCAAATACAAGGTGCCGGCCTGCGCTTCCGCCGTCGTGGAAAATGGCCGCATCACCGCAATCGGCGCGACCGGCCTGCGCCGCGTGGATCGCGATGTGCGCGTAACCATCGACGACATCTGGCACATCGGTTCCTGCACGAAGAGCATGACCGCCACGCTCATCGGCGTGCTCGTGGACGCGGGCAAACTCCGCTGGGACATGCCCATCTCCGACACGCTGCCCGGTGTGCGCTGTAATCCAGGCTGGCGCAAGGTGACGCTGGAACACCTCGTCACGCAGCGCAGCGGCATCGCCGGGATGAGTTCCGGCCAATGGCGGGCGCTCGACGCCGGGAATGGATCGCCGCGGGAACAGCGCGCCACCTTCGCGCGCGCACTCCTTGCGCAGGCACCGGCAAATCCGCCGGGCAAATTCGCCTACAGCAACTCCGGCTACGGCCTGCTCGGCGCCATCATCGAGCACACGGCGGATGACAGCTACGAGAACCTCCTGCACCTGCACATCTTCAAGCCGCTGCACCTGAGCACCGCCGGATTCGGCCCGCCCGCCAAGCCGGGTAAACTCGACCAACCGTGGGGCCACTACCGCCGCAGCGACAAACTCACACCAGCCGAACCGGTCGCCAGCAACCAATTCCCTCCCGCGCTCGCGCCTGCCGCCTGCGTCCACATGTCCCTCGCCGATTTCGCCCGCTATGCCGGGTGGCTTTCCACCGGCGAGCCGCGCATCGTAAAGGCGCAGACCTTCACCCGCCTCCAGACGCCGCCGGACGGCAGCGCCTACGCCGGCGGACTCTGGAGCACCGAACTCCCCGGCATCGGCGGCCAGGCCGTCTGCCACTGTGGCCACATGGGCGGCTTCTTCGGCGTATTCCACGCCGGCCGCGAGCGCGCCTGTGTAAGCGTCTTCAACACCGAAGGCGGCGGTTGGGAATGGCTCGGCGACGAAATCGCCGCCGTCGCACTCAAGGCGGCGAAGTAGCCGGCCATTCTTTCACGCACCCTCCGGGAAGATCGACGCAGCGAGCGTGCATGGGCCGGTCGCGAAGTAATGAGCAACACGATTTGCACCGTTTGATTGCGTGAGTGCAGGAGGCGGCGGCGGCGCGCAGCGTAGCTCTCCAGAGCTGCGCATCACGAACCTTCACGCAGGGATCCATCCGCGCAGCTCTGGAGAGCTGCGCTACATTCCAGTCGTGCGCCGCCATCTGGCAACAGCACTATTCAAATCGTATTGCTCGTGACTAGTCCCCACGGCCTCGCAAACGGACAAAAATAGCTAGTCACTTTCCTCTCATCCAGCGAAAGACCAGCGGGCTACCTAATGAGCGGCCGGCCGACCGCGTAGTAGATGAAGCCAAACTCCTTCATCGTCGCGGGATCAAAAAGATTGCGCCCGTCAAACACCAGCGGCGTGTGCATCTTCGCCTTCACCGCGGCGAGATCCTGATTTCCGAATTCCTTCCACTCCGTCGCAATGACCAGCGCCTCGGCGTCCGTGACTGCGTCGAGCGGGGTCTTCGCCAAGATCACACCCTTAGGAATCAGGTTCCACTCGATCGCCTTTTCCATCCCCTTCGGATCGTATGCTGTGACGATGGCACCCTCCGCCACCAGACGGTTGACGAGGTCGATGGCCAGCGAGTTGCGCACGTCATCGGTGTCAGGTTTGAAAGCGAGGCCCCACACGGCGATCTTCTTTTCCTTCAGCACCCAGAGGCCATCGCGCATCTTGCGCAGGAATCGCTCAAGCTGCGTCGCGTTGATGCGCTCGACTTCCTTGAGAAGATTGAACGGCACACCCAGCTCATCCGCGATGGCGATGAATGCCTTCACGTCCTTCGGAAAGCACGACCCGCCGTAGCCAAGACCCGCATTGAGAAACTGCCGTCCAATGCGCCGATCCATCCCGATGCCATCGGCGACCAGTTCGACATCCGCACCGCTGGCCTCGCAGATGGCGCTCACGGCATTGATGTAGCTGATCTTCAGCGAAAGGAACGAGTTCGCCGCATGCTTGATCAACTCGGCGCTGTTGATGTCCGTCACGAGCACCGGCGCCTGGAATGGCGCGTACACACGCCGCATGATGTCCGTCGCACGCTCGCTGCTGCTGCCGATCACGATGCGATCCGGCTTCATCAAATCATCCACCGCGCATCCCTCGCGGAGGAATTCCGGATTCGAGACGACGTCAAACTCCGCGCTCTTGTTGTACCGCTGGATCGTCGCCGCCACGCGGTCTCCCGTGCATACCGGGACCGTGCTCTTGTCCACAACCACCCGATACTGGCCGGGCTTCAGCGCATTCGCGATTTCGCGCGCGACCTTTTCGATGAAAGTCATGTCCACCGAGCCATCCGGCTGCGGTGGCGTGGGCACGGCAATGAAAATGACCTGGCTGCGGTCCACGCCATCCTGGGTCGATGTGGTGAAGCGCAGACGCTTCGCGCTGACGTTGCGATGCACCAAGTCCTCGAGGCCCGGTTCATAGATCGGAATCTTCCCCGCGAGGAGCATGTCCACTTTTCGCTGGTCATTGTCGACGCACGTGACGTGATGGCCCATCTCGGCGAAACAAGCGCCAGTGACAAGGCCGACATAACCGGATCCGATGATACAAAGTTCCATAAAAGGGCGGGTCTTATGCGCAGTCCGCATGCCATGCGCAAGGTGAACTTTTCTCCCGGGAACTTTCTCCCGCCCGCATCATCGGGCGGGAACAAGAACACGCTCGCGAATGATCCCTGGTTCCCGTCTCCTTCGCTGGACCCATTCTTGAATTGCGCCCGCCGGTGGCAAGGGAGTCCGTTCGCTCCGTATATCCTTTTGTCGTCCCGGCCATGCGCCGCTGGATTTCCTCCGGTGAA
>Ga0105044_10007967_pt1 | contig 14591 bp, 14 predicted proteins | sample MAT01_FD_78092 | JGI IMG/M metagenome (GOLD analysis project Ga0105044, IMG submission 78092) | Freshwater microbial communities from Lake Fryxell liftoff mats and glacier meltwater in Antarctica - MAT-01 | ecosystem: Environmental > Aquatic > Freshwater > Ice > Liftoff microbial mat | place...
GTCGCCGCTCAGCACGCCCGCGCCCGTTACGGTCTCCGCCGCATCGCCGTGGTCGATTTCGACGTCCATCACGGCAACGGCACGCAGGCCGCCTTCGAGCGCGACGAAGATCTTTTCTTCGGCTCCACCCATCAATGGCCGCTTTATCCCGGCACCGGCCTGCCGCAGGAGCGCGGCATCGCCGGCAACATTGTCAACGTGCCGCTGCCTCCGCGCACCGATGGCGAGGGCTTCCGCGAGGCGTTCGAGTTGGGAATTCTGCCCGCGCTCGATGCCTTCGGCCCCGAACTCATTCTCATCTCGGCCGGGTTCGATGCCCATGCAGCCGACCCGCTGGCCGATCTCCGGCTACTGGAAGCTGATTTCGCCTGGGCCACCACACGGCTTTGCGACATCGCTGCCAGCCATTGCGGCGGACGGGTGGTCTCCACGCTCGAGGGCGGCTATGACCTCAATGCGCTGGCCGCTTCGGCGGCGGCGCATGTGAAAGCATTGATGGCGGCGTAGGCATGGCGGCGAAATCCGATCTCGACAAACTGAGCTTTGAAGACGCCCTCAAGCAGCTTGAGGAGATTGTCGGCCGTCTCGAAAGCGGCCGGGTCGAGCTGGAAGAATCCATTTCCATTTACGAACGCGGTGCGGCGCTCAAAGCGCACTGTGAACGAAAACTGAAAGACGCCGAGGCCCGCATCGAAAAGATCGTTCTGGGCGCTGGCGGCGTGCCCGCCGGCCTCGAAAAGCTCGACGCGGATTAGACCATGAGCGCGCTCGACGCCGCCCTCGCCGGGAATCGGACGCAGATGGAGCGGGCGCTCGACACCTATCTGCCGCAGCCCACCGGCCCCGAAGCCCGCCTGATCGACGCCATGCGCTACGCGACGCTCGGCGGCGGCAAGCGCCTTCGCGCCTTCATGACGCTCCAGACCGGCGGCCTCTTCGGCGTCGACCGCGATGCGCTGTTGCGCGCCGCCTCGGCGGTCGAATGTCTCCACGCTTATTCGCTGGTCCATGACGACCTGCCTTGCATGGACGACGACGATTTGCGCCGCGGCAAGCCGACCCTCCACCGCGAATTTGATGAGGCCACCGCGGTCCTCGCCGGCGACGCGCTCCAGAGCCTCGCCTTCCAGCTTCTCTCCGCCTTTGAAATTCACGCCGACCCCTTCGTGCGCGCCGATCTGGTTCAACGCCTCGCCGTCTCCGCCGGTCACGCCGGCATGGTGGGCGGTCAGATGATCGACATCGAAAGCCAGGATCGCGACGTCACGCTCGACACCATCACCCGGCTCCAACGCCTCAAGACCGGCGCGCTCATCGTCTTTGCCTGTGAAGCCGGCGCGATCTTGGGCAAGGCCGGCTCCCAGCAGCGCCACGCCATTATCGGCTACGGACAAGACCTCGGCCTCGCCTTTCAGATCGCCGACGATCTCCTCGACGTGCAGGGCAACGCCGCCGAGATGGGCAAGGCTGCCGCCAAAGACGCCGTGCTCGGCAAGGCCAGCTTCGTCGCCGTTCTTGGCATCGAACGCGCGCAAGCCCAGGCCGAGATGCTGGCGAAACAGGCCGTCTCGCATCTGGACGGCTTCGACGGCCGTGCCGATCATCTCCGCGCCCTCGCCGATCTCGTCGTCAACCGCAGCGCGTGACCTACGACGTCGCCGTCATCGGCCTCGGCGCGATGGGCTCGGCGGCTCTCTTTCACCTCGCTCAGCGCGGCATCAATGCGATCGGCATCGAACGCTTCGAACCCGGCCACGATCGCGGCTCGTCACACGGCGAATCCCGCATCATCCGCCTCGCTTATTTCGAGCATCCGTCTTACGTCCCGCTGCTCCGCCGCGCTTATGAGAACTGGCGTGCGCTGGAAACGCTCAGCGGTGAAAACCTCCTCACCATCACCGGCATCCTCGAAGCCGGCCCGCCCGGCAGTCCGCTCGTCGCCTGTTCACTTGAAGCCTGCCGCCTCCACGACATCGACCACGAAGAGCTGGAGGGCAGGGCGATCTCGTCACGCTTCCCGGCCTTCCATCTCCCGGAGAGCTATCGCGGAGTCTGGCAACGAGACGGCGGCTATCTGAAACCCGAACTGGCGATCCAAACCCACCTTCGCCTCGCCACAGCCGCCGGAGCCGAAACCCTCACCGGCACCGCCGTCCGCGCCGTGACACCAACCCCCGGCCACATCGCCATCGACCTCGGCGATCGCACCATCGAAGCCGGCGCTGTCATCCTGGGCACCGGTGCATGGATTGGCGATCTCGTCCCCGCGTTGAAACGCCATCTTCGCCTGACACGCCAAACCCTCTGCTGGTATCGGCCCAAAACGCCCGCGCCCTTCGCGCCGGGCAAGCTCCCCGTATTCATCGTCGAAAGCGAAGACGACGCCGTCTACGGCTTCCCCGATTTCGCCGGTACCGGCTTCAAATGCGCGTCCCACCGCATCGGCCCCGTCCAGCTTCACGCCGACGACGCGCGCGCCACCCCTGCCGCCGAAGACGCCGCGCCTACCGACCGCTTCCTAGCTCGCTTCATGCCAGAGGCGCTCGGCGGCCTCGCCGCCATGAAAACCTGCCTCTACACCCGCACGCCCGACGAGGATTTCATTCTCGACCTCGCCCCTGACGATCCCCGCCTCGTCATCGCCTCGCCCTGTTCCGGCCATGGATTCAAATTCGCCAGCGTCATCGGCGAAATCCTCGCCGATCTGGCGACAACGGGTACCACGCCCCATGATATTTCGCGGCTCAGCTTCGCCCGCTTTGGCTGAGGCCGAATTCGCCCGATTTTCTGCGGATCTTGTCCGGCGAACCTATCTTTGACAGCCCTGTGACAACGCTCGACGTGCACCCTTCGCAGGTGCGATAATGCTTTCCGCGCCGCGCCAACCGCGTCGCTCCAAAACCGATCATGACCTTGCCCACCGATCCCGCTCCGGCCTCCAAGACTCCGCTGCTCGACCGCGTCCTCAGCCCGGCCGACATGAAGGCTCTCAATCGCGGACAGCTGAAGCAGCTGGCTGACGAACTGCGCCAGGAGACGATCGACGCGGTCTCTGTTACCGGCGGCCATCTCGGTGCCGGCCTCGGCGTTGTCGAACTCACCGTCGCGATCCACCATCTCTTCGATACGCCGAACGACCGCCTCATCTGGGATGTCGGCCACCAGGCCTATCCGCACAAAATCCTCACCGGCCGGCGCGAGCGCATCCGCACATTGCGCCAGGGCGGTGGCCTCTCCGGCTTCACCCGCCGGGCTGAGAGCGCATACGATCCCTTCGGCGCGGCGCATTCCTCCACTTCTATCTCCGCCGGTCTCGGCATGGCGGTGGCGCGCGATCTTGCCAAAGAAAAGCGCGATGTCATCGCCGTCATTGGCGACGGTGCCATGTCGGCCGGCATGGCCTATGAGGCGATGAACAATGCCGGCGCGATGCACTCGCGCATGATCGTCATCCTCAACGACAACGATATGTCGATCGCCCCGCCGGTCGGCGCGATGAGCGCCTATCTCGCGCGGCTCATTTCGTCGGGCACGTACATTGGCTTTCGTGAATTCGGCAAACAGCTTGCCCGTGCCTTGCCGCGTTTTTTCTTCGACAAGGCCAAGCGCGCCGAGGAATACACGCGCGGCCTGTGGACTGGCGGCACGTTGTTTGAAGAACTCGGCTTCTACTATGTCGGCCCGATTGATGGCCACAACCTGGACCATCTGATCCCGGTCCTCACCAACGTGCGGGATGCGCTGCTCGATGGCCCGGTTCTTGTTCATGTCGTGACCAAGAAGGGCAAGGGCTACGCGCCCGCCGAGAGCAGTTCTGACAAGTACCATGGCGTCGCGAAGTTCGACGTGATCACTGGCATACAGGCGAAAGCTGCCAGCAATGCGCCGCAATATACCCGGGTTTTCGCCGACGCGCTGATCGATGAGGCTGAGCGCGATCGCAAGATTGTCGCAATCACGGCAGCAATGCCGGCCGGCACCGGGCTCGATCACTTCCAGAAGAAATTTCCTGACCGCACCTTCGATGTCGGCATCGCAGAACAGCACGCCGTCACTTTCGCGGCAGGCCTCGCCACCGAGGGCTATAAGCCTTTCGTCGCGATCTACTCGACCTTCCTCCAGCGCGCCTACGATCAGGTCGTGCACGACGTCGCTATTCAGGGCCTGCCTGTGCGCTTCGCGCTCGACCGCGCCGGCCTCGTCGGCGCGGATGGCGCAACCCATGCCGGCGCCTATGATGTCGCCTATCTCGCAACGCTCCCAGGTTTCGTCGTCATGGCCGCCGCCGATGAGGCCGAACTGAAGCACATGGTCGCGACCCAGGCGGCGCACGAGTCCGGCCCCAGCGCGCTTCGCTATCCGCGCGGCGAGGGCGTCGGCGTCGAACTCCCCGAACACGGCACACCGCTGGAAATCGGCAAGGGCCGCGTGATCCGCGAAGGTGAAACCGTCGCTATCCTCTCTTACGGCACCCGTCTCGGCGAAGCGCTGAAGGCCGGAGACCAGCTCGCCGCAATGGGCCTCAACGCCACCATCGCGGACGCGCGCTTCGCCAAACCTCTCGACGAGGCGCTGATTGCCCGCCTGCTCACCACGCACGAGGTCGTCGTCACCATCGAGGATGGTGCGATCGGCGGCTTCGGCGCGCATGTGCTGCAATACGCCGCGAATGCCGGTCTGCTCGATCGTGGCGTCAAGCTGCGGACGCTCGCACTGCCGGATGTTTTCATCGATCACGACACGCCGCAGCGGCAGTACGACGAAGCGGGGCTCAACGCGCCGCACATCGTAGCCACTGTCATGCAGGCGCTGGGACGCGAGGCCCAATGGGCGAGCAACCGGGCGTAAGGCCCCGCCTCACACTCACCGCGAAACCTGCTTCAGCCCCGGCGACACCGGCGGGCGCCAAGATGCGCGCCGATCTGCTCGCCGTGGAGCAAGGGCTGTTCCGCAGCCGCAACCGCGCTCAGTCTGAAATTCGCGCCGGCAATCTCTTCTCGGGCGAGCGCAAGGTGGAAACCGCCAGCGACATGCTCGACGCCGGCGTCAAGCTGACGCTGAAAGCCCGCGCCAACCCGTTCGTTTCGCGCGGTGCGCTGAAACTCGTCCACGCGCTCGACCATTTCGGCATCGACCCCAAAGGCCTCATCTGCCTCGATATCGGCGCCTCTACCGGCGGCTTCACGCAGGTTCTGCTCCAGCGCGGCGCAAAGAAAGTCTTCGCCATCGATGTCGGCAGGGACCAGCTCCACGCCGACGTGAAGAAAGACGAGCGCGTCGTCTCGTTCGAAAAAACCGACGCCCGCAATCTCACCCGAACTGAAATCGTCGAACAGCCCGAACTCATCGTCGCCGATGTCAGCTTCATCTCACTCCAGCTCGCCCTCCCGCGCGCCCTCAGCCTTGCAACGCCCGGCGCGAAGCTCATCGGGCTGGTGAAGCCGCAATTCGAGGCCGGGCGCGGCAATGTCGGCAAAGGCGTGGTGCGCGATACGCTCACCCAGCGCGAAGTTGTCGCCCGCATCGGCATCTGGCTCGGCGCGGCCGGCTGGATCGTAAAGGGCACTACTGAAAGTCCGATCACCGGCGGTGACGGCAATGTCGAATTCCTGCTGAGCGCGGAGAAGAACCGCTGACCGCCACGGCGCGTATCGCGGCCCTCGCGGGCGGCGGCGACGGCGTGACGGAGGAGGGGCTCTTCGTCTCATATTCCGCGCCCGGCGATCTCGTCGAAATCGGCGACAGCGACGGCAAGCGCGCACCGCTCCTCAAAGTCGTCGAGCCGTCACCGGATCGCGTTACCCCGCCTTGCATCCATTTCGGTACCTGCGGCGCCTGCCAGACCCAGCACATCGCGCACGAGACCTACCGCGCCTGGAAGCACGGCAATGTCACCCGCGCCCTGAACAGCGCTGGGCTCGATATCGTCGTTCAGCCCCTCGTCGATGCCCATGGCGAAGGCCGCCGCCGTGTCACGCTGGCGGTGAAGCATGGCGTTGCCGGCTATCATCGCCGCGGCTCGCACGAAGTCGTCGCGGCGACGATTTGCCCCATCCTCAGCCCCGGCCTCTCGGGCGCGCTGGCTTTCGCACAGGCGCTTGCCGCCGAGATGCCCGAGAAATGGCTGAGCCTCCTCATCACGGCCACCGAGACCGGCATGGATGCCGACATTAAAGGCCCGCTCCACGGCAATGCGGGGCTCAACGCGCGCCTCGCGTCTATTGCCCGCGAACACGGCCTGGCGCGTCTCACCGCCGAACGTGAACCGATTGCCCTCTACCGCACCCCACGCATCGGCATGGGCGCCGTCGCGACCGCCAATCTCCCACCCGGTGCCTTCCTTCAGGCGACGGCCAAAGGCGAAGAGGTCCTCGCCAACCTCGTGCTCGACGGCGTCAAACGCGCCCGCAAAGTCGCTGATCTATTCTGCGGCATCGGCCCGTTCGCCGTCCGCCTCGCATCCCGCGCCCAGGTCTACGCCGCCGACAACGACGCCGATGCCATAGCCTCACTCCGCAAGACGGCAGCCTTGCCGGGCCTCAAACCCGTCACCGCCGAGCGCCGCGACCTCTTCCGCCGCCCGCTGGTCCGCAGCGAACTCGAACCCTTCGAGGCCGTCGTCTTCGATCCGGCCTTCGATGGCGCCGCCTCCCAAAGCGCTGAACTCGCAAAGTCACAGGTTCCCCGGATCGTTGCCGTCTCCTGCAACCCGGTCACCTTCGCCCGCGACGCCGCCACCCTCATCCAGGGCGGTTACATACTGGTCCGCGTCACCCCGGTCGATCAGTTCCTCTATTCACCACATGTCGAGCTGGTGGCCGAGTTCGTGCGCGGATGAGCATCGGCCGCATCGTTCGAAATATGGTTCTTGCCAGCATTGCGCTGGGCATCCTTGTTGTCGTCTGGGCGGTTGGAATAGAACCCGGCCGGCTTGTCGTTAGAGACTACGCAATCGGTCTTGCACGCTGGCCAAAGGCACTCGACGGCTATCGCATCGCCTTCGTCACCGACATTCATGCTGGCAGCCCGCACATCACGCTCAACTATGTGCGCGAGATCGTGGCCGAGACGAACGCGCTGAACCCTGACGTCATTCTGTTGGGAGGCGACTATGCTATCGACAGCATCGTCGGCGGCACCAAGATCGATGCGGGCGAGATCGCTGCGGTTCTCAAAGGGCTGAAGGCGCGAGATGGCGTTTTCGCCGTGCTCGGCAACCACGACAACTGGGATAATGGTCCGCGTATCGCGCGCCTGCTTGAAGATGCGGGCATTCCCGTTCTGGAAGATCGTGCAGTTGAGGTTGCGACACCCCGCGGAAAATACTGGCTTGTCGGCGTTTCGGATTTCGAGACCGCGCCGCACGATGTCGCCAAGGCTCTCGCCGGCGTTTCAGGCGCAACGATCGTTCTGACGCATTCGCCGGACGTCTTTCCGGCCTTGCCGGATTTCGTGGCGCTCACGCTCGCCGGGCATACGCATGGGGGGCAGGTCTACGTGCCATTCCTTGGTCGCCCGGTGGTCCCCTCGCGCTATGGTCAGCGTTACGTGATGGGCGTCATCCGCGAAGGCGGCAGGACACTGTTCGTCGGGTCGGGTATCGGCACCAGCATATTGCCAGTCCGCTTTCTCACGCCGCCCGAGGTCAGTGTTCTCACGCTGCGTTCGGAATAGAGGCTACTCGCGCCGCAGCACCTTGTCGGTAATTGCGCTCGCCCACCATGATTCGCGAAACGCTTTCGTCACCGCATCGCGGTCATAGACATCACGCACCCACGCCTCGAACGTCATCGGTGTCTTCGCGTTGAAATCCAGATAGCTCTGCAGGAAGAAATCGAGAATGCCGGTTTTTGCCTGTTTCACATGGCCCCAGCGCAGCGAGAGATGGCGCTTTGCCTCGGCAATCGGCAGGCCCTTGCGGAAATGCAGATAGAGCGCCGACATCAGTCCCGCCCGGTCCGCGCCCGATTTGCAGTGCATGAGCGCCGGATAGTCCAGTGTCTGGAACAGATCCTGGGCCGCCAGTACGCTCGCCTTCATTGGGGCCTCGCGCGAATTGACGATGAAGTTCATCAGCGTCACGCCGTGGCGCTGCGCCGCCTCTTCCTCAAACCGGTAGAACGAATTGTCGCCATCGCCGCGCAAATTGACGATGGTCTTCACCCCCGCCCGCGCCGCGCTCGCCACTTGATAGGGGAGGGGCTGCGACGAGCGCCACATCTCCTCCGACACGCGGCTGCGTGTGTTGAAGAAGGTCCGGAAAATCCCGTGATCCACAAACAGCATCGAGAGCCACGCCTTGACGCGCGTCCATCCCGTCAGCTTCGGATAGGTTGGCGCGTCGCCCGGCCGGATGACCGAAACTAGGCCGTGGCGCCGCATTGGGCCCGGTGCCTCAGCGCATGATCGGCCAGCACCAGCGCCATCATCGCCTCGCCGACTGGGGCTGCGCGAATGCCGACGCAGGGGTCGTGACGGCCCTTGGTCACGATGTTGGCATCATGCCCGTCTGTGGTGATGGTCTGGCGTGCCGTCAAAATCGACGAGGTCGGCTTCACCGCAAAGCGCGCCACCAGCGTCTGCCCGGTTGAAATACCACCCTGGATGCCGCCCGCATGGTTCGACAGGAAAACCGGCTTGCCGTCGTTTCCCATCCGCATCTCGTCGGCATTCTCTGCGCCGGTGAGCGCGGCGGTCGCAAAGCCATCGCCAATCTCCACCGCCTTCACCGCATTGATGCTCATGAAGGCCGAGGCGATATCCTGATCCAGCTTGCCGTAAATCGGCGCACCAAGGCCTGCCGGCACACCTTCTGCCGTCACCTCGATCACGGCACCGACGCTTGAGCCCGCCTTGCGCACCGCATCGAGATAGGCTTCCCAGCGCCGCGCCGCCGCCGCATCCGGCGACCAGAACGGATTATTCTCCGTCTCCGCCCAGTCCCATGCGGCGCGGTCGATGGCGTCAGCGCCGATCTGAACCAGCGCTGCGCGAATCGTCACCTGCGGCCCCAGCACATGCGCCAGCACCTTGCGCGCCACCGCACCCGCCGCCACCCGCGCTGCCGTCTCGCGCGCCGATTGCCGCCCTCCGCCGCGATAGTCGCGCACGCCGTATTTCGCCTGATAGGAAAAATCTGCGTGACCGGGTCGATAGAGATCGCGGATCTCGTCGTAATCCTTCGACCGCTGATCCTCGTTCTCGATCAGCAGACTGATCGGCGTCCCTGTCGTCACCGGCCCGGCCATCCGCTCGTCTGCAAATGTGCCCGACAAGATTTTCACCGTGTCGCTCTCGCGCCGCTGGGTCACGAATTTCGACGTGCCCGGCTTGCGCTTGTCCATCCACGGCTGAATGTCCGCCTCGGTCAGCGCGATCCCCGGCGGGCATCCGTCGACCACGCAGCCTAGCGCCGGCCCGTGGCTCTCGCCCCAGCTCGTCATCCGGAAGAGATGACCGAATGTGTTGTGCGACACGGCGGGCCTATCCGTCCTTGTCCATCGTCGCGAGCAAAGCGGCGCTCTCCGCCGCGCTGTCCACCGCCAACATTCCGATCGCGCTATAACCCGCATCGACATAATGCGTCTGGCCAGTCACGGCCGCGCCCATATCGGACAATAGATAAAGCCCGGCATTGCCGACCTCGTCGATCGTCACGTTGCGCCGCAGCGGTGCGTTCAGCTCGTTCCACTTCAGGATGAACCGGAAATCGCCGATGCCGGCCGCCGCCAGCGTCTTGATCGGCCCGGCCGAGATCGCGTTGACGCGGATCGCCTTCTTGCCGAGATCCTCGGCGAGGTAACGCACGCTCGCCTCAAGCGCCGCTTTAGCGACGCCCATGATATTGTAATGCGGCATGACCCGCTCAGCGCCGTAATAGGTCAGCGTTACAAGCGCGCCGCCATTATTCATCATCTTCTCGGCGCGCTGGGCGACCGCCGTGAACGACCAGCAAGAGACATTCATCGAGAGCTGGAAGTTCTCATAGGTCGAATCCACATAGCGGCCCTGCAACTGGTTCTTGTCCGAGAACGCGATCGCATGGACCACGAAATCGATCCCGCCCCACAGCTTTTGCAGGTGGTCGAAACAGGCATCGATGCTGGCCGCATCGGTCACGTCACAGGCCAGCACGGCCGGCGAATTAACGCTGGCGGCCAGCGGGTCGACGCGCTTTTTCAGGGCATCGCCCTGGTAGGTGAAGGCGATTTCCGCGCCCGCGCCATGCAGCGCCTTGGCGATGCCCCACGCGATGGAGCGGTCATTCGCGACGCCCATGATGAGGCCGCGTTTTCCCGCCATGAGCTGGCTGGTCATAGTTCCTCGCCGGAAGTGTTGACGTGGCTGCTATCACGCCCGTCAGAAGGGGGTCAAACGCAGGCCTAGTTCCAGCCCTTGCGTGGATCGTAACTGGCACCCTGTGCCGCGGTTTTCAGCCCGTCCGGAACCTGCTCCGGCAGCATGAGCCGCACGATCACCAGCAGGTCGCCCGCCGCCTGTCCCGCCGCCGCCGGCAGACCCCGGCCCTTGAGCCGCAATGTCTTGCCGCCATTCGTCCCTGGCGGAATGGTCAGCGCCACCGCGCCGGTCGGCGTCGGCACGTTGATCTTGGCGCCTTCAATGGCCTCTTTCAGCGACACCGGCAGATCCACCCGCAGCGTCCGTCCGTCGCGCTGGAAAATCTTGTGCGAAGCGATTGAGACGATAACGATCGCATCGCCGCCATTCTGCCCCTGTCCGCGCAGCCGGATTTGCTGGCCGTCCTCCATCCCCACCGGGATTTTCACATCCAGCGTCTTGCCACTCGACAGCGTTACCCTCTGCGTCGCCCCAGCGACCGCATCCTCTAGGCTGACGGCAAGACTGTACTTAACGTCCGTCGGCTGAGGCTTTTGCTTCGCCCCAGCCCCGCCCTTGCGCCCAAATCCTGAGAACAGCTCAGAGAAGATGTCGTCCATCCCGCCGCCCGCGCCCTGCCGGAAGCCGCCGGGGTTGCCGCCGCCCATGCCGTATTCAAACGGCGGCCCCTGCGGACCGAATCCGCCGCCGCCCTGACCAGGGTGAAACCCGCGCGGCTGTCCGTTGGCATCGATCTCGCCCCGGTCGAACGCACCACGCTTGGCCTTGTCCGAAAGCAGCTCATAAGCGCCCGACGCCTCCTTGAACTTCTTCTCAGCCGAAGGATCGTTTCGATTGGTGTCGGGATGGAATTTTTTGGCGAGCGTCCGGAAGGCCTTCTTGATCTCGGCCTCGCTGGCGGTCTTCTTCACGCCGAGCACGCTATAGGGATCAGCCATGTCTTTTCCGGTTGCGGGCGATCAGGCCCTCTTGAGCCCTATGTAAGCCCTCTGGAACCCTATGTAAGACGGTATTGCGCTCTGTTAAAGGAAGGGTATGCGCTCCGAAATCCCTGAAATGCTTCCCGAACCCGATCCGATGGTCCGTTTCGAGACATGGCTGGCCGAAGCCGGGGCCGCTGAGCCCAACGATCCCAATGCCATGGCTCTCGCCAGTGTCGATTCCACCGGCCTGCCAGACCTCCGCATGGTCCTGCTCAAAGGCCACGACGCCCTAGGCTTCGTTTTCTATACGAACTTCGAAAGCGCCAAAGGCGGAGAGCTGCTGGCCCACCCCAAGGCTTCACTTCTCTTTCACTGGAAGTCGGTACGCCGCCAGATCCGCATCCGAGGCCCCGTTTCCGTGGTTACCAGGGAAGAAGCCGACGCCTATTTCGGCTCACGCCCACGCGATAGCCGCATCGCCTCCATCGCCTCGGCCCAGTCCCGCCCGCTAAAGGACCGCGCCGAGCTGAAAGCCGAGGTCGCGAAAACCGCCGCCCGATTCGAAGGTGACGACATTGTCCCGCGTCCGGATCGCTGGTCGGGCTTCCGCGTCAGCCCGCTGCAGATCGAGTTCTGGCAGGACGGCCTCCACCGTCTGCACGATCGCCTCGTTTATCGCCGCCCCGCTGCGGGCGCGCCCTGGACGATCGGCAAACTCTATCCCTGAAGTTTTTTCGCACACGCGTTTCGCTCGCAGAGAAAGTAGCGGATCGCACCGCCGCCCCGCGCTAAAATCGCGCCATGACAGCCGCTCCGGACACCGCCACGCTGATGCGCCGCGCCGCGCTCGCCGCCATCGCGACGGCGGCGCTGCTCGCCTGCATCAAGCTCGTCGCCTGGCTGGCGACGGATTCCGTCGCGATGCTTGCCTCCTTCGCCGATTCGGCGCTCGATCTCGCCGCCTCCGGGCTTAACGCCCTCGCGATAGGCTTCGCGCTCTCGCCCGCCGATCGCGAACACCGCTTCGGACACGGCAAGGCCGAAGCCGTCGCAGGCCTGGCGCAGGCCGCGCTCATGGCGTCGTCCGCCATTTTCCTCATCTGGGAATCGGCAGGCCGCCTGATCGACCCGCAGCCCGTCGCGAATGGCGGCATCGGCCTCATCGTCGCACTCGTCTCGATCGCCGCGACGCTGGCGCTGACGCTTTACCAGCGTCGCGTCATCCGCGCGACGGCGTCGCTCGCCATCAGCGCCGACCATCTCCACTATGTCACAGACCTTGCTTCGAACGCGGCAGTGGTGCTGGCCTTTGCGTTGACGATGTGGTTCGGCCTCGCCTCAGCCGACGCCGCCTTCGGTCTCGTCATCGCGGCGATCATCGCCTGGAGCGCCATCGCCATTCTCCGCCACTCGCTCGACCAGATCCTCGATCGCGAACTCCCCGATGCCGAGCGTGACCGCATCAAGGCCATCGCGGCCGCGGTCCCAGGCGTTCTCGACATTCACGATCTGCGCACGCGACAGTCCGGCACCCACCTCTTCATTCAGCTTCACGCCGTCTTCAATGGTGCGCTCACGCTCGAAGAGGCGCACATCCTCGCCGATCGCGTTGAAGATGCAGTGATCGCCGCCCTACCAAACGCCGAAGTGTTGGTCCATTCCGATCCCAGCACTGTGCTGGAACAGCGCCGTCCGCTGGCTTTTGTGGGGCGATGATCGGGACCGATTGACCGACGGATCATAACGACCTTGGGACTTCCGCTACGCTTCGAAACGCCGGATTTCATCCTCCGCTCCATCGTCATCGGCGACGAGACGGAAGAGTGGGGTGCCTGGCTCGCCAATCCCAAGCTGGCGGCGATGGTCAACACCCAGCCGCGCGTCCGCACGCTCGCCGAGCTCCGTCAGTACATTTCCAGCTTCAATCGCCGTGACCGCCATCTCTTCGGCATCTACCCGCGCACGGCCGGCCGGCTCATAGGCATCCGCACGATCGATATCGACGCCGCCCGCCGCGCCTTCAGCGTCCACATGCTCGTCGGCGACAGCGATGTCTGGGGTCAGGGCTCAATGGACCAGACCACCGGGCCGCTCAACAACTGGCTCTATGAAACCTGCGACCTCATCTGGTCCGAAGCCTCGGTCCTTGCGATCAACAAGAAGATGATCCGCTATCTCACCGGCAACGCCTGGACCATCACCGCAAAGCAGAACGCCGTCCCGGCGATGAACGGGACGGTCGTCGACCTCGTCACTCTGCGCCGTCACCGCGACATCTGGCGCAAGGATGATCGCAGCTCGATGGTAACGGGGATCGCCCCGCCGACGGGTCTCGAAACAGGAGCGTGAAGCTGAAGTCCTCAGTTCCGTGACACCGGCATTCTGGACCTTCGCCTCCCTCGCCCCTAAAACTCGACGCTCAAGACCACTCGGGGACGGAAAAATGCTCGGATTGATGCAAGATTGGCCGCTTCTGGTTCACCGCGTGCTGGACCATGCCGCACTCTATGCCGCCGGGCGTGAGATCGTCTCGCGGGCCGTGGAAGGCCCGATCCGCCGGACCAACTGGTCGCAGGTCCGCACCCGCTCGCTCCAGCTTGCCAAGGCGTTGACCAAACGCGGCATAAAGCCGGGCGACCGCCTCGCTACTCTCGCCTGGAACACCGAACGCCATCTCGAGGCCTGGTACGGCATAACCGGCGCCGGCGGGATCTATCATACTCTAAATCCACGCCTTTTCCCCGAACAAGTCATCTACATCGTCAACCACGCCGAAGACCGCGTGATCTTCGTCGATCTCACCTTCGTACCGATCCTGGAAAAACTTCAGGACCAACTCACCTGCGTCGAGATTTACGTTATCCTCACCGACGCTTCGAACATGCCGACGACAAGCCTCAGGAACGCAATCGCATATGAGGAACTGCTGAAGGAGGCCGACAGCGACTTCCAGTGGATGAAGCTCGACGAAAACGCCGCCTGCGGCCTTTGCTCTACCTCGGGCACCACGGGTAATCCCAAGGGCGTGCTCTACTCGCACCGCTCCAACACGCTCCATGCGATGGCGATTCTCGCCGCCGACAATTTCGGCATCTCAAACGCCGACAGTGTCTTGCCGATCGTGCCGATGTTCCACGCCAATGCATGGACGCTCGCCTTCTCCGTGCCGATGACCGGGGCCAAGATGGTGATGCCAGGCCCCAAGCTCGACGGCGAGAGCGTGTACAATTTGATCGAAAGCGAGCAGGTCACCATGTCGGCTGCCGTGCCGACGGTCTGGCTCATGTTGCTCCAGCATATGGAAGCCAA
>Ga0105044_10007970_pt1 | contig 14588 bp, 12 predicted proteins | sample MAT01_FD_78092 | JGI IMG/M metagenome (GOLD analysis project Ga0105044, IMG submission 78092) | Freshwater microbial communities from Lake Fryxell liftoff mats and glacier meltwater in Antarctica - MAT-01 | ecosystem: Environmental > Aquatic > Freshwater > Ice > Liftoff microbial mat | place...
CTGTGTAATCCAACCGTTCACGAGATCTTCGGCCTTTTTAATTTCTTCAGGCGTCATTTTGGTGTCGTGGCTAAAGTCAAAGCGCAAACGCTCTTCTGTAATGTTGCTACCATGTTGGCGAAGTTCTGGACCGAATAATTCACGGAGGGCAGATTGTAGCAGATGCGTCGCGGTGTGATATTTTTTGTGAATATCTTTGTCGCCAGCTAGACCACCCTTGAACGTGCCTTTAGTGGCGGTCTGGGAACGCTCACGTTGTTCTTTCATTTTTGCATCGAATTCAGCCCGCCAATTATAGGATAAAGTAGAAAGTGTCAGCTGAGTAGCAATGAGTTCAGTTGATAGCTCCACTGGGTACCCGTGTGTATCGTAGAGGCTAAAGATTTCCTTTCCTGTAAATACAAATCGTCTTTCGCTATCTTTTGCCAATGACTTTGAATTACCATCGCTGGCGTATTTCGTAAGTTCTTGTATTCCCTTTCGTAGAGTTTGACGAAAAGCCTTCTCCTCCTTAACAAGTGTTGCAATAACATCGTCGCGCTGCTCTTTGACTTCTGGATAGTCCTCAATATAGAGGTCTGCAATGACTGGTACAACTTCTTGTAGGAAGTTTTGTTCGATGCCAAGATGAAAGGCTTTAACCATTGCTCTCCTAATCAAACGACGCATGACATATCCCTGCTCTTTGTTAGCAGGCTTAACTCCATCAACCGCCAAGAAAGTTGCAGCACGCAAATGGTCGGCAATCACGCGCATACTTTCGGTATGTGATTCGTAATTCTTGCCACTTAGTGTTTGGAGCTTTTCAATAATTGGCCACAACAAACTAATCTTAAACACATCCGGGCTATCAATGCTGGCTGCTGCAATACGTTCAAGTCCGCCGCCAAAGTCAACATTCATCTTTTCAAGTGGCGAGAAACTTCCGTCGTCATTACGGCGATATTGCATAAAGACTTGATTGCCAATTTCCATAAATTGGCCGCTATCGCTGGCTGGATGCGCCAGGCCGAAACCTTCTGCGTGGTTCTGTGGACCAAAGTCATAGAATACTTCGCTATCTGGTCCAGCCGGGTCACCAATTGGAGTTTTATCAATTCCACCACCTCGACTCCACCAGTTTTCGTTACCGTCGTAAAAGAAAATACGCTCGCCAGGATTAATCCCGCGTTTATTACCATCTTCTTGGCTGCCTACTTCAACAATTTTGGCTTCAATGTCTTTTTCGGCGAAGACTTTTTGCCAAATATCAGCCGATTCATTATCGCGCGGAATACTAAGCGTTTCGTCGCCAATAAAAGCCGTCACATACAGTTTGTTTGGATCCAGACCGACAACGTCAGTCAAGAACTCAAAAAACCAACGGATTTGTTGCTCTTTGAAATAGTCACCAAGGCTCCAGTTGCCCAGCATTTCAAAAAATGTCGTGTGACGATTGTCCCCAACCTCTTCGATATCCTGAGCACGCAGACATGTTTGGCTATCAACAAGTCGAATACCGTCCGGGTGTGATTCCCCCAACAAATACGGAAGAAGTGGTTGCATGCCACTACCGGTAAAAAGAGTCGTTGGGTCATTGAGTGGCACTAACTTGGCACGAGGAATAATTCCGTGGCCACGTTCAGCAAAAAACTTCAAATAAGCGTTACGTATTTCCTGTGCATTCATCTCTGTTATTTTACCAGTCCGTGATGAGAATTACAATTTAGACGACAATACCGCCACCTAGGCACACGTCACCATCATATATAACGACTGACTGTCCAGCTGCAACAGCGCGCTGTTCGTTATCGAGTTTAAGAATAATTTCGTCATTTTGATAACGTAACTTCGCTTTAACAAGCGGGGCACGATGTCGCACACGAACATCGTATTCGCCTTCAGCGGGCGCAGCATTAATCCAGTGTACGCTTGAAAGTCCAACTACATTTCTCCATAAGCCTTCATCGTTCAAATCGGTCGTTATGTACACTTCGTTCATATCCATGTCTTTGCCAACAACATAATACGGCAGCCCACCACCCACATCCAGGCCATGTCGTTGGCCAAGTGTATAAAAAATTGCACCGTCGTGATGACCCATCACTATACCTGATTTTTTATCAATGATCTCGCCTGGTGACTGCTGTACATACTGACTCAAAAAATCACGAATACCTACTTTACCGACAAAACAAATCCCTTGGCTGTCTTTCTTACCTGCTGTGTAAAGTCCGCGTTCTTTGGCCATTTCTCGCACGTGCGGTTTGGTTAATCCACCTAACGGGAAAAGGGTTTTTGACAATGCTTCGCCCGTTACCCGGTACAAAAAATATGTTTGGTCTTTATTAGTGTCGATTGCTTGCAGTAATACCCCCTCTTTTGCGCGTGCATAATGTCCTGTTGCAATCATGTCTGCACCATCATTAAGTGCAGCTTCCAGGAATAGCTTAAACTTCACTTCTTGATTACACATGATATCTGGGTTCGGAGTTCGACCGGCCTTATATTCGTTAATCATATAGTCGACAACTTTGTGACGGTATTCGTTTTCAAAATCAAATACTTTAAAATCAATCCCCAGCTGAACAGCAACCCGTTTAGCATCCGCCAAATCGTCAGCCCATGGACAACGCATTCCGGGCAGATCCTGTGTCCAATTTTTCATATAGACACCAGTAACGTCATAGCCTTGTTCAAGTAACAGAGCTGCAGTCAGAGACGAATCAACACCACCGCTCATGCCAACATATACCCTTACAGCCATTACAGTCTTGCTCCGACCTGTAATGCGACTATTTTAAATAATTCCGTTACCGCAAGCGTCCAACCACGAGGATTTGTCCACCACCAGAATGACCAATCTTGATCTGACGCGACTGGGTGATTATAGATGACGACATCACTTGAACGTGTGTTAAATTCTATACTTGCACGACGCTGATGATAGCCTGATGTAATCAAAATAACGCTTTTTATTCCTCGCTTATCAAAGATAGTATTGGCATTCTCGGCGTTTTGTTTAGTTGTTTCAGATGCCTCGTCAAGAAGGATTGCAGTATTCGGCACTCCTTGATTTACAGCCCGTGCTTGCATAGCTGCGGCATTACTTGGACCTGACTTATCCATAGCTGCACCTGCAAAAATCAGCGTATCAGCCCAACCATTTTTATACATACGAATTGCTTCATCTGTCCGGGCATTTGTGTCACCACCGCTGACAGCAACGATTGCGTCAGCCTTCTGACATGGTTCAGATACACTAACAGTACTGTTACAACTGATTAAATCGTTTGGTTGCAAATACAGACTGATGCCGACAATTAATACAAGCACGCATGTGGGTATGATAATTAAAAGGCGTATCACAACTGCGTCCTAGCGTATTCACGAGAAACTTCTTCAATAATAATCTGGCCTGCGCTTCTCATATTTTCTTCTGATGACAAATGACCCAGAGTTAAACGCAGACTGCCGTCCGCAACGTCAGGCGCAAGACCGATAGCGGTCAAAACGTGTGACCTTGTACCTTTATTAGCAGCACATGCACTACCTGTTGCCACTAATACACCGCGATTTTCTAATATGAATACAAGTCGTTCACCGTCAAGCCCAGGGAACGATACGTGCAAATGTCCATGCAGGCGGTGTTTTTGATGTCCAGATAAAATGGCTGACGGGAATGCGTCTGTGATTGTTTTTTGTAGCGTATCTCGAAGTTTCGCAAGTCGTTCTGATTCAAATTTACGATGCTCGGTCGCAAGGCTCAATGCTTTAGCAAATCCAACTGTCCCAGCTACATTTTCGGTACCACTACGCAGTCCACGCTCTTGACCACCCCCGACAATAGTTGGGTTTAGCCGTACATGACTGGCGGCCCATAATAATCCTACTTGTTTGGGCCCGTACATTTTGCCTGCATTAAGCGTCAGCATATCTACACCGATTCGTGCAACATTGATATCAATTTGTCCGACGCCTTGTGAAGCATCACTATGGAAATATATCGGTGTTATGTCGCCTCTTCCTAGGCGCGCTTCGCGTTCTTTTTTTACAACTTGGGCGATATCACGAAGTGGTTGTGTCGTACCAAGTTCATTATTAGCGATTGCAATACTGACTAACCAAGTATCTGGACGTATGGCTTGTTTAATCGAGTCAGCTGACACAAGCCCCCTTTGATCAACACTAACAAGTGTATGGTCATCATGTAATTTCGCAGCAGCTAGCACCGCATGGTGTTCGATTGTACTGGTTACGACGTGGCCGCTCCGACTATTAAATGCTAAGTTAATTGATTCAGTTGCCCCTGCCGTCATAACCAGTTCGTCCGCTTTCGCACCTATACACTGGGCGAGTGTATGCTTGGCTTCATCATATGATCTGCGCACCGTCACGGCTGTAGAGTAAGGACTCGATAGATTATAAAAGTTGTCAGTAAAATACGGCTGCATCGCAGACAGAACACGCGGATCAACTGGTGTTGCCGCGGCGTGGTCGAGATAGATGAACTCCATATCCATGCTTTTATTATATCAGTTTAAAGGGAGAAAAGAGCGCGTGCATTGGCTGTAGTGCGCCGAGCAATTTCTTCAATTTCCAAACCTCTTTGCTGCGCTTGAACGAGAGCGATGTCCTTGATATATGCTGGTTCGTTTACCATGCCACGAAATGGTGCAGGGGTCAGAAATGGTGCATCTGTTTCAAGCAGAAGCGATGAAAGTGGAATTGATGCAAATAATTCTTGTTGCACTTTGTCTTTTGTAAAAGTACTAATCCCATTTACACCGATATAGAGGCCCCGTTTCAATCCTTCATCTAAATGAAGTCTATTATCGGTAAAACTGTGAAGTTCACCTCTTATTCCGTTGAAGTTGTCAAATATAGGCCAAAAATCGTCAAAAGCGTCCCGTACGTGAAATATGATAGGCAAGTTATTCTTAAGTGCCAGCTCAATTTGCCATTCCAATGCATTGATCTGAGTTGCGCGCGGGCTGTGATTATAAAAATAATCGAGTCCAATCTCGCCTACAGCCACGATCAGACCCGGAGCTATCAATCCTCTCAGCTCTTCCCATCCGTCTTTTGTATCATGCGGATGAACGCCAATCGTTGCAAAAGCCTCTGTATGTTTTTGAGCAAACTCGATTGCCCGGCGAGAACTATCCAGGTTTGTTCCTACGCACATGATCTGGTCAACATGATTGTCATGTGCATGTTGTAATGTTGCAGTAATATCAAGAGTGTAGTCAGACTCGTGAATATGACAATGTGTATCGATGAACATCTACGCAGCCTTGGTTAGTTTTGGATCTGCTGTATGAATGTAGATTTTAGGGAATAGCACACCATCTGTGGGCACGACGACACCTGTTTCAAATGTTTTATGAATTTTCCCGGCAGTGCCTGGCAGAAATGGCACAAGTAGGTCACCAATTTGCAATAACGCACCGACACAGTACGCCAGAACCTCTGACAAGTGCGATTCAGCATCTGGATCAGTTTGAATCTTTTTTGCAATCTCCCAGGGTTTCACAGTTTCGATATATTGATTCAGACTCCTTACCATGTGCCATACTTCGTCAATTGCCTTGTTAAACTCAAGATTCTCCATGGCCTCATGGTATGCGCTCATGTCATGTTCGCCTTGGGGTGCTTGACCAATCACGCCAGATTGATACCGCGTCAGCATGCTGGCTACGCGCTGAATAACATTGCCTAGGTCATTACCAAGTTCGCTATTATACGCATTTTCGAGTTTCTCCCACGTAAAATCACCGTCATCAAGAGTCGGAATGTGGCGAGAAAAGAAATAACGGAACGCATCCAGGCCGTACTGATCGATAATCTCATTTGGATCAATTACATTGCCTACGGTTTTACTCATCTTGGCACCGCCTACAACGACAAATCCATGCACCAGCAATTTCTTTGGTAGTTCAAGGCCAAGGCCCAATAGCATTGCTGGCCAAATACCGGCGTGGAAACGCAAGATATCCTTGCCGATTACCTGCACGTCAGCTGGCCAATATTCTTGCCAACCTGGTTTATCAGGATATCCGAGCACAGTGATATAGTTCGCAAGTGCATCAATCCATACATACATGATTTGGTCAGGGTCTCCAGGAACTGGTATTCCCCAACTCAAATTCTTTTTAGGTCGTGAAATGCTGACATCCTGCAGGCCATCTTTTATTAGTTCCAAGAATTCTTTTTTGCGAAACTCTGGGAAAATCTTCATAGTATCCGTGTTGATGGCTTCACGAATTTTATCCGTAAAGGCACTTGTTTTGAAATAATAGTTGTCTTCGCTGACCTGTTGGTACTGTGTCTGATGATCGGGACACACGCCACCAGTTGCCTGAACTTCCTTGTCGGTAAAAAACGCTTCGTGCCCCACACAATACCATCCTTGGTATTTCCCTTTATAAATATATGGTGCAAGTTGCTGCCAGATATATTGAACTGCACCGATATGATGCGGGTCAGTTGTTCGAATAAAGTCGGTATATTGGGCATCGACTTTTTTAATCAATGCCTCAAAGTTTACGTAGGTTGAATCAGTATACGATTTTGGGTCCATGCCAGCTTCGGCGGCTTTTGCAGCAATTTTGTTGCCATGTTCATCCGTACCAACTTGAAAACGTACATCTCGTCCGTTTTGCTTTTGGTACCGCGTCCAAATGTCGGCAATTAAATAGTCTAAGGCATTGCCAATATGCGGTGTACCGTTAACATAGGGAATCGCTGTCGCAATGTAGAGTTTTTTGTCCATCTTTTCTATTGTAACAGTATCCTAATAGCAGATACAGCCATCTGTATGTCAGGGGCTTGCCGAAACAGCCGCTGGTGATGGCGGTAGCGATACGCAGGCTCCTGCGCTTGATTCTTTGATAGCGGCATTTGAGATAGAATTTTTAGTTGCGCCTATGTTATACCCACGAATACAATAGTCTGTCGCGTTGACCACTACGTCAATCACGTTGCCGTCGTTTGGTGTAAATTGCAGGTAACTGTCAACGCCCGAACCTGAATACCAGGCTTTGGCATACACTCCTGCACCTAGGTTGCATGCATCTACGCCTCTGTTGAGACTGCACTGAGTTTGTATACCATCCAAGTTATCGAGGTCAGATAACACGCTGGCATCGCGCGCAGATGATTGAATACCGTTATATGCAACTGTAACAATAGTCGCTAGTAGCCCAATAATCACGACAACAATCATTAGTTCAATAATGGTAAATCCGAATGATCGTAATGATACGAGGCGTTGTTCCATGTTGCTGTTATTTTAGCACGAGTGTTATGGAGTGACAATTCGAGTCAGGCGGACCCAGTCATCAAGGCTGAGCGCCTCAGCACGTGAGTCTGCGCTAATATCTGCTTGAGCCAGTACTGATTCTGCCTCTGGTTTTGATATACTGAGCCCTCCAGATAGACTGCTGCGCAGTTTTTTTCGTTTTGCAGAGAAACCAGCTTTTACGACAGTAAAGAAATCTTTTTCTGAAATATCAGATAAAAATGGCGATTGCCGGGTACGCATAATAACTACCTGACTATCTACTTTTGGTGGCGGTATAAACATTCGCGCAGGTACAACGTCCCCCAATGTCACATCGGCAAACAATTGCGCACTGACCGCCAATATACTCATGTGGCCCGGACCGGCCGCCAGTCGCTCAGCCACTTCTTTTTGCACTAATAGTACTGCAATACGCGGTTTATTCTCTGCTGTCATTAGCATCTGAACAATTTTGCTTGTGATGTAGTATGGCACGTTCGCTACAACTGCGTAGTTTGTGGGGAGAGTTGAAAGATCGAATGACAAGATGTCATCTTGTATCACCTGGAGGTTCGTACCAGGGAATTGCGCCGGTAATTTACGAGCCAGTTCAGTATCAAACTCAACAGCTACGACAGCATTACTTCTTCTGAGTAATTCGCTTGTCAGTGTGCCGAGGCCCGGTCCAATTTCAAGTACAGTATCACCCCGTGTCAGGTCCGCACAGTCTGCAATATGAGCCAAAACATCACGATCCTTTAGCCAGTGCTGTCCCAGGCTTTTATTGTTTTTTAGTGCCATTAATGGCTCGCAAGAATATTAAAGGCATATTGAACGCGCTTGCTTTCCATACAGACACCACATTTTTCAAACTTGTTTTGGAATATTCGCACTGACGTTTCAACCGAATTGGTAGCTTTTATCTGGTCACGTGCATTGCGGTACCCGTTATTCAGCTCCCACATAAGGAAATCTAGTTGCGTGTAGATATTATACGGGTCGGGTCGAGAGAGCATTGCTGCCTTGCGGCCACCGGTCCACTGGGCCAAGCCGTCGCCTGTAGTGTTAAATCGGTGCTCTTGCATCAGATTGCCCATAATACCAGCTGTTTGTTCACGGCTAAACCCTTGTGCGATAAAAAAGTTCCAACTGATAGCTTCATTTTCACTTGGTGTTGTATACGAACCTCGATATTTTGCACCAACAATATCAATTTGTACTGTTGGTTCTTTGGTCGTAATGCTGGCAATCTCAGTGCGACCCACCTCTTGGCCATCCTGAACCATTATTTCGTACGTTACGCTGCGCATGCCTGTTTGGCCCGCGGATTGAGTTGCGCGGTAACCAACAAACTGATCACCGTCTTGGATTTGTGTAATTGTAAAGTTAATAGGTACATCGGCTGTAATTGTCTGTTTGCCCTCACGCCATACACGGACACTGAGCCCAGATGTCAGCGCTGTATCAGCAGCCGGTAGAACACGATCGTTATGTGTCAGTGTAATACCTTTTTCGTCTAACATTTCCCCGACGGTTTGCCCCTGCGTGCGAGCTTCAGAGGCTGTACCATACAATGTAAACGTAAATCCAACTGCGCGATCAATTGTTAGTTTTAAACCTGCGCCCTCCGAAATGATATCGTCTGTGCGTGCGAGTGTAGTTACGTCTTCTGGGTACAGAGTGATATCAGCATTTTTAGCGATTTGTCCTGCTGTCTGATACGCTGTAATAATTTTTTGCTTTAAGGCACCGTCAATTATAACTACCGGTCGAGCACGATAAATGTTGATGCTGTATTCGGCTGCTACAAGTTTTTCGGATGGGGCGGGTTCGACTGCGTCACTGGCATCAAGTTCAATACCTGCTTCTTTGATCACATCACCAATGGTCGCTGCGTCACTGAGAACAACCTTTTCAACACCACGATCGTGGATTGTAATCAAACGGCCGGACTGCGGTTGGCCGTTCGTGGCGCTCACTTGGCTCACGATTAAAGCCGTAACGCAGATAACTAGTAAGAGGAAGGCGGCGATAATCGCAACCAGTGGCGTGGTGGATCTACGGATAAGACTCTTCATTGTTGTATTAGTACACCCCCAAGAAAGCGTGTTACTTTAGTATATCAAATGTTGACCTATAGTCCTAGAACCGCAAGCACTATACGTTCTAGATTTTTTCGAGACGAGCGTACTCAGCGTTGAGTTTTTTGGTTTGGCCACTATCAAATTTTATTGTCAGTGCTAATCCATCAATATCAATCACTTCGCCATTACCGAACGCACCGGAACGGACAATATCACCAATCGCAAATGGCTCATCGCTATAGAACTCTTGGTCAATCTGTGTACGTGGTTCCTGAGAAACAGCCGATATCTGATCGCCCATATCAGTAATAAAACGAGACATAGCGTTGTAGCCACGCTGTCCAAATTGCAAACGACTTTGGGCATACGTTAGATGAAGTTCTTCGCGCGCCCTTGTCATACCAACATAGGCCAGACGTCGCTCTTCTTCCAGTTCTGCAGGTCCTGCTTCGTACACCCGCGCATGTGGGATAATTCCCTCTTCCATGCCGACAATAAATACAACTGGAAATTCAAGTCCTTTCGCAGCATGCAGTGTCATGAATGTTACTTTACCTGATCGGCTATCTGTATCAGCACTCGACATCAATGCTACTTCCTCCAGAAAATCAGGGAGGCTAGCAAACGTCTGCGCATCAGACAACAAGGCTCCTAAGTTTGCCTCACGTTCTTCTGCTTGCGGGCTCCCATCAATGATGTAATCACGATAACCCGTCAGTGCTATCAATTTCTCGATGACTTCACTCGGCGTTGACGTTTCAATCATGACTTGGGCAACACGTAGCTTCTCACCCAACGCAATCAACGCTTGTTTTGCACGAGTCGTGACTGTGCTTGTCTGATCAACACTTATGAGTGCGCTGAGAATATCCATACCACTGCCAGATTGCCATGCCATAAATCGTTCCAGGCTAGTATCACCAATACCACGCGTTGGTACGTTGACGATGCGACTAAAGCTCATCCTATCATTTGGCTGGTAGATAAGACGCAGATACGCAATGATATCTTTGATTTCTTTACGGTCATAAAATCTGACGCCTCCGACAATCTGATAGGGGACACGGAGCCTTAGGAATGCTCGTTCTAGTGTATAGCTCTGCGCGTTAGTTCGGTATAAGACTGCAAAATCACCAAAACCACGTGCTTTGATTGCAACATGCGAAGAAATACGATCGGCGACCAAGTTAGCTTCTTCTGCTTCGTCATACACACCGTGTACTTGAACAGGGTTCCCTGGACCTTCAGCCGTCCAAAGTTTTTTATCTGTACGCTGAACATTCTTGGTAATGACATTACTGGCAGCGTCCAAGATATTTCCAGTACTCCTATAATTTTGTTCAAGTTTAATTACCTTGGCACCTTTAAAGTCGCGCTCAAAATTCAATATATTAGTAAAGTCGGCACCTCGCCAACTGTAAATTGACTGCCAATCATCGCCAACAACACAAATATTGTGGTCATCGCCAACAAGTGCCTTCACAATTGCATACTGAGCAGCGTTGGTGTCCTGATACTCATCAATCAGAATATGTTTAAATGTTGTCCGCCATTTTTCACGCACTTTTGGTGCTTCCTTAAACAGGCGGACTACCTCTAACAACAAGTCATCAAAATCAAGTGCTCCTGCGGTTTTGCGTAATTCTTCGTAGCGCGCGTATACTTTGGCAACATTTTTCTGATAGGGATATGTAGCGCCCGCCGCAAACTCTTCAGGACCCTTCATCTCGTTCTTGGCAGTTGAAATCGCACCGCTGATTGATTGCGCTTTGATTTCCTTATCACTAATCGATAGCTGTTTCATCGCCTGCTTAACTAACCCCCGTCTGTCATCTTCGTCATAAATCACAAAGTTACGGGCAATGCCGATGGACTCACCTTCAATCCGTAACAGACGAACACACACACCATGAAACGTACCCATCCATGGCATAAAACCACGACTTGTACCATCTTGACCAATCAGTGTCCCCAGTCGTGTCCTCATTTCTTTGGCTGCTTTATTAGTAAATGTCACTGCCAAAATTTCGTTCGGCCATATCGATTGATGCGCAATCAAATAGGCTATACGATGTGTGAGCGTTTTTGTCTTGCCGCTGCCCGCACCGGCTAAAATCAAGAGCGGTCCAGAAGTTGTCTGCACCGCTTCGGCTTGAGCCGCGTTTAACCCATCAAGAATATCCATTAGTTCTATTATAGACTACAGACGTGGAAGAACGAAGAAGTAGACTGCTGCTCCGATACCTGCACCAACAACGAGCAGCAAGAATATCCACAGGACAATCAGCCAGCCTGATTTTTTCTTTTTGCTAGGTTGCGGCTTTTTATATGCTTCGGTATCAAATACAGTACCTGTCGGCTTGTCACCAGTACTTGGTTGTTCGGTGTATTGTTGAGTGATTGATGTAGGACCTGTAGTTTCGACGGCTGTAGGTACTGTGCTTGCAATAGGTAGTTGAGATGAATCTTCGTTCGCTTCAATCGACAATAGACCTGGTTGTAATTCTGCAGGTAACGGTGTATCAGTATGAATTGGATGATCTGAAACATTCGGCTGCTCGCTCAGTGTGGGTTCCGGCACTGTGTCAATAGGTGCAGGTTCACTTGTGTTACCCACGGCGGGTGCTGATGGTTCCGAATCATGTACTTCGTTCGAAAACGCACCGAGCGGCCGCTTTTCGACTTTTGCATCAGACAAGAATGGTGATTCTTGCGGGGCTGGTCCGTCGCCTGGATCAACAGGTGCCTGATAAGCTGGTTCTGGTGACACGGTTGACGTTTGAGATTGTGCTGTTTCATGCATATCAATCGGATCAGGCCATGCAGCTACAGGCTTTGGCACTTCCGGACTAGATACAGACGCGGGTTCAGATGCTTCTTCAAACGGGCGTGCGGGCACTGCAACAGTCCGCATATCAGATGACGGATGCACCACATCCATAAAACGACCCGAACTACGGCGCTCCGCAAGTGGCGGTGTGGTTGGCGTAGGTGTTGGTGTAGCTATAGGATTTTCTACAGGTGAGTCAGCCGTCGGTGCAGGCGTTGTCCCGGGATTAATCAGCGAATTTACCGCCCTATCTAATTCATCAAAATCAATATCTTTCATATCCCCACCTATTCCTTATCCCCGCCTGCGGGTTTATGTGCTTTCTTAATAATTTCATTAAAATCATGTGCAACCAAACTCGCACCGCCAACTAATAGGCCGTTAACTCCAGGTATATTCAAAAACGACACTACATTATCAACATTAACGCTTGCACCGTACAGAATCTGGACAGACTCAGCAGCTTTTGGACCATATAAGTGTTTTATTTGATTTCGTATCATTTGAAATACCTGAGCGACGTTTTTGGGATCATCTGCCTTGCCCTTACCGTCTCCATGACTAATAGCCCAAACCGGTTCATATGCAATAATAATGTGTTCCATGTCTTCACTTGTGACATTTGCGAGCCCACCGAGCAATTGATCGTGGATGACGTCTAGGGTTTCGCCTTCACTACGTTCAAATGCGGTTTCCCCGATACATAAAATTGGTTTTATATGGTTGCGGATTGCTGCCTGGACCTTTGCTCGAACGTCTTTGTCTGACTCATGAAAGACATGACGGCGTTCTGAATGCCCAACTAATGCATACTGAACAACACCTCTCAGTTGTGTTGCGGAAATCTCGCCAGTATATGGTCCGTGGTCACGCCAATAAAAGTTCTGAGCTGCTAACTTGAACTGACGTGGATTAACCTGCAAGCTCAGAGACTGCAAAGTCAGTGCAGTTGGCGCCAAAATGACTTCTACGTCGCGGTGGACCTTTACAAGTTTTGATAACTGATGGACGTACAAACTAGCCTCGCCCATATTGAGGTTCATTTTCCAGTTGCCGACAATCAGTGTTTTATCTCGTGACATAATCTATATATTGCTTATGGTTATTAGTGTTAGTGTACTACTTTGAGACCGGGGCGTCTAGCAAACTTTCTACTCCTGGTAATTTATCACCTGACATTAATTCCAAGCTTGCACCTCCACCTGTCGACACGTGCGTAAAGCTCTTGCCGCCATGACCATCCCATTTAAGTACAAAATCGGCAGTGTCACCGCCGCCAATAATGGAGGTTGTTTCAGGTTGCGAAGCCAGTGCAAGTGCTAACCGTGCTGATCCGTGCGCAAAAGCAGGTTTTTCGGCAAACCCAAGTGTGCCGTTCCAAATCACTGTTCCGGCAGTTTTAATAATCTTGATCATCTGTTCGATTGATTGATCACCAATATCAAGCGCGTCTTCTTCGCTTTCGATATCACCCAGACCCACAACTTTGCGTTTTGCGTCTGGGTGTGTTGCTGGCGCAACCGCAACATCACTAGGCAGAACAATAAACTCGCTGGCATTTTGCACACCTTTTTCTTTAACGGCGTCGTAGATCCGGTCAATCTCTTCAAACTGATCTGGCTCTACAATACTCGAACCCATACGTATTCCTTGGTGTGCTAAGAATGAATTTGATAGAGCGCCTCCAACAACAATCGTGTCCGCTACCTTCACAAAACGCTCAATAAGCGGTATTTTATCACTGACTTTCGCACCACCCATAACCGCCACAAGTGGACGTTTTGGATCCGACATAGCGGCAGTAATTGTCATATATTCACGTTCCAGAAGTAGCCCCGCGACGCTGGGTATACACATTGTGATTGCATGCATACTCGCATGAGCACGGTGAGCATTACTAAAAGCGTCTTGAATAAAATAACGGGCACCGGTAGCTTTTGCGATTTTTTTTGCAAAAGCGTTATCATCGACTTCTTCTTCTTTGTAAAACCGAAGGTTCTCTAATACGATAATTGCGCCTTTCGGAGCACGCTTGACTACTTGATAAACGACGTCACCGATGCAATCATCGATAAACCGTACATCTCGTTTTAATAATGTTGCAAGCCTTTGGGCAGCCGGCTCGAGACTGAATTTTGTATCTTTGCCTTCTGGTCGCCCTAAATGCGCAATAATAACAATTTTACATCCGCGTTTTATTAAGTATTCAAGTGTTGGCAAGCTTGCCTTAATGCGCAGATCGTCGCTTATCTCACCTTTTGAAGTCATGGGTATGTCATACCCAGTGCGCACCAGAACTATCTGATTGTCGAGAGGCACATCCCTAATTGTTAGTTTGAAAAAACCTGTCTTGCCCATATCCCACCCTTTTAATTATCTTTATTTTAACACACGAACTTTGATTGTATCA
>Ga0105044_10007979_pt1 | contig 14579 bp, 14 predicted proteins | sample MAT01_FD_78092 | JGI IMG/M metagenome (GOLD analysis project Ga0105044, IMG submission 78092) | Freshwater microbial communities from Lake Fryxell liftoff mats and glacier meltwater in Antarctica - MAT-01 | ecosystem: Environmental > Aquatic > Freshwater > Ice > Liftoff microbial mat | place...
ATGGCGGAATGACCGCCGCCCGGCGTCCGATGTTGACCGCCGCGTTCGTTGTTTGCTCCGCTAACTGTTGCCCGGACGGATGCCCGCTGTCTTGAGCGGCCTTTAACACCTCACCTAGGCTTTCCTGATTTTACGTGTGGCAAGACTTCGCCACACACCCTCTCTCAGTCCTTTGTTAAGGTGCTAAGAGCCTTCTAAGAAATCAGGGGCGGAAATACAAGTTTTACGCCTTACCTCCCCATCGCTAAAGCGCGGGGCTTCACGGCGCTTCTTCGGTGATTATCGCGGCATCATTAAAAATTGTAAAAATTGGAAAGACTGAATGACAAACGGGATTGAGTGGCGCTTTCAGGCCAGCATTGCTAAAATGAATTTTTCCCTATCCGTAAGAAGAGTCGTACCACAATGCCCAATGAGATGCTTATCCAGCAGCTTGAGACCCTCCGAGACCTTTACAACCAGCAGCAAAAAGCGGCGACTGTGCTGCAAACCACCTTTAAAGCCGTGACCGATGCCCAGAACAAGACGCGCAAAGCCCTGAGCGATTACAGTACACAAAATACAGGCACCGATATCGGCGCAGCCCAGGACACCTTCACCCGACTGCGCTTAAAGGAGGAGACGATTGATCCGCTGCTGCCCAACCTGCGCCGCGAGATCAAAACCCTGACGGCCTTCACCAGCGCCCTCAAGGATGCCGCTGTCGCGCTGCGGACTGAGCCTGTAGATGTGGGGCGGCTGGACAAAGCGCTTGCCATCCTGCAAAGCGCATCTCAGGCGAATATTCAGGCGGTAGTGCCGGAGCTGCGTGAAGAACTCGACCTCGCACAGCGGGCGCTGGGAGAAGACTTTGGCTACAAACTGCGCGAGGCTCTCGCAGAGCAGGGTGTCAGCATTGGCGGACGTGCGCCAAAATTTACAATTGGGCATTTTGAGTTGGATGCCAACTTCGCCAAACGCTTTATGACGCTGCGCTACGGCAAAGATATGGTCGTGCCGCGCATCTCTATCACTGTCGATGCCGCCCTGAAAGCCTACGCTGACGCCACAAAAACCATCAGCGGGCGCAATCAGGACGGTAAGGCATGGATGGCGCAGTTGTATGAGGCGTATCAGATTGTGCGGCGCAAACGTGACAATACGGGGGCCCGCGTGAATATCGTCGAGTGCTATCTGGAAATGGTGCTGCTGCGTCAGGGGCGGCTCTTTGCCAGCGAACCGAGCAAGCATACCTTCATCGATTACAGCCGCGCTCAGTTCATTTATGATTTTTACGAATACGCCAACACCAAACGAGTGTCGATCAACGGCCTGTTTGTGAAAGCCTCGTCCGCGACCATATCGGTCACAGACAACCCCGCCAAATGCATGTGGATTGTCGAAGGCGATTCGCCCTATGACGGGCGCTATATCTCTGATATTGAATTTGAGTAAGGACTAAAGATGCTGCCCGAACCTCGTTTGGCACAACAAATTATCGAGACGCTCGGTCAGTCAGGGACGCCGCTCTCCAAAGGCGTGAGCTACTACAATGCTGGCAATGATGCCCTGCTGAATGCGATTGACACGCATTATCTCGGCGCGTATCTGTCGGATGGTGGCGCAGTGTTTAAGCTGGTGGTGGGCGATTATGGCAGCGGCAAATCGCATTTCCTGTACTGCATTCGGGATCGGGCATGGCAGCGCCATTTTGCCGTGAGCAAAATTGATCTCAGCCCCAAAGAAAGCCCCTACGACGATCAGCGCCGCGTGTATGCGGCAGTGGCCTCGGTGCTGATGTGGCATGAATTGGGCAGCACGAGCGAAGATGAGCCGGGGTTGGTACGCTTCCTCGAAGCCACCCTGTATCGTCTACTCCAGCCCTACAATATGGAGGCGCAGGAAGAAGGCGCGGCAGAAATCCCCGAAGTGCGGGCCTTCCTCCAGACGCTGACGACCACGCCGATTGACAGCCTGAGCTATCACAAGGCGATCCTGGGCTATTTCAATGCGCTGATGCGCGGGCAGGAGCGCCGCGTCGAATCGTTGCAGCGCTGGCTGCATGGCGAAGAGGTCACGCCGGAAGATATGCGTGATCTGCGCTCGATTGGCGTGACGGAGAAGATCAACAAGAATAACGCCTTCAAGATGCTGCGTTCGCTGTGCCAGACGGTGCGGGCGATGGGCTACAGTGGGCTGGTGCTGCTGTTCGATGAGGGAGATCGCATGTTGAGCATTGGCGGCAAGGCTGAGAAGACCGCCACCGACAATCTGCGCGAAGTGATTGATCGCTGCCGCGAAGACCTGCCCGGCGCACTCTTCATGTATGCTGTCCCGCCCGATTTCCTGCACACGGTGGTGCCAAAATATCCCGCCTTGCAGCAGCGTATTCAAGCGGCGAATTATTTCTCGCGCTCCAATCCATTTAGCCCACAGATCAACTTGGAACACCTCGACGTATCGGATGAAATGCTGCTGGAAGCCATCGCCCACCGCCTGCTGCCGATCTTTGAGATCGCCTATGATCTGAAGCTGAACAAGGATTTGCAGGCGGATAATATTCGCGTGCTGTCGGAAGCGGCCCGCAATTCCTATCTGGCGATCAGCCACCGCCGCCTGTTCATCAAGGCGCTGGTCACGGAGTGGTATCGCCAATCGCAGGAGGGTGAAGCGCCGCTCACGGCGGATTACGCGGGGGCGCTCATTCGCGGTCAGAGCGAATCGCTCAATGCGCTGGCCGATGACCAACAGAGCGCGTATTGAGGAAGATGATGGTGATGGAATCGCAAATCGTATCTCATCCTCACTTTGGTCAGGGGCGCTTGCTCAAGACGTATATGAGCGGCCTGGAATGGGAGGTGCAGTTTGACTCCGGGCGGCGCTTTCGTCTGCCTGCCAAAGAGTTCACAGCCGAATCCGTCAGCGCTGTCCCTGGCGATTCACCAACCGTCCTCCCCACGCGCACAGCAGTGCTCGAAACCGATCAATTTCGGGCGCGTCAAACGCTGGAAGCGCTGCGCGTGGGCGTTGTGCCGCTGCACGCAGCGGAAACCCTGACGATTGGGCTAGAGGCCGAGCGCGTCAGCCTGAGCCGCGCCCTGGATCGCAGCCGTGAGCGCGGCGGCGATGTGATGGCGGTGATCGGGGATTATGGCTTTGGCAAAAGTCACTTCATCGAATTGTCGGCGCAGCGGGCCATGCAGGAAAATTTCATCGTAGCCGGGGCCAGCCTTGATCTGGTCGAAGTGCCACCGGGCCGCGCCCACAAAATCTATGAAGCATTGGTCACATCTCTGCGCTATCCCGATACCGATGAGCGCGGTCTTGCGACGTTGATTCGCAAGGCGCTGGAAAAACCGTCGGCCATCGCTCAGTTCATCGCCCAATGCCCGCTTGATGTCAAAGACTGCCCGCTGTCGGCGGCGCTGACCGCGCTGCAAGACTGCCCCAGTCAAAGCGCCTTTGACGAGATCATCTTCTGGCTGAGTGGGCAGATCAAACCGCAGACCGAGATGAAAACCTGCTTGAAGAAGCCGCCGCGCCTGTATGTGACGGGTGAAATCGCCCGCCAGTACACCTATTTGCTGACGGGCATCAGCGTATTGGCAACCCTGGTGGGCTACAGCGGCCTTGCGATCATGATTGACGAGTCGGAGCATTATTCGCTGCTGCGTGCCAACCAGCGCGATAAGGCCGACTCCTTCTTCAAGGCCATGATCGTGAGCACGCTCGGATTGAACAATGGCCGCATCGACGCGACCAGTATTCCGTCTCACCCGCGCTTCGATTATCCCGTCACCTTCTCGTCCGAGCCGCATGTGCTGTTCCTGTTTGCGCTCACCGAGAGTGAAGATCGGATGCCTGTGGGGACATGGCTGGCCCCCTCGCACATTGTGCGGCTGGATGATCGCCTGATTGAAAAGGATATTCTGAGCTTTTTCAAGACGCTGCTCCAGTTTCACGCCCTCGCCTACGGCTATCCGCTGGTGCGGGAGCGCTATGAAGATATTGTGATCGGAGTGACGCTGCTGCTGGCACGGGCCATCTCGCAGCATCGCATCAATGTGCGCCAGTTGATTCGCAGCGCAGTGGCGGTGTGTGATCTGCTGTATCTGCATGAGGATTATGCGGCCCCTGATCTCCTCGATGAACTCAAGCGCGGTCTCAAAGTGTGAACGCCCAGAGTCTTAAGGCGCATCTGCCGCGCACCTGGGATGCGTTCTTCTCGCGCTATGGCCGCTTCACGCCGATTCAGTTGGCGGCCATCCCGCCGCTGCTGGCCGGCGATAATGTGCTGTTGAGCGCCGCAACTGCCAGCGGCAAGACCGAGGCCGCCCTCGCGCCGCTGATTGAGCGCTATTTACCCGCCATCCAGAACGCCTCACAGCTCACCCTGCTCTATTTGCTGCCGACACGCGCCTTGATTAACGATATGGCCCTGCGCCTGTCGGCACCGCTGGAACGGCTGCGAATCTCGTGCGCTGTCAAGACGCGCGATGTCAACACCTTTGTCCCCAAACGTCCCTCGCACATCCTGCTCACCACGCCTGAATCGCTCGATTCGCTCCTTGCCAACGAAACGAAAGCGCTGATTCACATTCGGGCGGTCATCATTGATGAACTCCACATCTTCGATGGCACGCCGCGTGGCGATCAACTGCGCGTACTGCTCAATCGTTTGCGTCAGGTGCGCTCTTATGCAGCGCGACAGGGCGATGCAACGGACGATATGATCCAGTATGCGGCGCTCTCAGCAACGCTGGCCCATCCGCAGGCGAGTGTAGAGCGCTATTTTGCCGACGCCCGCGTGATTGAGGTCGTCAGCGAGCGCCCGCTCGTGGCGCAGATCATGGCGCTGGATGATGAATCGCCCTCCGCCCTGATCGATCTGCTCAACACATTTCGTCAGAAGGGCTGGCGCAAGGCGCTGGCGTTTTGCAACACCCGCGCCGAGGTGGAAACGTATGCAGCAGCGGTCAAGAGCGCGAATACGCCATTCGGCAGAGCGGTGTATGTGCATTACTCCAACCTGGATCGGTTGCGGCGGCGTGAGATTGAGGAGCAGTTTGCTCAGGCCGAGGCCGCGCTGTGCTTTGCCAGCAGCACGCTTGAATTGGGCATCGATATTGGCAGCATCGACGTGGTGCTGATGATTGGCCCACCGGGGAATCGGGCGACGTTTGTGCAGCGGGCCGGGCGTGCCAGCCGTCGCAAAGCGGAGACGCAGGTCATCGGCTTTTCCCGCACGCCGCTGGAGAAGATGCTATTTGAGGCGCTGCTGCATGCCAATTATCCGACGGTGACGGGGGCATTTCGTCCGGGGATTGCCATCCAGCAGATTTTCAGCCTGCTCAAGCAGAGTCCGACGGGCGCTGTCCGCCTCACACCGCTGGCCCGTCTGTTTGCGACGATGTTGAGTGAGAACGATGTGCGCGATATCCTGGGCGAGCTTCAGGGACGCGACTATCTGAGCGTGGGGCGCGATGGCGAGTGGCGGGCAGGTGATAGGCTCAATCATCTGATCGACACCCAGTCTTATGAGCATCAGCCGCTCAGTCTCTACAGCAATATTGAAAATCGCAATGGGGAGCAGATCAAAATCCGCGATCAGAACAGCCAGCGCCTCGTCGCCAGCATTGATCGGCAGTGGCTTCATCGGGACAGCCTGACGCTGGAAGGCCACGCGATGACGATTGATTGGTACGACGGGGAGGCGCTGTGGGTGTCGCCTTCGCGCAGCCAGAGGCCGAGCAGCAAGGTATATTATCTGTCAGCGCGGCAGTTCCTCAATTTTGAAGTCGCGCAGGAAATGGCCGCCCAGCTTGGCCTTGCACCCTCTATCATGCCGCTGATCCCGTATGAGGCGGGCTGGCTGTGCTTTCACTGGTTGGGCGATGTCTACGGCCATGCGCTGCTGGCGCTCATGGGCTATACCGTCAAGGTCACACAGACCGATCAGCCGGGCCTGTGTGTGCTGTGCGGCGAGGAACTCCGCACGCTGCCGACATGGACGGAGCAGCAGGTGACGCGCTATCTACGCGATCATTATCACCAGTATGAGACGTTTTTAAGCCTGGGGGCCTATCACACGCTGCTGCCGTCTCATCTGCGCGTGCGGGCCGTCATCGCGCTGTTTGATGTGCCGCGTTTTGTGCGTGTGATCTCTCACCTCCGTGTTGTCCAGTCGCCGCAAGACCTGACCGAGGCGTTGATTCCGCTGCTCACTTCATAAATATGCGTTTTGAACCGAATCAACAACATCTCAACCGTAGGGACGCGGCGGGCTGGTCGGTGTGCATAATCGCGTGGTGTAGGGGCTTGGCATGCCAAGCCCAAGATGCCCATTTCCAGCAGGGCGACCCATGGGTCGCCCCTACAGCTACACGATTTTCGGATCACATGGCTCACCCCGTTATCGTGTATACCTCCCCTCTCATGCTCATCGTGTCGCTCTACCAGGAATCACACGAGGTACGATCTCTCGTACCCCGATGAGGGCTTTGCTTTCACATCGATGAGGAATTATTTCTGGAGCGCGTCCATCATGGCCTTGCGGAGCGCTGTGCCATCGGCATATGCGCCAGGGGTGATGGATATCTGCGTGCTCTTCACCAGCAGTTGATTGTCTGCACCAGGGCGCGACTGAGGAAAGAAATAATCAGCCGATTGACTGATGCGCCGCTCGATGCGCTCTTTGATCTGATTCAGGCGCTCTGGAACCGTGAGAATCACAAACGCTTCCGGTTCAAGGTGGCCGATGAAATCCACTTCGCCGCCAAAGTCACGCACAGCATTCTTGATCATCAGCGTCACAGCCCGCAGCACATCATCCGCCGCCACGAAGCCAAAACGCTCGCGGAAATCGTGCATCCCGGCCAGCGCAAAGGCCAATGCGCCCGCAGGCTTGCCGCCTGTGGCTACCTCGTGGATTTTTTCCAGCACAAGATCGCCTTCGGGCAGCTCTGTCACCGGGTCAATCGCGGCAGCCCGCTGTGAACGGAGAATACAGTTCCGCACGCGCAGGCGCAGCTCTTGGATATCAAACGGCTTGGTGATGTAATCGACCACGCCCAGTTCCAGCCCGGTGAGTTTGTCGCGGCGGGCCTGCTTCTCGGTGAGGAAGATGATCGGAATATTCTCGGTGCGGCGCTTCTCGCGCAGGCGGCGGCACAGTTCAAAGCCATCGATATCGGGCAGGCGCACATCGAGGATGATCAAATCCAGGGGATGTTCAGCGGCGATGGCGAGCGCCTCTTCGCCGTATTCCGCCGCTCGGACATCGTAACTCTGGGCGCGGAAATAGGAACTGACCATATCCGACAAATCGGGGTCATCTTCTACGATAAGAATTTGTGGGTTCGCACTCGTCATGAAAAAAACCCCCTATTGGGCCAAAATTCAATTGATGTCTGAGTCTGATGCAAAGGGCGAGTCGCATATCCGACGCGATCAGCCAGCTTTTTCGCCAATCGGCGTCTTATTGACACGGAATGTGCAGGCATCGGCTCCACAGGCCCGACAGTTGATCTCCCACACATGAAATTCGTAGCCGTTAGAGGCCCAACTCAGGCATTCCTGGATGATGCCGATGAGCGCATGGCACACAGGCTTATCGCTGGTGCGGCCCCAGGCAAACGGACTGACCTCAACGCGGAACAGGAAGGAATTCTTCTCGTCCGTGATCGAGGAGGCTTGATCGGTGAAATGCGAAAACAGCGACGCCAATGCCTGGAGTCCCAGATCAAGCCGCTGCTCCAGCGGCAGCGCACGAAAGGCCGCATCGCCCAGGCCGCGCATGACGCCGAAATTCTTCAGGCCGCGTGCAAATGCCGCCCGACCAATCCGCAGCGACATGCCACGTCCGCCGCGTGCGCCGTACATTTGCTCCAGCGCCTGATTCATGGCCGACAGGGACGCAAAATCGAACTCCCGTTTCAGGTTGTCCGGGGGCAAGGTCTGCACATACTGTGACAGATTCGCCAGGCCGAGCAGCGTGCTCAGTCCATGCTGGCCCATCACATCATCCATAGCGCTGAAATACGCACGAGCAATACGGTTCGGGTAGTATAATCCGGCAGGTTCCGTCACGGGAACAGCCTTCCTTCAAACGCAGATCGACAGTCCACGCGCAGTTAAACGATCTTTTCCAACGCTTCGACAGCACGGCTCACATCCAGCAGGATGAGACCCAGACGTGCATCTTTGCGGGCCAGTACAGTCAACACAGCTTCTTCCCCAACTGCGGTCAGAATCACGTAGCCGTTCACGCCTTTGACATTGACCTGTTCCAACTCACCGCGCGTCAATTCCATGGCGATGCGTTCACCCAGGGACAGCATAGCGGCGCTCATGGCGCTCACGCGATCTTCTTCGATGCCCGCTGGCATCAACGACGCCATGCTCAGACCATCAACGCTGACAATGGCGGCGGCTTCGACATCGCCGGAACTGGCTTGCAAATCGCGCAGTTTTTCCTGCAGTATCTGCTGACGTGATATAGACACGACTCAACTCCTTTTTCACGGGATCACCGCAGGTATTTCAAATCATCTCGCCATCAGATGGACAGCCCACGCCAAAGAGGTTTTGATGGCGGACGCTACTTCTCATATTTTACACGATTATGAGCGGGCGTGCATCATAAGAGTGGGACAGGCAGCATTTCATCATGAGAGTGATGAAACTCGACATTTGGAAGGCGCTAGTAAATATGAGAGAAATATGAGAAACATGTTTTGGGCCTTTTCATTTGAACGGAGATATGATATAATTAAATATTGTCATGAGGGAAGGTGGTTGAGTGGTCGAAGACGCTCGTCTGGAAAGCGAGTAAGGCGCAAGCCTTCGCAGGTTCGAATCCTGTCCTTCCCGTCACAAGAATAAAAACGTCCGGCTTCTCATCAAGAGGCGGACGTTTTTTGTATTGTAGTTCTGCTATCACAACCACCAACGTCACCTTAAATGTGAATACTCGCTATTTCTCGTCTCCCTTACTCTCTGCCTTTCCACGCCGATTCCCTCCACGACCCACTTTAAATGTTGCGGTGTAGCCTTTCCTGGTTGTGTACTCCTTGAGGGCTTCTCTTATAACGTCTGCTAACAACCGACCTTCTTTGTCCGCGATCTCTTGTAGCGCCAGATAAGCGTCTTCGGCCAGTTTTAAATGATAGTCACGCGATTTTGCCATGAGTAAAACCTTGATTTTATGGATCACTTGATGCAAAATAAAGAAGACCGATTAACATCACTCTACTATAGATCAAATAGAAACGGCTATCTACCAGACCTATGATTAAAGGGCATATCGTGACCGACAATCCCTCTCCAACAAAGCGTTGCGCCACATGTGGCGAACACAAGCCTGTCGCCTTGTTCTCCAAAAATAAGCAGCATCCTGATGGGTTTCAAACACGCTGTAGGGCGTGTGTCCGTCTCGAAAACCAGGGCTATCGAGAGAAGAACGGGGATACGATACGAGCAAGGGAGCGTACTCGTTATGAGGCCAATACCGAAGCTATCCTTGAGCAACAGCGGGCCTATCGCGCTGCCAACGCAGAGATGATACGCCAAAGACGGCGTAAATATAATATCACGCATACAGACATGATCCGTGAACAAAATCGCAAATACCGTACAGCCAATGTGGAGGCTATTCGTGCAAAGCATGATGCCTATCGCACAGCCAATGCCGATATGATCGCCAAACGCTGCCCTAAATGCGAGCAAACCAAGCCTTTAGCCAGCTTCTCAAGAAGCGATGATAAGAAAGACGGCTATAAATTGTGGTGTAAAGAATGTATCAGCTTGTCTACCAAGGCTAGTGGCTATCGTAAAGTGAATGCAGATGCGATCCGTGAATATCAGAGAAACTATCGTGCGGCCAATGCGGAGATGGTTCGTGAGAAGAAAAGGCAGCGCCACGAGAACAATCCTGATATGCGTCGTGCTGCACACCAGCGCCGCCGCGCCCTGAAAAAGGGCAACGGCGGTGAATTTAGCGCCAAAGAGTTACGCGACATGCGGATCGCGCAGAACGGCGTCTGCGCCTATTGCAGGCGGCATCTCGATCCGCAGGCGCTGACTATCGATCATGTGATTCCGCTGCACCAGGGCGGGCGGCATGAAGCCGCCAATATCGTGCTGGCGTGCGGGGTATGTAATCGCAGTAAGGGCGCACGCCGCCCCGACGAGTGGCTGCATCGCTGGTATGAGAGGTGAGTGGGATTGGCGTCGGGGCGCAGTATGCTGCGCCCTTGTTGTGGACATTCGGCAAAATTGGGCGCAGCACGCTGCGCCCCTACAAAAACGTTGTGCTCCTCCTCAGCCCCTTGTGAGGGATTTATCGTAATACCCGTGTCGTCGTCCTATGGCCGCCGCGTGGGGACGAGCGTCGCGGGTGCAGGCGGACGCGGTGTCTGCGTGGGCGGCAGTCGTGTCGACGGAATCGCGGTGGGCAGCGCCGTGACATTGGCGACGGGCGTCACGATCAGGGTGGAATTCACAGGCACAGTGGGCAGCGGCGTGATACTGATATCAGCTTGCAAATCTGACGGATTGAACGTGGGCGAACAGCTAAACGAGGCCAGCAGCACCCACCCATTGCGCCCATCCGGAAGCAGCACACGCAGCCACGCGCCATCGCTGTTGCGCCGTTCCGCCGTGATCTTGCTGCCCTGTGGGATGACCGATGCGCTCGTATAATTGGCATCCGGCCCATCCCGCAGCGGGGCATCGACAGTCGCAGTGCATTCGGGCTGAATCAGCGGAATCTCGATGCTCTGTTTGGTGGTCTTGCCTCGTTCATCATCGGCTTCCAGCAGGATTGACAGCGGCTGATTGGGAATCACGACGATGTTGTTCAACTGGCCCTTCGCCTCATAGACCGTTTTGAACTGCTCGGCATTGCTGTTGGCGGTAGCGGCAAAGGCTTCCAGGCCCGTGATCCGCACTGCTGTCGCCCCCGGCACATCCCACGTCACATTCACAGACGCCACCACATTGTTGACAAGCTGCTGCGGACTGACGGTGAAGGTGGCAATCGTCGCGGCTTTATACACCAGAACTTCGGTGTTGAGCGTGGCGGTTTTGCCGCGATTTTCGCCCGTAATCTCAATCGGGACACGCCCGGAGAGGCTGGCTGTTTTCAGCACATACTGCGTCTGGTTGGGGTCAAGCAAGATGGGCGCACTGTCATTGACACGCATCGACAGCGTGCTGACATTCTGGCTCTCCCAGGTGAGGATCAAATCTTCACCCTGTGGCACTTCGGATTGGCTGACGCTGAAACTCTTGAGGGTTGGCTCTGCCGCCTTGAACAGGCTCATCAGCAGCATACCCGCCAGCCCGATCACCACCACACCCATGACCAGCGCAATCGCCAGTGCCCCCACCATCGACACAGGCAGGCGTGGACGCACCGACACCTTGCCTTCCAGCACCGCCAGAAACGCCGCTGAATTCTGCGAACGAATGTGCAAATGGAACGGGATATCGCTCCCGCCGCCCATGAGAGGCCGCTGGAGGGGGTAAATTTCGCCGCGCACTTGCAGCCGCTGCCCTGGAGCCAGCATCAGCGGGCCATCCGGCAGTTGAAAGCGCACGCGCCCACCCCCCGGATCGAAGCCCGTGACGCGCAGCGGCAGCACCTCATTGCCCTGATTTTGCACATACAGGCGCAGCGGCTCGCCGGCCTCAACATGCGGATTCGCCAGCGCTGTTCCCAGGCCGCTGTAGCTGCGAATATGAATCTGCATGGTGATTTCGGCGGTCAGTTCGTTTTTATCGACAGGGACAACGCGCAGCGTCAGCGGCTGCACGCCGGGCGTCACATCCGGGTGACGCGGCGGCTTGACGTTGATCAACACCCGCGCCGTCTCAGCGGGATAAATATCCAGATCCGGGCGGCTCACGCGCACCCATTTTTCCTGCGTGCCGCTCACATTGACGAGGAAACGCCGCACCTCTTTGCCCGTATTCGTGATTTGCAGTTCTGCCGAGCTGCTGGACGCGGGCCACACATCCAGCGAGATGACATCCAGTGCCAGCAGACAGCCCGCATCCGGGCGCTCGACGCGGTGGGTGTCTTCCGACAGCGCAGGCGATGGCAGCGTCTTCTCGTTGCTGGCCGGATGAAACACAATCCGCAAATGCCCGACGGTGATTTCTTCCACGCCGGACAGCACCTGGGCTTGATTCGCGGGTAGGCGGACGCCATCAACAAATGTGCCGTTGGCCGACCCCATATCCATGATCGAGACCGTGTTATTTTTATGGAGGATGCTGAAGTGATAGCGGGAGAGGGTGTCGGTATCAAGGACAATGGTATTGCCATCAGCCCGCCCCACCGTCACAGTTGAGCGTTCAAGCATGAAGCTCTGAAAATTTCCATCCGGCCAATACACATCGAGCCGTCCGTAAGATGCCATCCAACTCACTCCATGCCGCAAATCAATCTCTGTATTGTAAAAATGTTTCGTCACTTCCGCAAAGTTACGTATTCTACCAATGGACTCAGGCGGAACTGCGCTTGCGACGAGACACCGCTATAATACAGGCAAACCATCAGGAAATGGAAACGAGACAACGATGCTCATATTTCCGGCGCACGGCGCACTTGGCGACTGGGATGAGATGATTTTCTTTGTGGTGCTTGCGATTTTCGTGGCGATGATGGCCGTAAGCTGGCTGCGCAGCCCGTCGGTCACAGGGGATGCCGCGCCGCCTCACGACGCCAACACCAGCACCCGTGATGACGCCGCCGCCGATGAAAACCGCTTTGAACTCAAGTGAGATCGAGCACAACGAGCGACACAGCCCCTCCTGTGAGCAAGCATTTTTACAGGTTTTTTATGCTTGTGGCTGCCGCAGAGACGGTGTGTGCCTCTCACCAGATGTTCACCGAGTGAGGCGGCTGCGATTATCTGCCGTTTACACTTCTTGTCTATACTCAAGCGCACATTTTATGACGAAGAGGAATTGACCAGTGCCGACACCTGCTTTAGACGATGCACAAATTCATGCGGCTCTTGGATCACTCGCGGGCTGGGAATATCACGATAATCTGCTGGTGAAAAGCTACACCATGCCCACCTATCTGTCCGGCCTGACGTTTGCCGCTGCCATCGGCACACTGGCCGAGGCTGCCGATCATCACCCTGATCTGTATATTGGCTATAAAAAAGTCCGCGTGGAAGTGGGCACCCATGATGCAGGCCACCGCGTCTCGCACAAGGATATCGACCTTGCCACCGCGATTGAAGCGCTGCACTACCCAAAAGCCTGATCGTTTTTAACCTCAGTTTTGGATAGTCCTTCTGATGCACCCCTCATCACCTGGCTATCCTCTTCCACAAGAGACGAGGTGCTGAGGGGGTTGAAAGCCCCTCTACCGCGCAGTGGGAGAGGGGTTGGGGTGAGGGACGCGGTAAAAACTATCCAAAAGCCTGATCGTTTTTGAGAGATACGCTGCACATTTATCGTCATGCCCCTCCTTATGTGTGGCGTCTGGAGGGGATCAACGTTCTCTAGAGGATCAGAAAGCGCTGTCTTTGCTGACTATGACTCATACCTCCTGGCATGAATATCGACATATTCGGCCCAAACATACCGTCGCCGGGCATCTCATTATGAGTGACCCCGTTTACAGCCCCCAATTGAACAACAGCCGCCATCTGCTGGTGTGGTTGCCCAACTCCTACGACACAACGGGGCGCACGCGCCATTATCCCGTGCTGTATATGCATGATGGGCAAAATCTGTTCGATGCCTATACCAGCTTCTCCGGTGAGTGGCAGGTGGATGAAACCATGTGCCGCCTTGAGGATGAGGGCTATGAAGCGATCATCGTGGGCCTGCCCAATAATGAACGTCGCATTCATGAGTACAGCCCCTACTCGGCCATCAACATGCGGGTGATGCAGGGCCAGGGCGATGATTACCTGCGCTATATCACCGATACTGTCAAACCCCTCATCGACAGCACCTTTCGCACGCGGCCCGAGCGCGAGTTTACCGGCATTGCGGGTTCATCAATGGGCGGGCTGATCAGCCTGTATGCCTATTTGTGTCACGGCCACACCTTTGGCTTTGCCGGGGCGTTCAGTCCAGCGTACTGGTTTGGCAGCAGCGCCATCTTCGACACGGTTGAGCACTCGCGCTATATGCCTGGCCGCCTGTATCTCGATATTGGAACTGACGAAGGTGGCATGAGCAAGCAGCGGATGCGCGGCACAGCCAATTACTATGTCTACGGCGTGCAGCGTCTCGCCGACGCCCTGCGTGGTCAGGGCTATCGGGATGGCGAGTCGTTTCAGTATGTCGAGGAGCCGGGGGCCGGCCACACCGAATCGGCCTGGGCACGCCGCCTGCCAGATGCGCTGCGCTTCTTGCTGCCGCGCCCCTGGGAGATGGAATCATAAGCGTCAGATCGATCAATCATCTGTAGGGACGAGGCCCGCCTCGTCCGCATTTGCGGACACGGCAGGCCGTGTCCTTACAATATCGTCATTTTGATCCGTAGGGACGAGGCCCGCCTCGTCCGCATTTGCGGACACGGCAGGCCGTGTCCTTACAATATCGTCATTTTGATCCGTAGGGACGAG
>Ga0105044_10007981_pt1 | contig 14579 bp, 13 predicted proteins | sample MAT01_FD_78092 | JGI IMG/M metagenome (GOLD analysis project Ga0105044, IMG submission 78092) | Freshwater microbial communities from Lake Fryxell liftoff mats and glacier meltwater in Antarctica - MAT-01 | ecosystem: Environmental > Aquatic > Freshwater > Ice > Liftoff microbial mat | place...
CTGTACGTGTGATTGGTCAGGGTCACGTTCGGTGCGACTTCGTAGAACTTGTTGGAAAAAATCGTATCGACCGGATTTTCCTGGCCCGAGACTGCGCCTTGCTGAATGGCGAGATATACCTCCGGCAGCGGCATGATCTGGATGTTGAAGCCCATCGCCTCCAGGGTCCAGCGCATCATCTCGTTGGGGAATGTACGCAGCTTTTTGCCCTTGGCATCGTCCGGCGAATTAAGCGGATCCTTGGTCGTCATGCTGCGGAAACCCGCTTCCCAGGTGGCCAGAAAGCGAAAGCCTTTAGCCGGTGCCTTGTCGTACTGAGCTTGCAGCCATTTCGATTCGTCGTAGAGCTTCCATCCCTGCGCGTAACTCTCGACCAGATAGGGCAAAGCGGTCAAGTTCAACGTTGGCACGTGTGGCGCGTAGGAACCGGTGCCAGACACGGTGAAATCGATACCACCGAGTGCAAGCTGTTCAATATTTTTCGGGTCATTGCCGAGTTGGCTACAGCAATAAACCTGCACTTTGTAGCGCCCCTGCGTGAGCTCTTCCACCGATTTGGCGAATTGCAATGCGGCGGCATGGCGTGCGCCTTGTTGCTGATCGGTATGACTGAACTTGAGGGTGGTTTGCGCGCCGACCGCGAAGCTTGTTGCAAATGCAATTGCCGCGAATAGCGCTCTCGTTGGGAATTTCATGACATCTCCTTGTGAGTGAATTTATGACGCAGCGAGCGGATCGAATTGATCGAGCACGATGCGTTGACCGGTGACGTTTGAGCGATAGATCGCTTCTTGGATTTGTAAGTTGGTGAGGTAGGCGGCAGCGGTGTTTTCCGGCGCGTCGCCGTCTTGCAGCGCATCGATTACGTGTTGTTGGAGAGCGCCGCATGCGCCACCACCAAAACCTTTGTCAAGGTGCCGCTGATACGGATGCTCTTGTTCGGGCTCGTGATGCGGCTTAAACCAAAGACGCGCTTCGCCGTCGAGTCGCAGTACGCCCGCGCTCCCCTCCAGCCACATTTCACCCATCGTGGTGCGTGTGTTGCTGGCGACATGGTCGTTCAGGCGATTGCCGTCGAAAACGCCGGCTGCGCCACTGGCAAAGTCAAACACGATGATGCCAGCGTCTTCTCCGGCGATAACCGGATTGAGGCGTCGAAGTTGCGCGTACACCGAACACACTTCACCGCAAATCATGCGGAACGTGTCGATCAAATGAATCGCTGTCTCGACCACCAACAAGCGCGGCATCGACTGGAAGTACGGCTGACGATCCAGGTAGGCGTTCGGGCCCCGGCCATCGCCGGGCCGCAGACGAAAACAGATGCCATGAAGCGTACCCAGTGCGCCTGAGCCAACCAATCGCTTCGCCTCGCGAAACCATGGCATGAAGCGAAAGTTCTCATGCACGATGAGTGGGGTTTTGTGCGCTTCGGCAGTCTTCACAAAGCCCAGCGCCTCAGCATAGTCACGGCCAAAAGGCTTCTGACAAATGATCGGTTTTCCGAGCGGCAAAAGCTGATTCAAAACTTCGCTTTGCGCTGCGGGTGGCACGATGACATCGAACACATCAATGTCGTCTCGCGCGATCAGCGAGTCGATGTCTGCCATGATCGAATCAACGTGATATTTCGCTGCCGCATCGCTTGCGCGCGAGCCGTCGCGATCACACACGGTCATGACTTTCGCGCCGACGACATGCTGCCACCCTTGCATATGGAACTGGCTGAAATAGCCGGTTCCGACGACCGCAACGCGCATGTCTGGTCGCTGGGTCATTTCGACAGCGCCCGCAGTTCGTCAATGACTTTGCGGGTCACCGCGTCGGTGCCATCGCTGCCACCGAATTCAGCAGTGAGTATTTCGCCTCGCGCAAAGGGACGCTCCAACGCGCGCTCCAACGCGCGCGACGCGACGCGCATTGATGCGTCGTTGTGCCGATCAGCCAGCCAGTCGAGCATCATGACGACCGAGAGCAACATGGCTGTCGGGTTGGCAATGCCCTTTCCCGCGATGTCCGGTGCGGTGCCGTGCGCGGGCTGAAACACAGCGTGGTTGTCGCCAATGTCTGCCGAGGGGGCCATGCCCATGCCGCCGACGAGTCCTGCGATTAAGTCGGACAGGATGTCGCCGAACATATTTTCGGTCACCATCACATCAAAATCCCAAGGCTTCAACACCAGATTGAGCGCGACCGCATCCACATACGCGTTGGACGATTGAATCTCGGGATAGCCTTTTGCCACGCGCTCGAACACCTCGCGCCAGAAGGCCATAGATTCAAAGACGTTGGCCTTGTCGACATTGGTGACCGTGCCTTTGCGGCCTTCGCGTTTTCTCTGTTCCGCCAGTTTGAAGGCGAAGTGGCAAACACGCTCGGTGCCGACGCGTGTGATGCGTTGCGTGTCGAACACTTCCTCATCGCCGCGTCGATCACCACGACCGCGTGCATAGAAAAGTCCCTCGGTCGATTCGCGCACCAGCACCAGATCAATATTGGCCGCTTTCGGGCTTGATAGCGGTGACGGCAAACCGGGAAACGTCCGAATGGGGCGCACACCGGCATACAAATCGAAGTGAAACCGGATGTCGAGCTGCGGGATGATTTCGGTGCCGTCTTTGCCGCGAACATGCGGCAAGCCCATCGCACCAAACAGAATGGCATCGGCCTCGCCACAGGCTTTGAGCGTGGCCTTTGGCAGCGCATCGCCGCTGTCGAGATAGTGTTGAGCACCGGCGGCGTAGCTTTGCGTTTGCAGATGAATGCCGCATACGGGTTGCAACGCGTCGATCACTTTTAGCGCGGCATGAGTGACCTCGACTCCGATGCCGTCGCCTGGCAAAACCGCGATGTTGTAGGTAGATTTCATGAGTTATGTCTCTCTACATTTGCTGCAAGCGAAAACGCTCAAAAATCGCGAGCAGTTCTGCGCTGGCGCGTTCGCGGTGGGCACGGAATACGCGTGATGCGCCCTCGGCGTCGCCTTCGCGCAGCTGCTGAAGCATCGCCATATGTTCCTGCGTGGAGTTCACCGGCGCGGGCCGCAGACGTAGCGAAAACATCCGTGCCCGGTGCGCGCGATCCCAGTAATTGAGCACGGTGTCGGCGAGCTGACGATTGCCGGAAAGCTCAATCAGCATCCGATGAAAGTCCTCATCGGCGGCAGCCCAAGCGTCGAGATCGTTTACCTCAAGCGCGCGCGACATCGCGTCAGTCGCATCGATCAGCGGTTGCAATTGCTCCTCGCAGGGCCGCGCGCGGGCGACCAGCTCTGCGGCCATGCATTCGAGTGCGGTGAGAATTTCATAAATTTCCTTCATGTCGGTTGGCGAAACCGGCAACACGCGCATGCCGCGACGCGGAATCACTTCAATCAGGCCTTCGTTTTGCAGTCGCCCCAATGATTCATGCACGGGCGTGCGGCTCATGCCAAGTTGCAGCGCAATCTCCTGTTCCAGCATTTGCTGGCCGGGTGGCCAGACGTTGTCGAGGATTAAACGGCGCATCCGCTCATAGGCCTGATCGACCATCGTCAGTCCGTCTTGCGGAACGTCTTTCATCGAATCTTTTGCGGCGCTCATAGTGGATAGTCCCAATGCACTGGGGGGTGACCCGCCACCGGCATGTTCATGACGGTGACGTGATCTCCGAGCAGGCACCCGAGATAGCCCGTGCGCAAGTCCGGCCCGCCAAATGCAATGTTCGAAATGTTTTTCAGGCGCTGACTTTTCACCGTATCGAGATGCGGTCGATCCATCGTGCCCGACTGGTAGGCGGCCTCGACCCAACGCAAGTGGTCGGCATCGACATCTTGTAAATAGACGTGTTGTTCGCCATCGGGCATCACACGTATCACCCGATTGCTGACGATGCTCACGACCCATGCAGCGCCTTCCACGTCGAAGACCAGCCCATCGGGAAACGTTCCTTCGCCGAACGTGGTGACGACCTCTTTGTCGCCCAATGAGCCATCCGCACGGATCGGCAATCGACTCAGCTTCCGCGTAAAGGTCTCGTTGACGTAGAGCCAGTTTCCGCTCGGGTGAACGGCACATTCGTTGGTGTAGCCGAGGCCGTCAGCGACGATGCGCGCACCTTTACCTTTCGCATCAACCATCACGATAAATCCGTCGTCGCAGTCTTTTCGGTAGCCCAATGCGCGCGGCTTGCGGCGGGTACTCACCGTGATCCAGGTGCGCCCGGTGGCGTCGGCGATCACAAAGTTAGTGGGCGGCAACGGCTTGCCATCCACTTCGAGAAGAAACGGGCTCAGTTCGCCGGATCGGGTTAGGCGGTAGACGCCACCGTCCTCGGCGCCGAGTTGAGCCAACAGAAAGTTGCCATCAGCTTCCAGTGCAATCCCGTTGGGGCGCAGCGGCAGTCCGTCGAGGCCTTTCGCTGAATAGAGCGTTTGGTTGCCGTCGGGCCGGAGGTGGGCAACACCACCTCGCCAATCGGATGTATAAACGTCGCCACGGCGCGTGGTAAGCACACACTCCGGTCGCGCGAGCTCGGTTCCGACAGACGCGAGCGTTGCGAGCACTGCGGAGTGGGTGAGAGTTTCGACGGCGGACGACATGATTGTGAATGCTTTCTCAGAGACGATCTTGGTTGACCGTCATGGGTGCGCGCGATTGCGTTTCCCATTCTGAACGCGATTCTACACAACTAATTTCTTATTGCATGCGTTAACGCATACATTAAATTGCAATCTGCAGAATTTCTCGCTAGCCGATGTTCCGTTGGGTTGGCGCTGCATTTTTTGTCATGGCTGATTTATGACGACTTGGATCACCCGCCTCTTTGCAGTCGTCCCTAGCCAGGAAAGACCTGAGGCCGCTTCATGCGCCCGTTCAAGCCATTTAATTGAATCGGACGGCGCGCGCCGAAAGCCATTTGATCAATTTTGCGGCCGAACTAGCCCGCCGCGTCGTACGCGGCGCGCACCCATTTCACAAGCTCTGCGTTCACTTCGCTGACGTCAGTGAGTTTGACTTTGTAGTTGCACATTGATGTTGAGGCCCAGCTCAACGCGCGTGCTGGTGGCCGGCCCGAGCATGGCGAATTGTTTCTTGCGGCGCAGGCTGACGTAGCTCTTTTTGGGCGAAGTTTCGAATTCACCGAACGTGTTGATCCTGGCCATTAGCGCGTCGTGAATCGGGCGCAGCGCGGCCTTTGGTCCGGTGTAGAGCGCGGCGACGACGTCATCGGGTTCGGCGATGTTCACGGCGGGGGCTTTGGCTGCGGTCGCTTCTGCTAATTTCGAGGCGTGGTGCGCAGCGCATTGGCGTCACCGAAGCCGATACCAAGCGTCGATTTCAAATGATCGCGAATTTCACCGTGCTTGCTGAGGCCGCTGCCCTGGGCAATCGTGAACAGTTCAGCGAGCGATTTGCCGGTGCGCTTCTCGATATTGGCGAGTTGCGTGGCGACGGCGGCTTCGACGGTTCCCATGAGGTTTCTCCCGAGTTTCTTCGCGACCCGAATGGATCAGCTTTTTGCTGTAATGACCGCTGGATGTGGGCTAAGCTTCATTTATCCAACAACTCGACTAGCATCAATTTATTCACCTACCCCCAGTGTAGTGGCGCTTTCATCTAAAAGCCAATCAACGTTTCATGCGGGCAATGATGCCGTCCAGTTGATCGAGGCTAGCGTAGCGAATCACCAGTTCGCCCTGTCCGTTCGACTCATGCGATATCTCGACGTACGTTCCAAGATTGTCGGCAAGCTCGGTTTCGAGGCGATCTAGATCCGGGTCACGCAGCGCGAGTTTTTCCTGTTTGCTGCAAGGCCGCCACGCGGCTAAGTCCTGGGCGCAAGTCCTACCTGCTCAGGTAGTTTCGCGCGGGCACCGATGCTCGCACACTCTGGCTGCTCTTTATTGAGCCCCTTCAATCACCGGAGTAAAACCATGAATAGAAAAAAAATCCAGCTCCGCCAGTTGTTTCTGGTGGCTACACTTTTGGTGGCAAGCGTGTGCCAGGCAGTTCACGCGCCAATCGCTAACGACACCTACATCAGCGGCCACGGCGGCGACCAAAACAAAAACTATGGCGACAAACCGAAGCTGGAAGTCAGCGCCGACAACACCAGTTTGCTACGCCTGAATCTGTCCGGTTTGCCAGCCGGTGTCGTCGGAACCGATGTCGCCAAGGCCAATCTGATGATTTGGGTGGACGAGGTCAAGAGTGCCGGCGTGGTGTCAGTGGTGCCGGCGTTGTCAACATGGAACGAGCTCACGGTAACGTACAACACCGCACCTACATTTGCAGCGGTCCCAGCAGCAAACGTCAGTGTTCCCGTTGGCACTCGCTATGTGATGGTAGACGTAACGCCGCTCGTGCGACAGTGGATCGATACCCCCTCCAGCAATCACGGCGTGGCTATTCGCGTCGCCAGCAGCGCGACCGGGACCCGCGTCAACTTCGTATCGGCCGACGCGGACGATGCGATTGGCGGTTCCGCGGCGCTCGACATCACATTAAACGGGCCCGCGGGTCCGGTCGGAGCGACAGGCGCAACGGGTGCGACAGGCGCAATAGGGTCGGCTGGGCCAGTAGGTCCGGTCGGCCCCATCGGACTTATGGGCCCCGCAGGCGTTGCGGGATCCGTCGGAGCGGCTGGCGCGAATGGAGCGACCGGGGCAATGGGGCCAGCGGGCGCGACCGGTGCAGTCGGCGCCACTGGGGCAACGGGCCCACAAGGCTTGGCTGGGGCCGACGGCGTGGTTGGAGCCACTGGCGCGACGGGCGTCGCCGGTGCGCAGGGGCCACAGGGATCTCAGGGCGCACAGGGCGACATCGGTCCGATGGGACCAGCCGGTGCAGTGGGCGCATCGGGTCCCCCTGGAGCCACGGGAGCGCAGGGGCCACAAGGTGTCGCAGGGCCGCCCGGAAGCGGGAGTAGCGATCCGGTTCTAACGCGTACATTGGTTGCAAACTACGACAACACACTCGGCACCACAGTGTCGGTTATCGATCAATCATCCAACACGGTTATCGCCACGATTCCAGTGAAGGCAGGCGCTTACGCGCTCGCCTCCAGCTCGCTCACGCGACGTGCATACGTGGGTAGCTTGAGCTCGAACGAAATTTCTATCATCGATATCGCGGGCGCAACGGCGTTCAAAGTGCCCGTGGGTGCGCCGTCAGCCGGCCCGACTCAGGTTACTGGTGTTGCGGTCAATCCGTCGGGCAATCGTCTTTACGTCACTCGGTGGGACACTGGAACCGTGTACGTGCTCGACACGACAACGTACGGCCAGGTCGCCACGGTCAGTGTCGGTGGAAATCCCTACAACGTAGCTTTCCTGCCGTCTGGTCAACGTGCCTACGTGAGCAACCCAAACACCAACAGCGTCAGCGTCGTTGATATCACAACGCATGGCGTCACGGCGACGCTGAGCCCATTTCCACGCCCCTATGGTGTTGTCGTACATCCCAATGGCACGCGGCTCTACATAACTGCGATCGAATCCAATCAGGTCGCTGTCTACGACACGGCCAACAACGCGCTCGTTACGCAAATCACCGTGGGTGTCGGGCCTGTGCACATCGCCATCAATCCCGCTGGAACGTTAGCCTACGTCCCCAACGGCGGCTCGGATACGGTATCAGTCATTGACCTCACCAGCAATTCCGTAGTGTCAACCATCGCTGGCTTCAACGCGCCCGCAGGCGTAGCGTTTAACGTCGCTGGCAGTCGCGCCTATGTCACCAACCGCGGCGGTAATAACGTGACAGTGATCGACACGAACACCCACACTATCCTGACAACGGTGCCTGTGGGCAACCTTCCGTTTGCAGTTACGGCTGTCCGGTAGTCGTTGCAGCTCGTGTGGCGCGGGTGCGGCGGCTATCGCTTCATTCGCGCAATCAGTCCATCCAGTTGGTCGAGGCTGGCGTAGCGAATCACCAGTTCGCCCTGCCCGCTGGACTGATGCGTGATTTCAACGTATGTGCCAAGCGAATCGGCCAATTCGGTTTCGAGGCGATCCAGATCAGGGTCGCGCGGCATCACGAGGCCAAGTTTTTCCTGCTTGCTGCGATGCGTCGGGACGCCGGGACGCTTCTTTGTGTTTGCGTCTATTTCATCTTTGACCAGCGCTTCGGTCGCGCGCACCGATAGGCCGTTAATGGCGATCTTCTCGGCGAGCATGATCTGCTTGTCTTTAGCCAGCGGCGCGAGCGCACGGGCGTGACCCATGTCCAGTGTGCCCGCCATCACGCGGTCCTGCACCGGCGCGGCAAGCTCGAGCAGACGCAACAGATTCGACACCGCGCTGCGTGATTTACCGACCGCTTCAGCGGCTTGTTCATGCGTGAAATTGAACTCGGCGATCAGGCGTTGCAAGCCGAGCGCTTCTTCAATCGCGTTCAAGTCCTGACGTTGCAGGTTTTCGATCAGTGCGAGCGTGAGCGCCGTCTTGTCATCGACGTCTTTGACCAGCACGGGCACTTCAACCAAGCCCGCGAGTTGCGCCGCGCGAAAGCGACGTTCGCCTGCGATGATTTCATGCGTGCCGCTCGTGCTATGGCGAACGACGATCGGCTGCATGATGCCCTGCGCCTTGATCGACGCGGCCAGCTCGGCAAGCAACGCATCATCAAAACGGCGACGTGGCTGATATTTGCCAGCCGTCAGGTCGCTGATTTTGAGCGAGGTCACGCCCGCCGCAGGCACGTCAACTCTAGTCGGCTCCGGCATCAGAAGCGCGTCGAGTCCACGGCCTAAGCCTTTGAGTTTCAGTGCCATTAGAGTTTCTCGTAATCTTGTTTAGTCAACCGGAAGAACGGAATTTCTCCCCCGTCGTAGTAGTTCAACGTGCCGTCTCGCGCGAGGCCAGCCTTGGTCAACACGTGCTGCGACGCGGCGTTGTCAGGATGCGTGACCGCCGTGAGTTCGGCGAAGCCTGCGACATTGAAACCGTAGGCGAGCACGGCGCGCGTGGCCTCCGTGGCGTAGCCTTTGCCCCAGCTCGACGGCAACATGCGATAGCCGACCTCAACATGTTGGGTATCGCGAATCGGCTTGATCATCACCCATCCGAGGAAGTGCTCGCTCCCGTGCAAGCGCATAGCCCACATGTGAAATCGCTCGGCGATCCAGAGCGAGAGTCGTTGCGCGATGAACGCGGAATAGTCATCGAACGAACGCGTCTCCGCGCCTCCGATGTACTTCATGACCTGTTCGTTGGTGTCCATTGCAAACGTCGACACGAAGTCAGCCGTGACGAGATCTGTCAGCGACAGGCGTTCGGTACGCAGTGGATACGGCGCGGAATGCGCAAACGCGGTCATGGCGCGACTGGAGCTACGCGCTCTTTTTCATGCTTCGCCAAAAGCTCTGTAGCCAACTGCATATAAGCCTGCGCGCCCTTGCTCGACTTGTCGAGCAACAGCGCAGGTAGGCCATGCGATGGCGCTTCCGCAAGCCGCACATTGCGCGGAATAATCGTCGCAAAAAGCTTGCTGCCAAAGTGCTGCTCAAGCTGCGCCGCAACCTGTTGCGACAGGGTCATGCGCGCATCAAACATGGTGCGCAGCAGGCCCTCGATTTCGAGCGTCGGGTTCAGGTGCTGCTGCATCTTGCGCAGCGTGCCGACGAGATCGGACAGGCCTTCAAGTGCGTAATACTCGCACTGCATCGGGATCAGCACGCTGTCGGCGGCGCAGAGCGCGTTCAACGTGAGCAGGTTGAGCGTGGGCGGGCAGTCAATCAGGATGTAATCGTATTGGTCAGCCACCGCCGTAATCGCGGCCTTCAACGTGTGAATCGCGTCCTTGAGTTTGATCTCGCGATCAGGCATCGACACCATCTCAATCTCGGCGCCGGCCAGCTCGCGATTCGCCGGGATCAGATCGAAGCCGCCCTGCGCCTTGACGCGCGCGTCGAGCATCGAAGCCTCGCCGAGCAGCACGGTGTACACACTGGTTTCTAGCGCGTTCTTGTTGATTCCCGCCCCCATCGTGGCATTGCCCTGAGGATCGACGTCAATCAGCAACACGCGCCGATTGTGCGCCGCGAGCGAAGCCGACAAATTCACTGCAGTGGTGGTTTTGCCGACGCCGCCTTTTTGGTTGGCGATGGCGATGGTTCTAATCATTTTTGTTTTCGCATTTATCTACTGTGGGAGCGGTTCCACCGCGACGGGTTTGTTGCGCACGCAATCGCGGTGGAACCGCTCCCACAAACATGCTCATTTCTGCAACGCAAACTTGACGCTAAACCCGATCAACGCGACGCCCGCTGCGCGTTTGAGCCACGCACTTGCGTGCGGGTATCGCGCGAACACTCGCTTGGCCAATTGCGCGGCGACGATCAGCCACATGCAATAGGCAAAGATGATGATGAGCACGATGCTCATGATGCGAGCGTAGGTGGCAGCGCCATCGAAGGTCGCCTGATCAATAAAGAGCGGGAAGAAGGCGACGTAGAAGCCGATGACCTTCGGGTTCGACAGCGACACCAAAGCCGATTCGCGAAACCACTGCCACTGACCGCGACCGGCGGTTTGATCAACCGCGCCCTCGCCCAAGGTTTGCTTTGCGTCGCGGATCAGGCAAAACCCGATCCATGCAAGGTAGGCAGCGCCAGCGTAGCGCAACAAATCGAACGCTCGCGGATAGGCAGCCGCCAACGCGGCAACCCCGGAAAGTGCCAGCACCATCCAAACGATATCGCCCGCCATCAGCCCAAGCGTGCTCCACACGCCAGCCTTCGGTCCGCCGTTTTTTTCAGCCATCGAAGCAAACAGCTTGATGGTGCCGGGTCCGGGAATGGCCAGGAAAATCAGCGTCGCGATGATGAGCGATGCGAGGTCGTTTATGCCGGTCATTTTCGATTCACCCGACCACGTTTCATGCGAGCAAACATCAAGAGTCCAAAAAACGCGAGCACACCGGCCAGCAAAAACTTGCCCATGACGGCGACAATGCCTGCTCCCGAAATGAGCCCGACGACGCTAGCGCCCTCGAGCCACGCCCCGAGCCAGGCGGGGCCCCTTCTGGATTTAACCGACATGTCGCCTGATCGCACCTACGCCCGCTCCAACCAAAGCAAACACCGCTCCGCTTCAAGATGCGGCACAGTAAGCGCCCGCTTTCGATCTACCACCCAGCCGCTCCCGGCGAGTTCGGCGACTTCGTCCGACGGAAATTTCCCCTTCATGGCGAGCACTAGCGCATCGTCGTCTGGCGAGACGCAGCCTTGTGCGGAAACCACAAAGTCGCGCAGCGACGAGTAAGCGCGGCTGATCACCACGTCGTAGGTGACCGGATGATCCTGTACCCGACTGTGGACTGCGGAGAGATTGCCGATGCCCAAAGCTTCAGCCGCCTTGTTCACGTAATCCGTTTTCTTGCGTACGGAATCGATGCTGACGACCTCCAGATCGGGTCGCAACACGGCTATCGGCAGTGCTGGAAAGCCGCCGCCGGAGCCGACGTCGAGCAGCGTCGTCGCCTCTTTCGGGATGAAATGCAGGATCGAAACAGAATCGAGAATGTGCTGGATGAGCATCGCCTGCGGTTCGCGAATGGCCGTGAGATTGATCACGGCGTTCCATTCGGACAGGAAAGCGAGCGATTCGACGAGCTGACTTTTCTGCTTGTCGTTCGCCTTGATGTGCATTTCGGTGAGCGCGGCGTCGAGCGTGGCGCGCAGTTCGGCGCGGAGTTCAGGGGTAAATTCGATCTGGTCGCGCTTGAGCGGACGGTCGATCACGGGACGGAGCCCTGCGGATGTGGTCATGCCTTGGCCTTGTGGGTTGATACCTGGTTGCACGGTGGGCCGTGTGCCGGTTTTATTTTGAGTCATAAATGGTGGTTGTATTTGTGGAATCAGCGCATCCGATCACGCGACCATCTCCGCCAAACGTCCGCGCTTGAGGTGGACAAGGAGCAGCGACATTGCCGCTGGCGTAATGCCGGAGATTCGCCCTGCCTGCCCCAGTGTTTCCGGGCGCTGCGCGGCGAGCTTAATTTGCACTTCTTTTGACAGGCCACGAACGGCCGAGTAATCAAGATCGTTTGGCAACCGCAAGTTTTCGTTGGCGAGCTGCCGGTCGATTTCGTCCTGTTGACGGTCGATGTAGCCAGCGTATTTAGCGGTGATTTCGACCTGTTCGGCAACTTGATCGGCCAGATCAGCGGCGGTCGGCGGACTCCCTCCCCCCTCGTGGGGGAGGGTTGGGGAGAGGGGCACTTTGGTGTGAGAAGTAACCGTGGATGACGCAGCCACCTGCCCCGTCTCTCCCGGCCCCTCCCCCACAAGGGGGGAGGGATGAAAATCACTCTTCGCTTTGAGGTTCAGCTCGCCGCGTAACGCGTCAATCGCCGAATAAGTCACACCCGGGCGCCGCAACAAATCAAACAAACTGTATTCATGCTCAATCGAAGTCCCGAGCAATTCAGTCGCGCGCTCGTCCGACAGCAGTGCCGGATTTACCCAGGTCGATTTCAGACGCTCTGTTTCACGTGAAACAGCATCGCGCTTTCGATTAAATGCGTCCCAACGGACGTCGTCGACCAACCCAAGCGCACGTCCCCGCTCCGTCAACCGCATGTCGGCATTATCTTCGCGCAGTTGCAGACGGTACTCGGCGCGGCTCGTGAACATACGATACGGCTCGGTGACGCCCTGCGTCGTCAAGTCGTCGACCAGCACACCCAGATAAGCCTCGTCGCGACGCGGGCACCAGCCATCTTTGCCCTTCGATTTGAGAGCGGCATTCACGCCCGCGAGCAATCCTTGCGCCGCCGCCTCTTCGTATCCAGTCGTGCCATTGATCTGCCCCGCCATGAACAGGCCGTCCAGATACTTGGTTTCCAGGGTCTGCTTCAACTGGCGTGGATCGAAATAATCGTACTCAATCGCATAGCCAGGACGCAGAATGTGCGCGGCCTCCAGCCCGTTCATGCTGCGAATCATGGCGAGCTGGATGTCGAACGGCAGGCTGGTGGAAATGCCCGCCGGATAAATTTCCTGCGTGGTCAGGCCCTCCGGTTCCAGGAAGATTTGATGACTTGTCTTGTCGGCGAAGCGGTGAATCTTGTCTTCAATACTCGGACAATAGCGCGGCCCAACACCCTCAATCACACCTGTAAACATGGGGCTGCGATCAAGACCGGAACGCACAATCTCGTGCGTCCGCTCGTTGGTATGCGTGATCCAGCACGGCACCTGTTGCGGATGCATCGCGCGATTGCCCATGAAGCTAAACACTGGCGCGGGATCGTCGCCCGGCTGTACCCCGAGTTTTGAATAGTCAATCGTCTTGCCGTCGATGCGTGGCGGTGTACCGGTTTTCAGACGACCTTGCGGCAAACTCATTTCTTTGAGTCTCGCGCCGAGCGTCGTCGCAGCTGGATCGCCCGCGCGTCCCGCCGTGTAATTTTGCAGGCCAATGTGGATCAGCCCCGAGAGGAACGTGCCCGCCGTGAGCACCACGGTTTCGCTCTCAAACACCAAACCCATTTGGGTTTTGACGCCGGTGACCTTGCCCCCAACGACCATCACATCATCGACGGGCTGCTGGAAAAGAGTGAGATTAGGCTGGATTTCGATGCACCGGCGAATCGCTGCGCGGTACAAAACACGGTCTGCCTGCGCCCTCGTCGCCCGAACCGCCGGGCCTTTTGATGAATTCAGAATGCGGAACTGGATGCCCGCTTCGTCTGTGGCGATGGCCATTGCGCCACCGAGCGCATCCACCTCTTTCACCAAATGACCCTTACCAATGCCACCGATGGACGGGTTGCAGCTCATCTGACCGAGCGTTTCGATACTGTGCGTGAGCAGCAAAGTCTTCGCGCCCGCGCGTGCAGCCGCCAGTGCGGCCTCGCTACCGGCGTGGCCGCCGCCGACAACGATCACATCAAAACGGTCAGGAAAAATCATTCTTCGGGCGTTGCGGCGAATGATTCACGTGAAACATTCGCCAGAAAGGGAGGACGTATTCTAACGAGGGATTCAGTTGCTCGAACCTGACGCAGCCAACAAACCCTCCCACTTGCGTTGCCGGAGGAGGCTTTGCACCTTTTGTTCGAGTCACTCGACCATTTCGCTGATTCGGATACCCTGGTTTTTTGCGCTACCGGCAGGAGGCATCAAGTCTTTGGGTGAGGTCACTCGACCAAACGCCCATTCGGATATTGGGGTTTTGCTGCGTCACCGGCAGGAGTAGCTGACCTTTGGCTCAGGTCTCACTCGACCGTTTCGCTCCTGTGGTCGCGAAATGTTTCACGTGAAACACTAGCAGTGCTCCAACATTACAACTTGAACCCCCGAACAAACCGCTTCCGTCACATCGACAAATCGCCCATCAAAACATTCAAAAAACGCGCGCCCGGCAACCCCGAATGCTGTCGCGGAGCAAATCCGGTTTCGCCTTTCCATCGAAGTTAATGCTCGCACGTAGCGACAACCTGACGAATCACGACCGCCCGGATCGCGCAGCAAAGGCGGGTAAACCGAATCGACGACTGGAGTATCATCGCCGGCACAAATGGCCCGAATACAAAAAGGCGCAACTCCAGCAGCCATGGCACTTGCGCGCAGAGCAAGCGCTCGTAACA
>Ga0105044_10007982_pt1 | contig 14578 bp, 11 predicted proteins | sample MAT01_FD_78092 | JGI IMG/M metagenome (GOLD analysis project Ga0105044, IMG submission 78092) | Freshwater microbial communities from Lake Fryxell liftoff mats and glacier meltwater in Antarctica - MAT-01 | ecosystem: Environmental > Aquatic > Freshwater > Ice > Liftoff microbial mat | place...
CTACTCGTATGTTAGGTCTTCCAATGGATCCTTTTAATTTCTTCACAAATGACGTTTCTACTGCTCCTGCTAACAACAATTTCTATTCTTTAGGAAATGCAGGAACTGTAGTATTGTCTTTTCCTTACACCTTGTTTAATGGTTTAGGTGCCGACGTTAAAGTTTTCGAAACATCTTTCGGAGATAAACTTACTCGTTCTTGCGGTAACTACCCAGAAAAAGCGACTGTTGAAGGTTCTTGCGATGGAGAAACTTGGTTTGATCTTACAATCTTAGAAGGTGATGCTGGAAACGGTGAAGTTGCAGGAACAAATGTAATCTGCCGTGATGGTATTTTAGATTTCAACGGTAACGATGCTGTTAACTACATCAGAATTACAGATATTACTTTTTTAAATACAACTAACTTCCCAGGAAATGGTGATGGTTTTGATGTTGACGCAGTATTAGGTCTACAAGGTTGCAATTCATTAACTCAAGATGGTAAATTTGCTGAAGTTGCTGACAATGGTTCTGACGTATTCGAAGATGCTTTATATATCGAAACATATCCAAACCCAACTTCTGATGTATTAAATGTTTCTATCAAAAGAGTAACTAAAGAAAATGTAGTTATCCGTATTGCTGACATCACTGGTCGTATCATTATGACACAAAATGTTAACAGCAAAGAAACTTCAATTATCGAAACTTTAAACCTAAGCAATTTAACTTCTGGTGTTTACACTATTACAGTTGAATCTGCAGGTAACCGTGAGGTTCAAAAAGTTATTAAAAACTAAGTTTAATTAAATTAAGCTTTAAAAGCCGCTTCCAAAAGGAGCGGCTTTTTTGTTTCTAAAAAGCAAGCATAAAGCTCAAAGAATGTCGAGCCGCTTTAATTGGGTTATCGAGAGCATATCTGTATTAGTCGAATTTCATTGGCCTAAACAGCAATTGCATCGGCATAATACCATAATTTGTTGGACTATATTATAAATGCAATTGGTATTACTTGATTTTAAGCCTAATTGATTTATGCTAGTTCATTAGTTTAGTTTAAACGGCAATTTTTAGAATCTATAATTACAATTTAGCAACATCAACTTCATAACAGTTTTAAACTGCTAATTATCGATGTTAATATGATCTCCGTTTTTTAATTACTATTGTACTTCATTTTACCATAATTCAGAGGTGATTCAAAAAAGTAATTTAAAGTTATTGAGCTACTATTTGCCGATTGGAGCATTAATTACTTTATTCATTTATTTAGGATTTTTCGGCACGGCATCTTCTGATGATTATGCAGATTTTATGCAAGTTGAAAAATTTGGCTACTTCAACACAGTTATAGAAACTTATTTACACTGGGGAGGAAGATTTACTTCCTATATTTTGGTTTACCCGATAAATCCATTAAATTTTGGGGAAGAAGTAGGGCCTATCATTTTTAATACTTTACAGATTTGTTTGTTTGCTTCACTGTCTTTTCTAAATGCGAGATTCATAGTAAAAAAGAATTTTAAAAATATAGAATTTTGTATTTGTTTCAGTTTGTTAGCATTTTTACTTTTTTGCTATTTGCCTAAACCTGTTGAATTATTGTACTGGTTTACTGGCTCATGGGTGTATCTACCAGGATTAATTGGAATTTCCTTTTGGTTATTACTTTCAGAATCAAAACAAATTACGGCCTTTCAAAAAACAATATATATAGTATTGCCTTTCTTTATTGCTGGAACAAATGAATTAAACCTTTTGATTGAAGCTTGGCTGTTGTTTGTATACGGCATATTAATAAAGCCTAAAAAACTATATTGGTTTGCATTAATTTCATTTCTAATTGGAGCATCTCTTGCATTACTAACGCCAGGAAATAATCAACGTTCTGACTTTTTTCTTTTACAAGCCCATCATCCAGCAAGAGATTTTGGTTTCACTTTATTAAATTGTTTCAAATTAAGTTTTCATTATCTAAAAGATTGGTTGAGATCTTCCCCTATTCTACTTATTTGGTTTTGCATTTCCTTCTTGCTTCCAAATAGAAATTTAAGATTTAGTAAAAAAGAAATTGCGTTAATATTTCTTAGTTTTTTGATGATTCCAATGCTATTTTTTCCATTTATTTATGGAACAGGTATGCTTTCACCGCCAGAACGACTTCTAAATGTTGTTTATATTTTTATTTCTTTAGCAGGCGCTGCAATCTTTCCACAACTTATTCATACTTATTTTTCAAAAGTAAAGTTCAATCCGCTAATAGCAAGTATTATTGGAATTGTATTGTTATTTCAAGCAAGCTACACAAGTAGGTTAAGATCCGCTTTATTTGATTTAGATGAAGTTATGGCCTATCAAATTGAAACGAAAAACAGAATTGAACTGGCGAAAAATCATGCAGTAAATTCACCTAACGACACATTACTTGTACCTTCCATTCGTCATATACCTTACAGCATTTTTTATTCTGATTTAAACTCTAATGCAGGACATTGGTATAATCAAGGTTTTGCATATTACCACAAAATTAAGGCGGTAAAGGTTGTTGAAAATAAGATTCCATAAAAAAACGCCCAAATTAAAAGTAAACTGGGCGTTATCGTGATTTTATAGTGAATCTATTTTTTAGTCTTTGGAACTTCTTTGTTTTCCTTATATCTCATATCTGGCGTGCCATCTTTTTTCATTTTTTGCTGATTGGCTTTATATCTTTTATCTGGAGTTCCGTCTTTTTTGAGGGTGGTTTTAGAAGGAGCAGTTTGAGCTTTATTGTCTTCCTTTACAGTTGAATTTCCTGATGATTTTGGTGCTGGCTTTTCAGGTGTCTGAGTAGCAGGAGCAGTGGTTGGGGTCTGGTTTACTCTGGGATTTACAGGCTTTACAGCTTGTTTAGATGGGTCTGCTTTTATAGCAGGAGTATTTTCTTTTTTGCCTGTAGAAACTTCTTTACGAGCAGTTTGCGCATTAACAACTGCAAAAGAGCACACATAAAATGAGGCGATTAACAATAATTTCTTCATTGTGTTTTGGGTTTAAGTTCCAAATGAACGAACTATATTTGATATTATTACATATTCAACTTGAAGATTTTACTTTTTCTTCTTTTTTACTTTCGATTTAGTTGGTTCAGGTAATAGTTCCTTTGATCTTCCTAATTTAAAAGAAACACTTAATAAGAATTGTAAATTAGAAACTTTTGAAATATTACTTAACCCTGGCCCTGCAGTTCCATGAAGCGCTAAATTATAATCTTCAACGTCTACATTAGGTTGGAAATTGTATTGCACAAATGGCATTATATCAATAATTCTGTTGAGATAAATTCTACAACCAATTCCACTGGAGAATTGATACGTCCAAAAATGAGGCGTGTACTCTTCATCATTCACAGTAGCTAATGAATCATTAAAATAAATTCTTGGTAAAATAGCAGAAGCTCCTCCTCCCACTCTAACAAAAGGTCGAAACATGAATCCAACACTATCTAATCCAAATTCTAATGGATAAATATCTAAATTTACGTTTCCACGCCACCAATGCATTTCAATAGAAGATGTAAAATTTGTATTTGTTGCTGCAGATTGAGATACATTGTACTGGAACTCAGGAGAAATAAAAAGTCCGCGCGCCAAAATGCCTGTGTAACCTAACCCTAACGTGAGGGTATTTTGCAAAAGTGGTTGTTTGTTTGTTAACCAAGGTCGAGCATAATTATATGCTTCAATAGATTTATTTAATTCTTTGGGTGCAGTAATACCATACCCTAAATATAGATTGAGGTAGTTTTGCGATTTAACATTTAAGTTATAAACAACAAATAAAGAGATGATTAGTATTTTCTTCATGCTTCTAGAATTTCTTTAGTTGCTCTGTAAGCACTTTCCATTGCGCCATGAACGGTTGCTAAATGCCCATTAAAATTTGTTGCTTCACCAGCAAAATAGATTTTATTATTAATTGGTGCTGCTAAAATGCTTCTTTTCCCTTCACTTCCTAGAGAAGGATAAGAATAAGCTCCTTCAATATATGGCTCGTTCCCCCAATTTTGAATTATATTCATTCCATTGTATTTTCCTGAAACGTTACCTGTTGGATAAATCAATGCTAACTCTTCAAGTATTTCTGTTATCAATTGAGCTTCTGAAAGCCCAGATAAATACTCCGCCTTTTCTCCCATAACGAAAGCTGTTATCAAATTAGAATTCTCATTTTTACCAGCGCCCGTTACCCAATATTCTGGAACTTTTGTTCCTCCTATGATAGAGCCTGTATTTCCTTCCCAAAACGGAGCATTGAATTGAAGTATAATTTTAAAGCCATTCTCCATTTTGATGGTATTGATTGCATCCAACTTATCTGCCGCAAGAGGAGGTACAAAGGTGATTGAATTATTTTTAAGAATACTTAATGGAACTGTTATTAGTATTTTATCTGCAGTGAACGACTCCCCATTTTCTGTAGTAACCATAACTTGTGTTCCTTCATAATTAATAGATTCAACAGGCTTATTTAATTTAATTTGATTTATATCCGACTGAAAAGCAATTTCGAATAATTCGACAAGCGATTTATCTTTTAATATTTGCCCCTCTTCTCCAGAAGAATAACCTTCTTCTGCTTCTTTAAGTGCGAGCATTCCAATTTTGCCATTATCAGAACCATATTCATTTCCAATTAAAGCGTTGGCTATTTCGAGGAATCTTACATCCAATTGTTTTTCTGCTAAATATTGAGTAACCGATTGTGCACCTCCAGGATAACTAGCAAAACTGTCAATAATTTGAAACATAGTAGCTCCAGCACCTTCGAGTGAAGCAGACTCGATTAAAAAATTCTTAGACCTTAATTGATTTTCTAGAAAGTAGTAATCATCGCCTGGAATTGGCAATAAACTTTCTGGCAAATTGAACTGCGCTAAATCATATAAAATTGACCTTTTACCATGGATTTCTTCTGCACCCAATTCTATTTTTATACCTGGAATAGAATTATTTGCAAGCATTCTGCCTCCAATTACGCTTCTTGCTTCCAGCTGCGTTACTTGGGCTCCATAATTTCTTAATAAATTTGCTGCATAAATACCAGAAGCACCTGCGCCAATTACAAGCACACTCCCTTTAAATTTAAAATTTTCCAACAACACTTCCTTTGCGCAAGAATTTAAAAAGGAAGGCAAAAGAGCTGCTGCAGGCAGTCCCATCATTAATTGTTTTAGTAAAATACGTCTATTCATATTCGAAGTAATTAATGAACTATTGCTTTATGAGCAGTTGAGGTTAATCTAATAGGAACCATTTCTTTTTCTCAGAAACCATTCAATGGATAATAAAGCTAAAATTAAGAAAAATAGCCATGCAAGGTTAATCATTTCAATTAAGTTAACTTCACTATGTGAAATAGATTTTACATCTTCTCTTTTACCAATTAAATCAGCCAAGGTTAGCATATTATTTGGTAAAACCATTTCACCGTAATTTCTATTTGCAATATCTTTTAAAAGTAAATGGTTGGCAGTAGTATTTGAAATTTCTTCAACAACAGGCTTAATTAAAAACGAGCCTTTATCCGTAAATGTTTTATTGGATAAACTAGTAGTTGCTTCGAATGTGTAGTAGCCAGAGGGGAAAATTCCAGCATCTAATTTATACGCGTTTTGTGTTTTTGAAAACGTAAATTGGTATTTCTTTTCTGTTGAATCGGTTACAGTTATAAATACATCTGGAGTATTTACCAATTCAAACGATGCATTGTAAACTTCAGCTTCAAAAGAAATAGACTCATTTTCGAAAAAACTCTTTCTAGTAATAACTGACAAATTTTTCTTTTCTGTTCTAACACTTAAATACTGTATTATTTTAAAAACAAACTCATTAAAAAGATTGTGATTGGTGTTGATTGCATAATCCTGCATTCTCCATTTCCATATTCCTTCGGCTAACAAAAGCCCCATTTTTCTTTCTTCGGTTCCATTAAAAGCCAATAAAGGATATTCAGTATTAACACTTCCAATTTTTTGTTTTAAGAAAACATTGGCACCTGGCATTACTTTATAATTACAAAATGGAGCGTTTAATTCATCCTTATTTTGCCAACTTTTCTTTAATTCATCGCTTACAGTATATAATGAAAACCCTTCATTGAAAAGAGGAGTTACACTGTTGCTTGTTCCTCTAGGGGCTGTTAATTGAACAATATTCTGTAAAGGATTTAAATTTCCGACTGAAGTTTGCTCACCAATAAAGAAAAAAAGAGGTATTTTCAAATTCTCCAAATCAGCAAATAATTTATTATTATTAGAGCTTTTTGAAGGCAATTGATGTAAAAAAACTAAATTGTAGTCTTTAAAATTTCCATTAAAATTATCTGCCAAATCGGTTTGCACCTCATAATTATCGTTAGACTGAATTGCTTGTTTTAAAGCAGCAATATCAGGATGAGGAGTTGCACTTAATATTAAAATTTTCTGCCGACTATCAATCACATCAATAAAAACTTCTCGTTGATTATTCAATATTGTGTATTCTCCCGCTATTGTTTTTAATGCAACAGTATATTTTTGAATGCCTATTTTTTCTGCTTTAATTTGAAACTGAAAGGATTTTGTCCAATTATTATTATCAATTAAAATAGTTTGACTTAAAATATTTTTGCCATTTTGAGATATAAGTAATTCGGAATTTTTCCCTTCTAATTTCTTAGCATCAACAAGTACTTCCAACGGGAAAGTATTATTCAAATAAGCAATTTGGTTTTGATTTATGTTATGAATTAATAAGTCCTTTAAAATAGTAGTATCACCTAATGCAATGCTATAAATAGGTGCTTTAAGAATGTTCTTTACATAAATTGGATTAGCTCCTTTGTTAATAATTCCATCACTTGCCAATATTACAGCTCCAACATTTCTATTCAAATAAGAGTTATTAATTTCGGAAAGTGCATGCGCAATATCAGTTTGCTTTCCATTGAATGTAAAGTTAACAGAATCTGTTAATTTATCAGTAAAGCTATATTGGTCAACTTGGTAATTTTCTTCAAGTTTACTTACTAACTTATTGTAGTTTTCTTTGTAAGTAGTATTAATAAAGTTGAAGGCATTTCTTTGAATAATAGACTCCGAATTATCTTGAATCAAAACAATTATCGGTTTATCAACTTCTCTCTGAATGTATTTGAGTAAAGGAGAAAGTAATAAAAAGCTAATGATTGTTATTACGATAAATCGCAGCCCAAACAGTACCTTAATTAGCCAAGGTTTGGCATCTTTAAAGCTATTCAATTTTCGGTAAAGCAACCAAGAAAATAAAAGTCCAATTGCTGTACAAAAAACAAAATACCAAACAGGGTATTCAAAAACAAATTCTAAATTCAATTTTTTAATTGTTAAGCGGTTTGCATTCCTCCGCAAACTCTAATTACTTGACCATTTACATAAGAAGATAACTCAGACGATAGAAACAATGCAACATTAGCAACTTCTTCGGCGGTTCCTCCTCTTTTTAGGGGAATAACTGATAACCAACTAGCTTTCACCTCTTCATTTAATTCTCCCGTCATTTCCGTTTCAATAAAACCTGGGGCGATAGCATTACTTCTAATATTTCGTGAACCTAATTCCTGCGCTATAGATTTAGTAAAACCTTCAATACCAGCTTTAGAGGCTGCATAATTTGCTTGTCCGGCATTACCACTGCCCCCAACAACAGAACTCATATTTACAAAAACCCCATATCTATTCTTCAACATTGGCTTCATAGCTGCTTTCGTAAGGTTAAAAACAGATTTCAAATTGGTGTTCATTACTTCGTCCCATTGTTGTTCATTCATACGCATCAAAAGTCCATCTTTAGTAACGCCTGCATTATTAATTACAATATGCAAGTCACCAAATTCTTTTAATACTTCCGCAACGAGATTTTCAGCAGCAACAAATTCAGCTGCATTCGATTTAAAACCTTTCGCCTTTATTCCGTGGGAAGCGAGTTCTTTTTCTAATTCTTGCGCCTTACTCTCGCTGGACATGTAAGTGAAGGCAATATGAGCGCCTTGTTGAGCAAATTTCAAAGCAATTCCTTTCCCTATTCCACGAGTAGCACCCGTAATTATTGCAACTTTGTCTTGAAGTAATTTCATTGGATTAATTTTAATGTCCAAACCTACTAGTTTTAATCATTGAATTCAACTAAACAGGGCTAAAAAAATAAAATAGTTATAAAAAAAAAAGCCCTCTTTCAAGGGCTTACAAAATATTAGATTTACTACTAACTTAGATTGCTATTTTCAGGCGGTGCTGATTTTTTACTTGGTCTTCCGCGCTTTCCTGAAGAAGCTTTAGGTTCAGCTGATTTAGTAGTTTTTGACTTAGTTGTTTTAGCAACAGTTATTGGTTTCACAACAACTGGAGCTTGACTAACTACTACTTTTGAAGGCCTACCTCTTTTCCCATTTGAAGTTGGTTTAGCTTTGGCCACTTTAGTTGACTTTTCTTTTTTAGCACTAATCTTTTTTTCAACAGAAACTGCAGAACTTGATTTTTTTGCAGGCCTTCCTTTCTTACCAGCAGTCTTTGGTAGAGCAGGTGCAGCATTTGGTTTAGCCGGTCTACCTCTTTTACCAGGAACTTTCGCAACTACAGCATCTGTTAAGGCCTTGGCAGGTCTTCCTTGTTTGATAGTACTTTTAACCGTTTCAATTGAAGATTTATCTTTTGCAGGTCTTCCTCGTTTTCCTTTAACAACTGCAACTAAAGGAGTAGCAACTGCTTTTGCTGGCCTTCCTCTTTTCCCTTTTACAACAGTAACTGCAGGATTGGCTATTGCTTTCGAGGGTCTTCCTCTTTTCCCTTTAACTACAGGAGCTGTAGTTGCAGCAACGGCTTTAGCGGGGCGGCCTCTTTTACCTTTCGGTATAGAATCTTCATTTGCAGTTGACTTACCCAATTTTGCAGGTCTACCACGTTTTGCTCCAGATGCACCAATAACTTTTTTTGCAGCATCTTTTAGTTCCTTTTCAATAGCAGATACAATTGATTTCGCGTTTGACTTGGGAGCTTTTTTACCTTTATTTGAACCCAATTTAGAAATAATTGATTTAATACTATTTACTCTTTGTTCAGCTTTTGCTAACTCAGAATTATAAAATTGACGTAATTCATCAATTTCATCCTGTAAAAATGCGATGGGGTTTGCCATACTTATTATTTGTGATTTATGATGCTAATATATAGATTTAATTAAATAAGGTTACCTAAATATTAATTATTTTATTTATGTTTGCATGTTAATATCATAATATTCTGATTTTGTGATATTTAAATTTTTAAATTAAATTAAAATTTATTTCAATTAAAATGGAATATCAACAATGGCTTGTCGAAATTAGGCCTGAAATAATTGTAACCAATTCTGATAACTCATTAACTGAAGAATTTCAGAATGAAACAGTTCGACCGATTTTAAAATTACTCAACACTACAATAATAGAATTTAGTAGATCTTTTATTGCTGCATTAGATATTAATTTTAAAAATAAAACAAACCAAGAAATTGAGCAAATCTTAATTAATTTGGTAAAAAAACATCCAACATTTAAAACTTATCTTTTAGGTATGGTAATAAGTTATTTTACTAAGATTGAACTTTCCACCTATTTGGCAAGTCAAAAACAACACAACAAAAGAATTTATATATTGTTGCAAGAAAGATTAAGAAGTCAACTTTTATTTTTAGGGAACCTCTAAAAACTCACCTTTTTCGTTGATCTTTAAAATTAAAAGCCTCACTTACCCTATGCATGCTAAATTTTTAATTTCTTATTCGCCTATATTTCTTGCTTTTTTAAGGTTCCTTTTAATTGTTTAATTGTTGATGCGCAATTTATTTCTGTCGGTGATAATTACATTGTTAAAATAGTAATGAATAATTTCCTCTTCATTACATCCTTGTTTGGCCATAACCATGCAACCTTCTTGACACAGTCCAACACCATGGCCAAATCCTTTACCACTGATTAAAACAGAATCTCCATTACATTTTATTTCAAACCAATTTGATTTTAAATTCAATTGAGTTCGAATAAATAATGTATTAAAACTCTTATTCATAAGGGTAATATCTTTCAATCTTTTATCATTTTTTACAAAAGTGTTGTCACTAAATATTTCCTTGTCTGCTGAATCATCTGAAAATGGAATATTTAATTTCAAGCAAAAATCATTTATTGAAAAAACCTTTGACCATGCACTGTTTTTTTGGTTTTTACAAAAAGTATCTTCTATTGATTTACAGTAATTTAAATCATTTTTCCAAACATCACTTGCATTTTGAGTAATTCCACCACAGTTGCTATGAAATAAAGCTTCGATAATGTTTCCTTTCGCATCTAATACAACTTTATCGCGGGCTAGATTAGCAGCTTGATGATAATGTTCATATTTAAAATACCCTTTAAAAACCTGACAATGAACTTGGTCACAAAGATTAAAACCTTCGCTTCTATGTCGGGAATAATAACCCTCTGCATACGTTTGCGCTAATATTGCTAGAACTACATAACTATAGAATGGTTTATCATATCCAATTTCCCCTCTTAAAACACCAACAACATAGTTTTCCATTGAAATACTATTAATGAGAGATAGTTTGTTTTGGTTTGATCTGATTAAAAGTTTTTCGGTATATCTATTCTCTGGATAATTCGGGGATAGAGGTTTTAACACTACACTTGTTTTTTGAGGTATTTCAATTTCAACATTTTTAAAAACTCCAAGATTAATTTTCCCTGTGCTTAAACAAATCTTGCTACCTATCGATGCAATATTTAATATTGAATTTAACGGCAATGAAAAATTGGTGAAATCAGCTTTAATTAAAATTGTACCTTCATCAATTCTAATTTCTAATAAATCAATTTTACTACTCTGAAAAAGACCAACTTTAAGTTTTTTTTGAGCATTGGCTTTAATAATAAAGATGAATAAGAATATGTAAACAAAAGTGAAGCTTTTATTCATCATGATGGAAAACAATCATTGAAATTAAATTTTACATGAATATACATCGTTTGAAATAAGGGGAGGTTAACATATACTATAGATTAATTTTGCTGCTTTTTGTGAAGCTCCTTTTCCTCCGAGCAATTCTTTCAATTGAACCATTTGAGTTTTTAATTCTTCTATCTTTTTTCTATCGTAAATTATTTGAGCTAATTGTAAATGAATGTCTTTTGCGTTACACTTATCTTGAATCATTTCTTTCACAACAGGTTTGTCCAAAATTAAATTGACCAAGGAAATATATTTCACTTTTATCAACTGTTTTGCTAGCCAATAAGAAATAGCTCCGCCTTTATAACATACTATTTGTGGAACCCCAAACAAAGCAGTTTCTAAAGTTGCCGTACCAGACGTAACGAGCGCAGCAGTCGCAATTCCTAATATATTGTATGTTTCATTTTGAATAATGGTCACTTTCCTATTCCCTAAAATATTTTTATAAAATTGGATTTCTACAGAAGGAGCGGCTGCAATTACAATTTGAAAATCAATAAAACTATAAGTTGCATCAAGCATAATGGGCAATATTTTTTTTATTTCTTGTTTTCTGCTACCTGGTAACAAAGCAATAACAAGATTGTCGTTTAAGTTATAAGCCGTTTTGAAATTTTGTTTCACTGTAAAATGTTGAATGGCATCAATTAATGGGTGACCGACAAAATGTACCTTCATGTTGTGTTTTGCATAAAATTCCTTCTCAAAGGGAAGAATCACAAGCATTTCATCTACGTTCTTTTTAATTTTAACGATTCTGCTTTCTTTCCACGCCCAAATCTGAGGTGAAATATAATAGACAACTTTAATGTTGTTTTTCTTTGCAAATTCAGCAATTCTCAAATTAAAACCAGGATAATCAATTAAAATAATAAGGTCAGGTTTAAATTTCAAAATATCTTGTTTGCAAAATGAAATATTTTTTAAAATTGTATTAAGGTTCATTACAACTTCTGTGAAGCCCATGAATGCCAAATCTCGATAATGTTTGATTATTTCGGCTCCAGCATTTTGCATTAAATCACCACCCCATGCCTTAATTACAGCTTGTGAATCTAGTTTTACAAGTTCTTTAATTAAATTAGAACCATGTAAATCTCCTGATGCCTCTCCGGCAATTATATAATACTTCATTTGGGAGCAAAGAAAATAAAATAATGCATAGTCTTTATTTTTAGTACGTTTGAAAAATGAAAGTCACTTTTCTTGGCACGGGAACTTCCCAAGGTGTACCTGTTATTGCTTGCACTTGCGCTGTATGTAAATCTACGGATTTAAAAGATAATCGTTTGCGTTGTTCCATTTTGATTTCATTTGAAGGTAAGAACATTGTTATTGATACTGGACCAGATTTTAGGCAACAAATGCTACGTAATCATATTAAACATCTTGATGCGGTTCTATTTACACATGAACATAAAGATCATGTAGCAGGTTTAGATGATATTAGAGCATTTAACTATTTTCAATCCAAACACATGGATGTATATCTTTCAAGTAATGTGGAAGCTGCATTAAAAAGAGAGTTTGCTTACATTTTCATTGAAGATAAATACCCTGGAATTCCTTTACTTAATTTACATAGAATTGAGAATAACGAATTTGAGATATTTGGTGTAACATTTTTGCCCGTTGAAGTGAAGCATTATAAAATGCCCGTTTTTGGTTACCGTTTTGCCGACTTCGCTTATATAACCGATGCAAAGACAATTGATAAAATAGAGTTAGATAAACTTTTCGGATTAAAATACCTTGTTATTAATGCATTGAGACATGAAACTCATGTTTCTCATTTAACTTTAAACGAAGCGTTAGAAATAGTTGATTATCTAAAACCCGAACAAACTTATCTAGCTCATATAAGTCACCAGTTGGGATTGCATCAAGAAGTTTCAAAAACACTGCCCAAGAATGTTTCTATTGCTTATGATGGTCTAAATATTGAGTTTTAACCAAGCAATAAAATTTTACCGTATTTAACATGTTTTTTACCTGATTGGTCAATAAATGAGTTTCTAAAAACATAGTATCCACTTGGACAAGATTTTCCATTATTGTCTTTCCTTCCTAACCAACCAACCATTTTATCTTTTGTAGTAAAGACTTCTTCTCCCCAACGGTCAAAAATTTTCATCAAGTAAGTTTCTTCTAAAATACCAGTAACAACTACATTAAATGTATCATTTACATTATCATTATTTGGTGAAAATGCATTGGGAGCAAAATAAGTAAGTAAGAAATCTATTTCAACTTGCTTTGTTACCGAATCGGTACAACCAAACTCATTGGTGACAGTTAAAGTAACATCCCAAACACCAGAGCCAGGGAAAATATAGGTGGGTTCATATTCTTCGGAAGAATCTTGACCAAAATCCCAATGGAAGTAAACTGCATTTATAGATTGATTGATGAACGTAACCTTTGGAAAAATTCCTGGAATAGGAACAGTATCAGGAGAGAAAATAAAATCCGGTTCTAGGTTGAATCTAAAATCAGGAATAAAAAATTCTTTTCTAAAGCTACATCCCAAACTATCTGTAACTATTACTACATAAGTTCCTGTTAACAAACTATCAACAAATGTAGTATCAGGAGCTTGGTTTGTTACTTCCCAAAAATAAGTATATGGAAGTTCTCGCGGAGGTGAAACGAAAGGTGTTCCGCCCGATACTATTGCTCTGGCCCCGCCTAAACCAAAAGAACAAATATCAGTAGTGATTTCTAAATTTACATTAAAATTATTGGGATCACTAACAAACACTGAATCTCTCACAACACAACCTGATTGATCTTGAATAGTAACATATTGTCTTCCAAACGGCAAACTAGTAGCAGTATGAGAATTGGTTGGTGGAGAAAATGAGCCAGTTTGTCCTGATGGAAGCCATGAAACTTGATATGGTGGAATAACACCAGGTGTTGCAACATTTAAAGTAACTGTTGCTGTGCCGTTATTTGCTATGCAGTTTACATCAGTTGATGACATTACAATTGAAAACGATTGAATGTTAAATAGAAGTTGCATCGTATCGGTAGCAAAATTTCCACAATTATCTTCCACCCTACCAAAACTTTGAATAGAATAAGTACCTCCATCATTTAAAGTTGTTCCTAATAAAATTGTAAATTGTTTTTCTACCAAACCACCATTTACGCAAGCAGCCCCTGTAATTCCTGTAATTGGAATAGTATCAAATGTTGGAGGAGGACCAATAAGAAGAAAATTATTTGCTTGTACTGTAGAACATTTAACGAATTCAGAAAAGTTAAATGTTAAAGAATTGGAACCGCAACTAACTTGTTGCGCTATAGGTGATGAAAAAACAGGAGCTGTTTGATCAATAATACCTGCAGAAGACGCGGAAAAATCTAAGATATAACCACACTGATTTGCTCCAGTAAAATTATTTACAAGAATGGCATAAACTTCTCCTGCTGCAACCGGAATGGGTGCTCCGCTTTGAGGAAGTAAATTCCCCAATCCATCAACTGCACCATTTGGACCCGTAACAGGGGTGGGAAAAGTAGAACCTGAAAAATTACAAGCTA